>Ga0335076_10000423_pt1 | contig 38840 bp, 26 predicted proteins | sample Lox_Sample_25_FD_206717 | JGI IMG/M metagenome (GOLD analysis project Ga0335076, IMG submission 206717) | Soil microbial communities from Loxahatchee National Wildlife Refuge, Florida, United States - Lox_Sample_2.5 | ecosystem: Environmental > Terrestrial > Soil > Wetlands | place: USA...
TCCTCGAGGCCGATCAGACCATCGAGGCCGGCATCGAGGCGCAGCGGGCCCGGGTGGCCACCCTGAAGGAGAAGCTCGCCGGGGTCCAGGGGCTGGAGGCCCGCTGGCTCCTCGGGATCGCCGACTACCTGGTGCGCAAGTCGGTCTGGATCGTGGGCGGCGACGGCTGGGCCTACGACATCGGATACGGCGGCCTCGATCACGTCATCGCCCAGGGGCGGGACGTGAACATCCTGGTCCTCGACACCGAGGTCTACTCGAACACCGGCGGCCAGGCCTCCAAGGCCACGCCGATGGGCGCGGCGGCGAAGTTCGCCATGGCGGGGAAGAGCCTGCCGAAGAAGGACCTGGCGATGCTGGCCATGAGCTACGGCCACCCCTACGTGGCCCGGGTGGCGCTCGGGGCGAAGGACGCGCAGACGATCAACGCCTTCAAGGAGGCCGACAGCTACACCGGGACCTCGGTGATCGTCGCCTACGCGCACTGCATCGCGCACGGCTACGACCTGTCCGACGCGCTCGGGCAGCAGGAGAAGGCCGTCGACTCCGGGTACTGGCCGCTCTTCCGCTACGACCCGCGGCGGGTCGGGCAGGGGGAGAGCCCGCTCAAGCTCGACAGCCCGGCCCCGAAGATCGAGCTGGCCAAGTTCGTGGAGCACGAGACCCGCTTCCGCCAGGTCGAGCAGGCGAACCCGGAGGGCTTCCGGAAGATGCTCGAGCAGGCGCAGAAGGACGTGCGCGAGAAGTACGCCCTCTACGAGCAGCTCGCCAGGGCGATGAGCCCGGCGAACCTCGTGCCGGGCGGCGGGAACGGCGCCCCGAAGCCGCGCGCGTAGCGAAGCCGCGCGGCGCAGCGCCCCGCGTGACGAAGCGGGCCCGGTTCCCCCAGGAGCCGGGCCCGTCCCGTCTTCCGGCCTCCCGCCGTCGGCGGGCGGGCCGGTAGCTCAGCGCACGCACTTCCCGTCGGCCAGCCGGAGCTCGGCCGCGAGCCCGGCGTGGTCGCTCGGCCACAGGCCGTCGACCTGGTGGCGCGCGCCGAGGAGCACCGCCTCGAGCGGGCCGACCGGGCCGCGGGTCAGGACGTAGTCGATCCGCTGGTCGAGGGTCCCCGGCTGCGAGAGGTCCTCGGGGAAGCAGCAGGACCAGCCGGGGCGGGCCGGGTGGACGGCCGCCCAGACGTCGGCGAAGCCCGCCTGCACGAGGACCGCCTCGCCCTCGGTCCCGGGGAGCGAGTTCAGGTCGCCGACCAGCACCACCCGCCCGGCGTCGGCCGCCAGCGCCTGGACCAGCTCGCCCGCCTGGGCGGTGCGGACCCGCCCGTCGTAGGACTCGAGGTGGGTGGAGACGAAGCGGAACCCCTCGCCCCGGAACTTCACCTCGACGGACACCCACCCGCGCTGCACGTGGAGCTGCTGGCCGAGGACGGTGAGCGGGAGGAGGGTCTGGTAGACGGTGGCGGTCGGGCTCGAGGCATCCACGTCGCCGCGCGCCAGGATCACGCCGCGATCGGTCATGCGCACGTCGTCGCCGCTCGCCACCGGGGCCTCGAAGTCGAAGAGGGTCACCTCGGCCACCGGCGCGTAGTGGAGGCCGCGGGCCCGGAGGGCGTCGACGATCAGCTGCACGTAGTCGAAGACCACCTGGGTGGCGGGGGTGGTGCCGCCCAGGGCGGCGTCCCCGGGGTGCTGGATCCGCCAGAGGTAGGCCTCCTGGAGCCCGACCAGGGCCGGGCGCTCCCAGGCGATCTCGTCGGCGATCGCCTCGGCGCGGACGTGGAAGTCGTTCTTCTGCACCATCGCCCAGACGGCGGTGGTGGCGGCCACGAACTCCTGCGGCGTCTGCGCGGCGATCACCGGGGTGAGGTCGGCGCCGAGGTAGAGGTTCCGGGTGAGGACGGGCAGCACCTTGTTCCCGCCGGCGAGGGCGTGGGCGGGCGGCCCGCTCGCCGGGCCGGCCGTGGCGAGGGCGGCGCTGGAGGAGGAGGTGGGGTCGCCCCCGCCGCCGCAGGCGGCGAGGAGCGCGAGGGACACGACCAGCGAAAGGCGACGCAGCGAGCGCATGCGGACCTCCACGTGGACGGAGCCTGGACGAGCGGCTCGACGCTAGCACCCGCGATCGGGGCCGGACCGCGCCTCCCGGGTCACCGCCGAAGGACGCCCTCGAAGCGGTGTGCGAGGCACGCCACGCGGGGCGACGGAAGACCGGCGTCAGATGCACGACGCCGCCGCGCCGATCCGGGGAAGGCTCGGGGCCACGACCCGCCGGTACCGCTGGACCCGGAAAAGATCGGGCGTCGTGCCGCGTAGGGACGGCGGATTCTTCCGGCCTCGACCTTGCAGTGCCATCCGGCCGAGGAGCGCGATACATGCCGGCCTGCCCCAATTTCGATCGCTGCACCCTTCGGCAGAGCCTCGGCATGCAGGCGGCGCTGGCGGTCTGGCAGAGCTTCTACTGCGACGGCTGCTTCGCCCGCTGCGAGCGCTTCAAGCTCCTCGGGGCGGGGCAGGACGTTCCCTCGCGCCTCCTGCCCAATGGCCGGCTGCTCGACGGGCCGGAGGGGATGCCCGCCGCCCCGGGCAGCTCGACCCGCGCCGCCTGAGCCACGGGCCCTCCGCGCCCAGGCCGACGCCTACCGCCCCCAGAGGTCGCGCAACGCGGTGCGGGCGGCGTGCAGGCCGCACATGCCGTGCACCCCACCACCCGGCGCGGTCGAGGCGGAGCAGAGGTAGAGCCCGCGCGCCGGCGTCCGCCAGGGCACCCGCGCCGGCGCCGGCCGGAAGAGGAGCTGCCCGAGCCGGTTCGCCCCGCCGCCCACGTCGCCGCCCACCAGGTTCGGGTTCTCGCGCTCCAGCTCGATCGGCCCGCGCACCGCCCGGGCCAGGATCCGCTCCCGGAAGCCGGGGGCGAAGCGCTCGATCTGGGCCTCGATCTCCCGCGTGGCGTCCCCGGCGAAGCCCGTGGGCACGTGGGCATAGGCCCAGGCGGTGTGGCGTCCCGGCGGGGCGCGCGAGGGGTCGAAGAGCGTGTGCTGCGCGAGGAGCACGAAGGGCCGGGTCGGCGCGGCGCCGCCGGCCACCGCCGCCTCGGCCGCGGCGATCTCCTCGAGCGTCCCCCCGAGGTGGACGGTGGCGGCGAGGGCGCACTCGCGGGCGCGCCAGGGGATGGGCCCGTCGAGCGCCCAGTCGAGCTTGAAGGCCCCGGGCCCCGGGCGGAAGGCGGAGAGGCGGCGGGCGTACCGGGGCGGCAGCCGGTCGCCGGCCACCTCCAGGGCCGCCCGCGGGGCGAGGTCGAGCAGGATCGCGCGGGCCGCCGGGTCCTCCAGGGCGCGCACCTCGGCCCCCGCCTCGATCCGGCCCCCGAGGGCGGAGAGGTGGCCCGCCAGCGCCCCCGCGATCCGGCCCGCCCCGCCGGCCGGGAACGGCCAGCCCACCGCGTGCCCCGCCGCGCCAAGGACCAGGCCGAAGGCGGCGCTGCCCGGGGCCTCGAGGGGGACGCCGGCGTGGGCGGCGAGCCCGGCGAAGAGCGCCCGGGCCCTCGGGCCGCGGAAGGCGGCGCGGGCGAGCGCGGCGGCGGGCAGGAGGGCGCGCAGGCCGAACCGGGCGAGGAGGATCGGGCGGCGCGGCCGGTGGATCACCGGCCCGAGGAGCTCGCCCAGGAGCGGCTCGAACCGATCGGCGAGCGGACCGAGGAGCCGCGCCCAGGCGGCCCCGTCGACGCCCAGCCCGGCCCCCGTCTCCCGCGTCGAGCGGAGGAGGAGCGCGGCCGTGCCGTCGTCGAAGGGGTGGGCCACCGCCGCCGGCGACTCGATCCAGTCGAGTCCGTGGGCGGCGAGGGGCAACCGGCGGAAGAGGGGCGAGGCGACCGCCAGCGGGTGGATGGCCGAGCAGGGGTCGTGCAGGAAGCCCGGCAGGGTGAGGGGGAGGGTGCGGGCGCCCCCGCCGATCACGGCCGCCCGCTCCCGGACCAGCACCCGCAGCCCGGCTTCGGCGAGGACCACCGCCGCGGCGAGGCCGTTCGGCCCGGAGCCGACCACCAGCGCGTCGGGGGGCCGAGCCTCCACCCTCGCCCTCTAGCGCGGGCTGCGGGCGGCCGCCTGGTCCCTCCGGGCGCCGGCCACCCGCTCGAGGGGGGCGCCGTCGACCTCCCGCCCCCGGGCGGGCGGCCCTATACTGCCGCGGATCCTTTCCCGGCCCCGCGCGTTCCCCCGAGCGGAGCCCGAAACGCGAGGCCGTGCCGGACGAGCGCGACGAGACGCTGATGGTCCGGTTCCAGGCCGGCGACGTCCGGGCCTTCGAGGAGCTCGTGCGCCGCCACCGGACCCCGCTCTTCTCCTTCCTCCTCCGGCTCACCGGCGACCGGGGTCGGGCGGAGGACCTCTGCCAGGAGGCCTTCCTCAAGGTGGTGAAGGCCTCGGAGGCCTGGGAGGAGCGCGCCCGGTTCCAGACCTGGCTCTACGCCATCGCCCGCAACCTGGCGGTGGACGAGGCGCGGCGACGGGCCTTCCGCCGGACCGAGCCGCTGCCCGGGGAGGGGCGCGCCGAGGCGCCCTCCGCCGATCCGTCGCCGGATCGGGCCGCCGAGGGGGCGCTGCTCCGGCCCAAGCTCGAGGCGGCGCTGGCGGCCCTCCCCCCGGAGCAGCGGGAGGTCTTCCTCCTGCGCGAGCAGGCCGGCCTCCGCTTCGCGGAGATCGCCGAGGTGACCTCCACCCCGGAGAACACGGTGAAGAGCCGGATGCGCTACGCGCTCGAGGCGCTGCGCGCCGAGCTCGAGGCCCGCGGCGTCGGGCCCGGTGACGCCGACCCCTCGAGGAGCGCGGCCCGATGAACCACGACGCCTTCCAGGACCGGCTCCTCGATCTCGCCTACGGCGAGCTCTCGCCCCGGGAGACGCGCGAGGTGGAAGCCCACGCCGAGACCTGCCCGGGCTGCCGCGCCGCCCTGGCCCGGATCCGGGAGACGCGGCGGCTCGCCTCCGCGCTGCCTCTCGAGCCCGCCCCCGAGCGCGGCGAGGCGATCCTGGTGGCCGCGGCGCGCGAGGCGATCCGCGCCCGGGCGCGCCCGCGCCGGACGCTCCCCCCGTGGCTCTGGGCCGGCTCCCTGGCGACGGTGGCGCTCCTCGCCGTGGCCGCGGTCTCCTACCGGATCCTGGCGCTCCGCCCCGGTCCGCTCGCCCCGCCCGAGGCGGAGGTGCTCCTCGGCTCGGGGCGCACGCCCGCGGAGCCCGCCCCCCCGCCCACGTCGGCGCCCGCCGACGAGCCGACCCCGGCCTCCCCGGCCATCGCGGCGCCCGCGCAGGAGGAGGAGGCGCGGCGCGACCGGGCCAAGGCCCCATCGGCGTCCAGCGCGGCGGGCGCCGCGCCGGCGGAGCGGAAGGCGGTCGCGGAGGAGAAGCCCGAGGCGAAGCCCCTCTCCCAGGCCACGGACGCCTTCGCCGGGGCCCGCGTCGAGGCGCCCGCCCCCCCGCCGCCGTCCGCGGCCCCCGCCGCGCCTCCGCTGGCCAGGCCTGAGGCCGCCCAGGTCGCCGGAGCCGCCGGAGCCGCGCCGGAGCAGAAGAGGGCGCAGGGGCCGGGGCTCATCGGCGTCGCGCCCGAGCCGGCCCGCTCCCGCGCCCTGGCCACCGCGGACACGGCCCGGGTGGAGGATCCGCTCGAGCGCCACCGGCGGCTCCGGGACGCCGGACGGCTCCGGGCCGAGGCGGTGGTCTTCCAGGCCTGCCCCGGGGAGGCGTGGCGGAAGGTGGAGACGGATCCCGAGGGGCGGGTGGTGGCCTACCTCCGCGGTGGCACGCTCGCCGGCAAGCCGTTCGAGGCGGAGCTCTACTACGGCGAGGACGGCGCGCTGGGCGCGGCCCGATTCCGGGCCGGGGAGGGCCCCTGGAGCACGTACCGGCTCCCGGCGGCGCCCGGCGCCGACGTCCCCGCCCCGCTCCGCGGACCCACCCGGGCGGAGGAGGCCACCCTGGCCGCCCCTCCGCGCTGCGAATGAAGGATCCCGCGGGGCGTGCCGCGCCGGCCGGCGCGCCCGCGACCGGCTAGACTGGGGCCATGGCGCGGATCCTCTACGGCGTCGCGGGGGAGGGGATGGGCCACGCCATCCGCTCGCGGGTGGTGATCGATCACCTCGCCCGGACGCACGAGGTGCAGGTGGTGGTCTCCGGCCGGGCCCACGACTACCTCAAGGCCCGGGAGCGGGATCGCCTGGGCGTGAACCGGATCTGGGGGCTCTCGATCGTCTACGAGGACAACGAGGTCCGGAACTTCCGGACCGTCCTCCAGAACCTGACCGGCGCCGCCCTGGGGGGCTGGCCTCGGAACGTCCGGACCTACCTCGAGCTCACCGAGGCCTTCCGGCCCGACCTGGTGATCTCCGACTTCGAGAGCTGGAGCCACCTGTTCGCCCGCATGCACCGGCTCCCCTGCCTCTCGGTGGACAACATCCAGATCGTGAACCGCTGCACCCACGCGCCGGAGATCGTCGCCGGCAAGGAGGCCGAGTACCTGGTGGCGAAGGGGGTGGTGAAGGCGAAGCTGCCCGGCTGCCGCCACTACCTGGTGACGACCTTCTTCTACCCGCCGGTGGCCAAGGCCCGCACCAGCCTCCACCCGCCAGTGCTCCGCCCGGAGATCCTCGCCGCCCGCCCGGAGCGGGGCGAGCACCTCCTCGTCTACCAGACCTCCACCTCGAACGAGGCGCTCCCCGGGATCCTCCGGGGGGCGGGGCGCGAGTGCCGGATCTACGGCCTGCGGCGCGGGCTCGCGGCCGACGTCCGCGAGGGGAACCTGGTCCACCGGCCCTTCTCCGAGCGGGGCTTCGTCGAGGACCTCCGCACCGCCCGGGCGGTCGTGTCGGGCGGCTCCTTCACCCTCATGAGCGAGGCGGTCTACCTCCGGAAGCCCATGCTCGCGGCGCCGGTGAGGAAGCAGTTCGAGCAGATCCTGAACGCGCGCTACCTGGCCTCGCTCGGCTACGGCGCCGCGGCCGAGGAGCTCACCGCCGGCGGGCTCTCGGCCTTCCTCGAGCGGCTCCCCGAGCACGAGCACGCCCTCGCCGGCTACGCGCAGGACGGGAACCGGGACCTCCTCGCCCGGCTCGACCGGGAGGTGGAGGCGGCGCTCGCCGGAGGCGGGCCCGGGGAGGATCCGCTCGCGTGAGGCTGCGCCTGATCGCGGTGGGGCGGGACCGCTCCGGCCTCTACGCCCCGGCAGTGGAGGAGTACGCCGGGCGGCTCGCGCGGCAGGCTCGCTTCGAGCTGGTCGAGGTCCCGGAGGCGCGGAAGCACGCGGGGACGCCGCGGGCCCGCGACGAGGAGGGCGAGGCCCTGCTCGCCAAGGTCGGGCCGCGCGACCGGGTGGTGGTGCTCGACGAGCGCGGGGAGGAGCTCGCCAGCGTGGCCTTCGCCGCCCGGGTGGGGCGCTGGATCGAGGGGGCGCAGGACGTGGCGCTCCTCATGGGCGGGTCCGACGGTCTCTCCGACGCGGTGCGGGCCCGGGCGAAGGAGACCCTGGCGCTCTCCCGCCTCACCCTCGCCCACCGGCTGGCGCGGCTGGTGCTGGTGGAGCAGCTCTACCGCGCCATGACCATCCTGCGCGGCGAACCCTACCACAAGTGAACGTCAGTCCGGGCGGGCGTGGGCCGGCCCGCCGAGGGCCAGGATCGCGTCCGGCCGGCCGAGGGCGTCCCGGAGCCGCCGCTCCGCCGCGCGCACGCGGCGCGGGTAGTCGAGCAGCCGGGCCGGCACGCCCTTCCCCGCGCGGAGGTGGGCGAGGAGCCGGTTGGGGCCGGCGTTGTAGGCGACCAGCGCCAGGTCGGGATCGCCGAAGACCCGCACCAGCCGGGCGTAGTAGCGGATCCCGGCCCGGACGTTGGCCACCGGATCGTGCGGCTCCGAGGAGGCGAGCCTGGAGCGGCGCGCCTCGCGGGCGAGCGTGGGACGCCGCAGCTGCATCAGGCCGCGGGCGCCGCGGCTCGACACCGCCAGCGGGTCCCAGCCCGACTCCACCTCGACGATGGCGAGGACGCGCAGCGGGTCGAGGCGGGCCTGCGTCGCCTCCTCCGAGATCGCGCCCGCCACCGGCGCGCAACCCTCGGCCAGTTCCGGCGCCCGGGCGCAGACCGCGGCCGCGAGCCAGGCCGGCGCGTCCCTCGTGGCGGCGGCCCGCTTGAGCGTCCCGGTGAGCCCCGGGGCGGAGGCGGCAGGGTGCTCGAGGTCCCCCGTCCACGCGACGGTGAGGGCGGCGAGCGCGAGCGCGGCGGGCCGGGCGGGGATGGGCATGCCCGCCGGGATAGCGAGCGCCGGGCCAGACACGCACCCTGAGCGAAACCGGGCCCTTGCCCGCCAGCGGCGCGGCGGGGCGGGTCGCCCCCGTCCCCCCGGGTCCGCGCCGCGGCCCCTGGTTCCGGCAGGTTGCGGGGCGAGTCTGCCCCGACCGCGCGGGTCCGGCACGGGATCACCCGCTCATGTGTCAGGCCCCGTCTCTCTCCCCGTGCCCGTGCCCCTCGCGTCCGGACCGGCCGGGGCGCCGCCGGCCAGGCCCCCGCCGGAAGGCCAGGCGCGGCCGAAGGTTGTTGTGGCGACCGGCCCTTTCTCCGACAATCTCCCACCCGTTTTCGAGGTGACCCGTGCCCAAGACGAAGCCCGTCCTCCTCGTCGTGCTCGACGGCTGGGGCCTGCGCGCCGAGCGCGAGGCGAACGCCATCGCCCTGGCGGGCACGCCCAGCATGGACGCGCTGATGCGCGAGTACCCGCACGCCGCCCTGGAGACGAGCGGTCTCTCGGTGGGGCTCCCGGAGGGGCAGATGGGGAACTCCGAGGTGGGCCACACCAACCTCGGGGCTGGCCGGATCGTCTACCAGGACCTGGTCCGCATCAACCGCGCCGTCGAGGACGGCGAGTTCTTCCGCAACGACGCCCTCCTCCTCGCCTGCCGGCGCGCCAAGGAGCACGGCGGGGCGCTCCACCTCATGGGGCTGCTCTCGGACGGCGGGGTGCACAGCCACGTCGATCACCTCCACGCCTGCCTGGAGCTGGCCCGCCGCGAGGGGGTGGGCCGCGTCTTCGTCCACGCCTTCATGGACGGCCGGGACACCCCACCCCGCTCCGGGCTCGGCTACATCGCGGCCTTCGAGAAGCGGCTCCGCGAATCCGGCTCCGGCAAGGTCGCGACGGTCTGCGGCCGGTACTGGGCGATGGACCGGGACAAGCGCTGGGACCGGGTGGGCCAGGCCTGGGCCGCCCTGGTGCGGGGGGAGGGGGCCCGCGCCGCGTCGGGGGCGGCGGCCCTCGAGGCCTCCTACGCCGAGGACGTGACCGACGAGTTCGTCAAGCCGGCGGTGATCGCGGACGGCGAGGGCCGGCCGGTGGGGCCGGTGCGCGACGGGGACGCCGTGCTGTTCTTCAACTTCCGGGCGGACCGGGCCCGGGAGATCACCCGCGCCTTCACCGACCCCGCCTTCAAGGACTTCGAGCGGGTGGCGGTCCCGCGGCTCTCGGCCTACGTCTGCATGACCGAGTACGACAGGACCTTCGGGCTGCCGGTGGCCTTCGCGCCCCAGGACCTGAGCGAGATCTTCCCCGAGATCGTCTCCCGCGCCGGCCTGAAGCAGCTCCGGGCGGCGGAGACCGAGAAGTACGCCCACGTCACCTTCTTCTTCAACGGCGGCCGGGAGACGGTCTACCCGGGGGAGGACCGGATCCTGGTGCCGTCGCCCCGCGACGTGAAGACCTACGACGAGAAGCCGGAGATGAGCGCCCGGGAGGTGACCGACCGGCTGGTGCAGGCGATCGGGACCGGCCAGTACGGCTTCGTGCTGGTCAACTTCGCCAACCCGGACATGGTCGGGCACACCGGGATCCTGGCGGCGGCCGTCAAGGCGGTGAAGGTGGTGGACGAGTGCGTCGGCCGGCTCTGGAAGGCCGCCCAGCAGCAGCGGATGGCGATGCTGGTCACCGCCGACCACGGCAACTGCGAGCTCATGACCGATCCGCAGACCGGCCAGCCGCACACCGCCCACACCCTGAACCCCGTCCCGCTCGTGCTCGCCGACCCCGACCTCCGGGGGGCGAAGCTCCGGGCCAAGGGCGTGCTCGCCGACGTGGCGCCCACCGCGCTCCAGGTGATGGGCCTCCCCCAGCCCCGAGAGATGAAGGGGCTCGGGATGCTGGTGCGCTGATGGTCCCGGCGAAGACCGTGGCCCGGCCCCGCGGCCTGCGGGGCCTCCTCGACGCCGTCCTCGACCTCGTCTACCCGCCCCGCTGCGCGGCCTGCGGCGAGGGCGCCGACGGCGCCTTCTGCGCCACCTGCGCCGAGGCGATCGAGGCCGTGCCGCCCGGTTGCGGGCGCTGTGGGCAGCCCGGGCCGGACCCGACCTGCGGCGCCTGTCTCTCCCACCCGCCCGCCTTCGAGAGGGTGCGCGCCGGCGGGCTCCTGGGCGGTCCCCTGGCCGACGCCATCCACGCCTTCAAGTACGGCCGGCGCCCGGCGCTCGCCCGCCCGCTCGGGGCCTGGCTGGCGGCTCGCGTCTCCCTCCCGCCGGCAGCGGTGATCGTCTCCGTGCCGCTCGGGCGGGCCCGCCGCATCGCCCGCGGCTACGACCAGGCCTCCCTCCTCGCCGACGCCCTGGCGCGGGAGGCCGGGGCGGGCGGCCGCCGGCTGCGCGGGGTGCTCCGCCGCATCCGGGAGACGCCGCCGCAGGTCGGCCAGGGCCGGGCGGAGCGGGCCAGGAACGTGGCCGGGGCCTTCGTGGCCAGCGCCGCCGCCGCCGGACGGGACCTGGTGCTGGTCGACGACGTGGTCACCACCGGCGCCACCGCCGACGCCGCCGCGGCCGCGCTCCGCCAGGCGGGGGCCCGCTCGGTCCTCGTCCTCGCGCTCGCCAGGGCGGAGTGAGAATCGCCGCCGCGCCTCGCGTTACACTCGATCCTTCGATGATCGCCCGCCCCGCCGCCCTGCTCGCGCTCCTCCTGGCCGCCCCCTCCGCCGCCCGGGGCGACGCGCTCGACCTGCCGGTGCCCGCCGGGCGCGATCTCGTCGCCGAGCGGCTCGCCGCGGCGGTGGCGAGCCTCGACCAGGACCGGCGCGGGCCCCGCGGCCTGGCGGCGATCGCCCGGCTGGCCGAGCTCGAGGACGACCTCCCGGAGCTGGCCCGCGCGGCGGGCGCCTACGGGCGCGTCGCCGAGGACCCGGCGGCCGACCCGGAGGTGCGGGCGGCGGCCCGCTACCGGCTGGCGGCGGTGGAGCGGGCCCGCGGCAACCCCCGCAGGAGCGAGGCCCAGGTCCGCCAGCTCGGCTTCGTCGGCGCCTGGCGGGTCGCCGGGCCCTTCGACGACGAGGGGAAGCGCGGGCTCGAGGCCGTCTACCCGCCGGAGCAGGGGCTCGACCTCTCCGGCCGCTGGCCGGGCAAGGTGCGCGAGGTGGGGTGGCGCCTCCTGCCCGACGAGGCCTTCGTGCGCGGGCTCGTGCACCTCGGGGCCACGCTCCGCCCCGCCCGCGAGGTGGTGGCGTACGCGCTCGCCGGGGTCGAGGCGCCGAGGCAGGCGCGGGTGCAGCTCTGGCTCGGGGCGAGCGGCGCGACGAAGGTCTGGGTGAACGACGTCCTGGTCCTCTCCGACGCGACCTACCACCCCGTCCGCCTCGACCAGCGGGGCGTCCAGGTCACGCTCCGCAAGGGGCCGAACCGCGTCCTGGTGAAGCTCTGCCAGCAGGACGGGCGGATGGGCTTCCACCTCCGGCTGACGGATGCCGACGGCGGCGGGCTGGCGCTCGCCCCCGCCGACCCCGCCGCGGTGGGAGAGGGCGCCGCGCCCGCCCCGAAGCCCCTGGAGGACGACCTCGCCCGGCTGGAGAAGCGGGCCCGGGCGGCGGCCGGGAGGGGGCCGGCGGCGGCGCGGGCGGAGGCCGAGGCGCGCCTCGACCTGGCGCTGGCGCTCTGGCTGCGGGCGGCGGGCGACCGGGAGGAGCGGCGGGCGCAGGTGGAGGCGGCCCGCGCCGCCGCGCTGGCGCCGGCCTGGGTGGAGGCTCAGCTGGAGGCGGCCCGGCTCGAGGAGGAGCACGGGCCGAGGCGGGAGCGGATCGACGCCGCCCTGACGGCTTTGCCCGAGGACCCGGCCGCGCTCCGCGCCCTGGCCCAGGAGGAGCTGGACCAGGACCGGCCGCAGGAGGCGGCGCGCCTCCTCGTGAGGGCGGTGCGGGCCGCGCCGGGGTGGCCCGAGGCGCGCGTGGCCCTGGCCGAGGCGCTGGAGCGGGCCGGGCTCGCGGTGCGGTCGGCCCGGCTCGCGGCCGCGACCGCCGCGGCCTTCCCCACCGTCCCCGCGGCGGTCCGCGCCGCCGCCCGGGCGGCCCGCCGGCTGGGCCGGAGCGACGAGGCCGCCGCCCGGCTGCGCACGCTCCTCGCCCTGCGGCTCGACGACGGCGAGGCGCGCGCCGGGCTGGTCCAGCTCCTCGTCGAGCGGGGCGACGTCGCCGGGGCGACGGCCCTCCTCGCGGAGGGGATCCGGCTCGATCCGTCGGACGTGCCGCTCCGCCTCCGGGCCGCGGACCTGCTCGCCGCCAACGGGCGCGCCGAGGAGGCGGAAGCGCGCTTCGAGGCGGCGCTCCGGATCGCCCCCGAGGACGGGGACGCGCTCGAGCGGCGGGGCCGGGCGCGGCTCGCCCTGGGCAAGGCCCGGGAGGCGGCGGCCGATCTCCGCCGGGCGCTCGCCCTCCGCCCCCAGAGCCCGGAGCTGAAGGAGCTGGTCCGGAGCCTGGAAGCGGCCGACGACCGGTTCGAGCGCCCCTACCTGCTCGACGCGCGCGCCCTGGCCGCCCAGGCCCCGGTGGCCGGCCCGGACGACGACGCCCTGGTCCTCGGCGAGCTCAAGGTGACCCGGGTCTTCCCCTCGGGCCTCTCCGCCACCTTCAACCAGGAGGTGGTGAAAGTGCTCGACGCGCGGGGCGCCGACGCCTTCCGCCGCCACACGCTCTCCTGGTCCCCCGACCGCCAGGAGGTCCACCTGGAGCGGGCCCGGATCCTGAAGCCGGACGGGACGGTGGTCGAGTCGCACGAGGAGAGCGAGCGGAGCGCGAGCGAGCCCTGGTACCGCCTCTACTACGACACGGTGGTCCGGTCGCTCTCCTTCCCGGCGCTCGCCCCGGGGGACGTGCTCGAGCTCGCCTGGCGGGTGGAGGACGTCGCGGGGGAGAACCTCCTCTCCGACTACTTCGGCGACCTCACCTTCGTCGACGAGACCGCCCGGAAGGCGCGCTTCGAGTACGTGCTCCTCGTCCCGGCGGCGCGCGCCATCTTCTCCAACGCGCCCGAGGGGGTGACCCACCAGCAGCGCGCCCTCCCCGACGGCACGGTCGAGCACCGCTGGTCCGCCCGCGACGCGCCCCGGATCGACCTCGAGCCGGGGATGCCGGGCTGGAGCGAGGTGGCCCGGTTCGTCCACGTCTCCACCTCCTCGAGCTGGGCCCAGGTGAACCGGTTCTACTGGGGGCTGGTGAAGGACCAGCTCCGCCCCACCGCCGAGGTCCGGGCCGAGGCGGAGCGGCTCGCCCGCGCCGCGCTGGGGAGCGGGGTCGGTCCCCGGATCGCCCAGGCGGAGGGCGGCCCGCCGCTCCCGCTGGCGGCCGGGCTCGACCGGGAGGCGCGCAGGACGGTGGTGCAGGCCCTCTACGACTTCGTGGTCACCCAGACCCGCTACGTCGGGCTCGAGTTCGGGATCCACGGCTACAAGCCGTACCGCGTCGACCAGGTGCTGGCCCGGCGCTTCGGCGACTGCAAGGACAAGGCGAGCCTCCTCCACGCGCTCCTCGAGGCGGTGGGGATCGACTCGCGCCTGGTGCTCCTGCGCACCCGGCGGCTGGGGCGCCTCCCCGAGGCCCCGGCCTCGCTGGCGATCTTCAACCACGCCATCCTCTACGTCCCCGAGCTCGACCTCTGGCTCGACGGCACGGCGGCGTTCACCGGCTCGCGCGAGCTCCCCGCCGAGGACCGAGGGGCGACCGCCCTGGTCGTGAGCCCGGACGGCCCCCCGCGCTTCGGGACCGTCCCGGAGGCGCCCCCGGAGGAGAACCGGGTCGAGAGCCGGTTCGAGGTGGCGCTCGCGGCCGACGGGACCGCGGCGGTGGAGGGGGCCTGGCGGGTGAGCGGCGCCGAGGCCCCCGCCTACCGCCGCGCCTACCTGGTGGACGGCGAGCGGCGCTCCCAGCTCGAGCAGACCCTCAACCGCTCCTTCCCCGGGGTGAAGGTGGAGGAGGTCTCGGTCTCGGACCTCTCCCGGCTGGAGGAGGACGTGACCATGCGCTTCCGCCTGGCGGTGCCCAGGTTCGCTCAGCCGGACGGGGCCGGCCTCCGCTTCACCCCGTTCGGCGGGAGCCGCGGGTACACCGACGCCTGGACCCCGCTCTCGTCCCGGCGCCACGACCTCGAGCTCGGCAACCCGGTCGAGGTCCGCTTCTCCTACCGGACCGTGCTCCCGGCCGGCTGGCGGGTGGTGGAGCTCCCCGAGCCGGCCAGCGCGGACGGGCCGCTCGGCGGGTTCGAGATCCGCTACCGGGCAGAGGAGGGGGCGGTCGTCACCGAGGGCCGGGTCACCGTGAAGGTCAGCCGGATCCCGGTCAAGGACTACCCCGGCTTCCGCGACCTGGCGGCCCGGATCGACCGGGCCTTCGCCCGGAAGGCGCGCGTCGCTCCGGCCGCGCCGGCGGCGCAGGTGTCCGGATGAGCGGCCGCGCGTGCCTCGCCGGGGCGGCGCTGCTCGCCCTCGCCCTCGGCTGCTCGGGTCCGCGCGCCCCCGCCCGCGAGGGCATCACCGCCCTGGTGGAGCGCGGCGACGTGGAGCAGGCCGGGGCGCGCCTCACCGAGGGGGACGCCTGGTCGAGGCTCGGAGCCGCGCTCCTCGCCCACCGCGCCCTCGACGCCGAGGGCGAGGTCCGCAGCCTCCTCGCCGCCGTCGGGGCCGCGCCCGGCGATCCGGTGGCGCTCGTGGCCCTGCGCCGCCTCGCCGCCGTCTGCGAGGTCTCGCCCTCCCGGGCCGCCCAGGTGGACGCCGGGCTCACCGGCCTGCTCGCCACCGGCCGCCTCGGCGGGCTCGCCGCCTACCGCGCCCGGGTGGCCCGCGCGGTGGCCGCCGAGACCCGCAGCGACCACGAGGCGACGGCCGCCCGGCGCCGCGAGAACGGGGCGGTCTCGGCCTGGACGTTGGTCGGCCCGTTCGGCCGCCTCCCCGCCCTCGACTTCGACGCCCTCGAGCCCGAGACGGGACCGCTCCCCGCCTCGGTGCCCGGCCGGCCCGGGGAGCCGCTGGTGCCGGCCCGCACCCTCCCCGCCCCAGACGGGAGCGCCAGCCTGGAGGGAGAGCCGGTCGACGGCGACGTCTTCCTGCTCGCCACCGACGCCACCCTCGCGCAGGGCGGGCGCTACCTGCTCACGCTCGGCACCGCCATGTCGGCGCGGCTGGTGGTGGACGGCGCGGTGCTCTTCCAGCGGCGCGCCTTCGCCGCGCCGGCGCCGGGCCTGGTTCACCTCCCGCTGGCGCTCGCCGCCGGCCGCCACCGCATCGCGGTGAAGCTCTCCCGGGCCGGCCCGCGCACCGGCCTCCTGGTGGCGCTGTCGCGCGAGGACGGGGCGCCCTCCGACGCCGTCTTCGCGCCGGCCGGGCCCGGTCCGGGCCCCGAGGTGGCGGCCCGGCCGGTCCCGGCCGCGCCGGTGCTCGGCGCCCGCGCCCTGGCCGCCGCCCTCGAGCCCGGCGCCGGGCCGGTGCTCGCCCGTCTCCTCGCCGCCCAGGACGCGCTGGGGAGCGAGGACCGCGAGGCCGCCAAGGCGCTCCTCCGGGAGGCGCTCGCCCTCCGGCCGTCCGCGCCCGCGCTCCACGCCGCCCTGGCGGAGGCGCTCCGCGACGACCCGAGCCTCGACGACCGGGTGGCTCGAGCCCGGGCCGAGTCGGAGCTCGACGAGGCGCTCCGGCTCGACCCCGGGGACGCCGCCTCGCGGGTGGCGCTCGCCGCCCTGCTCCGCGCCGACGAGCGGCGCGACGACGCCGACGCCGCCCTGGCCGGTCTCTCCGGCCCGGCCGCGGGGAGCCCGCTCGCCCTGGACGCCCGCGCCCGCGCCGCCGCCGACCGGGGCCTGGCCGAGCGGGCCGAGGCCCTGGCCCGCGAAGCGCTCGAGGCGGGGGGGAGCTGCGACGCCGCCGACCTCGCCTACGACCTCGCCTCCCGCCGCTCGGACGTGGCGCGGGAGGACGAGGCGGCCCGGGGCCTCGCCCTCTGCCGGGGGGGGCGGGAGCGCCTGGCGGGCCACCTGCGGCGCCGCGGCGACCCGGCCGGCGCCCGCGCGATCCTCGATCCGCTGGTGCGCACCCGGCCCTGGGCGATCGAGCCGGGCCTCGCCCGGGCGGAGGCGCTGGTGGCCGACGGGGAGCCCGGGCTGGCCGCCGAGGGGCTCTCCGCGCTCGCCGCCGTCTGGCCGAGGAGCCCGCGGGTGCTCCGGGCGCTCGCCGACGCGCGGGAGCTGGCGGGAGACGCCCAGGCCGCCCGGGCGGCGCGCCAGCGGGCCCTGGCCCTGGACGGCGCCGAGCTCGCGCTGCGCCGCGCCCTGGCCCTGGAGGACGGGCCGGAGGTGCTGGACGACCTGGCGGGCGACGGGAAGGCGGCCCTCCGCGAGTACCAGGCGCTGGGGAGGCGGAGCGGGGCCTCGGCCGCCCTGGTCCTCGACCTCGCGGCGATCGACATCCACCCGGGCGGCGTGGCCACCGAGCGGACCCACCAGGTGATCCACGTCCTCGACCAGCACGGGGTGGAGCGTTACGGCGAGGTGGATCTGCCCGCCGGGGCCGAGCTGCTCGCCCTGCGGACCCTCAAGCCGGACGGCCGGACGCTGGAGCCCGACCGGACCGGGAGCGGCAAGGGGGCGATCTCGCTCGCCGGGCTCGAGCCGGGAGACGCGATCGAGGTCGACTACGTCCGCGCGGTCCGCGGGCGGCGCGGCGGGGGCTACGCCGCCGACCCCTTCTTCTTCCAGGTGCCCGGCGCGAGCCTCTTCCGCTCGGTGTACGTGGTCCGGGCGCCGGCGGGGCTGGGGCTCGAGGCGGACGGCCACGGCATGGAGGCCCCCGCGCCCGTCCGCGAGGGCGCCTTCGAGGTGATCCGCGCCGAGCGGCGCGACGCGCCCGCCGTCGTCCCCGAGCCGGACGCCCCCGGGGGCGCCGAGTTCCTCCCCTTCCTCGCGGTGGGGGTGGGCGGCGGCCGCGACGCGCTGGTGCGCGGCCTCGCGGACGCGCTCGCCGGCCGGACCCGGCCCACGCTCGAGCTCTCCGAGCTGGCCGCGGAGATCCGCGCCGCCGCCGGCCCGAAGCCGACCCCCGCGGCGCTGGCGCGGGCCGCCTATGGCCGGGTGGCGCGCACCGTGCTCGGACAGGGCGGGAGCCTGGCGGAGGACGCGAGCGCGGTCCTCTCCCGCGGGCGCGGCAGCCGGGTGATCGTGCTGAAGGCGCTCCTCGGCGCGCTCGGGGTCGAGGCCCGCCTGGCCCTGGTCCGCCCCTTCGCCGCCGACCCCGCCCCGTACCGCTTCGAGACCCTGGCCCACTACCCCTCGGTCCTCCTGCGGGTGAAGGCGGGGGGGGAGATCTTCTGGCTCGATCCCTCGACCCGGCTCGCCCCCTTCGGCGCCTTCCCCGCCGGGCTGACCGGGTGCGAGGCGCTCGTGGTGCCCGAGCCAGGGGAGGCGGTGGAGGCGACCCGGACCCCGGTCGCCGCGCTCGTTCCGGACCAGCGCGAGCTCCGGGCGCGGATCGCGGTGGACGCGGACGGGAACGCGGGCCTCTCGGGCTCCGACCGCTACCAGGGCGCCAGCGCCGGGGAGCTCAAGGAGGCCTTCGGCCGGCTCGACGCCGCCGACCGCCGCCAGGCGATCGAGGCGATGCTCGGGCGCAACTTCCGCGGGGTGACGGTCTCGGAGGTGACGGTGGCGGGGGAGGAGGATCCCGACGTGCCGCTCGAGATCCGCTGGAAGGCGCGGGCGCCGGATCTGGTCCGGGCGTCGGACGGCGGGCTGGTGCTCGAGGCGCCGCTCTTCCCCGTGCGCCTCGGCGCCCGCTACGTCCGGCTCGCCACGCGGACCACGCCCCTGCTCGTGCCCGCGGAGGAGCGGCTCACGCAGCGGATCGAGGTGGTCGCACCGCCGGGCGCCCATCCGCAGGCGGAGGCGTCGCGCCGGATCGCGTCGCCGTTCGGGGTGCTCTCGCGCACGGAGCAGGCGCAGGGCGACGTGCTGGTGCGCGAGGAGCGGCTCGAGCTGGAGCGCGGCCGGATCCCTCCCGAGAGGTACCCCGAGTTCGGGGCCTTCGCCGGTGCGGTCGATCAGCTCCAGGAGAGGCCGGTCACCTTCACCCGCTGAGCGAGCACCCCGGGTCGACCGCCACCCGCGACCCCGGACGGGAAAAGCGGCACGATCCAGGGGATCTCGCCGCCGCCCGGAGCCCCGCGCCGCGGGCACGGGCGCTGCAATCGGTGGCCCCGTGCGCCTCGTCGGTGCCATCGCAGGGAGCCTCACCCGCCTCGCGCTCCGCGCGCTCGCGGCCCTGGCCCCCTCTCCCTGCCTGGCCGTCGCCGTCCCCCCGCTCCTCCGCCGTCCCCCCCTCCGGCGCCGCGAGCGGACCTCGGTGTCGACCCGCTGCTGAGGTGTGCTTCACCGGAGGACGCCCGCACCCCCCGGGCGGGCGTCCTCCGGGCTTTTCTTCCGCACGCTACGACCCGGCCATCCCCACGAAGCGGACGTCCGTGAACCCGAGCCCGGCGAGCAGGCCGCGGATGGCCCGCTCCGCCGAGCTCCTCGCCCGCTCGCGCAGCGCCGCGTCCGCCTCCACCTCGCGCTCGAAGGCGACCTTCGCCAGCTCGAGGAGGCGGGCGGTCTCGGCCGAGTCCAGGTTGGAGTCGATGATCTCGGTGTCGCCGGGGCGGAGCTCGACGCTGGCGCGGACGGGCGGGAGCGCGAGCTCCACCGTCCGGCCCGCGATCCGGATCCGCGAGGCGTCGAGGTGGTCCACGTCGAGGGAGAGGTGCGCGTCGGCGAACACGATCGCCTTGCCGCGCGGGGACCGGAGCGTGTAGCGGACCCACCCCGCCACGTCGCCCCAGAACGACCCGCTCTCCGCCGGCTCGGGCGCGAAGGTGATCTTCTTGTAGAGCGTCACCTGGAGCGTCTCCAGGCGGGCCACCTCCCGGATGCGGACCGCCACCGCGGGCGGGTCGGGGAGGGCGGGGCCGCGGGGGGCGAGCCGGAGGGCGAGGCCGAGCCCGGCGCCGGCGGCGAGGGCGAGGAGGAGGAGCGTCGCGAGGCGCCGCATCCGCCGATGCTACCGCGCCCGGCGCCCGCCGCGCGCGCCCGTCCGCGCCTTGCCCCGGCGTCCGGCCACCGGCCGCTTCGCCTTCGCAGGCGCCTTCTTCGCCGGGCGAGCGGCCGCCGCCTTCTTCCCGGTGGCCCGGGGCCGGCGGGCCCCGCCGCGCGCCGCCTTGGCCGCCTGGGCGCGGAGCGCCGCCTGGAGGCCGAGCCGGGCCCAGGAGAGCATCGTCTCCGCGTCCTCGTGGGCCTCGTCGGGCGGCCGGAAGTAGCTGGTGGGCATGGGCCCCTTCGGGCTCGGGTAGGTCCAGCGCCGGCAGCCGGCCTCGGCGAAGCGCGGCTCGACCTCGGCGTCCACCTTGAGGAAGAGCTCGTCGTCGTCGAGGAGGGCGAACATCACCCCCCGGGCGTAGACGCCGTGGCCGCCGAACATGGCCCGCGCCTCGGCGGGGCCGACCAGGGAGAGGAGATCGAGGGCGTGGGCGACGAAGGTGGGGGAGTTGGCCATGGGCGGGAGCTTAACGCGCCCTAGCGCGCCTCCCACCCGATCTCGGCCGCGGTCCGCGGCCCGATCCCCACCTCGTCGGCGGACTCCGGGAGCCGGCCCCGCCCCGGGCCGAGCGGCACCTCGCCCACCATGATCTCGGCCCGGAGCTGCGGGTAGGGCGGGCTCCGGCCCGGATCCCAGAGCCCGTCGGGGGCCACGGCGTGGCCGGCCCCGTCGTACTTGTCGGTGGCCCCCAGGGTGTGCAGCACCTCGTGGACCACCGCGGTGGCGGCGAGGAGCGCGCCGCCGCCCAGCCCCGCCCGGACGACGCCCACCTCGCCCCCGGCCTCGCCGATCCCCTCGGCGAACGCGCTGCCGGAGGCGCCCCCCGCGGCGAGCAGGTAGACGCGGACGTCGAAGGCCCCCGGGTCCGGCTCCGGCGCGAGGGCGCGCGCCGCCCGCTCCGCCCGCCAGAGGTCGAGCGCGTGCCCGGCCCGGTCGAGGAGCGAGGGGCCGGGCGCCTCGACCGGCGGGAGCCGCTCGGGCCGGAGCGGGCCGACGGTCTCGAAGCGGAACGGGACCGGGCCGCCTCCGCGGGAGGCGCGGTCGGCGGCGAGGCGCGCGGCGAGGGCCTCGAGCTGGCGCCCGAGCGCTCCCACCTCGGCGGGCGAGGCGTCGCCGAGCACGTAGACCACCACGTCGACGGGCCGGGTCCAGCCGTTCCGCTCCCGCCGGGCGTGGAGGCGGCCGTAGGCCCAGGCGAGGGTGACCGCCAGGGCGACCGCGAGGATGGCGACCCGGACCTTCACTCGAAGAGCCGCTCGGCCACCGCGCTGTGGAGGTCCATCCCGCGGAAGGTGAGGACGAGCCGGCCGCCCCGGAGCACCGCCAGGCGGTGGCGCCGGAGGTCCTCCGCCTCGCGGCGCTGCCGTGGGCTGAGCCCGGCGAGGGGGGCGCCGGCCCGCGTCCGGAGCGCCAGCATGAGCCGCTCGTTCCGGTCGGCGCCCGGGTCGATCCGGTCCTCCTCGGCGGTGGGCAGCCGGCCGGCCTCCACCGCCGCCAGCCAGCTCCCGGCGTCGCGGAGGTTGCCGTAGCGATAGGACCCCGCTTCCCGGCGCCGGCAGCCGTAGGCACCGGCCCCGAGGCCGAGGTAGCTCTCGCCCTCCCAGTAGAGCCGGTTGTGGACCGACTCCCGGCCCGGGCGGGCGAAGTTGGAGATCTCGTAGCGGCGGAGCCCGGCGCGCCGGAGCGTCCGCCGGATCGCCGCCGCCTGCGCGGTCGCCTCGTCGTCGGACGGGAAGTCGACCCGGCCAGAGCGTTGGAGGCGGGCGAGGGGCACCTCCTCGGCCAGCACCTCGGGGTCGAGGGTGAGGACGTAGGCGGAGACATGGACCGCCCCGGCGGCGAGGGCGCGCCGGGCGTCCTCGGCCGCGATGGCCGGCGAGGAGCGGCGGGCGGCGCAGATGAGGTCGACGCTCACGTTGCCGACCTCCTCGGCCGCCTCCCGGATCGCCCGCTCCGCCGCCTCCGGCCCGTGCCGCCGGCCGAGCTTGGCGAGCACGCCCGGGTGGAAGGACTGGGCGCCGATCGAGATCCGGTTCACCCCTGCCGCGCGCCAGGCGCGGAGCTTCTCGCGGTCGCAGGACTCCGGGTTGGCCTCGATCGTCACCTCGGCCCCGGCCGGCGCCGGGAAGCGGCCCCGCAGCCCGGTCAGCACCGCCGCCACCTCCTCCGGCGCCCAGAGCGAGGGCGTCCCGCCGCCGAGGTAGATGGACCGGAGCGCCAGGCCCTCGAGCTCCCCCGCCCGCAGGCCGAGCTCCGCGAGCACCGCCCGCGCATAGCGCCCCGCGCCGGGCGGCCGCTCGGTGGTGACCGCGAAGTCGCAGTACGGGCAGCGGTGCGTGCAGTAGGGGTAGTGGACGTAGATCCCGAAGGGGCGGGGCATCGGACGTCCCTCGCGAGGTTCACAACCCCGGCAGCCGCGCCGCGCGGAGCAAGACCGGCATCACCCGGCCCTCGGTGACGATCGACATGTGGTCGTACTGCGAGCGCATGTAGACGAGCGGCGCCGACCGCTCCTCGGGGGAGAGGGCGTCGGGGACGCGCTCCAGGCGCAGGCCGCGGGACGACGCGGACAGCCAGGTCTCGGCCCGGGCGGCGGTCTCGTCCCCCACCAGCACCACCCGGCGCGCGCCGGGGGCCGCCTCGGCGAGCCACGACTCCAGCTCCTCCTGGCCGCGGTAGAGCCCGTCGAGGATCACCACCTCCTCGACCCGCGGGTGGAGGAGCCAGGGGAGGATGGTCCGGATCGCGCCCGAGTGGCCGACCACCACCACCGGACCGCGCGGGACCGGGATCCCGCGCGCCTCCAGCTCATGGAGGAGGTCGGAGAGGACCGGCCACTGGACGTCCTCGCCGTTCCAGGAGGGCGCCTCGGCGGCGACGAAGAGGGCGTTCCGCCCGGTGGCGGCGAACTGCTCGGCGAGCCGGTGGTCGGCGAACGCCTGGTCCACGTCGGTGTAGTAGCCGTGCACGTAGAGCACGACCCCGGCCGAGGCGGCGGCGTAGCCGGCCGGCGTCCAGACGTGGATCGAGCCGCGCGCCGTCCCCAGGCGGAGGTGGGCGCCGCCCGCGACCGTGTCCCGCACCTCGGCCCCCGCGGCGATGGGCGCGACGGGGGTCTGCGACCAGGGCGGCAGCGAGCGGTCGGGGGGACCGGAGGGCGCCGGCGGGGGCGGAGCGGGGCAGGCGCCCTGGCTGGGCGCGGCGGCGGTGGCCTGGGGAGCGCCGGTCGCCGGCGCCGGAGGGCGCTCCGCCGGGGCGGCGGCTGCGGGAGGCGGCGCGGGCCGGGGAGCGGTCACGGCGGCCGCCGGCGGCCGCGAGGCCGCGCAGGCCGCGGCGAGGGGCGCGCAGAGGAGCGCCGCGCGGAGCTTCCGGGGATCCATGCCCTGCCGCTCAGGTCTTCGGGGCCTTCCGGGTCACGAGGAGGTGGTTGTGCTTCGCCCCGTCGATGTAGCCGTAGCGGACCGGCAGCGCACGCTTCGGCTGGGACGCCCAGAGCTTCGCGAACTCGTCGTTGATCTCCGGGCTGGCGTCGAGGAAGGACTTCTGGAAGTCGCCGTAGGTCTCCTGGACGAAGCCGGCCTTCTCCGCGAGGTGGGGCGGGATGCCGGTCGAGTCCGAGACCATGAAGACCATGTGGGCGAGGAGCACCTTCCGGATCCGGGAGAAGTCGTCCCGCCAGAGGAGGTAGCTCGCCGCCTTGGTCATGGCGGCGAACTCGCCCTTGCCCGCGAGGTGCTTCAGGATCCCGGGGTCCTTCGCCAGGGCGTGGTCGGAGAGGTCGGCGGCGACGTGCCGGTGGACGCGCCCGTGGGTCTTCGGGTCCTCGCCCTTCTTCACGAAGACGATCTCCGAGTTGGAGAAGGCGGGGGAGAAGTCCGGGGCGGTCCACTGGCCGCGGAGCAGGCGGGCGGTCTCCTTCTCGGCGGCGTTGATCTCGGTGCGGGTGAGGTAGTGGAGGGTGCCGTCCGGCTGGATCTTGAAGAACCGGAGCCCCACCGGCTCGTAGCCGTGCACCGCCAGGGCGGTCATGAAGAAGGCGAGCTGGCCGGGGATCTCGCCCCGCTGGCCCTTCATGAGGTTCTCGGTCTTGGAGTCGTTGGCGTAGAGCAGCCCGGACGACGTGGCCCGGACGACCTCGAGGCTGTCGGCCAGCACCTTGGGGTCCTGGATGGCGGCGGCGCGCCGGGGATCGCCGGCGTGCTCCAGCGAGAGGGTGGTGTAGCTCTTGGCGTCCGGGTAGGTGGTGAGCGCGGAGAGCAGGTCCCCGCCGCCGAAGGGGTACACCACCGCCGAGGGCAGCCCCTCCGGCCGGAGCGACGCGAGGAACGGGCCGGCCTTGGGGAGGTACCGGTCGCGGTAGGCGGCGATCGCCTTCTTCTGCTTGGCGCAGAACTCCTTCACCACGCCGGCCTCGAAGGCGGGCGGGAGCTTGGCGCCCTGGCAGGAGACGAGGTCGAAGAGGAGCTTCGCCTCGGCGCCGAACTCGGCCGGCGCCTCCTCGGGCGCGGCGGCGGGCTCGTCCGGGATCTCGCAGGGCTTCACCGGCTCGCAGGGCTGCTCGGGCGCCGCGGGCGAGGCGGGCTTCTGCTCGGCGCCGCGGGCGGCGAGGGGGAGGGCGAGGGCGGCGGCCAGGGCCGCGGCGAAGGGGTGGCGCATGCGCATGGCGGAGTCATGTACCATGCGGCGAATGAACGGTCGAACGGCGCGCCTCACCCTCTGGCCGGGCGTGGGCCTGGTCGCCGCCAACATGATCGGCGCCGGGGTGTTCCTCTCCGCCGGCTTCATGGCCCAGGAGATGGGGCCGGGGCCCATCCTGATCGACTGGGTCGTGGGGGCGGTCCTGGCGCTCGCCGGGGCGCGGGCCTACGCCGAGCTGGCCCGCCTGGTGCCGCGCTCCGGGGGGGAGTACCGGTACCTCTCCGCGCTCCTTCACCCGGCGCTCGGCTTCCTCGCCGGCTGGGCCTCGCTCCTGGTGGGCTTCTCCGCGCCGGTGGCGGTGGACGCGCTGGCCGCCGGGGCCTTCGCCCGGACGGTCTTCCCCGCCCTCTCCCCGCAGTGGACCGGGGCGGCTTTCGTGGTGATCCTCACCGCCTTCCACGCCGCCGGGCTCCGGACCTCCGCCCGGGCCCAGAACGTCCTCGTCGCGGTGAAGGTGCTGCTCCTCGCCGGCTTCGTCGCGGTGGGGCTCCTCTACGGGCAGCGCGCCTGGCCGACCTGGACGCCGCCCTCGGGCGGGGCCGGGTTCCCCTGGGCGCCGGCGGCGCGGAGCCTCTTCTTCATCGCCTTCGCCTTCAGCGGCTGGAACGCGGTGGTCTACGCGGCCGAGGAGTTCGACCGGCCCGAGAAGACCGTGCCGCAGGCGATGCTGGTGGGGTGCCTGGTCGTGGCCGCACTCTACCTGGTGGTGAACTGGATCTTCGTCGCCAACCTCACCCCGGCCGACGCCGCGGTGGTCTTCCGCTACGACAGCGACCAGGTGACCCTCGCCCACGCGGTGGCGGCGCGCCTCCTCGGCCCCGGCCTGGGGAAGGTGATGTCGCTCTTCACCGTGGTGGTCTTCCTCTCCGCCATGAGCGCCATGATCCTGGTCGGGCCGCGGGTCTACGCCGCCATGGCCCGGGACGGGTTCCTCCCCCGCTTCCTCGCCGGCCGGGAGGGGCGGCCGCCGGTCGCCTCGATCCTGCTCCAGGGGGCGCTCTCCCTGGCGATCGTCTTCACCCACCCGCTGCGCGACGTCCTCGGCCGGGTGGGGGCGATCCTGACCTTCTTCGCCGCCCTCACCACGGTCGGCCTCTTCCGGGCGGCGCTGGTGCGGCGCGACCTCCCCCGCCCGGCCCGGGTCGCCCTGGTCGCCGCCGGGATCTACTCGGGCAGCGCCGCCTACCTGATCGGCTTCGATCTGGTGGCCTGGCAGGGCTCGGCCAGCTGGATCGCGGCGGTGGTGGCGGTGGGGCTCGGGGCCTACGCCCTGGCCCGCCGCCGGACGGCCGCGCCGGGGGCCCCGGCCGCCGACGCCTGACCTCCACCCGGGGTGGATCGACCCGAGAGTCGACACCGGCCCGCAGTCGTGGTTTCTTCCCGCCGCCAGCCCCGGGAGGACACCATGGCCGAGCCCAGCCAGGCCGCGAAGGACTTCAAGCCCTACATCCCCGCCGAGCAGACGCTCCCGGAGTTCACGCCCAAGGCGATCGTGCTGGGGGCCATCTTCGGGATCCTCTTCGGCGCGGCCACGGTCTACCTGGCGCTCCGCGCCGGCCTGACGGTCTCCGCCTCGATCCCCATCGCCGTCATCGCCATCTCGCTCGGCCGGAAGCTCTTTCGCACCTCGATCCTGGAGAACAACATCATCCAGACGGCCGGCTCGGCGGGCGAGTCGATCGCCGCCGGGGTGGTCTTCACGCTCCCCGGGTTCCTCTTCCTCTCCATGGACCCGGGCACGCGGAGCTCGGTGGGGGCGGGCTACTTCGGCTACGTCACCCTCTTCGTCCTCTCCCTGGTGGGCGGCATCCTCGGGGTGCTGATGATGATCCCGCTCCGCCGCTCGCTGATCGTGAAGGAGCACGGCCAGCTCACCTACCCGGAGGGCGCCGCCTGCGCCTCGGTGCTCATCGCCGGCGACAAGGGGGGCGACTTCGCCCGGACCGCCTTCCAGGGGGTGGGCTTCGCGGTCGGCTACGCCATCCTCCAGCGGATCCTGCACGTCATCGCCGAGAGCCCGGCCTGGGTGACCGGCAAGCTCAACCGCTTCCTGCCCAACGCCACGGTGAACGGCGACATCACCCCCGAGTACCTGGGGGTGGGCTACATCATCGGCCCGCGCATCGCCGGGGTGCTGGTGGCCGGCGGCGTGCTCGCCTGGCTCGGGCTCATCCCGCTTCTCTCGGTGCTGGTCCCCGGCGACGTGATGTACGCCCAGCTGGTCAAGGTGGGCTCGAACCCGGCCGGCTTCGGCTGGGACGCCGCCACCCACACCTTCGCCGACCTCCCCAACGCGGTCTACCGCGCCTACGTCCGGCAGATCGGGGCCGGGGCGGTGGCGGCGGGCGGCTTCATCACCCTGCTCAAGACCCTGCCCACCATCTGGGCCTCGCTCCGCGACTCGGTCCGCTCCCTGGGCGACCGGGCCGCGGCCGCCACGGTGGCCCGCACCGAGCGCGACCTCTCCTTCGTCACCGTGATCGCCGGCTCGGTGGGGCTGGTGGTCCTGCTCGTGCTCCTCCCCCAGGTCCCGGGGGAGACGGTGCTGAACAAGCTCCTGGTCGGGCTCCTGATCATCGCCTTCGGCTTCATCTTCGTCACCGTCTCCTCCCGCATCGTCGGGATCATCGGCTCGTCCTCGAACCCCATCTCCGGGATGACCATCGCCACCCTGATGGCCACGGCGATGGTGTTCGTCTCGGTGGGCTGGACCGGGCGGGCCTACGAGCCGATGGCGCTGGTGGTGGGCGGGATGGTCTGCATCGCCGCGGCCAACGCCGGGGCGACGAGCCAGGACCTCAAGACCGGCTTCCTCGTGGGGGCCACCCCGCGCGCCCAGCAGATCGCCCTCTTCGTCGGGGTGATCGCCTCGGCCCTGGTGGTCGGGGTGACGGTGAAGGTGCTCGACACCCCGACCGCCGAGCTCGTCGCCCGCGGGATCACCGACCACGCCATCGGCTCGCCGAAGTTCCCCGCCCCCCAGGCCACCCTGATGGCCACGCTCATCAAGGGGCTCCTCTCCCTGAACCTCGACTGGCACTTCGTGCTGGTGGGCGTCTTCTTCGCCGTCACCATGGAGCTGTGCGGGGTGAAGTCGCTCTCCTTCGCGGTGGGCCTCTACCTCCCGCTCTCGACCACCCTCCCCATCTTCGTGGGCGGTGCGCTCAAGGGCGTGGCCGACGCGGTGGCGCGGAAGAGGGGGGAGCCGGTGGAGGAGGCGGAGCTGGGCGGCGGGAGCCTCTTCGCCACCGGCCTGGTGGCCGGCGGCGCCCTCACCGGGGTGATCGTCGCCTTCCTCCAGGTCTTCGCCGAGGGGACGATGGACCGCCTCTCCGTCCAGAAGGCGCTCACCGGCGCCCTGGGCGAGGCGGGCTACACCGTCCTCGGCGTCCTCTTCTTCGCCGGCCTGGGCTGGTTCCTCTACCGGGCGGCGCGCCGCTCCTCGGCGGCCGCGAAGGCCTGAGCCGGGCGACGGCGAGCCGGGACTACACCTCGCGCAGCGACTCGATCTGCGCCTGGAGGTCGCGGTTCTTCTGGTGGTAGCGGGCGATCTCGCCGTTCAGGAAGTCGTTCTCGGTCCGGAGCTCGGCCACCTCCTCGCCGAGCTTCTCGATCTCGTCCCGCAGGCGGGCCCGCTCGCCCGGATCGGGCGGCACGGGCGGCGGCACCGCCGGGGCCTTCTCCAGCTCCTGGATCCGCCGCTTCAGGGTGAGCTCGGAGCGGGCCCGCGCCTCGAGGTGCTTCTCCAGATCGACCAGCGAGGCGCGCAGGCGGGCCACCTCGGCCACGTGGCGCTTCTCCGCCTCCCCCGCCTCCGCCGCCTGGCGGACGCGGTGCCCCTCGGCGTCCTCCATGGAGCGGGCCAGCTCGGTCCGCGCCTTCTCCAGATCCGAGCCCCGCGCCTTCGCCTCGCCCTCCAGCTCGGCCAGGCGGCGCCGGGCGGCGGCCAGCTCCGACTCGAGCCGCTGCACGGCGCCCTGGAGGCGCCCGGCCTCGACCGCGACCCGCTCCTCGGCCCGGGCCCGCTCGGCGGCCGCCGCCTGGGCGGCCCGCGAGGCGTTCTCCGCCGCCTGGGTGCGCTGCTCCACCAGCTCCCTGAGGGGCCCGAGCTCGCGCTTGAGCCGCGCCGCCTCCTCCGCGGCGGGCGCCAGGGCCGCCAGCCGCTGCACCTCGGCCTCCAGCCGGCGGGCCCGCTCGCGCTCCGCCTCGGTGTCGCGCCGGGCCGCCTCCACCTCGCGCCCGAGCTGATCCCGGTCGGCCGCCGCCTGGGCGAGGCGCCGCTCGCCGTCGGCCCGCTGGCTCTCGATCCGGGCGAGCTCGCCGCGGGTCCCCTCGGCCGAGGCGCGCCCCTCCTCCAGGGCCGCGCCCAGGTCGCGGATTCGCTGCGTGGCCGCGGCCAGCTCGGCGGCCTTGGCCTGGAAGGCGTGCTCGGTCGCGACCGACTTCTCCTCGTAGGCCCGGGTCTCGGCCCGGGCCCCGCGGAGCTCCTCCTCGAGCCCGGCCCGCGCCTCCGCCGCCCGGCCGAGCTCCGCCTGGAGGGCCGCCTGCCGCTCCTGCGCCTCGGCCAGCTCGCCCGCGGTCGCCTGGCCCCGCCCCTCCGACTCCTCGAGCCGGGCCTTGAGCTCGGCCTCGCGCGCCTCCGCCTCGCGCCGGGCCTCGGCCGCGCGCGCCTCCGCCTCGGCGAGGTCCTGGGCCCGCGCCGCCAGGGCGGCCGCCAGCTCCGCCCCCTCGCGCTCGGCCTCGTCGCGCGCCGCCGCCGCGGCCGCGCCCCGGCCCTCCGCCTCGGCGAGCCGGGCCGCCGCCTCCTCGCGCTCCCGGGCCCGCTCGCCCTCGAGCGCCGCCACCGCCCGGGCCTGGGCCTCGGCGGCCTCGGCCCGCTCCGCCTCGACCCGGGCCCGCTCGTCGGCCCGGTCCGCCTCGATGGCGGCCACGGTCCGGGCGTGCCCCTCTCGGGCGTCGGTGAGCTCGGCCTCCAGCCGGGCCCGCGCCTCCTCCGCCCCCGCCACCCGGGCGGACCACTGCTGCTCGGAGGCCTCGTGCTGCTGCATCGTCTCGTTCAGGACCTCGGAGAGCGAGCGGCGGGTGTTCTCCCCGTCCTCGAGCTGCCGGCGCAGGTCCTCGATCCGGGCTCCCTGGGCGGCGGCGTCCTGGGCCGCCTCGGCCAGCCGGTGCTCGAGCTCCGCCACCCGCGCGCGGACGGCGTCCAGGTCCGACTGGAGCGCGTCGCGCTCGCCGCCCAGCTCGGCGGTCTCCGCCCGGAGCTGGGAGATCGCGTCCCGGAGCTTGGGGAGGAAGGCGTCGCGGGCCCGCAGCCGGTCGCGGAAGTACTCGAGCTTCTCCTCGGGCGTGCCCTTGGGCGGCGCGGGATCGCGCGGCCACTCGGAGAGCACGTCGGTCGCGTCGCCGCGCACCTGGACCCGGCCGATGGCCGCCTGCGGGCGGGGCGCCGGGGGGACGGGCGGGGGGACCGGCGGCGCGGCGCGCGGGGCCGGGGGGGCGGGCCGAGGGGCCGGGGCCGGCTGGGCGGCCGCCATGGCCGCCGCCAGGCCGCGGGCGGCGACCGCCCCCGAGTCCACCCGGGAGAGGACCGGCGGCGGCTCGGCCGGCTCCTCCCGCCGCCTCCGCGGGGGCGGCGGCGGAGGCGGGGCGGCGGCCGCGGGGGCCGGCGCCGGCGGGGCGGCGTTGAGGAGGCCGGCGGCCCGGCCGAGCAGGTCGGCGAGCTCGAAGGGGCGCCTGAGGTAGTCGTCGGCCCGGGTGCGCGTGGCCCGGTGGGCCTCGATCGCGGCCTCCGTCGCCTCGCCCGAGTAGAGGATCAGGGGCACGGCCGGGAGCGCCCGCTTCAGCCGGTTGCAGACCGAGAACCCGCTCATGTCGGGCAGCTCGGCGGCGAGCAGGATCAGCTCCGGCGGCGCCTCCCGGCAGCGCTGCAGCGCGGCCTCGCCCCCCGGGACGGCGGTCACGGAGAAGCCGACCGGCTCGAAGGCGCGGCGGATCTCCTCGGCGAGCCCGGGGTCGGGATCGACGAGCAGGACGTTGAAGCTCATGGAGCCGTCATCGTACCGCCGATCCGGCCCGGCCGAGAACTGCGGGCCCGGCGCCGATATCGCACCCTCGGTCCGGCCGCCGGCGGGTCCGGCCAGCTCGCCCTTTGCGCCCGAGGCGGTCCTCGGGTACGGGTACGGCGTGCCCAGCCATTCCCTCACCCTGGAGGCGGAGCGCGATCGCGCCGAGGAGCTCTCCGCCGAGCTGTGGGACCTCGGCGCCGCCGGGGTGGAGATCCGCGACGGGGAGGGGACCCCCATGCCCGGGGCGGCCCTCCCGCCGCCGGGCCGCGCCATCCTGGTGGCCTGGTTCTCGGCCCCCGACCAGGCCCGGGCCGCGGCCGCGGCGCTGGGCGGACGGCTCGAGGAGGTTGCCGACGAGGACTGGGGCGAGAGCTGGAAGAAGGGGCTCGGGCCGCTCGCCATCGGCCGCGCCTTCGTCCGGCCGTCGTGGGTGGACGCCCCGGTGCCCGCGGGAATGGCGGAGGTGGTGCTCGACCCGGGCATGGCCTTCGGGACCGGGACCCACCCGACCACCGCCCTCTGCCTGGCGGTGCTCTCCGACCTCCTGGGAGCGCGGCCGGGGGCCAGGGTCCTGGACGTCGGCACCGGCTCCGGACTCCTCGCCATCGCCGCGCGGAAGCTCGGGGCGGGCCGGGTGGCGGCGAACGACAACGATCCGGCGGCGGTCGAGGTGGCGCGGGAGAACGCCGCCCGGAACGGGGTCGAGCTCGAGCTCACCACCGCCCCGGTCCCGGCGATCGCCGGGCCGTTCGACCTCGTGCTCGCGAACATCCTCGCCAACACCCTGGTCGAGCTCGCCCCCGAGCTCGCCGCCGCCCTCGCCCCGGGCGGCGTGGTGCTCCTCTCCGGGATCCTGGGACCTCAAGAGGCGGAGGTCCGGGCCGCCTACCTCGCCCAGGGGCTCCGCCCGCTGCCCGGCGCGGACCGCCGCGAGGGGGAGTGGAGCCTGCTCGCGCTCCGGCGCGAGGGGGCCGGGTGAGCGCGCGGCGGCTCCACCTGCCGCCGGCCCGGATCGCCGGCGGGCGCGGGCTCCTCGGCGAGGAGGCGCGCCACTACCTGCGCGACGTGCTCCGGCTCCCCGCCGGCGCCGCGCTGGAGGTGTTCGACGGCGAGGGCGGCGCCTACGCGGCCGAGCTCCTCCCCGGCTTCGAGGCGGTGGCGCTCGGGCCGCGCCGGGAGGACCCTCCCGCCCCGGCGGCGATCTGGCTCCTCCTCGCCCTGGCCAGGGGCGAGAAGCTGGACCTGGCCGTCCAGAAGGCGACCGAGCTGGGGGCGGTCCGGATCGCCCCCTTCTCGGCGGAGCGGTCGGTGGTTCGGCTCGAGCCCGCCAAGGGCGAGGAGCGGGCCCGGCGCTGGCGCCGGATCGCGGAGGAGGCGGCGCGCCAGTGCGGGCGCTCCGACGTGCCGGAGGTCGCGGCGCCGGCGACGCTGGAGGACGCGCTCGGCTCCCTCCCCCCCGGGTTCGGCGCGCTCGTGTTCCACCCCGGGGGCGCGCCGCTGTCGGAGCTCCCGGCCGCGCCGGGGCGGGGCCACGCGGCGGTGATCGGGCCCGAGGGGGGGCTCACCGACGCCGAGCTCCTGGCCTGCGAGCGGGCGGGCGCCCGGCGCGCCTCCCTCGGCCCGCGCGTGCTCCGGGCGGAGACCGCCGCGATCGTCGCGGTGGCGCTGCTCCAGGCCCGCTTCGGCGACCTCCGGGAACCGGCGCCCGGCGGGCGGGAGTGATAGCCTCCTTCCGTGCGCTGTCCGCGCTGCCACCGGGAGGCGGTCGATCGGGCCGTGAGCTGCCCCGGCTGCGGCGCGCCCCTGGCGCTGCACGAGGAGGGCCCCCCCGCGTCGCTCGACGCGTCGATCTCCCTCGACCGGCGGGGCCCGGAGCGCGCGGCGGAGGGGCTCCCGGCGCTCGATCGCACCCTCTCCGACCTCACGCCCGGCCCGCCGCGGTCACCCGCCCGTCTGGCGCCGCCTCCCCCGGCGCGCCCCGGTCCCGAGGGCGCCCACCCGCTCCGCGGCCAGCGCCCGCCGCCCCTCCGGGCTCCCGTCCCCCCCGCCCCGGTCTCCTTCGCGCCGGTCGCGCCCGGGGCCGCGCCGCCCCCTCCGGCCGCCCACCCGCCGGCGCCCGTGGCGCCGCCGGCGGCGCCGCCGGTGGCGGACGGGCTCCCCGACGTCGACGTGGACGCGCTCGAGATCCAGCTGCGTCGGCCGGCTCCCTGGCGCCGGGCCGCCGCCTGGGTGGTCGACGCGCTCCCCTTCCTCCTCCTGGCGGCGTATGCCCTCCGCGCGCTGGGCGGGATCGGGGCCGATCCGCGCGCGCCGCTCGATCCCCTGGTCCGGGACGGCGGGGCGATCGCGCTCCCGGTGCTGGCGGGCGTCGCCATCCTCGCCTTCACGTACCAGACGCTCTCGCACGCGCTCGCCGGCGCCACCCTCGGCAAGTGGCTCTTCCGGCTGCGGGTGGTGGGCCCGGACGGCCGGCGCCCGTCCTTCGCCCGGAGCGCTGCCCGCAGCGCCCTCGCCGCCGTGTCGGTCCTCCTCCTCGGGCTCGGGCTCCTCCTCGCGCTCTTCACCCGAAGCGAAAGGGCGCTCCACGATCTCGTGGCCGGGACCTGGGTGGTCGAGCCGCCTTGACCCCTGCGCGGAGGGGTCCTACAACCGAAAACGTGTCGACGGACCTGGCCACCCTGCTGGTGGAGGAAGGCGTGGTCGCCGCCGAGGCGGTGGAACGGGCCCTCGCGCGCCAGCGCGAGGCGGGCGGCGCCCTCGACACCGCCCTCCTCGAGCTCGGGGTCGTCGACGAGGCCAGGCTCACCGCCGTCCTCTCCCGCGCCGCGGGCCTGCCGGCGGCGCCGCCCACCGCCTGGGAGGCGTCCGACCCGCGCGCCCGGCGCGTCTTCCCCTCCCGCGTCGCCGAGCGCCACGGCCTCGCCCCGTTCGCCCTCGACGGCCGCGAGCTGTCGCTGGTCGCCACCCACCCGGTGGATCTCGGGCTCCTCGACGAGATCAGCTTCATGCTCTCGCTCCACCTCACCGCCCACGTCGGGCCGGAGTGGAGGGTGCGCGGGCTCATCCACCGGCTCTACGGCGGGCCGCTCGAGCCGCGGCTGGCGGCGCTCGCCGAGGCCGGCCCCGCGCCCTCCTTCGCGGCCGCCCCGCCTCCTGCTGCCCCGGCCGGGCCCCTCGCCACGCCGGAGGAGGTGGTGGACGTCACCTTCGACGAGCCCGCTCCACCTCCTCCGCCCGAGCCGGCCGCCCCACCCCTGCCCCCGCCGCCTCCCGCTCAGGCGACGGGCTTCGCCCGGGATGCGTCCGAGCCGCTCGAGCCGCTCGCCGCCGCCCTCGCCCAGGCGCTCGAGTCCGAGGACTTCCCCTGGCTGGAGGAGGAGGAGCCGGTCGCGATCGCCCCGAGCGCCGTCCCTCGGACGCCGTCCGCGGAGCCCCCGGCGGCGGGCGAGGGGAGCGGGGAGGAGCCCGCGCCCGAGGAGCCCGCCGCGCCCGCCGACCGGAGCGCGCCCCCGCGCTGGACGGTGGAGGAGGCCCGGGCGGCGCTGGCCGCCGCCGGAGACCGGGACGCGGTGGTGGTGGCGGCGCTCCGGTACGCGCGCGACTTCTTCCAGTTCGCGGCCATGTTCGCGGTGACGCGCGACGCGGTGGCGGGCCACGACGCCCTCGGCGCGGGCGACGAGGACGCCCGGGCGCGCTGCCGCGGCGTCGCGATCTACGCCAGCGACCCGGGCATCTTCCGGACGGTGATCGAGGCCAAGGCGCCCTACCTGGGCCCGGTGGCGCACGAGGTGAGCGGCAACGAGGCGATCCTGGCCGGGCTCGGCCGGGGTGCGCCCCGGACCGTGCTCGTCCACCCGATCCTGCTGCGAGACCGGGCGGTGTGCGTGCTCTACGCCGACAACGGGGAGGCGCCGGTCTCGGCCCGCCGCCTGGGGGACCTGCTCACCTTCCTCTCCACCGTCGGCGCCGCCTTCGAGCGGGTGATCCAGGCCCGCAAGCGCCGCCGCCGCCGGCCCGCCCCCGCCCCGCCGCCCGAGGAGGTCCCGGAGTTCCGGCCGGTGGAGCCGACCCCTCCCTCGCCCCCGGTGGCCGCGGCGCCGCCGCCCGAGGGCCCCCTCGAGCCGGCCCCGCCCACCCCGGAGGCACCCGAGCCCTGGCGGGCGATCGAGCCCGCCCGCACCGTCCCCCCTTCTGCTCCGCCGGCGGAGGGGCCGGCCGCACCTCCCGCGGCCCCCGAGCCGGACATCGACGTGGACGTGGAGGAGCCGGCGGAGGCCTCGCCGGCGGCCGTCCTCCCGGACGAGGTCCCGCCGGCACGGGCTCCGTCGGCGGTCGCCGCGCCGGCCGGTCCGCCCGCTCTCCAGCCGGCCCCGCCGCCCGTCGAGCCGGACCAGGCCGCGGTGGCCCTCCTCGCCACCGCCCCCGGCTCGCCGGAGCGCGCCGAGGCGGTCGCGCGCCTGGCCGAGGACGGGACCGCCGCGGTGACCGCCCTCTTCGCTCGCCTCCCCGGGGACCAGGCCGGGGCGGGCGCCGGCGCGCCGGCCGAGTTCGGCCCGCTCGCGGCCGCGCTGGTCGCGATCGGCAAGCCGGCCGTCCCCGCCCTGGTCGAGGCGCTCCAGGATCCGCACGCCGCCCGGCGCCGGGCCGCGGCCGCGCTGCTCGGGGCGATCGGCGAGCCGGCCGCCTTCCCGGCCCTGGCCGAGCGGGCGCTGGACGCGAGCCCGGAGGTGGCCGCCGAGGCGGCCGCCGCCCTGGGCGCCCACCGCCGGCATCCGGCCATGCGCGCCATCCCCGAGCGGCTCCGGCGCGCGCTGCTCTCCGGCGGCGGCGTCCGGGCCGCCGGGGCCGCCCGCGCCCTGGGCGAGCTCCGGGACCTGGAGGCCATCCCGCTCCTGGTCCAGGCGCTCGAGACGCCCGACCGCGCGCCGGCCGAGGTGGCGGCCGAGGCGCTCGCCCGGATCACGCTCCAGCGGCTCGGGACCGATCCGCGGCGCTGGCTCCCCTGGTGGAAGGAGAACCGCGGCCGCGGCCGCGCCGAGTGGCTCCTCTCCGGCCTCACCAGCGCGGACCGGGAGGTGCGCGCGGCGGCCGCCGAGGAGCTCGCCCGGGCCGCCCCCCCTCCCGTGCCCTACTCGCCGGACGCGCCCCCCGAGGAGCGGGAGAGCGCGGCCCGCGCCTGGGCGGGGTGGTGGGCGCGGTCGGGCCAGGTGCTGTAGCAGCGGCTCCCGTCGAGACGCGAGGACCCCGCCGGAGCGGGGTCCTCGGAAGGCCGGTGCCCGGAGCTCGCCCTACACCGCGGCGATGAACATCCGCACCCGCTCCTCGTCGGTGTCCACGTCCTTGGGCTCGATCTCGTAGAACTTCTCCCGGGGGGACATGAGGACCGACTTGAGGAGCTGGGTCGTGCGGGCCCGGCGCTCGCGCTCGATCTCCTTGGGATCGACCTCGACGAACTTCTCGTCGGGGGTGATCTTGAAGAGCGGCTGGCCCTTCTGCACCACCGTCCCGTCCGCGCCCTGCATCAGCACCCGGTCGATGGTCCCGGAGAAGGTGGCCCGGACGGTGTTGAACATCTTCATCACCTCGATGATGTAGAGCGCCTGCCCCTTCTCGAAGTGCTGGCCCTCGGCGACGAAGGGCGGCCGCCCGGGCGCCTCCTGCCGGTAGAACATCCCGCCGAAGGGGGTCACCAGCTCGTCCGCCTTGGTGGCCGGGGGCGGCACCAGGACCTTCTTCATCCGGGCCTGGAGGTCGGGGTCGTTGAGGTGGGTGGGGATGGTGACCTCGAGATCGGGCTCGACCCGGAAGTCGAAGAAGCGGACCGCGTCCGCCACCATGAAGAGCAGCCCGAGCAGCTCGTTCCCCGACTCGTAGCCGAGGTGCGCGGCGCGGATCTTCGCCCAGGTCTCGGCGTCGTAGCCACCCTGCGGCGCCTCGCTCTTCAGGATCTCGTTCAGCTTGTAGAACTCCTCCCGGCGCAGGCCGAAGGTCCGGCGGAGCTCGACGTAGAAGCGGATCGACCGCTGGAGCAGCTCGTGGTCGTGCTGCCAGATGACCTCCGCCGCGGGCTCCCGCGGGTCGTAGGCCATGTTCAGGTACTCGTAGGTGTCGTTGAGCACGCCGAGCGGATTCCGGATCCAGATCAGCTTGCCGTTCTCGATCTTGTAGTTGTGGCGGTTGAGGGAGAGCCAGCCGGCCAGGAGGTGGGGCTCGGCGAGGAGCCGCTCGATCACCCGGGTGAGGAGGGTGACCTTGCGGTCGATCACCTCGGCCATCGCCTTGGAGGCGGAGGGGTCGTCGGGGTGATCGGCCGCCATCTGGGCGGCGTAGTGCTTCTTCATCTCCGCGAAGGCGAAGGCGATGTCGAGCTTGTTCCCCTCCTCCTTGAGCTGGCCGACCAGCGTCAGGTAGGGGACCACGAAGCGGGTGGTGGGCTTGGCGAGCACGCTCTGCCCGAGGAACCAGTTCACCAGGCCGTAGTGGAACTGGAGGTTGGTGGCCAGGTTCACGCCCCGCAGGCTGGTCTTGGCGAGGACCTTGGCCAGGTGCTGGTAGGCGTGGCGCCGGGTGTCGCCGTGGGTGAGGAGGAGAGCGATGTTCGAGTCGTAGGCGCCCGCCACCCGGTAGCGCATGAACATGCCGGTGTCCGGGTTGGGCATGCTGATGCCCTGGTCGTCGCGGATCTCGCCCTCGATGGGCCTCGACCAGAAGCGGATCAGGCCGCCGGCGTGGGGGGAGAGCGACGCGTCGGTGGCGTTGAGGCGGGCCTCCACCGCCCCGCCGAAGCGCGGGATCCGGGTGGGCTTGGGGAGCCGCTCCTTGTGGCGGGCGAGGAGCGCCATCGCCTCGACCAGCGACTCGACCACGAAGGCGTCGCTCGGGTCGTCGGGGTTGGTGAACTTGAGGCTGTAGCAGAGCTCGGTCACCCGGTGCTCGACCTGGATCCGGGTGTTGACCTCCATGAAGTAGTACCGGTCCCGGTCGACGATGCACTCGAAGGTGGAGGCGGAGTCGAGCCCGACCGCCGCGCCGAAACGGGCGGCGTCGTCCTCCATCCGCCTCAGGATCTCGAGGTCGGTGGTGAGGGCCTTCACCACCTCCGGCTTGCCGTTCTTCTGGGCCCGGCCGATGGCGGCCGCCAGCCCTTCCTGCGTGACCGAGACCTCGAGCAGCTTCTGCTCGTGCATCTGCAGGGAGCAGTCGCGGCCGCCCAGGGCCACGCACCACTTGCCGTTCCCGAGGAGCTGGATCTCGTTGTGGCGGGTCTGCTCGATGTTGAGCTCGATGAGGACGTTCTTGTTGTCGCCGACGCCGGTGGCCTTGACCTCGTTCAGCACCTCGCGCACCAGGGTGGGCGCCTCGGCGGCCGCGTCGGCGACGAGCTTCGGGTCGGAGGGGTTCTTGGCGGTGAGCAGGGCGCCGCCCAGGATGCGCTGGCCCTTGCCGCCGCCGCCGCCGATCGCCTTGAGGCGCACGCGGCTGCGCGGGTGCTCCTTGAACATCTGGGCGACCTCGCGCTCCACCTGCTCGCCCAGCTCCTCGATGGTGAAGAGGTCCATCCCCTTGGCGTAGGAGGCCATCAGCACCCGGTCGGCGAGGTCCTCGAGGGGGAGCTTCTCGTCCTCGAAGAGCTTCGGGTCGAGGCCGAACTCGCGGGCCTCGTTGACCAGGGCGAGCTTCTTGCGGGTGTCGAACTTGCGAAGCAGGGTCCGGGCGGTGACGTTGTTCACCCCCGGGGTGACGCTCACCTTGACCTCGAGCGCCGTCCGCTTGGCCTCGTCCTTCTTCCCCGCCCGGGCCTGGGTGATCGAGTTCGGCCCGATGAACTTGAGGCCGGCCCGCTCGATGGTGGCCACGAACTCCTCGTCCTCGGCCATGAAGCCGTAGCCGGCGAAGATCGCGTCGTAGCCGTTGTCCTTGGCGATCTGGACGATCTGGTTCATCCGCTCGACGCGCTCCTCCTTGGAGGCGCCGCTGTAGTCGGGGACGCGGTGGACCCGGGAGGTGTCGGTGAGCTGGCGGAGCTCGGGGGCGAGGGCGTTCGGGTAGACGATCGAGTCCTTCTCGGAGAGGAGGATCCCGTAGTACGTGATCCCCATCTCCTCGAAGACGTCCATCGCCTCCTTGCGGATGGGGCCGCGGCAGACGATGAGCGGCTTCAGGTCCTCGCAGGCGAAGGAGCGCACCCAGGCCGAGGGCGACCGGCCGAGCCGGCGGTCGCGGTGGATGAGGGGGTTGTGGGTGTAGGTGTCGGTGGTGGAGGCCATCGTTCTCTCTCGGGTCTCGGGGCCGGTCGCGGCCTAGTGGAACTCGCGCTGCGGGCCGCTCATCGGCGACGGCTTGTAGTGGCGGAGCAGGAACCCGAGGTTCTCCCCCAGCACCTTGCGCAGGTCGGTCGGCATCACGATCGAGGAGATCGAGCCGAGCGCCAGGCCCTCCTTCGGGTTCATGAGCTCCTTCTCGTAGCGGCGGTTGAGGGCGGCCTCCTCCCCCTTGAGCCAGTCCGCCGCCTCCTTGTCCGCGTCCTTCTTGGCGGCGGCCGCGTCCATCCCGGCGGCGCCGCGCTGCTGCGCCCCCTTCTTGGCCATCTCGGCCGCCTTGCCGCGGATCTTGCGGAGCTCGTCCTTGTAGACGAACTCCTTGCCGGCCGGCCCCATCACCGCCAGGCGGGTGGTGGGCAGCGCCAGCACCAGGTCCGCGCCGGTCGGG
>Ga0335076_10000424_pt1 | contig 38751 bp, 36 predicted proteins | sample Lox_Sample_25_FD_206717 | JGI IMG/M metagenome (GOLD analysis project Ga0335076, IMG submission 206717) | Soil microbial communities from Loxahatchee National Wildlife Refuge, Florida, United States - Lox_Sample_2.5 | ecosystem: Environmental > Terrestrial > Soil > Wetlands | place: USA...
CGTATGGATGCTCGCCCGGACGCACCATCCCCAGCGCGCGGGCGTCGCTCAAGATCGTCGCCGGATCGTTCAGCGAGCGCTGCTGGGCGCGCAGGCTCGCGTTCGAGCGCGACAGCTGCTGCACGATCGCGCGTTGCTGGTCGGCCTGGGAGCGGACCGAGAAGTACGCGATCCCTCGCTGCACGTATAGCCCAGCGACGACGGCGAGGACCACGAGCAGGCTGACCCGGCCCACCCGATCCCAGCGAACGCGGCCCCGGAGTCCACGGCTCGCCACCCTGACCCGTCGCCGTCGCGGGGTCGCCTTGCGGGTGGATTGGCGGCGCGCTGGCGCGGTGGCGGTACGGGCTGAAGGCATCCGCTAGGGCCTTCGTTCGACGCCCGCGGCCTCCTTCCTTCTGCACCGAACCGTGCAACCGCCTAGGCGCGGAAGGCGCTGCGTCCGGGGTAGCGGGCATCGGCGCCGAGCGCTTCCTCGATCCGGAGCAGCTGGTTGTACTTGGCCACGCGATCCGTGCGCGACGGTGCGCCGGTCTTGATCTGGCCGCAGCCGGTCGCCACCGCGAGGTCCGCTATCGTCACGTCCTCGGTCTCACCGGAACGGTGCGACATCACGCAGGTGTAGCCGTTCTCACGGGCGATGCGCATGGCAGCAAGGGTTTCCGTCAGGGTTCCGATCTGGTTGACCTTGATCAGGATCGAGTTCGCGACGCCGGCATCGATCCCACGCTGGAGGCGCTCTGTGTTCGTCACGAACACGTCGTCGCCGACGAGCTGGAGCCGGTCCCCGAGGCGCTCGGTCAAGAGCGCCCAGCCGAGCCAGTCCTCCTCGCCCATCCCGTCCTCGAGCGAGATGATCGGGTACTTGTCCACGAGCTCGCCCCAGTAGTCGGCAAGCTGCTCCGGTGTGAGCGTCCGTCCCTCGTGCTCGAGCACATACGAGCCGTCCTTGAACAGCTCCGATACCGCGGGATCGAGCGCGATCGCCACCTGGTCGCCCGGGATGAAGCCGGCCGCGCGGATCGCCTCGACCAGCACCCCGAGCGCGGCCTCGTTGGACTCAAGGTACGGGGCGAACCCGCCCTCGTCGCCGACCGCGGTCGACATGCCCATGTCGTGGAGCGTCTTCTTCAGGGTGTGGAAGACCTCGACGCCCATCCGCAGCCCTTCCCGGAAGCTCGAGGCTCCGACCGGAACAATCATGAACTCCTGGAAGTCGATCGGGTTGTCGGCGTGAGCGCCACCGTTGACCACGTTCATCATCGGGACCGGGAGCACGTGGGCGCTCTCCCCGCCCAGATACCGCCACAGCGGCAGACGTTCCTCGGCGGCCGCGGCATAGGCGGCCGCGAGTGACACCGCGAGGATCGCGTTCGCGCCCAGCCGGGACTTGTTCGGCGTCCCGTCGAGCGTGATCAGCATCCGGTCGAGCGCGGCCTGAGAAGAGGCGTCCTGCCCGTGAACCGCTGTGGCGATCTCGCCGTTGACGTTCTCGACCGCGTGGCTGACTCCCTTGCCGTCCCAGTCCGAGCCGCCATCGCGCAGCTCGGTCGCCTCGAACTCGCCGGTCGAGGCTCCGGACGGCACGATTGCGCGTCCCCAAGCGCCCGACCTGACACTGAGCTCGACCTCGACGGTCGGGTTGCCTCGGCTGTCGAGGACTTGCCGGGCGTGTACGTGCTCGATCTGGCTCATCGCGGTCGATGCTCTCCTTCGTTCAGGCGCGCTCGCGCGTAGTAGGCGAGCTGCTCGTCAGGGGCGAGATCGTTCCAGCTATGGCCTTCGGATGCGGCGAGCTTGCCTCCGGCCTGCACCCGGGCCCTGAACCGGTCGGACGCCGCGCGCAGCGCGAGCTCGGGGTCGACGGCAAGTTTCCGCGCCACGTTCACGACCGCGAACAGCACGTCGCCGAGCTCGTGGAAGCGCTCATCCTCGGTGCCGGCGGCCGCGAGCTCGTCCAGCTCGTCGCGCACCGATTGCAGCGGCCCCTCCACGCCGGGGAAGTCGAAACCGCTCGTGGCGGCGCGGCGCTGAACCTTGCGGGCGTACAGCGGTCCCGGGAGGTTTTCAGGGACGTCGCCGAACACGCCCGGCTCGCGCCCGGCCTCGCCTTTCTTGATCTGATCCCAGTTCCGCCGGACCTGGTGGGACGTCTCGGCCTCGACGTCGCCGAACACATGCGGGTGGCGACGGATCAGCTTGTCGGTGACATCCGTGGCGACCTGCGCGAGGCCGCCGGCGCCGCGCTCCTCGAGCAGCAGCGCCAGGAAGTGGACCTGGAAGAGGACGTCGCCGAGCTCGTCGACCATCTTGGCGTCGTCGCGACGCCGAGCGGCGTCGGCGAGCTCGTAGGACTCTTCGACCGTGTGAGGGACGATCGAGCGCTCGTCCTGCTCGCGGTCCCACGGGCACTCCACTCGCAGCCGGCGCGTGATCGCGTCGAGCCGGGCGAGCGCTTCAGCGATCGCCGGGGGCTCGGGTGGACTCACCCCGTGGTGGCCGTGCCGCTGGTGGTGGCCGTCTTCGGCGCCTTGTAGCCCTTGCAGTCGGCCATCGCGTACGCGGGCCGACAGGTCGTCTTTGAGAGCCAGTCCTTCTTGGCCTTGTTGCTGACCGCGGTCTGGGCGCTCGTCGACGCCTGTGAGGTGAGTTGCTGCTTGATCAGCGCCGAGGCCTGCGCGAGCGACTGCTGCGTGCCTGGCTTGATGTTCGTCACCTCGAACACGTAGTAACCGAACTGTCCCCTGACCGGGCCAAGCAGCTTGTTCACCGGCGCGGCGAACGAGGCGTTGGCGAGCGCCGCGTCTTGCTGCTGCTTGGTGACCCCGTTCAGCACGCCACCCGTGCTCTTCGTGGTGGGGTCGGTCGAGTACTTCTTGACCACCGTGGCCCAGCTCTGGCCCGACTGGAGCGCCTTCTTCGCCGCGTTCGCGTCGGCCTGGGTCTTGGCCAGGACGATCTTCATGTTCCGCGTCTCCTGGGTCCCGAACTGCGACTTGTGGCTGTTGTAGTAAGCGGCGATCTTCGCGGGGGTGACGGTCGTCGAGTGCTTGGCGGCGAGCTTCTGCAGGATCTCGACGATGCGGAAGCGGAACAGGAGGTCCGGGAGCGTCTGACCCGTCTGGCTGAGGAAGGTGTTGAAACCGGAGCCCGTCGGGAACTGCTGCTTCTTGGCGGCCTCGAACGCCTTCTGGACCTCGGCGTTGCTGACCTTGATGCCCATCTTGGCTGCGTCGGCCTGGTACCAGTAAGACGTGATCAGGAAGTCCAATACCTGGCTCGAGAGCGAGGTGAACAGCTGCTTGCAGTCACTGCGCACCGTCGCCGTCTTGGTCTTCGCCAGCGACGGGATCTCCTTCCTGACCAGAGCGATGCAGTCGTTGAAGTCCGGGGGATCATTCGGGACGATCACGGGCTGGCCGGGGTTCTGAGCCGCCTGGCTCTTGGCCGCGACATACATCCAGTGGTTGAACGCCTGCTGGCTGATCGGATTGCCGGCGACGTTGACGACCGCGTCACCGGGGACGCCGCTGCCACAGCCGGCCATCCCGACTGCGATCACAAAAAAAGCGCCAAGCGCCAGAAACGAACTACGGACCTTCATCGGGGGGTGATGGTAGCGAGGGTCTTGCGATGTGTCGGCGTTCCGCGTGAAGAATCCGCTAAGAGTGGATCTCGCCTCAGCGCGCCTTACGCCGCTTCGCGGGTGACCGCCAGCAACACGTCCGCCGCCTTCACGACCGCCGGGAAGCGCTTGGCGGGATCCTCGGGGACCCGCACCGAGAGCTGCGATTTGCCCGATTCGTACAGCGCCTCGGGGATTTCCTGACGTATCCGCTTGGCGCGGACAGAGTCGAGCTCGATCGGCGTCACCGCGAGGCGGCCGTTGCGGAACGTCACCGCGCGGGCTCCCGCCTGACCGAGCTTGATCCGGGCCTGCTGGAGCGCGATCAGGTTCTTGAGCGGCTCGGGCAGCTCGCCAAAGCGGTCCTCGAGTTCGTTCTTGAGCTCCATGAGCTCGGCCACTTCGCGGGCGCCGGCGATCCGGCGATGCACCTCGACCTTGGCCTGCTCGTACGGGATGTAGTCGGCGGGCACGTAGGCGTCCACGTTCACGTCGAGGCGCACCGGCTCCCACTCGTCCTCGCTCCACGCGCCGTCCTCGGCCGCCGCCACCGCCTCGTCGAGCATCTGCATATACAGCTCGAATCCGAGCGCCGCGACGTGCCCGGACTGCTCGTCGCCGAGCAGGTTGCCGGCGCCGCGGATCTCGAGGTCGCGCATCGCGATCTTGAAGCCGGCGCCGAGCTCGGTGTAGTCGCTGAGCGCACTTAGTCGTTGCGCGGCGTCCGGGGTCAGGGCAGCTGCGGATGGATAGAGCAGATACGCGTACGCGCGTTCGCGGCTGCGTCCAACGCGGCCGCGGATCTGGTACAGCTGCGCGAGGCCGAACGTGTCGGCGCGCTCGACGATCAGCGTGTTCGCCTGCGGGATGTCGATCCCCGACTCGATGATGCTCGTGGAGACGAGCACGTCGGCGTCTCCTCTGAGGAACGCGAGCATGCGCTGTTCGAGCTCCTTTTCGTCCATCTGGCCGTGGGCGACCTCGAACTTCATCCCGGGGCACAGCGCGCGCAGGCGCTCGGCGGTCTCGTCGATCGACTCAATCCGGTTATGGAGGAAGAACGCCTGGCCCTTTCGCTGGTGCTCACGGACCAGCGCGGTCTTGACGAGTTCCTCGTCGTACTCGCCGACGTAGGTCTTGATCGGCCTGCGACCCTCGGGCGGCGTCTCGATCACGCTGATGTCGCGGATCCCGGCCATCGACATCTGGAGCGTGCGCGGGATCGGCGTCGCGCTCATCGAGATCACGTCGACCCTGAGCTTCAGCTGGCGCAGGAGCTCCTTCTGCTTGACGCCGAACCGCTGCTCCTCGTCGACGATCAGGAGGCCAAGCTCCTTGGGGCGGACGTCTCTTGACAGGAGTCGATGGGTGCCGATCAGGATGTCGACCTTGCCTTCCTGGAAGCGCTTCACGGCTTCTCTCTGCTCCGCTTGCGGGCGAAACCGCGAGACATGCTCGATCGAGATCGGATAGTCCTTGAGGCGTTCGGTGAACGTGCCGTAGTGCTGCTGGGCGAGGATCGTCGTGGGGACCAGCAGCATCACCTGCTTGCCGTCCTGGACCGCCTTGAACGCTGCGCGGAGCGCGACCTCGGTCTTGCCGTAGCCGACGTCGCCACAGATCAGCCGGTCCATCGGGCGCGGAGCCTCCATGTCGGCTTTGACCATCTCGATCGCGTCGCGCTGATCGGGCGTCTCGGTGAACGGGAACGCGTCCTCGAAGTCGCGCTGCCAATCGGTGTCGATCGGGAACGCGTGGCCCTCGCGCCGCTTGCGCTCGGCGTACAGGTTGAGCAGCTCGCCGGCGAGCTCCTGGGCGGCCCTGCGCGCGCGGGCCTTGATCGTGTCCCAGCGGGTGCCTCCGAGTTTCGACAGCGGCGGGTGGGTACCGCCGGCGCCGACGTAGCGGCTGATCTTGGCCAGCTGGTCGACGGGGACGAACACGCGGTCCGAACCGGCGTACTCGAGATAGAGGTAGTCGCGCGTGACGTCCGCGACGGTCTTCGTGTCGAACCCCGCAAACCGCGCGATCCCGTGGTCCTCGTGCACGACGATGTCGCCGGTGCGTAGGTCGGCGAAGCTGCGGAGCACGCCTCTTCTCCGGGCTCGTTGCGGCTCCTCGGTCGCGCGTCTGCGGTGGAACAGCCGGTGATCGGGGATCACCGCGAGGTGAAGCTGTGGCGCAATGAAGCCCTGCTGCAAACGGGCTTGGGCGAACGTGAGGAGATTCGCCCCGGCGTCTCCGTCGTCGGCGCCCAGCCAGCGGACCTTTAGCCGTCCGAGGTTGTAAGCGGTTCGCTCCCCCTCGCCTCTACGCGCAAACGTCACGACCGTGCGGTAGCCGGACCGTTGGAATTTCTCGAGCTCGGGCTCGGCCTCTTTGAGGCTTCGTGCCTGGAGGTCCGCCGACTGCGCGCGGAACTCGAACGGCTGATCCTGGTCAATGCTCGAGAGCCGGATCCGGGCGCGTGCGTTGAGGGTCTCGGCGATCGTGTCGCCATCGACATAGAGGTGGCGCGCGTCGCGGTCGTGGAAGGCCGCGCTCACATCCTGCCAGTGGTCTGCAAGCGCCGGTGCCACGTCCTCCTCGCCCGCGATCACGATGCTCGCGTTCTCCGGGGCGAGTGTGAGGAACGGGTGGAAGTTCTCGACCGGCAGGAGCTCGGCGATGTCGGGCCGGTCCTCCTCGTTCTCGAGCGCGGCGATCTCCGCGAGCTCGCGGTGCTCCTCGGCCAGCTCCGCCGCCGGCTCGATCTCGACCAGCTCGGCCTCGCCGAGCGAGCGCTGGGTGAACGTCGAGAACCAACGCAGCGACTCGATCTCGTCCCCGAACAGATCGACCCGGACAGCACGGTCTTCGGTGGCGGGAAAGACGTCGAGCAGCCCGCCCCGGATCGCGAACTGCCCGCGATCCTCGACCTGGTCGACGTGTTCGTAGCCGGCGGCGACGAGGTCGCGGCCCGTCTCGTCGAGGTCGAGGAGATCGCCCTGCCGGAGGACGAACCCGTGCGGTCTGAGTTCCGGGTCGGGGACTTTCTCCGACAGTGCCACCGCGCTCACCACCACGACCGGGGCGCTGTCTTGTGACGCCTCGTCGAGCAGCGCGTCCAGAGCCGCGATCCGCAGGCCGACGAGGTGGGGCGGCGGCGCCAGGTGCGACTCGTACGTGACGCCACGGCTCGGGTAGTAGCGGACGACGCGCGGCTCGAGCCAGGTCTTCAGGCCCGCGGCGAGGTCGCGCGCGGCGCGGTCGTCGCCGGCGACGACGATCGCGGGCCGAGCCGGATCGCGGTCGAGAAGGGCGGCGAGCAGGAAGGGGCGCAGCGACTGCGAGACGAACGCGCGGCCCCCTTGTTCGGCGAGCCTCGCGGTCTGTGGATCCTCATCGGCGTGGGTCAGGAGCGTGCGAAGCATCTGTCTACCGAGTCTAGGTCGTAGTCGAAGGTGCTGGACCCTGCCCGGGGCGCTGCCGATACGGTGGGAGTCCTGGTCATGAGCGCGCCACGAATACTGGTTACCGACGGCGAGACGCGAGCGGTGCTCGCGGTTGCGCGAGGGCTCGCGGACGACGGCTTCGAGGTTGCGGTGGCGGCCGCCGCCCCGCCCCGGCTGGCGCCGGCGCATCTGTCGCGTTCGGTCACCGAGCGGCTGGTCGTCCCCGATCCGGTGAGCGCCCCGTCGGCCTTCCTCGATGCGCTCGCGCGGTCGGTCGCAGGCGGCGCTTTCGACGTGCTGATTCCGGGCGCGGACGGGTCGCTCGCGCGCGTGTCGTCTGGTCGCGCCCGGCTCGAACCCCATGTGCAGCTCGGGCTGCCCTCTGTCACGTGTGTTGACCGGGCCCTCGACAAGTCCGAGCTCGCGGCGGCCGCGTCGCGTCACGGGCTCGACCCCCCTCCGACGGTGGCGTGTGCTTCGCCTGCGGCCGCGGCAGCCGCCGCACACGGGTTCGGGTTTCCGGTTCTCGTCAAGCCAATGACGGCGATCAACGACCGGGTGACGCCGCCGAGGCGGTTCAGCAGCTCGTGGGTCGACGACGCCCACGAACTGGACCGAGCGATCGCCGCGTTTGGCGGAGCCGGGCTCGTTCAGCGTCGGGCCGAGGGGCCCGTGGTGTCGTTCGCCGGGGTGTTCGCCGGCAGTCGCCTGCTGGGTGAGGCGTTCTCGCGCTATCACCGCACGTGGCACCCGCAAGCGGGTAACGCGAGCTACTCGGAGACGGTCGCCGCCCCGGCCGCATTACGCCGGCAGGTCGTCGCGGTGCTCGGCGACCTGGGTTGGGAGGGCATGTTCGAGCTCGAGTTGATCGAGGCCACGAGCGGCAACTGGCATGCGATCGACATGAACCCGCGGCCGTACGGTTCGATCGCGCTCGCGATCGGCGCGGGAGCCAACCTGCCGTCGCTCTGGTGCCGGCATCTGCTCGGCCTGGCTCCGGAGCCGGTCACGGCCGTGCCGGGCGTGTTCTACCGATGGACGGACGCCGATCTACGCCACGGCCTGTGGCAGCTGGGCGCGGGCAACCGCGCCGCGGCGGCCGCCGTGCTCCGGCCGCGCCGTGGGGTCGTGCATGCGTTTGGCCGCCGGTCGGACCCGGGGCCCGGACTGGCGCGGCTGGTCGAGCTGGGAACGATCGCTCTTGAAGCTGGTCGTGGTCCTCGGGTGGGTCGTCACCGGCGGCCGCGGCCGGGGCGACTCCCGACCGTGATCGTCGGGGCCGGGCCGAACGGGCTCGCGGTCGCCGCTCACCTCCGCGACGCCGGCATCGAGACGATTTCGTTCGGCGAGACGCTCGAGTCCTGGTCCCGGAACATGCCGGCCGGGATGCTGCTCCGCTCCCGCCGGCGTTCGAGCCACATCGCCGACCCGGGGCAACGGCTGACAATCGGGGCTTACGAGCGGGCGCTCGGTACACGGGTGAGCGACCCGACGATCACGCTCGAGGAGTTCGTCGACTACGGCCGCTGGTTTCAGCGGACCGCCGTGCCGGACGTCGACCCGCGTCGGGTCACGTCGATAGCTCGGGATGGCGCCTCCGGGTTCCGGGTGGCCGTAGAGGGCGGCGAGGAGGTGGCCGCGTCACGCGTGGTCGTGGCCGCCGGACTGGCTCCGTTCATGAACTGCCCTGAGCCGTTCTCAGCGTTGCCGTCGACGGTGCGGTCGCATTCGTACGAGCATGCCGACCTCGGTTCGTTTGCGGGTTGTCGGACCGCGGTGATCGGATCGGGCCAGAGCGCGCTCGAGTCCGCGGCGCTCTTGCACGAGGCCGGCGCCACCGTCGAGGTGCTGGCGCGAGCGCCGTCGATCCGGTGGCTGGGCGAGCTGAGCGGCGAGCCTGAGAGGCCGGTGGGGCGGCGCCGGCTGCGGGACGCGGTCTCGCTTCCCCCGACCGACGTCGGCGGCCGCCTGAACGGCTGGATCGCGGCGGCGCCGGACGCATTTCGCGTCGTTCCCGAGTCGCTGCATCCGACGATCTCGTACCGCTGCATCAGACCGGCCGGCGCTGGGTGGCTGCGGCCGCGGCTGGTCGATGTTCCTATGTCGCTGGGCCGCTCGGTGCTCGACGCCCAGCTGAGCGACGACGAGGTCCGGCTCGTTTTGGACGATGGTTCGTCGCGCGATGTCGACCGCGTGCTGCTCGGAACCGGCTTTCGCATCGACGTGCGTCGCTACCCGTTCCTAGGTGGCGACGCGCTCGCGGACCTAAAGCTCGCCGGCGGCTACCCAGTGCTCGGTCCCGGTCTCGAATCCTCGGTACCGGGGCTGCATTTCGTCGGCGCGCCGGCCGCGCACTCGTTCGGGCCCGTCATGCGCTTCGTGGTCGGCTCGTGGTACGCCGCGCCGGCCGTCTCGCGGCTTGTGGCGGGGCGCCGGCAGCCCCCAATCAGCTTGTCGTTCCCGCGGGGGCTATCCCCCCGTTAGCCACGACGTCCTCGGCGGCGTCTGCCGCCCGGTCGATCAGCGTCTGGACCTCTGGCTTCGGCTCGCGGAACCGGCCGAGGACGTACGCCGCGACAAGGTCGGGATCGGTCGTCGGCGGCCGCCCCACACCGATCCTGACGCGACTGAAATCAGGCGAGCCGAGACGCGCCCTGAGCGACTTCAACCCGTTGTGTCCCGCGAGACCGCCGCCCGTGCGCACCCGGATCTCGCCGAACGGGAGATCGATCTCGTCGTGGATGACGAGCACGTGGTCGAGGTCGTCGACCTTGTACGCGCCGCGCGCCGGCGACACCGAATCGCCCGCGTCGTTCATGTACGTCATTGGCTTCAGGATCGCGACCCGCGGCCCGCCCGGCCCGGTCCGTCCGTCGGTCAGCAGGCCGCGGTACTTCGACTTGGCCTTAGGCAGCGACCATCGGCTCGCGAGCTCGTCCGCCACCTCGAACCCGATGTTGTGGCGCGTGCCGTCGTACTCGGCTCCCGGATTCCCGAGGCCGACGATCAGCCAGTCGACAGGTGCTTCGCCGGGCAACTCGGCGTGGCTGGGCTACTCGCCCTCGTCGCCGCCTTCGCTCTCGCCGGCGGCTTCTTCGCCGGCTTCGGCCTCGGCCTCCTCGGCCGTCTCGCCCTCGGCCACGAGCTCGGTCTCCTCCTCGATTCCGGGCTCCTCCTCGAGCTGGAGCTTCGGCGGGCTCAGCGTCGCGACGACGGTCTCCGGATCGTCGAGCAGCGTGACCCCGCGTGGCGCGGAGATCGCCTCGAGCGTCACCGTGTCGCCGATCTGCAGGGTCGAGACATCGTGGTGGATCGCGTCCGGGATGTCCGTGGGGAGAGCCTCGATCGTGAGCTCGCGCGTGATCTGCTCGAGCACGCCACCTTCCTTGACGCCGGGGGATTCGTCACCGCCGACGAGGTCGAGCACAACGGTCGCGCTGATCGCCACGTCGAGCCGCACCCGGAGCATGTCGATGTGGATCGTGTCGCCCGTCACCGGGTGGCGCGCGATTTCCTTGATGACGACGGGCGTGCTCGCGTCGCCGCCGATGCTCAACTCGAGCACAGCGCCGGCGTGCGCGAGCGTGTTGCGAAGGAGGCGCGCGTCGACCTGGAACGCGATCGGATCCTCGCCGCCGCCGTAGAGCACGCCGGGGACGCTGCCGTCGCGGCGCAGCCGCCGCGCCGCCCGCGACCCGTCCGGCTCGCGGCGCTCGACTCCAAGCGCTGTCGTCTGTGCCGTCGCCATGACCGGCGAGTGATGGTAGCGGGCGGGTCGCTACGAGCGTCGCTCGGAGGTCGGTCAGGGTCCGACGATCCGCGCCGAGACTCCAATAACCGGTCCGGACAGCCGCTTTTCACGCGGACGACCGCGCGCTAAGCTTGACTTTATGTCGGGCGACGCTCAGCTGATGCTGATGATCGCCGGGATGCATCTCCTGGGGCTCGTGTGTGCTGCAGTGTTGATCATCCCCGCGCTGCGTGACGGTCCCGAGATCCCGCCGAACCGTCCGGATTCCGGCTCGGACGGCGGGTGGGGTCGTGGCCCCGATCTGCCGCCGAAGCCGCCCGACCCGCCGCGAGGAGGGATCCCGCTCGCCGATGCCGAGCCCGCGCTCATTCGCCTGCGCGATCACCGCACGCTGTCCGACCAGCTCCCCAAGCGCGAGCGCCGGCCGTCCCGCGAGCCCGACCGCACGCCGGTCCCGTCGCACTGACCGCCCCAAGGGCCAGGCCCACCTTCGAAGACCCGCCGGGCGATAGATTGCCAGGGGTTGCATCGGGCGTGATGATGTATCTAAGTGCGTGAGAGCTGCCTCTACCGGTCGAGGCAGCCTTGAGTGGAGGCACACATCGCGTGGGGAGGATCTGGCAACAGATTTGTGCTCGTCGGGTCGTCGGACTTGTCCTGTCGACGACTGTCTTAGGCGGCTGGCTCCTCGCGCCGGCTGCCCTCGCGTCCGCTCCGCTGCCGGGTTCGAACGGCACCGACACCGTGTTGGAGGCCTCGCCGGCGTCGCCCGTCACGAATCAGGCGGTGACACTCGCCGCGACGGTGACCTCCGCGATTGGCGCCCCGTTTCCGTCCGGGACGGTCGCGTTCACGAACGGTGGGGCGGCGATCGGCGGGTGCGGCGGTGTGCCGGTCGCCGGGATCGCGCAGAGCGTCACGGTGGTCTGCTCGACGTCGTTTGGCGCAGGCACGCCGGGGCTCGTGGCCGTGTTCACGCCGAGCGCCGGGTCGTATCTGAACGGGTCGGTCAGCCCCACGGACAGTCTGTCCGTCCTTCCACAGTCCAGCTCGACGTCGCTCGACGTCTCGAGTCACGTGAACGTCGGGATCGGCACGACCTTCACCGCGAGCGTGAGCGCGCCGTCCTCCGGGCCGCTCGAGCCAACCGGTGCGGTCGAGTTCTACGACGGCGATCGGCCCATCGGTTCGTGCCTCAGCCAACCGCTGATGGCCGGGGCCGCGACCTGCACCGTGAGGTATCCCGCAGCCGGCGCGCATGCCGTCACCGCGCGCTATCTCGGGGACGCCAACTTCACGGGCTCTAGCTCGCCGATCGCTTACGTAACCGTCACGCGGCGCCCGGCTGGGGTGCCCGGCACGATCACCTCGACGATGCAGTGGACGTTCGCGTACACGCCGTCCTACACCGACGTGCGTGCCCTCGTGATCAACGCGGTGCCGGCCGGCACAACGGTGCTCGTCGAATGCGAGGGCCCGGGATGTCCCTTCGCCGGTCGCGCGCTTGGCCCCGCCAACAAGAAGCGCTGCGATCCGAGGACGAGGCGCATGTGTTGGGAGCGCGGGACCGTCGACCTCACGCCCGGTTTCGGCAGACACCGCCTGGCCGCGGGCGCGCGCATCACGGTCGCCATCGTTCGGCCCGCCTGGATCGGCAAGTACTACTCGTTCACGATGCGCGACCGGCGCGGGCCGCGCATCCGAATCGCTTGCCTGGCGCCCGGCGAAGATCGCCCCGGCGGAAGCTGCTGAAGCGCCTCAGAAGTGGGCCGGGCAGGCGGCGTCGCTGTGGATCCGCTCAGAGACCTCGAGCAGTTCGACGCGCAGCCCGCTGATCGGATTGCCGGCGCGGCGGACCTTCACGCATTGCACGATCGGCAGGCCGGAAGCGATGTTCCAGGCCACCCGCGCCGTTCCCTCGGTGCCGCCGAACGAGAAGCTGGTCGACGGCTGGAGCTGGATGACCGAGACCGCCCCGGCGTGCTCGAGCGCTGCGGCGTTGACGGCCGCCCTCCGCCGGCACGACTGGTCATTTCGACAACCGTCGATCTCGCCGAGGATCGCGTTCACGTCGCCCCTGGCCTCCGACTGCACCAGCGACGTGATCGCCGACTGCTCTGCGCTGTTCGCGCTGAACACCCTGGCGAGCAGAGCACTGATTACGAGAAACAGGAGGATCGCGACAACGATCCCGACGATGTAGACACGGCGCACGGCCCCAAGCTAAGCGCAACCGCGTGAGGACGTTCGTGCCGCCCGTGACTACTCACTCAATTCGAGGAACCGCTCCACCGACGCCTCCTGGTGGTCGAGCCGCTCGGCCAGCGCGCGAGCGTGCTCGGCGGCGGCCTCAATGAAGTCCTCGACGCACCGCTCGGGGTCGTCGGCGAGTGGATAGATGCGGATGACGTCCTGCTGGGCGCAGGCGATGCCCATTGGCGGCCTGCCCTCGGCGAGCGTGCGGGCGCTGCACACCGGCGTCACCAGCATGTGCGACTCGGGTGCCACCAACGCGGTCGGCAGGAGCCGATGGGCGGGGAGACGGACGGAGAGGTCGATCGAGTGGTCGACGGTGACGTCGCCGCCGAGCAGATCTCCCAGCGGCTCGCGCCACACGTCGAGCACGACGTCGGCGCTGAGGAGCGCGTCCCGGAATGCGGTGGCCTGCTCGATGTACAACCGCTCCGCGTCGGCTCGATCGTCGGCGTCGGCCAGGTCGAGGTCGCACGGGACCCGGAGCATCTCGCTCGCCGACACGGTCGTCCCGGCCGCGCGTGTGCCACGCGCGACGTACGTCTGGAGCGTTCCGAGATCCCTCCGGCCCAGGAATATGACCGTTACCGCCTCGCTCAGCGGCAGCCCCCCGACCTTCAGCGACACCGCAACGGATGAGGACTCGTCCAGCAGCGCCCGCCGCAACAGCTCCTCCGCCGGGCCTTCCTCGGGCCTTGAATCCTCTTCGAGCATCTCGGGTCCCTCCTCCCGATCCTTGCGGTTGCAGCAGGTTAACTTTTACCCGATCCCGCCGATATATCCAGCTGGATAGGAGGGTAGGCTCCCAACACCATGAAGATCCTCTACAAGCCGTTCGCGATCATCGCCAGCCTGGTCGGAGCCAAGATCGCCAACAGCGTCTTCAGGGCGCTCTGGAGTCGGATCGACCATGAGGAGCCGCCGCGGCCGACCACGGCGGACGTGAGCTTCCAGAAGGTCGTGGGCGCCGCGGCCCTCGAAGCCGCTACGACGGCCGCGATCGGTGCCGCCGTCGACCGTGCCGGCGCTCGGACGTTCCATCACCTGACGGGGGTCTGGCCGGGCGAGCGTCGCGAGAAGCAGCCGAGCGGCGACTAACAGACGGTCACGGTCGTCCGAGGGCGGCGCCCGCGTCACGCTGCCTAGCTCCTGAGCGAACCAGTGAGGGGGCAACCCGGGTGGCGGCGGCGCTGCGGGCAAGCTGGCGACCGAGCAACCGGAGCGTCGGTCGCATTCTGGATGAGCGGGGACTGGGGCGGCGACGTTCGCCACCGCGAGATCGACGCCGAGACATCCGACGAGATCGCCGACAACTCGTCGGTGCAGCTGTTCGGTTTTGGCGCGGACGAGCGTCCGGTCGGAGCCGCCGGCACGACCCCGAGCTTCGGTTCGGCGCGAGCACTGGACGAGGCCCCACCTACCAGTTGGTCATCGATGCCGTGACGATTTGGCGGAGGTCGTCTTCGGTCACCGGCTTGGGCGCCACGGCGAGCAGGCGCTGTTGCTTCAGCGCGCCGGCGACGAGGTCGGGAATGTCGGCCTCGGTGTAGCCGAGCTCGGCCACGCCGCGCGGAGCCTCGATGTCTCGCATCAGCTCGCGCAGGACGTTCGGTAGCGCGTCCGGGCCTGGATCCGTTGGTTGGCCCGCAAGCAGCCCGGCCACCTGCGAGTGGCGGTCGGGCATCGAGTCGTAGGTGAACCGGAGCGCCGCCGGTGCCGTGACGATCACCGAGTGGCCGTGCGGGACAAATGGATGGTCGTCCGGGTAGCCACGGGGCCGGTATTCGTGCTTGACCGACGCGATCGGGTACGCGCAGGCGTGCGGAATGTGCACGCCCGCGGAGCCGAAGCCGACGCCCGCCATCGTCGCCGCCAGCATCATGAACCCGCGCGCCTCGATGTCGTCACCGTCGGCGACCGCTCGCCGGAGGTACAGACCTCCGAACTCGAGGGCCTTCGCCGACCACACGTCGGCGACCGGGTTCGAGCCCTGGTACGGCGGGCGGTCGTCGGGCGAGTCCGGTCGAGCGCGGGTGTCGAAGGGCTTGGACAGAAACGACTCCGCCGCGTGGCAGACGACGTCGAGCCCCGTCGAGGACGTCACCTCCGGCGGGAGCGAGCGGGATAGATCCGGATCGACGATCGCCTGCGTCGGACGCAGGTAGCGGTGCGAGATCCCCGTCTTGACCTTCAGGTCCGGGATGTCGAGAACGGCCACGGTCGTGGCCTCGGAGCCGGTACCGGAGGTCGTCGGGATCGCGAGGTGCGGCTTCAACGGCGCCGGCGGCTTCTTCCCGGCCCCGACCGGCGGGTTGACGTAGTCCATCAGGGGCGCGGGGTGGGTGCAGACAAGATCGGCGACCTTGGCGGTGTCGATGCTCGAGCCACCGCCGACCGACACGAAACCGTCGACCTCGTGCTCGAGCGCGAACTCGACCGCCCACTGGAACGACTCGATCGTCGGCTCGACCCGGGCGCGGTCGTACAGAGCGACCTCGATGCCCTCAGCCTCGATCAGGGCTTTGATCCGCTCCGGATGGCCGAGGGCGGCGACGCCGGGGTCGGTGACCAGCATCGTGCGACGGACGCCGAGGCGCCGCAGCTCCCATCCCGCTTCCGCCGACGCTCCCCGGCCGAACTTCACCGGCGTGGCCTCCATCGTGAAGATCGTCTCGTGCTCCATGGTTGCCCCTCCCAGTTGAGGTTCTCTCCGTCTACCCGCCGGTCCCCTCGACCGGAACGCACCACGGCTCGAGCCCCTGTCGTACCCAGTCGGGGATGGGCGTCTTCTCGAGCGACTCGAGGTCCACGAACACGTGACGCAGATCCGCCTCGGCAATCAGGTCTTCCCCGTGGCGGACGACATGGCGGCTGAGCATGCTCGTGTTCCCCAAATGCGCGATCTCGATCGCCAGCGTCAATTCGTCGTCGAACTTTGCGGGCTTTCGGAAACGGACCTGCACCTCGGCCAGCGCGAGGTCGATGCCCCGATCGAGCATGACCCCATAGCCACCGCATGCCGCACGCCAGAGCTCTGTAATGCTCACGTCGAAATACGTGAGGTAGTGTGCGTTGAACACGATCCCTTCACGGTCGCATTCCGCGTACCGGGGCCTGAGGGTGTGGACGAGTGGTTCGCTCACGGTTTTCAGCTGCCGCTCTTGAGCACGAACCCGCGCCGTTCGAGCTCGCCGAGTGCGGTCTCGAACGCGCCGAAATCGCGGCGAGTGAGCGCGTCGATCGGCCTTCCGGCCGGCCCGGTCGCGCGCACCCAGCGCCTGAGCACCGGCGCCCCGGCACGCTCGGAGGCGTCGCCGAGCAGGTCGAGCAGGATCGGCAGCTCGCCCCGGTGGTCGAGCTGCCCGGACAGCAGCGTGAGCGGGTCCACATCGAGCACCTGACAGAGCTCCTCCTCGCTCAGACCGAGCAGCTCCATCAGGCGAGCGGCCCGACCGCTCTGCACGCGCCGGCCGAGCTGCGGATCATCGCGCTCTGCCATCTCGGCGAGCGCTAGAACAGCTGGTTCTCGCCGCCGAATACGTCGCTCACGGACCCGTCCGTAAAGATCTGGCGGATCGAGCTCGTGAGGAGGTCGGCGCACGACAGCACGCGCACGTTGTCCGGCGCACCGGCCGGGAGCGGGATCGTGTCGGTGACGACGATCTCCTCGAGCCGCGCCGCCGCGAGCTGATCCCACGGATGCCCCGAGAACACCCCGTGCGTGGCGGCGGCGTACACCCGTTTCGCGCCGGCCTCGTAGACGGCGTCGGCGGCCGCCCGCAGGGTCCCGGCGGTGTCGATGATGTCGTCGACCAGCACCGCGTTCTTGCCCGCCACGTCGCCGATGATGTAGCCGATCTCCGCGACCTGCTGGTTGGGGCGCTCCTTGTTGAGGATCGCGAGGTCAGCGCCGATCTTCGAGGCGAACTGCTTGTTCAGCTTGACCCGGCCGGCGTCGGGCGCGACCACGACCAGGTCGTCGAGCGCCAGGTCCTGGAAGTACTGCGTGAGCATGAACAGTGCGGTCATGTGGTCACACGGCTTCTGGAAGAACCCCTGGATCTGTCCCTGGTGCAGGTCCATGGTGAGGATCCGGTCGATCCCCGCCGACTCGAGCATCCGCGCCACCATCCGGGCGCTGATCGGCTCGCGCGGGGCGGACTTCTTGTCCTGGCGCGAGTACCCGTACCAGGGTGTCACCGCGATCACGCGGTGCGCGGAGCCCCCCACGGCCGCGTCGACCATCACCATCAGCTCCATCAGGGCGTCGTTGGCGCTGAGGCCGGTGTCCGCGTTGCCGCAGGTCGGCTGGACGATGAACACGTCCGCGCCGCGCACCGACTCCTGGTAGCGGCAGTAGACCTCGCCGTTCGTGAACGTCTTGAGCGTGATCCCGCCCAGCTCGACGCCGAGCTTGGCGGCAATCTTCGCGGCCAGATTCGGGTTCGCCCGACCCGAAACCAGCATGAGCCGCTTGCTGTAATCCAGTACCAGCTCGCTCCGTTGTAAAGGCGTCTCGAGCAGGCTCATCGTGGAATCGAGTGTAGGGTCGAGCGGGGACGGATCGGCTTCTCGAGGCTACTGCGAAGAAGGCGCGGCGTGTCTTGTTTCGCTGCTGTCAGAACCGTTGTCCTGGGGCACATTTTTATCGCTGGCGGCGTCCGGACGCGACGCGGAATCGCGCTGCTTGCGACGTTCCGTGTAGCCCTCAATGTTCTTCTGGCGCGCGCGGGCGATCCCGAGCGCGCCCGGGGGCACATCCCCGGTTATCACCGAGCCGGCGCCCGTGTAGGCGCCGTCGCCGAGGCTTACCGGCGCGACGAACATCGTGTCGACACTGACGAATGCGCCGGACCCGATCGACGTGCGGTGCTTGTTCTTGCCGTCGTAGTTCGCGGTGATCGTTCCGGCCCCGATGTTCGTTCCCTCACCGATATCGGCGTCGCCGATGTAGGAGAGATGTGGAACCTTGGCCCCCGCCCCGATGTCCGAGTTCTTGATCTCGACGAAGGTGCCCGCCTTCGCGCCCTCGCGTAGGACCGCGCCGGGCCGCAGATACGCGAACGGGCCGACGCTGACCCGGTCACCGACTTCAGCCTCCTTGGCGTAGGAGTGGATGATCGAGGCCTGGTCGCCCACCCGCGCATCGATCACCGTGGACAGCGGCCCGATCCTGGCGCCCGCGCCGACCTCGGTGGCGCCGTGGAGACTCGAGAACGGCGCGATCACCGTGTCCTGGCCGATCCGCACATCGACATCGATCACGGTCGTGGCCGGATCGACGATCGTGACGCCGGCGAGCATGTGGCGCTCGTGGATCCGGCGCTGCGCCACCGCCCGGACCGCCGCGAGCCCCACCCGGTCGTTGACGCCCAGCTCGCTGGCATCGTCGATCTCGTACGCGCGCACGCTGCGCTCGCGCGACCGCAGGATCGGCACGACGTCAGGCAGGTACAGCTCGCCCTGGGCGTTGTCGCTGCGCACCTCGTCGAGCGCGGCGAGCAGCGCCGCGCCCTCGAACGCGTAGATGCCGGTGCTGATCTCGCGAATCCGCAGCTCGAGCTCGGTCGCGTCGCCCGGTGCCTTGGTCTCGACCACGCGCTCGACCGTGCCGTCCGGCGCCCGCACGACCCGCCCGTACCCGCTCGGGTCATCCAGCACCGCGGTGGCGAGCGTCGCGGCCGCCCCCGACTCGGCATGCGACCGCGCGAGGCCCGCCAGCGTCTGCGCCGTGATCAGCGGGTGATCGCCGTTCAGCACGATGACCGTGTCGCTCTGACCGATGTGCTCGGCCGCCGCCTTGACCGCGTCCGCGGTTCCCCGGGGCTCCTGCTGCACCGCCACCGCCACCTCGCTGCCCAGCGCGGCCTCGAGCGGCCGATCGGGCCCCTCGACCACGACCACCTTGCCGGCCCCGGCCTCGCGGGCAGCCGCCACCGGCCAGGCGATCATCGCCCGGCCACAGACCTCGTGGAGCAGCTTGGGCGTCGCGGAACGCATCCGCGTACCCTGCCCGGCGGCAAGGATCACGACGACAGGCGCGACCACAGGAAGATCGTAGGCGATTCGCTGCCATACGTGGACGAGGCGGCCCGGTTCGACCGGCCGCAGCGAACGATTCTGGCTGCCTTGACTCGCGAGTTACGCGGCCCCCTCGTCCAGTATCACCTCCACGGAAAAGTTCCTGTTAGCAGGTATTTACTGGACTCGAAGCCGAAACTGGGGAGCCAGGACTTGAACCTGAACCCGGACATCCAAAGTGTCCTGTGCTGCCGATTACACCACTCCCCAGAGCATTGGCTGAAAGCCACCGCTCACGTTATCTCACCCGCGTCCGGTCGCGGCACCGATGCGGCAACGTCCGCGGACCGAGCTGCTCTCAAGGCATGGCGGTGCCTTCACTGGTGTCGCTCAACCTGGCGGCGGCGACCGGTCCGCCACGGCCAAATACGGCGCGGGTCAGGTTCCCTGATACGCGCAGCTTGCGCTGTTCGTGGTGCCGGCGTTCGGCGTACAGAGCGTCTCGCGCGAGACCTCCCACCCGGCGGTTGAGAGCGAGAACAGGTATGGCGGCAGGAGCACCTTGAGCCGATCGTCGTAGTGGTAGTCCTTGACGTACCCGGCGCCGGCAGTGGTGCCGACAGCGCCGCGGTACCGCTGGGCGATCGCGCCGTGAACACTCAGCTTGGGCGTGGGGTTAGAGGTGTCGCTGCCCCAGTTGTCGACTATGAAGGAGTGGGCAAGCGTGAGGATCGCCGCATCGATGGTGACGGCGGTCGGAGACACTCCCGACGCGTGCATCACTCGGACGAAGTCGCCGGCCACCAGCCCGAGCGTCGCATTACCGGTCGGGTTGCCCGATCCGTCCACGGTCGTGGTGATCCCGGGGTTGGTCAGGCCGCTGGTGTTGGCCATGATGATGATGTCGTGGTCGGAGACGATCGTCAGCGGTGTGGTGAAGTAGCCGTGGACGTACACATCGCCGCAGGCGCCGTAGTACTGGCTCTGCGAGTTCTTCGCGTAGGTCGAAGCCGAATATGTCGATGGACAGCTGGAGCCGCTCTGGACGTAGATGATCGACGGCAACGTCTCCGATTTGTTCACCAGGCTGCACGAAGCCGATGAGGTCGTGCCCCCGCAGTTACTGATGGTGGCCGAGCCGCCGCTGGTGAGGTTGATCGTCGTCGTGCCGGTGAACACCTGCCCGTTCGGCCCGTTTGCGTCGGCCAGGAGCTGTGTGCTCGACACGCTCGCCGGCAGCGGAACAGGCTCCGCTCCCGCCACCGCGCCTTGGCCGTTGAAGGTCGCGTGCTGACAGCTGCTGCTGACGCAGACGCTCGCTGTCGGGGCGCTGCTCTCGGTCTGGTCGTCGCTACCCGCCCGGCCGAAGGTGGGCGAGGCACCGGAGTTGATCAGGTACTGGTCGTTTGTGTAAGACGGGCCGCTCATCGTGTCGCCGCTGACCCAGTAGATCGGGCACGGTGCCTGACTCACCGAGGAATACTGGTAGTAGTACTTCTCGTTCTTGCAGGCCGAATTCAGCTGCGGGTCTTCCATCTCGTGATCGGTGTACCAGAGGAAGTCGAGCGGGCTCGGCTTACGGAAGCTCGCGACAAGTGTCCGCTTGACGCTGGGCGTGCCCGCCGCGTTGGGCGGCCCGGCGTATCCGGTGAACTCCATCCGCAAGGTTCCCGTGTTCGGATCGATGAGGGCGGAGATCGCGTTGGTGGTCGTGCAGTTGGAGTTGCTGTAGCCCGAGTTGTAGACCGGAACGAACGAGTACTTTCCGCCGGTGCTCGTTCCGGGGACCGCCGTAGCGGTCGGCTGGTAGTCGTTCGAGCAGGTGGACCAGAAGTTCGGGTTCTGGTTGAGCTGATAGAGGAACGCGTTCTCGCCGGCGCGGGCGTTGTAATACGCGCGCTGCCCGTTGAGATCACGCTGGCTCAGCTGCAGGCCTCCATCAACCGCCACGTAGACGGCGCCGATCAGCAGGCTCGTGACCATCAGCACACCTAGCGCGACGACCATCGTGAAGCCGTGTTCCGCGGCCAGGCGCCGACGGGCGGCTCGCCAGAAGTTGACTATGGAGCGTGTTGAGATCATGAGCATGGTCCAAAGGTCGTGCCTGACCCAGACTCGTCTGCGGCCGGCGTGAATCTGAACACGACCGAATCGGTGATCGGCGTGGCGGTCCCGAGGATGCTCGTGTTCTCATGGTCGTGGCCGGCGGCTCCCGCGACGAAGTTGATCAACACTTCCGCGGTCGAGACCGCGTCGGTGGCCGACAGACCGCTGGCGTCCGACAGCGGGTCGGGATTGGGTAGCGCCGAGGTCCCCGGCACCGGGGCGCTGCCGTCCATCAACATCATGTCCGTATTGCCGTTGGCATCGGTGTACGGCTCATACGCGAAGTACTGGAAGATCGGCGTGGACCCGTTCTGGGTCACGTTGGTGAGCAGGACCTTGCTGCTCGACACCGTCGAGCCAAAGGTCCAGTTAGGGGCCTGCCCGCCGGTGGTCGTGTACGTGTAATCGATGAGCTTCTTGGTCGCCGCGCTGTAGGCGATCTTGTGCTCCACGGGGGTCGGACTGGCCGATGTTCCGTACTGGCTCAGGAACACGAGGTCGTTGGCATCGCTGGCCTGGGACCCATTGGCCCCGCCTTGGATCGGGGTCTCGCCGCTGGCCACGCACGCGGAGTGCAGCTCGTTCTCGATCCCCGCCAGAACGGAATTGGCGGTTCCGGTCGAGTCGAGCCGCGTGAACGTGTTGGAGGTCTGGCGCAGCGTGACGTCGAGGATCGTGTACAGCGCCGACAGCACAACGATCCCGGCCACCATCGTCACCAGCAGCTCGATCAGGGTGAACCCCGCCTCGTGCCGGATCCGCGCCCCGACCCGCTTGCGCATCGTGGTCATGTGCATGGGCCGCTCACCCCTGTCGACTTGAGATCCACGACTGGTATCGGTGTGGGCGCGGTGAAGTTGGTGTTCGTCATCGCGCTCGTCGACTGGTGCTTCGTCGTGGACCCAGTCGTGTACTGCACGCAGACGGAGATCGTTCCGGGGTCACCCGTCGCGCTCGCGTTCGAGGCGCCGACCGCCGCGGTGCTCGCGAACGGGGCGGGATAGATGTAGTTGGTCACCCCGGAGACGAGTTCGGTTCCGGCCACGGGGATGTTCTGCCACTTGTCCGAGCAGGCTCCGCCGGTGCCGCTGCCCGTGAACGTCACCCACACCTGGCCCGGCGTCACGTATGCGCCGTTGTATTTCACCGCCACGTCGATCGCCGGCTCCGCGACGCTAGGAGCACCGCCCGCCGGCGCCACGACGGCCGCGCCCGGCCCGACCGTCGCCGTGCCGGACCCCGTCGGCGGCTGGAGCGGCTGCTCCTGCTCGCACGCGCCCCCCCACAACTGGTAGTTGTTGGTGTAGGTCGTCGACGGCGACCAGAACGGGAACAGGCTTGTCGCGGTCAATGGTGACGTCGACGGTGCCGGAGCGGTCTGCGAACCCACTGCCTTGGCGGCCGTCATCTTGTTACCGTTACCGCTCCCGTAGTAAGAGAGCTCGTATCCTCCGGAGAGCGGAATAGCCGTGTGCGCCGAGTTCACGGTGTAGAAGCTCGGTTGGACGCTCCCGGCCAACCCCATCACCATCGCATTGACGGAAGCGGTCGAGGTCTGGTTCACCGACTGCGTCTCAGTGGGGCTGGAATTGCCGTCGACGTCGACGTAGTTCAGGTCCGTATACGTGAGGGTGTAGCTGTCGGTCGGCAGGCCGGCGAACGCGACGCAACCGTTCTGGTCGGTCGTCGCTCCGGCCGTATAGCTGGTGTTCTGACCGCTCGCGTTGATGGTCACCCCGGCGAGCGGCGCCGCGGTCTGGTCGTTGGCCGTCGCCACCATGCTCCCGGCCAAGGAGCGCGTGATCAGCGACTCCTCGGTCACGTTCTTGGCGCTTCCTCCGACCGCCCCGGACCAGCTGACGGTCGAGGTGAGCTTGAAGTAGGCGGCGCCCCTCGACGTGCAGCTCGAGCCGCCGTTAGCGTCGAGGAACTCGGCGGTGGAGGTGACGGAGTACTGGGTATGGTTCAGAGTCACCGTCCTGGTCTGATGCAGCGAGGTCAGCTGCGCATCGGACATCGCCTTCATGCGCTCCTGGTCCTGCTGGGCGACGACGTCGGCCTGCGCGTGATTGCGCGTGTAGCCGGTGAAGTCCCCGCTGGTGACCAGTGCCTCGGCGACCGCGGCCGAGATCAGCACCACGAGCAACGCGCTGACCAGAACCTCGATCAGCGTGAACCCCTTTTCCGACGCGACGTGAGCGCGTAGGCGGTACCCGAGTCCCTTGTTCACAGGCGATGGATCGGCCCATCCGCGCCGCTGCTTGAGAAACCCGACTCCCGGCAGTCGCACGTTGCCCACACTCCGAGACTTGACTGATGAGGGGTTCGGGGGCCGAAGAGCGCGGAACATGAGCTGGATGGTCGAGTCGGTTGCGCGCGCGAGCAGCCGGAATGTGCTCGCGCGCGTCATGTATGTGTCGGTGGCCGCGGGGGCCAGCTGAGCGGCTCTAAACCGAACTCGACGGATAGACGAGTCCGGCGGGCTACCGACCGCGGCGCAGAATCGTCGCGATGTCCCCGGGAAGCAGCGGATCGGCGAGCGCCGCGCGGACATCCGCAGGCCGGTGCAACGCGCGCTCGGCCCGCAGGATTCCGACCTCGTAGCCGACGTCGCGGATCGCGGTCAGGGCCACTCCCATCACGTCGTGGCGCCACGTCTGCTCGGGCAGCGCGAACAGGTCGGGGAGCGGCCGGGAGATCCCGACCAGGTACAGGCCGCCATCGATCGCCGGGCCGAGCACGACATCGCACCCGGCGCTCAAATCGTCGAGTGCGCCTCTCGCGTGGGCCGGTCGAAACCGCGGCAGGTCGGGCCACACGATCAGCAGCGGACCCCCAGCGCGGGCCAGCACGCGCGCCGAGGCGTCGGCGAGCCGGCCGGCGATCCCCTCGCCGTTCTGCGGGAACATCACCGCGCCCGGGCCGACCAGCCGGCGGAGCTCAGCACCCGCGTCGGGCGGGTCGTGGGCGACGTGAACCGGACCCGGTGAGACGTCGTGGGCCCAGACCGCCGCATGCGCGATCAGCGCCGATTGCAGGTCAAGGCAGCCCTCGCGGCCGAGCACCGGCTCGAGCGCCCGGCGGACCTCGCCGGCCCGCGGAGCCCGAGCCATGATCAGGACAGCCGGCCCCAGTCCGTTCATCGCCGGGACCCTACCCGCGCAACCCGCCTCGCCCAACGCCGGTCGCCCATGTCTGAGCGCCCTACCGAGGTACCCGCCCGCCCTCGGCTCCGCGCTCGTGGGCGGGACCTCGCGGCGGGGCGATGCCGAGCACGCGCATCGCCTTGAGCCCGAGCGACAGCTTTTCGCGGCCGTCGGTGGAGGAGACGTCCAGGCCGGTCAGCTCGCGCACGCGCTCAAACCGGTAGCGAACCGTGTGGCGATGGGTGATCAGCCGTTGAGCCGTCGCGTTGACGTTCGCGTCGCAGTCGAGGAACGTCGACAGCGTTCCGAGCAGATCGGTCTCGTACTGCTCGTCGTACGCCACCAATGGACGAACTGTCTCGTCGTAGAAGCGCCTGAGCTCGACGGGATCGTTCATATGCGGGAGCAGCAGCTGATAAGTGCCCGTGTCCTCATATCCGAGCTCGGTTCGCTCGGGCTCGCCCTCGACGACGTTGGCGGCGAGCAGCGCCTCGTTGCGCGCGCGGTGCAGCTCGAGTGGATCCTCCGTGCGCCGGCTGCGGCCGATCGCGAAGGCGAACCCCGGCAGGCCCGACTCGAGCTCGCGCAGCAGGGCGGCCACGGTTCGACGCGCGACCTCGCCGTCACCGTCGGGCAGCAGCACTGCGATCTCGGCGGCCTCGTCGACGGTCGGCGCCGCGATCGCCCCTGGCGCGATCGACCGGGCACCGCGCGCGGCGAGCGCGAGCAGGCGCCGGCGCCAGTCCTCCTCGGTCGGGTTGCGCGGGTGAGCGCGGACTATCACCACGCTGGCTCCGAGCCCGAGGTCCGTCCCGAGCTCCTTGCCGCGCGCGACCAGATCCTCGCGATCGTCGATCCTGCCGCCAAGCACGGCCCGCATGAACGTGGTCGCCGCTTCCTCGGAGGCGCGCTCCGGCGCGCGCACCCGCTCGACCTCGGACGCGATCAGCGTGGTCACGAGCCGCAGCACGGAGGCGTCGGTCGGACGCTCCGACGCGCGCATTCGCAGCCTCCCGACCGTCGACTCCGCCACCTTCAGCTCGATCGTCGTGACGTCGTCGGCGTCGCGCATCAGCGAGCGCTCATCAGCCGGCGAGCGTGCCGCGACCGCCAGCACGGTGGCCGAGCGATCGATCAGGATCAGGCTCGTGTCGAGCGCACGCGCCGCGGCGCGAAGGATCGCGGGCAGGCCCGCCCCGTCCTCGACGGCGTCTGTGATCGCGGCCAGCGCAGCCAGGTCGGGCGCGGCCGCCCCGGTCTGCTCCTGGGCGCGGTCAGCCAATCGGCGCAGTCCCGGTCTGGGTCAGAACACCCTGGGCCACTCGACCACGACCACGGCGCCGAGCAACACACCGACCCCGACGAACGCCGCCAGGACATACGCGGACAGCATCACGGCGATCAGCCGCTCGTGCACGCGCCTGTAGGCCGTCACCGCGGGGACCACCAAGAGCAGGAGAAACGCGAGCATGCCGAGCACGCCGAGACCGACGGCTACCAGGTAGGTGATCTGCGTGTTACTCATGGATGTGCGTGGAATTGTGCCCGATGGTGGCGATGACCGAACTACGGATTCGACCCCGGCCGCCGCCGGACCTTCACACGAACAGCGGAAAACCGAAGTCGCGCGGCACCGGGACCGCGCTGCAGGCGCCAGGGTATCGAGGCGCCAGCGCGGTGGCGGCCGCCTGCGCTCGCGCGGGACCATCCGGACTCCAGAACAGCCCGGCGACCGTAGGGCCGGACCCCGACACGAACGCGTGGTCGGCCCCCGCGTCGCGGACGGCGGCGAGCGCGGGCTCGATGTCCGCGCAGAGCGACACGGCGGCGGCTTCGAGTTCGTTGACCAGCAGCCGCTCGGGTAGGCGCTGTCCAAGGCCGAGCGAGGACCACAGGTCCGGCAGCCTGGCCGCGAACTCGAGCTCGTCGCCTCCGAGTCCGAGCCGATCGGCCTCCCGGTACACCTCAGCCGTCGACAGGCGGTGCGGAAGTGGCACGAGCGCGAACGCATGAGCGGCCAGCGGCGCGCGCGGCTCGATGAGATCGCCGGCGCCGGTCGCGAGCACGAGGCCCGGCTCGAGCTGACTCGGGACATCCGCGCCCAGCGAAGCCGCGAGCCCCGGGAGCTCCGCCTCGTCGATCCGCGCGAGCCGCGACGCCATCCGCAGCACGGCCGCCGCATCGGCCGAGCCGCCGCCCATGCCGGCGGCGACCGGGATCTGCTTGCGAATCGTGACCTTGACCCGTGGTGCGTTCCAACCGCGCTCGCGCAGGCCCACCAGCGCGCGTGCGACGATGTTCGGCTCCTCGACGCCGGGACACACGACCTCGTCATCCAGGGCCGCGCGGGTGACGAGCTCGAGCTCGTCCGCGAGCGACACCGACTCGATCAGCGTGATGAGCTCGTGGCGCCCGTCGGGCCGCCGCGCGCCCAGAAACAGGCTCAGGTTGACCTTGCCCGGCGCCTTGGCGACCAGCTTCACCGGACCGCCAGCCTCGCCGCTAGTTCCCGGAACTCGGCTGGGGACAGCCGCTCGGCGCGCTCGTCGGGCGGATGGCCCATCTCCACCAGCGCCGAGCGTGCCCGCTCGCGCACACCGGGCGGCGCGCCCGACGCGAGCGCCAGCGATCCCGCCAGCGCCTTCCGGCGATGCGCGAACGCATCGTGGACGAGCGACCGCACCTGGGTATCGACGACCTCACCCGGGCGCCGGCGCAACCCGACGAGCACCGAGTCCACCCGCGGCACCGGCCGGAATACGGTCCTTGCCACCGGTCGGAGCACCTTGACCTCACACGCGAGCTGAGAGAGCACCGACGGCACCCCATACGCCGAAGAACCGGGCGCCGCCGCGAGCCGTTCGCCCACTTCACGCTGGACCATCACAACCCAGGACTCAACCGAGGGAAGCTCGTCGATCGTTCGCAGGATCACGGTCGCCGCAATCCCATATGGCAGGTTCGCGACGACCGCGGTCGGGGCCGGGTCGAGCGCCGCGAGATCGAGCTCGAGCGCGTCGGAAAAGTGGACTGACACGTTGGAAAATCCAACCAACGAGTCGCGGAGGTCCAGCTCGAGCGAGCGGTCGAGCTCGACGACATGCAGATGCGCAACCTCAGACGCGAGCCGCGACGACAGCACGCCCTGCCCGCCGCCGATCTCGAGCACGACCGCGTCCGGATCGAGATCCGCGAGCCGCTCGATTACGTCAAGGATGTTGCGGTCGACAAGGAAGTTCTGCCCGAGGCGAGTCACCACCCGAACACCTCGGCCGCGCTCGCCTCGATCGAGGCGTCGAGTTCCTCGTATGGCACCCGCCGCTCGACAGCCACCGCGGCCGCGGTCATCGCCACGTGTGCGGGCTGGTTGGGCTTGCCTCGGACGAGCTGCGGCGACAGGTACGGCGCGTCGGTCTCGACCAACAGCCGCTCCGCCGGCACCCGCACCACCGCCAGCCGCAAATCCGACGCTTTCGGGTACGTGACGTTGCCGGCGAACGAGAACCACCAGCCCTCGTGCGCCAGGCACTCCTCGAGCCGGTCGGCCATCGAGAAGCAGTGGAGGATCACGCGCAGGCCTCCCGCGAGCTCGGAGAGCATCGTCAGCGTGTCATCGTCGGCTGCGCGGGTGTGGATCACGAGCGGCTTCCCGACCGACCGCGCCAGCTCGATCTGGGCCGCGAACGCCCGCTCCTGGTCCTCGCGCGGGGCGTAGTCGCGGTAGTAGTCGAGCCCGGTCTCCCCGATTGCCACGCACCGCGGATGCGCCGCCAGCGCCTCGAGCTCGGCGAGGTCGGCATCGTCGAACCCCGTGGCCGAGTTGGGATGCCGCCCGATCGCGGCGTACACCTGCGGGAAGTCCTCGGCCGCGGCGAGCGCCGCACGGCACGACGCGCCATCGGTCCCGACGGTGACGATCCGCGAAACGCCGGCCTCCACGGCGGCTGCGACGAGCTCCGTGTCCGGAGGCTCGCACAACTCCAAATGGGTGTGGCTGTCGATCACCCGCGTTTCGGGAACAGCGGCTCGAGCGCGCCCACCGAGCCACCGGACACGTGCGGCGCGAATGCCGCGCGCTCGTAATCGAACTCCGGAGAACCAATCGCATCGAGCAGCCGCGCCGTGCTCGCCGGGATGTACGGATGCAGAAGCACGCTGACGACCCGGACTCCCTCCACCAGTGACGCCAGCGTCTCATCGAGCGCGTCCGCCCTCGAGGGGTCGCGCGCGAGCTGCCAGGGCGCGCGCTCCTCGACGTACCGGTTCAGCCGCCGGACGCGCTGCCAGACCAGGTCGAGCGCCTGGGTGACCTCGAGGCGGTCGAGCAGCGTGGCCACGTCCGCGGACAGTCCCTCGAAATCAGAGACCAACCCAGGATCGGTCGCCGCCGCCGGGATCGAACCATCGCGATACCGGAGCAGCATCGCGATCGTCCGGCTCGCGAGGTTTCCGTATTCGTTGGCCAGCTCGCTCTCGTAACGCGCGCGAACCGCATCGATCCCTACGCTTCCATCGCCGCCGAACGACACGTCGCGCATCAGGTAGAACCGCAACGCGTCGGTGCCGTAACCCTCGATCACCTCGAACGGGTCGAGGACGTTTCCGAGCGACTTGCTCATCTTGCGGCCATCGGCACCGAGCAGGAAGCCGTGCACGAACACGTGGTTGGGGACGGGCAAGTCGGCCGCCATCAACATCGCCGGCCAGAAGATCGTGTGGAACTTTAGGATGTCCTTGCCGATCAGGTGATATGTCGCAGGCCAGAACCGGGCTGTCAAATCCTCACCCGGTCGCGCGTATCCGAGCGCCGTGTAGTAGTTCAGCAGCGCGTCGAACCACACGTAGAACACATGCTCGTGGTCCCACGGCACGGTCACGCCCCACTTCAGGCGCTTGCGCGACAGCGAGATGTCCTGCAGACCCTGCGAAATGAACGACCGCGCCTCGTTGAAGTGGTGGGGCGGCATCACGAAGTCGGGCTGCCCGTCGAACAACCGCTCGAGCGGCTCCTGGAACGCCGAGAGCTTGAAGAACCAGTTCTCCTCCTGGTGGCGCTCGAGCACGATCTCGTGGATCGGGCAGCGATTGCCCTCGAGGATCTCATTCTCGACCTTGAAGTCCGCGCACCGCGGGCAGTACCACCCCTCGTAGATCCCCTTGTATGTGTAGCCGTTGTCGTGCACGCGCTGAAGCACTTCCTGTACACGGCGCTTGTGCTCCTCATCGGTGGTGCGGATGAAGAAGTCGTTCGACGCATCGAGCTGGGGTGCCAGGGCCTTGAACTTCTCGGCGTTCAGATCCGCCAATTGCTGCGGCTCCATCCCCTGCGCGTGCGCCGCGTCGGCGACGGGCTCGCCGTGCTCGTCGGTCCCGGTCAGGAAGAACACGTCCTCGCCCCGTTGGCGCATGTGACGCGCGGCCACGTCGGCGGCAATCGTCGTGTACGCGTGGCCGAGGTGGGGCTGCGCGTTCACGTAGTAGATCGGGGTGGTGATGTAGAACGACATCGCTGCCCCTTGACTCTATTGGGGCTGCGCTGCGCGCAGCGTCCGTGGGGCCGTTCCGCCGGGCGTCCGTGCCCGGCGCGCCAGGTCGCGACCCCCTCGGCCGGGCAAGGATGCCCGGCCGCACGGCCCCATGGACGTCGCCGCAGGCGACCCCTATTCAGACGTGAGCGCGCGATACAGGCGGTTCGCCGCGACCCCGGTCAGCTCTGAGACGACCGACGCGGCGGGGCGCGGTTTGGCGCCGGCGTCGACGAGCTTGCGGAGTGCGTCGAGCGCCGGCCCGATCTCGTCCTGCGCCGACGGAGCGCCACCGACGACGAGCGCGACCTCGCCGCGCGGCGGGTCGGACGCGTATCGCGCCGCCAGTTCCGCGGCGGTGCCGCGCACCACCTCCTCGTGGAGCTTGGTCAGCTCGCGGCAGACGGCCACGGGGCGATCGGGGTCGAGCTCGGCGAGGACCGCCAGCGAGGCGGCAGTGCGTTTCGGGGACTCGAACGCGACCAGTGTCTCCGGAGTGGCAAACGCGGCTTGCAGCTCACCTCGCTTACGCGGCAGGAAGCCGGCGAACCGCCACCGGTCGGCGGGGAGCGCGCTCGCCACCAGCGCTGCGAGCGCCGCCGACGGCCCGGGCAGGACCTCGACCGCGAGCCCGGCGGCGACGCACGCCTGCACCAGAACAAACCCCGGATCCGACACCAGCGGCGTGCCGGCATCGGAAACCAGAGCGACCACCGCCCCGTCGCGCATCTTCGCCACGAGCTCGCCGGCGCGCTGGCGCTCGTTGTGCTCGTGGTAGCTGACGAGCTGTCCGCCGACGCCGTAGCGATCGAGCAGCACGCGGCTGCGGCGGGTGTCCTCGCAGGCGACGATGTCCGCCTCGCGGAGCGCCGCCAGCACCCGCAGCGTCACGTCCTCGAGGTTGCCGATCGGCGTCGGGCAGATGATCAGGCGGCCGGCGCTCATCCCGCCTCCGCCCGCTGCCGCAGGCCGTCGAACGCGAGAGTCGCCGCCCCGATCATCCCCGCCTCCACGCCGAGCGCCGCCGGCACGATCTCGACGAGGTCCCGCGAGGGCGGGAGCGCCCGGGCGGCGACCTCGGCCCGGACCGGACCGAGTAGCAGGTCTCCGGCGCCCATCACTCCGCCGCCGATCACGACCACCTCCGGATTGAATGTATTGACGAAGCCGGTGACGGCCACGCCGAGGTTGCGCCCGATCGTCGCGAGCGTTTCGATCGCGGCGTCGTCGCCGTCGTGGGCGAGCTCGGTGACGAGCGGCCCGGCCAGCTCGCGGCCTTCCGCAAGCGCCCGACCGAGACCGGAATTCGGGCGCTCGCGGGCGACGCGCAGCGCCTCGGCCGCCAGCGCGGTGCCGGACGCCATCGCCTCGACGCACCCATGATTCGGACAGTTGCGCCCACACGGCGGGCCGTTTCGGTCGATCACGACGTGCCCGAGCTCTGCGGCCGCCCCGACCGCCCCGCGATATAGCTCGCCGCGGAGGATCAACCCGCCGCCGATCCCGGTGCCGATCGTGAGCACGACGGCCTCGTTACAGCCGCGGGCCGCGCCGACACGATGCTCGGCCAGCGCGGCGAGGTTGGCGTCGTTGTCGACGAACACCGGGAGGTCAAGGCGCTCTGTCATCACGTCGGCGAACCGGATGTTCTTCAACGGGAGATTGATCGCGACCACCGCGGTGCCCGTCCGTTGATCGATTAAGCTGGGAATGCCGAAGCCGACCGCGGCGACCTCACCGCCGGCGCGGGCGCGAGTCTCCTCGACCGCGTCGACGACGGTGTCGAAGAGGTATGACACGTCGTGGCGGGTGAAACTGCGCTGGGCGCGGTGGTGTACCGACAGACCGGAATCAACCGCGCCGGCAAGCAGTTTCGAACCGCCCATGTCGACGCCGATGGTGCGCCGGCCCGGCATGCCGTCACTATATGCATCCACATGCCTAGCGATCTCGAACAGCGCCCGTACAAGCTCTACCGTTCCGGCCCCAAGGGTCTGAAGGCCCGTCTGCGCGGAGAGGACGACGAGCTCCAGGGTCCGGTCGAGTACCGGAAATACAAGGGCGGACCCGAGCGCGGGACGGGGCGGCGCATAACCCCCAAGCGGGTGATCCTGGGGCTCGTGATCGCGCTCGTTGCGTGGCTGCTCCTGTCCCTCGTCCTGTTCGTCTTCAGCGCCGCGACTCAATCGGGCGGCATCCCCTCCGACGCCCAGGCGGCGCTTTCCTCAGGCGGGAACATGCTGACTTCGACCGACACCGTGCTCGTGATCGGCACCGACCAGCGGCCGAAGGGGACGCACGAGGGCGGCGCGAACACGTCCGACGCCGGCAGCCGCTCGGACACGCTGATGCTGTGGCGAGTCGGTGGCGGCGTCTCGCGCCGCCTGTCGATCCCGCGCGACACGCTCGTCTCGATCCCGGGGCACGGCACGAACAAGATCAACGCGGCGTACGCGTTCGGCGGCCCGGCGCTCACGATCAAGACGGTCGACGCGCTCACCGGGCTGAAGATCAACCACGTGATCATCATCAACTTCGCGAACTTCCCGAAGTTCATCGACGCGATCGGCGGCGTCAACGTCAAGACCGGACGGATCTGCTCGCAGATCAGCGGCGGCGCGGCGAACGGCGGCTTCACGCTCAACCTCTCGCCCGGCACCCACCACCTCACCGGCATCCAGGCGCTGACGCTCGCGCGCACGCGAGAGAACAGCTGCGACGCGGCGAGCAACGACCTCACGCGCGAGGGCTATCAGCAGCAGATCCTCAACGCAATCAAGAGCCAGCTGCTCTCGCCCTACGCGTTCTTCCACCTGCCGTGGGCGTCGTGGTACGCGCCCCAATCGATCCGCACCGACATGGGCGGCCCGACGCTGATCAGCATGTTCGCGGCGTCAGAGCTAGGCGGCTCCGCGCCGGTGCAGATCCTCAAGCCGTCGGGCGGCGAAGACATCCCGGGGGTAGGCGATGCGCTGACCGCAACCCCCCAGGACGTCCACCAGGCCGTCTCGAAGCTCGTCAACGGCTAACCCTCAAGGTTTCCGGATCGCTGCCGATATGGGCAGCGTGGTCAAGACGCTGGTTCGGGACCACTGGGACCGGATCTCCTCGAACGGACGTCGACTCGCCCAGGTGATCGCAGGCGCGTTCGCGTTCGCGCTCGCGCTCGCGCTCACCGGCGCGCCGGTCGCCGGCGCCGATGCCGGCGACCCACTGTCGTATTACGGCGGTCCGGTGGTTCATGCCACGACTGGAGTCGTCGTCGCCTGGGGTACGGGCGTCAACCCGATCTACACCGATCCGACCTCCGGTGATCCCGGGCTGATCAAGTACTTCGCCGCGTCGAGTGGCTCGACCGGCGACACCGGCGGCGTGCTCGCGCAGTACATGGATCAGCAGGGCAACGCGGCGCCGGACGTGACTTACGGCGAGCAGTACCAGATCACGCCGAGCATCGACTCGAGCACGATCGATGACGATCAGATCCAGTCCGAGCTCGCGTCGCAGATCGAGAACGGCGCCCTGCCGGCCCCCACGGGCCAGGACGGGCTCGGGTCCGTGTACATCCTGCTGTTCGGACCCGGCGATACCGAGTGCATGGACAGCGCCGGCACCGAGTGCTCTGGCACGTACTTCTGCGCGTATCACGGCGACGCCCGGTTGCCCGACGGAACCGCTGCACTGTACGCGGTGATCCCCGACACCGCGAGCGGAGCCGAGGACCAGGACTGCGGCCCGTCGAGCAGCGCGCTCGCAAACCAGACCTCGCTGCTCAGCCACGAGTGGTCGGAGGCGATCACCGATCCGCTCGTTGGGGAGGCGACCTCTGGGGACGCGCCTCCGCTCGCGTGGTATGACGACAACTGCTCCTCGGTCGAACCCGTATGCGGTGAGATCGGCGACAAGTGCAACCAGATGCAGGGCCTGAACGGCGACTGGACCGTCCAGCTCGAGTGGAGCAACCTGGACTCGGCCTGCGAGCTCACCGAGCCGAGTTACAGCGCTCCCACGGCCGCGTTCACGGCCAACTCGAGCACGTACGTCGGCCAGGCGCTGGGATTCGACGCCTCGGGCTCGAGCGATCCCAGCATCGATCAGACGTGGGTGAACTACGACGGCACGCCGTACTCGATCTCCCCGGGGATCTCGAGCTACGCGTGGGACTGGGGCGACGGAACCGGGACGGATTCGGGACAGACGGTGAGCCATACGTTCGCGGCGCCCGGCCTCTATCAGGTATCGATGACCGTGGCCGACGACCTCGGGTTCACGAGCACGATCACCCAGCCCATCGTGGTCTGGAGCGACTCTCCGCCGGTGGCGCCCGACGTGACCACGACGCCGGCGAGCGCGGTCGATGACCAGAGCGCGACCCTCAACGGCTCCGTCGACCCTCAGGGTCAGCCGGTGATCTACAGCTTCGCCTACGGGACCTCGCCGGACGACCTCGGTCAGGAGACCGCGGCCACCGATCTGGCACCCGAGACCGGCCCGGAGCCGGTGAGCACGCCGCTGTCCGGCCTCAGCCCCTCGACCACGTACTACTACGAGCTCGACGCGGAGGTGGCCGGCCAGATCTACCCGGCGAGCAACGTCGAAAGCTTCACGACCGCGCCGGCGCCGCAGGACCAGAGCGGTGGCGGCGGCTCCTCGGGGGGCGGCACGCCTCCCCCGCCGACGACCGGCGCGCAGAACCCGCCGGCCCCGACGCCCGCCGCGCCGAAGCTCCCGAGCGCCGCCACCGGCGGCGTCAGCGCGCTCACGAGCGCCTCGGCGACCGTCGCGGGCGCCGTCGACCCCGACGGTCTTGCGACGAGCTACCTCGTCGAGTTCGGCAAGACGAGCTCGTACGGACACAGCTCCGCGAGCCTGTCCGCCGGCGCCGGCCAGTCGAGCGTGGCGGTGAGCGCGATGCTGACCGGCTTGCGGCCACGGACCGTCTACCACTACCGGCTCGTCGCGGTAAACGCCGCCGGGACTGCCGTCGGCGCCGACCGGACGTTCAAGACACGGGCGGCGCCGCCGCGTCCGCCACGGTTCTCGTTCGTGGCCCCTTCGCGGATCACGCTCGCGCAGGCCCTGGCGGGCAACTTGCGTGTCGCGTTCCACTGCAGCGCCGCCTGCACGGCGCGTTTCGCGGTGACCATCGCGCTGCCGGGGATCGAGCGCTTGCAGGCGATTCCGGTCACGCTGGCACGCGGGTCCGGGCGCACGCACGGGGCGGGGTCGGAACAGGTCACGCTGCGGTTCACGCGGGTGATTCGCCACGCGCTGCGGAACGCGCGCTCGCTCAGGCTCGAGATCTCGGGGTACGCGGTCCGGGGTGAGAGCGCCCCGAGTGCGGTGCGCGTCGCGCGACTGACGGTGGTCCGGTAGTCGTCAGTCCGACGACTTCGTGGCGGTCGATCCCGCCTTGGAACCGGACTTCGGATCCGAGCTCTTCGAGCTGGACGAGCCGGAGTCGGACGAGCTGGAGCTCGAGCTCGAGCTCGAGGAGCTGTCGCTCTTGTCACTCTTGTCGCTCTTGTCGCCGCCCTTGTCGTTGTTCTCGCGGGCGCGCTTGCGAGTGCCGTAGTCGGTGTTGTAGAAGCCCGACCCCTTGAAGTGCACTGCGACCGGATGGAACACGCGCGAGACCGGCGCCTCGCACGTCTCGCAGATCTCGACCGGCTCGTCGCTCATCCGCTGCATGACCTCGAACGTGTGGCCGTGCTCGCACCTGTACTCGTAGATCGGCATCGCTTCACTAAGTATAGGCGGGGTTTTTGGCACTCTCAAGGGGAGAGTGCCAAGCCGTGCCGCGTAGATACCATCTGCCGGCGTGCCCGACGATGTGGTGACGATGGAAAAGATCGTGTCGCTGTCCAAGCGGCGCGGGTTCGTGTTCCCGAGCAGCGAGATCTACGGCGGCCTCGGGTCGAGCTACGACTACGGCCACTACGGGGTCCTGCTCAAGAACAACATCAAGAACCAGTGGTGGCGGGCGATGCTGCAGGAACGCGACGATGTGGTCGCGCTCGACTCGGCGATCATCCAGCACCCGCGCACATGGGAGGCGAGCGGGCACCTGGCCGGTTTTACCGATCCGCTGATCGACTGCCGCACGTGCAAGCTGCGCTTCCGCGCCGACCATCTCGAGCAGTCGGCGTGTGGCCGCAAGCCGTCCAAGCACCCGGGCGAGACGCCCGACTGTGACCTGACCGAGTCGCGTGACTTCAACCTGATGTTCGAGACGACCGTGGGGCCGGTCAAGGAAGAGGGATCGACCGTCTATCTGCGCCCGGAGACCGCCCAGGGGATCTTCCTGAACTTCAAGAACTACCTCCAGTTCTCGCGCAAGAAGCCGCCGTTCGGGATCGCCCAGATCGGCAAGAGCTTCCGCAACGAGATCACCACCGGAAACTTCATCTTCCGCACGCGCGAGTTCGAGCAGATGGAGATGGAGTTCTTCGTGCCGCCCGAGGAGGCCCCGACCTGGCATCAGCATTGGCTCGAGGAGCGCATGAAGTGGTGGACCTCGCTCGGCCTGCGCCCCGACCACGTGCGCCTGCGCCCGCACGACGCCAACGAGCTCTCGCACTACTCGAGCGCAACGAGCGACGTGGAGTACCTGTTCCCGATCGGCTGGTCAGAGCTCGAAGGGATCGCGAACCGGGGCAACTTCGACCTCACCCAGCACGCGAAGTTCTCCGGGCAAAAGCTCGAGTACGTCGACACGGCGACCGGCGAGCGCTACGTCCCGCACGTGATCGAGCCCGCGGCAGGCGCCGACCGGGCGATGCTGGCTTTCCTCGTGGACGCGTACGACGAGGACCAGATCGAGGGCGAGCAGCGGACCGTGCTGCGCCTGCACCCGATCCTTGCGCCGGTCAAGGTCGCGGTCCTGCCGCTCGTGCGCAAGGACGGCCAGCCCGAGCTCGCCGCCGAGGTCTACCGCGAGCTCCGCGACCACGTCCAGGCCGAGTACGACGAGGGCGGCGCGATCGGCCGCCGGTACCGGCGCCAGGACGAGATCGGCACCCCGTGGGCCGTGACGATCGACCATCAGTCGCTCCAGGACCGGACGGTGACGCTGCGCGACCGCGACAGCCTCGCGCAGGTGCGGGTCGCGATCGGCGAGCTCGTCGATGTGATCCGGGGGCGGCTCGGCGAGCCGTGGCGCTCGCCGAAGCTGAACTAAGTCATAGGTCGAGCAGAAACCGCAAGGCGCGCGCAGTTTCGAACATGACCTCGTCGCTCACGGCACCGAGCCGTCCGATCAGCCGCTGTTCAGAGACGGACTTGACGTCCTCACACTTCGCGTAGCTGACCTCGTCGAGCCCTGATCCACCTGGATCGATCTCGATGTGCGACGGCAGGCCACGAGCCGTCGTCGTGGTTGGCACGACGACGGCGACGCCGGCGCGACTCTCATTCAGTGCATCGGCTGAGACGATCAGCGCCGGCCGGATGCCTGATTGCTCGCGTCCGACGGGTTCGCCGAAGTCCACGAGCCAGACCTCACCCCTGCGAGCGGTCACGACGAGCGATCACGCAGCGCGCTGCCCTCGAGCGCGCGCTCAGATTCGATCTCGCTCCATGCGGCAGGATCGGCGCGCAGCGCTTCATAGCGGCTCGAGAGCTCCTCGAAGAAAACGCGCCGTTCGAGCGCATCAGCCGCGTCATCGACGAGCTGAGACATCGGCCGACCTGTCGCCTCGGCCAACCTGGCGAAGCGATCCCTCGTCCGTTCGCTGACCCGGATAGTCGTACTCATTCCTGGATAGTCTACTAATTCAGCGCCTGATATGTCTACATGCCGTGGACACAAACGCTCCTTCGACAGCAAATCGAGCGTGGTGCCAAACTACGCGGGCGTAGGATGACCACCTCGATCGCCGCCGACCAGATCTCCTACGCCGACCTGTACGCCCGCTGGGAGCAGGGCAACTGGAGCGCGACCGGGCTCGACCTCTCGGTCGACCGCGAGCAGTGGGAGCGTGAGTTCACCGACGTCGACCGGCGCGGCGCGCTGTGGACGTACTCGCTGTTCTTCCACGGCGAGCACTCGGTCGCCGACAACCTGTCGCCGTTCATCGATGCCGCCCCGCGCGAGGAGCAGAAGTACTTCCTGGCCACTCAGCAGGTCGACGAGGCGCGCCATGCCGTGCTGTTTGCCCGGTTCATGCGCGAGGTGGCCGGCGCGGGCGCGGATATCGGCTCTTCGCTCGAGCACACGCGTCCGCGACTGACGTGGGGATTCCGGAAGGTGTTCGATCGCCTCGATCGGATGGCCGACGAGCTTCGCCGCGACCGGTCGCGGCCGAAGTTGGCGCAGGCGATCACGCTGTACCACCTCGTGATCGAGGCGTCGCTCGCGCAGCCGGGGCAGCACTTCATCGAGGAGGGTCTCGCCCGGCGCGATCTGCTCCCCGGTTTCCGCGCGGGGATCGGCAACGTCGCGCGCGACGAGCAGCGCCACATCGCGTTCGGGGTCAAGATGATCGCGGACCTCGTCCACGAGGACGCCGAGTGCGAACCCGCGATCGCCGATCTGCTGCGAGAGATCCTGCCGTTCACGGTCGCGGTGTTCGTGCCCCCGGGCTGGGACGAGCGCTACATCACGAGCTTCGGCTTCACGCTCGAGGACATCTACACGCAGCGCGCGGAGGCGATGGAAGGCAGGTTGCGCGCGGCGGGCCTCGACCCGTTGACGATGCGCTTGGGGTTGCCGTTCGACATGCCGCCGGCGGCTCGCGCGGCACGCGGCCTGAGGCTGCTCCGCGCCGGGTACCTCGGCGAGCCCAATGGCGGCGTCAAGCCTGATCGCACCGCCACCGCGATGTTGTTCGACGGCCTCCGGCGCCAGATCGACGCCGCGGTCGCTCCCGGCGCGACGATCCAGTGGGAC
>Ga0335076_10000425_pt1 | contig 38684 bp, 24 predicted proteins | sample Lox_Sample_25_FD_206717 | JGI IMG/M metagenome (GOLD analysis project Ga0335076, IMG submission 206717) | Soil microbial communities from Loxahatchee National Wildlife Refuge, Florida, United States - Lox_Sample_2.5 | ecosystem: Environmental > Terrestrial > Soil > Wetlands | place: USA...
GACAAGGCGGAACAATTGGCGATTGCCCGCGCCAAGGAACTTTTTGGCGCTGAACATGCGAACGTGCAGGCGCACTCGGGCACACAGGCGAACGTTTCCGTCTACATGAGCGCGTTGCAACCCGGGGACAGCGTTCTGGGAATGAATCTGGCTCACGGCGGGCACCTGACGCACGGGCACCCGCTGAATTTTTCGGGGCGGATGTACAAGTTTGCGGCCTACGGCGTGCGCAAGGATACCGAGCAGATTGATTATGACGAGATTGAGCGGTTGGCGCAGGAAAACAAGCCAAAAATGATTGTGGCAGGGGCAAGCGCGTATTCCCGGATCATTGATTTCGAACGGATTGCCAAGGCCGCCAGGGCGGTGGGGGCGCTTTTCTTTGTGGACATGGCGCATATTGCAGGATTGGTGGCGGCGGGGGTTCATCCCAGTCCAATCCCGCATGCGGATTTCGTGAGCACGACCACGCACAAGACGCTGCGAGGGCCGCGCGGCGGAATGGTGTTCTGCAAAGCTGCTTACGCAAAGGAACTGGACAAGCTGACATTTCCCGGAACACAAGGCGGGCCGCTGGTGCACACCATCGCGGCCAAGGCGGTGTGCCTGAAGGAAGCAATGGAACCATCCTTCCGGGAATACCAGAAGCAAGTGGTGGCAAATACAAAAGCGATGGCAGCAGCGGTGGCGAGCCGCGGATTCCGGATCGTTACTGGAGGCACAGACAATCATTTGTTCCTCATTGAAGTGCATTCGAGAGGAATTTCCGGGAGCGATGCCGAAAAAGCTCTGGACCGCGCTGGAATCACGGTGAACAAGAACGCGATTCCGTTCGATCCTCTGCCGCCAATGAAAGCGGGAGGAATCCGGCTGGGAAGCCCTTCCGTGACGACGCGTGGAATGAAGGAACCGGAGATGGCTTTGATCGGGGGGTGGATCGCGGATGTGCTCGGGAGCATCGGGAACGAAGAAACGGAGCGGAGAGTGCGAAGCCTGGTGGCCGAGCTAGCGGGGCGGTACCCGATCTATGCATCACGCGTGAGAGGGGAAGCGCGAATGGAGCATGCGCGAGCCTAGCGTTTTGCCTGCACGCCAGCCAGGAGAGTGGTCAGCGAATTTTTGGATGTATGGCGTTTTTCTGAAGAGAAATGTCTGTCCGCAAGGTCAATTCCCCCCGAACCGCTTGTGCGGCTGTCCCAAGACTGGCCATTCGTCCAGTAGAAATTAAGTAAGTCCCGGCGTAGCTTGAGATTGGACCGGGACGGGCATCGAACTCACGCTGCTGAGTTCCCTCTCCAGAGTGGCGTGGCGAAGCAGGGTCAGGGAAATGGGGCGATATTGACCGGTTTTTCCTGCATGTATTCGTGGGCTACCATGAGAGTGAATCCTGCCACCATCACCCGGGGGTGAGTCTGAGGGCGGGAGCGGAGGACGGAACTCCGCGACGCCGCGAGGTGAAACGATGATGGATACGGAAGCCTTCCGCGAATTCAAACAAGGTCTAGCGCTCTTGAGGGACAACTATGCGGTGAAGGCGCTGCCTCACATGAAACGCGCGGTGGAGCTCGAAAAAAACAATCCCTACTACATGTCTTACCTTGGAGTGGTGATCGCCAGGTCAGAACAACGCTGGGCCGATGCGGAGAAACTGTGCGATAACGCCGTGCGCATGAAGAGAAATCAGGCGCAGCTTTATCTAAATCTGGCGGAGGTTTACGCAACCGCGGGTCGCCGCGACGACGCCGTGGAAGCGCTGCAAGCAGGATTGAAATTCGCGAGACGCGACGTGAGACTGAATATCGCGCTGAACCGCCTGATCCGGCGCCGGCCGCCCATATTCACGTTCCTGGGGCGGAAACACCCGATCAATAAATCCATAGGCAAATTGCGCCACCGCACGCTGCAGATGATCGGAAGAGCGTAAGAACCAAAACGATTTCCCCAACCCCCCAAACACGGGAAAGGGCGTCCCAGATGCTTGGGACGCCCTTTCTTGATTCTAGAAGGCGTTTCGCCGACGAGGACTGTTACCGCGAGTTCATGGGGGGTTCGAATGAGTAGTTGTGCTGGAGCCCCATCTCCATCAGAAGCTTAACTCCAACGCCTCTGAGGCCATTGTTGAGGCCTTCCATGCGGACAACTTCAGCCAAATACTCGCGATTCATGGCCGTGGGGTCCCTGGTGAACGGCATGGTGACAAAGAGCCGCATGCCGACTTCGTAGTTCTCTTCGTTGGTCTGGAAGTACGCTCCACCGCGAGAAACGCTCAAACTGCCGCGAATGTCCTCGAAGTGATCCTTCTCGGGGTCCGAAGGACGAATGCGCATGAGTTGAGTAATTTTACAACGACGGCTCGTCCGGCGCTCGGAATGCGTAAGCGCTCGGGGAGACGACATGCTGCTGGGTTTCATGTTCGTCAGATCCTGCATCGCCATGGGAAATAAAGCCCTTTCAATCTACAACTTCTTCCAAAGAAAGTGTACAGGGAAGAGAAAGAAAAAACCTATGGCCGGAAAGTACCTGGCCGAAGGTGGGGCGCAGAAGGAGGAAATTGGTACGAAGGTACTGCTGAAAAGGTGAAAAAAGAGGAATGGGGAGAATTCCATTGTGGATTTCCAAAACGGCTTTGGTACCAAGGAGAGGAGGCCAATGAAATTTAACGGGGGAGAAATAATTCATAAGTTCCATGGAATTAATACTATACGGCGAATATCGAGGGGGGAGGCAAGATCAAGAATTCGGATATGTGCGTGCATAGTTTTGTACTGGACAAACTAGGATTTGGTACTTAGGATGTGACGTGGCGCTCGCATTACTTCCGATGTCCCCGGGGGTTTTTCTATGAGCGATGCTGCGCGCCCCAACCAGGTCAGTCTGCAGAGAAGTATTCGAAGTTCCGCCACACCGGGTGGCATGCCAAACGTGACGGGTTCCAAGAGAACCGAAAATGAAAAAAATGGCCGGGCGGGATACTGCCCGGAAAAGACCCGCATTATGCTGGTGGTAGAAAACCGGCTACTGAGAGAAGCGCTGGCACGAATGCTGACGAAGCGCGCGGGATTCGAGGTCGTGGTACTCGAAGAAGGAAATGCCGCGACAGAATCGGCGCGCGAGCTTTTCCTGACCGAAGAAGAACTGGTCCTACTGTTGGCTTCGCGGGGGCAACTGTACGAGGATCTGGTGGTCATTCGCAAGATGCGCGCGGCCGCACCGGAGATGAAAGTAATTTTGATGGGCGGATCGGGCGACGAGCTTGAATTCTTGCAATGCGTGCGCGCGGGAATCAGCGGCTACCTGCTGAGGGACGCGTCCGCGGAAGACATTCTGGAGGGTGTAAAGGGAGTGCAGCAGGGCGAGGCGGTGTGCCCCGGATCGTGCTGCGCGGCGCTCTTTCGGCTTTTTGAGCGGGAGGCGACAAAATTCCCATCCGCGAGCATGCAGCGGGAGCTTGGCTTGACGCGCCGGGAACAACAATTGATCCCGCTGATTGCCAAGGGCCTGACCAATAAAGAGATTGCGAACCACTTCTGCCTATCCGAACAAACGGTCAAGAATCATCTCTATCGCATGAAGCACAAGATTGGAGCCGGGGACCGGCTCGGAATTGTGCAACTCTGCCATCAGCAAGGTTTCCATCTCTAGAAATTTGTGAGGCTCCTGTGCCCGGGATTGCGTGGCGGGGCCAGGTTTCCCGATTCGATGCCGTGTTTGCAGCTTGTGAGATGACTTCGGCCGCCGAAGTGTGCGATTCTTCTCGCCTGCGGATGCACAGGGCGGGTGGGAATGCAGAAGAAATTCAAGGACTTAAGCGACCGAGAGATTCTCGCGCTGGCCATCCAGTCTGAAGAAGAAGACGGACGAATTTATGGAGAGTTCGCGGATCAGCTGCGCGAATCGTATCCCGCGACGGCACAGATGTTCGAGGAGATGCGGGAGGAAGAAGCGGGGCACCGGGACCGGTTGACCGGGATGTTCCGCGAACGGTTCGGGGACTATATCCCGCTGATCCGGCGGGAAAACATAAAGGGATTTCTGGAGCGCAGACCAGTGTGGTTACTGCGCCCGCTGGGCGTAAAGACAGCCAGGAAGCAGGCGCGGGTGATGGAGATGGAAGCGGTGCGCTTCTACCAGCGAGCCGCGGACCGGACGAGCCACGCGGCAACACGGGAGCTGTTGAACAAACTGGCGGACGAGGAAAGAAAACACACGGAGACTGCGGGGACTCTCGAAGAAAAACACCTCACGGAAGGCGCGAAAGCGCTGGAAGCGGAATCTCACAAAAAACTTTTTCTCCTACAAGTGGTGCAGCCAGGGCTGGCCGGTTTAATAGACGGATCGGTCTCCACGATGGCGCCTCTTTTCGCTGCAGCTTTTGCTACGCACAGAACCTGGGAGGCGTTTCTTGTGGGACTGGCGGCGTCTGTCGGGGCGGGGATTTCTATGGGGTTTACCGAAGCCCTATCCGATGACGGATCGCTGACGGGGAGGGGGTCACCGGTCATGCGTGGGATCGTGACGGGCATGATGACGACGGCTGGGGGACTGGGCCACGCATTGCCTTTCCTCATCCACAATTTTCGTGTGGCCATGACCGTGGCTGTGCTCGTGGTTGCCGTAGAGCTGGCCACGATCAGCTACGTGCGTCACCGGTATATGGATACCCCCTTTTTGCAGGCGGCCTTTCAGGTGGTTGTCGGCGGGGTGCTGGTGTTTTTGACGGGGATTTTGATTGGCAGTTCCTGAGCAGCTGGGAAAAAATGGCGATGTGCGGCAGATGGGCGGAAAGGCCATGCATTCCTAAAGACCCAGCAAAATATCAAAATTAGTCGGACTGCGCCGGAGCGGTTGCGGGAACGGGCACTTGCGCATGGAGCCTGCGGATTCCGGTCTGGAGGCGGTCCAAATAGAGATACACCACCGGGGTGGTGAAAAGAGTGAGCAACTGGCTGAAGATGAGGCCTCCCACGATGGCGATGCCCAGGGGCCGGCGAAGTTCGTAGCCCGTCCCGGTGTCAATGGCTAGTGGGAGGGCACCGAGAAGCGCGGCCATGGTAGTCATAAGAATAGGCCGGAAGCGAAGCAGACACGCCTCATAAATGGCTTCCACGGGCGTCTTGCCTTCCTTGGTTTCCGCCTGCACGGCGAAATCAATCATGAGAATGGCATTTTTCTTGACGATGCCGATCAGAAGGATAATGCCGATGAGGGCGATGACACTGAGCTCCGTATTCGTAATCTGCAAAGCAAGAAGCGCCCCGATTCCAGCGGAAGGCAACGTGGACAGAATCGTGATGGGGTGAATATAGCTCTCGTAGAGAATGCCGAGAATGATGTAGACGGCGCCCAGCGCGGTGATGATGAGAATCAGCTCGGAAGAAGCGGAGTCCTGAAATGCCTGAGCCGTGCCTTGAAAACCGGCGTGGATTGTGGGGGGCATGCCAAGCTGCCGTTCAGCCGCTTCAATGTGGGCGACCGCGTTGCCCAATGCGGCGCCCGGCGCCAGATTGAACGAAAGCGTGATCGAAGGATACAAACCCTGGTGATTTACGGAAAGCGAGGTGTTGGAATGCTCGTAGTGGGCGAAGGCACTGAGCGGAACGAGGGCGCCATTGTTTGCCGGTACATAGATGTGGCGCAGCCCTTCCGGGCTTTCCGTGTACTGGGGAAGGACTTCCATGACCACGTGATACTGATTCAAGCCCTTGTAAATGTTGGAGACCTGGCGCTGGCCGAAAGCGTCGCTGAGCGTATTGTCAATGACGTCCATCGAGACGCCCAAACGAGCGGCGGTGTCGCGATCAATTACGAGTGAACTTTCGAGCCCGCGTACCTGCTGGTCGGTGTTGACGTCGCGAAGTTCTTTAATCGTCGCGAACCGCTGCTGGAGGATGGGAGCCCAGCGATCCAGGTCCGTCAAATTTTCCGATTGCAGAGTGTACTGGTATTGAGCGCCGCCAAAGCGCCCGCCGATGCTCAGATCCTGCACGGCCTGCATGTAGAGAGCGGCCCCGGGAATCTTGGAAGCTTTCTTGCGCAAGCGAGCGATGACTTGGTCGGCATCAATCTTGCGTTCCTCAAGCGGCTTGAGCTGGCAGAACATGCGGGCGGTGCTGGTGCCGCCGCCCCCGCCGGTGAAGGCGGTGACGGTATCCACGGCAGGATCATGCTGAACGATGTCGCTGAATTGACGCAGCTTCTGTGCCATGGCTGCGAAGGAAATGTCCTGGTCGCCCTGGATGTAGCCGGTGATGCGCCCGGTGTCCTGCTGAGGAAAGAAGCCTTTCGGAATTTCGGCGTAGAGATAGGCGGTGAGAAAAACCGTACCGATGGTGATGAGCAGGACGGCGAATTGGTGGCGCAAGACGACGCGCAGGCAGCGGTCGTAAGTGTGAAGAAGCCCATTGAAGGCTTTTTCAAAGAAGCGATAAACGAAATTGTGAGGCCCTTTCTCAATCTTGAGGAAGTGTGCGCACAACATGGGGGTAGCGGTTAAGGAGACGAAGAGCGAAACGCCAATGGCGACGCTCAAGGTCACGGCGAATTCACGGAAGAGGCGGCCGACGATGCCGGTCATGAGGAGAATCGGAATGAAGACCGCAACCAGCGAACTGCTCATCGAGAGGACGGTAAAGCCGATTTCGCTGGCGCCTTTCATGGTGGCAGCAAAGGGTTTCATGCCGGCTTCCATGTGGCGCGCGATATTTTCAATGACGACAATGGCGTCGTCCACGACGAATCCCGTGGAGATCGTGAGGGCCATGAGAGAAAGATTGTCAAGGCTATAGCCGCAGAGATACATCACTCCAAAGGTGCCCACGAGAGAGAGAGGGACGGCGATACTGGGTATGGCGGTGGCCCAGACATTCCGGAGAAAAGCGAATACGACCAGAATCACGAGAATCACAGCGATGGTGAGGGTTTTCTCAACTTCGGAGATGGAGGAGCGGATGGTGATGGTGCGGTCATTGATAATTCCCAAATGAAGCGAAGGAGAAATGGAAGCGCGAAGCTCGGGAAGAATCGCTTTTACGCGGTCCACGGTGTCAATCATGTTCGCGCCGGGCTGCCGGAAGATCGGGATGATGACGGAGGGTTCACCCTGGGAAAGGCCGAGGTTGCGGGTATCTTCCACGGAATCTGTAACGGTGCCGATGTCCGCGAGGCGAACCGGAGCTCCGGCATGTCCGGCGACGATCAGCGGGCGATATTCATAGGCTTTAAAAAGCTGGTCGGTGTCGTTGATGACCCACGCGTGGTCTACGTCGGAGAGTTGACCTTTGGCGAGATTGGCGTTCGCAGAGCGAAGGGCGTTGCGTATCGTCTCCAGACTCAGGCCGTAGCTGTTCACCAGGTCCGGGTTGACGCTGACGCGCACAGCGGGGCGCGAACTGCCCCAGACAAAGACCTGACCGACACCTTCCACTTGAGCGAGCTTCTGGGCAAGGATGGAATCGGCGGCATCGTAGATCTGTGGCGGGGGAATGTTCGCTGAAGTCAGAGACAGCAGGAGAATCGGAGCGTCCGCGGGATTGACCTTGCGCCAGGTCGGCTGACCGGGCAGATCGGCGGGAAGATTGCTGCGGGCGGCGTTGATGGCGGCCTGGACGTCGCGGCCGGCGGCGTCAATATTGCGGTTCAGATCGAACTGAAGAACGACGCCGGTAGAGCCCAGTCCACTGGAAGAAGTCATCTGGGTGATCCCGGAAATGCGGCCGAACTGCCGCTCCAGTGGAGTAGCCACAGTGGCCGCCATGGTTTCCGGGCTGGCACCGGGAAGGCCCGCGCCCACGGAAATCGTCGGAAAATCAATTTGCGGCAATGGCGCGACCGGCAGGAAGCGGAAAGCGACGGCTCCGGACAGAAAGATGGCGAGAGTGATGAGCGAGGTGGCCACGGGCCGGCGGATGAAGGGAGCGGAGAAATTGGAAGAGAAATTCACGGCTCAATCTCCCGGCGCGGTCTCTTCAATTACGTTGCCAATGTGGAAAGCAAAACGGCGCGAAATCCAATCGAACGCGAGATAAACGACTGGAGTCGTGTACAACGTAAGAATCTGGCTGAGAATCAGTCCACCAACGATGGTGATACCGAGCGGGCGGCGAAGTTCCTGGCCAACGCCGGAGCCGAAAGCCAGCGGCAAGCCAGCGAGAAGAGCAGCCATGGTGGTCATCATGATGGGCCGGAAGCGAAGCAAGCAGGCTTCGTAAATGGCGTCGAGAGGCGACTTGCCTTCCTTGCGCTCCGCGTCCAGGGCGAAGTCAATCATCATGATGGCGTTTTTCTTGACGATCCCGATCAGCAGGATGATGCCGATGAGGGAGATGATGCTGAACTCCTCGTGAAAAAGGAGCAAGGCGAGAATTGCGCCGACACCGGCGGAAGGAAGCGTCGAGAGAATGGTGATCGGGTGAATGTAGCTCTCATAGAGAATGCCCAGGACGATGTAAACGGTGACCAGCGCGGCGAAAATCAGGACCGGCTCGTTTGCCAACGCGCTCAAGAACGCGGCTGCCGTGCCTTGAAACGCGCCGCGGATGCTCGCCGGCATACCCAAATCTTCCTTCGCCGCATTGATTGCGCTCACGGCGTCGCCGAGCGAGCTGCCCGGAGCAAGGTTAAATGAGAGAGTCACCACGGGAAACTGGCCCTGGTGATTCAGCGCCAACGCGGTGAGTCCGGTCTGAACGGTGGTGAACGCCGCAAGCGGGACCTGCTGGCCGGTGGAAGATTTGACGTAAATGTCTTTCAGCGAATCGGGAGTCTGCCGGAATTGCGGGTCCACTTCCATGACCACGTGATATTGATTCAACTGGGTGAAAATGGTGGAGACCTGACGCTGGCCAAAAGCGTCGTACAGCGTGTTGTCAATATCCGCGGGCAAAATGCCGAGGCGGGAAGCGGAATCCCGGTCGATGGTGAGATTGACGTAAAGACCGCCGGTAAGCTGGTCGCTGGCGACGTCGCGGAGCTGGGGCAACGTTTGAAGCTTAGCGATGAAACGCGGAACCCAGGAATCCAATTCCTTCTGGTCCACATCCTCAAGACTGTATTGGAATTCCGTGCGGCTAACGCGGTCCTCGACGGTAAGATCCTGAACCGGCTGCATGAAGAGCGTGATGCCATCCACCTTATTGAGGTCCGGCTGGAGACGACGAATGATGTCCGAAGCGGAGAGTTTGCGCTGAGCGAGCGGCCTCAGATTGATCTGCAGCCTGCCGCTGTTCATGGTGACGTTGGTGCCGTCAATACCGATGAAAGAAGAGACGCTCTCGACGGCAGGATCCTTCAGAATCACGTCCACGAGAGCCTGCTGACGCTCGGCCATGGACTTGAACGAGACACTCTGAGGAGCTTCGGAAACGCCGAGGATCAAGCCGGTGTCCTGGACGGGGAAAAATCCCTTGGGAACGTAGATGTACAAGAGGATGGTGCCGACGAGAGTGGCGAAGGTGATGATCAGCGTGGTGGTGCGGTAGCGGAGGACCACCTGAAGGGTGCGGCCGTAAAAGGCAATGATGCGGTTAAAAAGGTGCTCGGACTTGCGATAGAACCAGGTCTGGTCCTCTTCTTTTTGGTGACGCAGGAGCTTGGCGCACATCATGGGAGTCAACGTCAGCGAAACAACCGCCGAAACGAGAATGGTAACGGCCAGGGTCACGGCGAACTCGCGGAAAAGGCGGCCAACCACTTCGCCCATGAAGAGAAGCGGAATGAGCACGGCGATGAGGGAGACGGTCAGCGAAAGAATGGTAAAGCCGATCTGCTCGGAGCCCTTCAAGGCGGCTTCGAGCGGAGAATCCCCTGCCTCCAGGTACCTGGCGATGTTTTCGATCATGACGATGGCGTCGTCCACGACGAACCCGGTGGAAATGGTGAGAGCCATCAGCGTGAGGTTGTTCAAGCTGTAGCCAAGCAAATACATGAAGCCGAAGGTGCCGATGAGGGAGAGGGGAACGGCAAAGCTGGGGATGATGGTGGCACGAATGCTCCGCAAGAAAAGGAAAATCACCATTACAACGAGCGCGACGGTGAGCGTCAATTCGAACTGCACGTCATTTACGGAGGCGCGAATGGTGGTGGTGCGATCGGTCAGGATTCTGAGGGAAATTGAGGCGGGAAGGGTTGATTGCAACTGGGGAAGAAGTTTTTTGACGCGGTCTACCGTTGTGATGATGTTGGCGCCGGGCTGACGCTGAATGTTCATGATGACCGCTGGAGTGCGGTCAGCCCAGGCGGCCTGCTGCACGTTCTCGACCCCGTCAATTGCGGTGGCAATGTCGGTCAGACGGACCGGGGCGCCGTTGCGGTAGGCGATGATGACGGAGCTGTAGCCAGCGCTCGAAAAAAGCTGGTCGTTGGCGCCGATCGTAAATGCCTGATGAGGGCCCTCGAACGTTCCCTTCGCGGAATTGACGTTCGCACTGCCCAGAGCGGTACGAACATCCTCGAGACTGAGCCCATAGGACGCCAGCGCTGTGGGATTGACCTGGATGCGCACGGCGGGCCGCTGTCCGCCGCTCATACTGACCAAACCGACTCCAGGCAGCTGGGATATTTTCTGGGCCAGATTGGTGTCCGCGAGATCCTCGACCTGGGAAAGAGGGAGCGTGTCAGAAGCCAAAGCCAGAGTGAGAACCGGCGCGTCGGCAGGATTCACTTTGCTATAGATGGGAGGATTTGGAAGCCCCTGAGGGAGAAGATTGGAAGCCGCGTTGATGGCGGCTTGCACTTCCTGCTCGGCGACGTCAATGTTCAGGTCTAGAGTGAATTGCAGAGTGATGAGCGAGCTGCCGAAAGAGCTCGTGGAGGTCATCTGGTTGAGACCCGGGATCTGGCCGAACTGGCGCTCGAGAGGCGCGGTGACGGAAGAGGCCATGACGTCGGGACTGGCGCCCGGGTAAAAGGTTTGAATCTGAATGGTAGGGTAATCCACCTGGGGAAGAGCAGAAACGGGCAACTGGCGGTAGGCGACGAAGCCCACGAGGAGAACGCCAACCATCAAAAGACTGGTGGCGACCGGCCGCAGAATGAACGGCCGTGAAGGACTCATTGACGCTTGCCTCCCGAACGCGGGGCCGAAGTCTTGGAAGCGGTAGCCGTGGCTGACTTTTGCGCAGAAGAAGGAGTGGAACTCGCATTCGTTTCGGCCGGTGTCGCGTTGCCTGTCGGAGAAGTATTCGGAATCACCTTGCTACCATCCTGAAGTTTGTCCTGGCCATCGGTGACGACCACTTCCCCACCCTGCAGTCCCGCGCTCACCCCGGTAATGCCTCCGGTGGTTTCCGCGACTGTGACCTGTTGAATCTTCACCTTATTATCCGAACCGACCACGTAAACGTAAGTACCTTCGGGGCCACGCTGCACGGCGGCGACGGGTACTAAAGCGAGATCATGTTTCGTATTCACGAGGAGATGGACGTTTACGAACTGATTGGGGAAGAGACTGCTGTCTTCATTATTGAAAACCGACTTCAGCTTGTAGGTGCCGGTGGTCGTATCAATCTGGTTGTCAATGGTCAGGAGCTTGCCGGTAGCGATTTTCTTGGTGTTGTCACGATCATAGGCGTCCACCGAAAGCTGCTCTCCCTTGCGGAGCCGATCATAAACCTGGGGAAGCTGGTCCTGGGGAAGGCTGAAAATCACAGAGATCGGTTGCAATTGGGTGATCACCACCAGTCCGCCTGTGTCCGTCGCATGAACGATGTTGCCTGGATCCACCAAGCGAAGCCCTACTCGACCGGTCAGGGGAGAAGTAATGTGGCAGTAGACGAGTTCCAACTTGGCATTGTCAATCTGCGATTGATCGCTTTTGATCGAGCCATCGAATTGGTCCACGGTGGCTTGCTGGGTGTCCAGTTGCTGTTTGGGGATGACGCCTTCCTGATAGAGCAACTTGTAACGCTCGTAATTGACATTGGCGTCCTTTCGCTGAGCCACATCCTTGGCAAGCTGCCCCTCGGCTTGTTCCAACTGAACCTGATAGGGGCGAGGGTCAATCTCGGCCAGAAGATCCCCCTGGTGGACGATCTGGCCCTCTTTGAAAGCGACGTTGATGAGCTGGCCATCCACGCGGCTACGGACCGTAACCGTATTGAGGGGCGTTACCGTGCCCAAGCCATTGAAATATACGGGCAAATCACCCCGCTTAGCCGTGGCAACAACAACCGGAACGCTGAAGTTACCTCCCGCGGCCCCTTTCCCCCGCGAACTCCCTGAGCTTGACGCTGATGCCGTGGCAGCCTTGCTGCGAGAGCTCCGGAAAATCCAGAAGCCCAGTGCGAGGACCCCAATGATGACGATCCAGATCCAAGCCCGGCTGCCGCGGTGAGCGGCGGGAGCCGACTCTTCCGCTCGCCTACCCGTTTCGGGTAGTCCCAATGATTTCAGTTGATCCATTCAATTGCTCCTGCCGCTGGTTGGGAATTTGCGAGCGCGTTGACCGGAAGGCATTCACTCGCCGCAGCGTGCTTGGCTCACGTATTGTACAACCCCAGCCTCAAAGATCACCTTCTACGCATAGGTTTGACGGCCCGGCAGGGCACAAGGTTACGCGGGCGGAAGACACGGGCGGTTCGGGCTGAGTGGCAATCCAGACGACAGGAACGGCGAATAATCTCCCCAGAAATAACGGATGCATGAGGGAGAAATGACGGTTAGACTGTGGCCTGCCTCGACTCAAACAACCCGCTTGGGGAGGAACTGAGGAAATGTTCAAAGGTCTGGTACTGGGAATTCTGCTGGCATTTTTGGCGATCGCAGCAGGCGTATACCTCTATTTTGCCACCGGGCATGCACCGGTCGCGACGTCGGCTCCCGAGATGCCATTTGAGAGCATGTTCGCACGCAAGGCGCTACATGCCTACCTGGACAAACTGCCGCATCTTGACCCTGCGGTGCCCGCGGACGAAACGAACTTCCTGGCAGGGGCAAAAGTTTACAAGGACAATTGTTCGATGTGCCATGGAATGCCGGACCAACCGAGGACAGCCATCTCAGCAGGAATGTATCCCAGGCCGCCTCAGCTGTTTCACGGTACGGGTGTAACAGACGACGACACCTGGGAGACATACTGGAAGGTCGAAAATGGGATTCGCATGTCGGGAATGCCGGGATTCAAGGGGCGCCTTACCGAAACGGAGATTTGGCAAGTGAGCGTGCTTTTGAAGAACATGGACAAGATTTCTCCTGCGGTGAAGGCAGAATTCGATACGGGGATGCCCCCGATGCCCGCTCCAGGAGACGCAAAACCCGAAGGTAGTGCGGCTCCCACCAAACCCAAGAGCTAGGATCGGCGGCAGCTACATCGCGACAAAAAGAGCAAGAGGGATCTCTCGGCGCTTCGAGGAAAAATCGATATGCGCAAAGCCATTGAATTGACGCTTTATTTCCCCCCGCGTCTTGGCCTAGAGTAACGCGCATTTTAGCGGGGATGCTCGCTTGCTTGAACGAGTGTTTCACCTAAACGAAAATCAGACGACCCTCCGGCGCGAGCTTCTTGGCGGATTGACCACGTTCATGACCATGGCGTACGTGATCGTGGTCAATCCGCAAATTCTTGGTGAAGCCGGGATGCCCGTGGAGGGGGTGCTCTTCGCGACGTGCATTTCCGCGGCATTTGCCACTCTGCTCATGGGGCTGTGGGCCAACTACCCGATTGCACTCGCGCCGGGAATGTCTCTCAATGCCTATTTTACTTATTCGATCGTGATCGGACGCGGAATCCCCTGGAGAACTGCGCTTGGCGTCGTGTTTCTCTCAGGCGTGCTGTTTCTTATTCTGACGCTGACGAACGTTCGAGAACACATCGTCAACGATATTCCCGACTGCTTGAAGCACGGAACTGCGGCAGGCATCGGACTCTTTATCGCGTTCATTGGTCTTCGCAATGCAAAAATGGTTGTCGCTGATCCAGCAACTTTAGTGAGTCTCGGCAAGGTCGGGGACTCGCAATTCCTGTTGGCCGCGGTCGGTTTGCTCCTGATCGCCATCCTCATGGCACGGCGCATTGGCGGAGCGATTTTAATCGGCATCGTATTGATTGCGCTGGCCGGTATTCCATTGGGGCTGAGTCACTGGCCGGCGCATTTTTTCTCTCTCCCGCATCCTTCGGGCACCCTGTTTCAATTGGATCTGCGCGCTGCCACGAAATTGGGGCTGTCGGAATTGGTCTTTGTGTTTTTCTTCGTGGACCTGTTTGACAATGTGGGAACGCTGGTGGGCGTCTGCGAACAAGGAGGGTTTATTCGCGACGGCAAGCTCCCGCGCGCGAGCCGCGCGCTGCTCGCAGACGCCTTCGGCACAATGCTCGGCGCACTGACGGGCACGTCCACGGTCACGAGTTATATCGAAAGCGCGGCTGGGGTGGCGGCGGGGGCGCGGACGGGGCTGGGCAACATCGTGATTGCCGGATTGTTTCTGGGGGCGATGTTCTGCGCGCCACTTGTAGCCGCAATTCCCGCGTATGCGACCGCACCCGCGCTCATTCTAGTTGGCGCGCTGATGTGCGGGGCCGTGGCCCGCGTTCGCTGGAACGATTTTACCGAGGCGTTTCCCGCGTTTCTGACAATCGTCGCCACGCCGCTGACGTTCAGCATCGCCACGGGACTTAGCCTGGGCCTGCTGTCGTATACGTTCGTGAAAATTGGCTCGGGGCGAACCCGCGAAATCACGCCGCTAATCTGGGTTCTCAGCGGTCTCTTTCTGTTGCGGTATGTGTTCCTTGGCTCCGAATAAACGTGACCAACCGGTGGCTTGGCGTTTTTCTGTCGAGGAGCAGAGGGTCTCCGCCCTCTCTACGGTTCATCCGAGCCCATCTCTTCCCGCTGCGGAGGAGCCGCTTCGAACTTGATTTCCGGCAGCCCCGCATCATGAAGCTTGCGATTGAGTGCCGGAAGGTCCGAGGACTTCAGATTCTCCAAGTCCTTGCTCACGGCAGAGAATTCTTCCTCGACTTGCGCGATAGCCGCGGCTTGAGCCGCCGTGGGAGCCGCATCAGCCTGCCCCACCGCGCCGTAAAGACCTGAGACAGCCCCGCTCACGCGTGGCCATGTAGGCTTCGACTGGTCGTTTGGAGAGCCTTTCATGAGGACGTCCAATTTCTTCGAGAATCCCTTGATCGCATCCGCAACTGACCCGCTCGCTTGAGGAGTGAGTTTTTCCAACTGGTCTTGCATCGAGCGAGCCTCACGCGTCGCTTGCGTGCTGCTCGACATCAATTTTGAGAGGCGCACCTCGAAATCGAATTCCTGCGCAAGACCCTCGGGAGACGTGCTGACCCGCGGATCCATCTTGATTTCGAGGGGAGCCGTGAATGATTGGCCATCGGCTGTCAACTTGACTGTGTAATTTCCTGGTAGAGCGAGAGGGCCTTGAGGAACGCGCGGAGTGTCGTTGGGGACCGCGGAAATCGGATATTCGTGATGGTCGGTGAGGGGAGCGGGATAGTGCAGATCCCATACCCAGCGATGCATTCCAGCTGCTGCGGAAAGAACTCGGGGCATGCGAATCCAGTAAAGCGGGATCAATTGCTTCTCAAGCTGTTCCAGGGTTTGTTCCGGTTTGTCGGTGCTCGAATAGCGCCGCACGAGCCTACCCTGAGAATCCTGGATTTCCAGTGTGACAGGCCCGGGAGGATCATTCGCGAGGTAGTAATCTATGATTGCTCCATCCGGGGGATTCTTTCCTGTTGGCTCATCCGGCGGGATTGGTGTGTCCGTGTAGGTGCTTCTGCGGACCCGGTAGGCAAGCTCCGGATTGAAAAGATGTGCTGGCGTGGATGAGAGGCCATCGGTGACCTGCTCGAGAGGTGTGATGTCATCGAGAATCCAGAACGAGCGGCCATGCGTGGCGACGATCAGGTCGCTGCCGTGAATCCAGAGATCGCGCATGGAAGTGTGTGGGAGATTCAGCTGGAGGGATTGCCAGTGATCACCATCGTCGAAGGAAACCCAAACGGCGGTTTCCGTCCCGGCGAACAAGAGTCCTTTGCGATCGGGATCCTCACGGACGGTATTGACCGGAGCATTGTCCGGCAGGCCATTGGTGATCAGCTTCCACGTCTGGCCGCCATCGTGGGTCCGGTAGAGGTATGGACGAAGATCATCCATGCGGAAGCGGCTGACCGATGCGTAAGCGGTCTCGTCGTCGAAGTGTGAGGCAGCGATCTGCGTCACCTTGCTCCAGGGGATTAAATCCGGAGGAGTAATGTCCTTCCAATTCTTGCCGCCGTCATGAGTGACCCAGATCAAGCCATCATCTGTTCCCGCCCAAAGCGTATCCACGCTCTTGAAAGAAGGCGCGAGCGCATATACCGCGCCGCGCTTTTTGTCAGCTTTCGGGTCGTTTGCGGCGAGATTGCCGAGGCTCGCGGGAATGCCGGCGTGAGGGCGCGTGAGATCAGGGCTGATGGTTTCCCAGGAGTGGCCGGCGTCCGTCGTCTTGAAGACCATGTTCGCGGCATAGAAAAGCAGATGCGGATTTGCAGGCGAGAACATGATCGGCTGAGTGCGGTCGGCGCGATAAGTAGTGCCAAGTATGGGAATCGGCGTAACGTTCTGCACCTGTCCGGTTTCCCATTCGAAACGCGAAACTTCATTCCGGCCGGCGCCATAGAAAATATCCGGATGGATAGGATCGGGAGCGACGTAGCCGTATTCGATTGCGCCGACCGGATGCCATTCCCGATCGGTGACTTCACCGTCGTTTCCGCGCGTGGAGATGCACACCGAGCCACTCTCCTGCTGGCCGCTGCAAACGCGATAGGGGAAATCATTGTTCGCCTGCACGTGATAGAGCTGCGCGGTCGGCTGGTTGTACCAAGAGCTCCAGGTCTTGCCTCCATTGACACTTACAAGCGCGCCCTGATCGCTGACCAACAAAATAATTTGTGGATTCAAAGGATTGATCCACATGTTTTGATAATCGTCGCCGCCAGGAGCGCCCCGAAGGCTCATCCACGTTTTGCCGCCATCCGTTGAGCGGCAGGTCACAATACTGGTGCTGTAAACGACGTCGGGATTCTTGGGATCCACTTTCGGCACCGGCAAATCGCCGCCACCGATTTTCATAGCGGGCCGAGGGTCCGTCGTCACGCGGTACCAGGATTCGCCGGCGTCATCGGAACGGAAAACGCCGAGACCTTTGTCCGAGCCGTAACCGCCTTCGTCAGTCGTGGACAACGTGGCGTAGAGGCGGCTTGGCTGACTGGCCGAGATTGCCACATTGATTTGAACGAGATTTTCGGGCAGCCCTTTTGTCAGACGGTGCCAGGTGTTGCCGCCGTCTGTTGACTTAAACAGTCCGCCCTTGGTTCCGCCGTAGGAATTGCCGTCTTCCCACGGACCCTGGCGAGCTTCCCATAAGCCCGCGTAAATGACATCGGGATTCGTGGAATCCATCTCAACGTCGGAACCTCCGGTGTTTTCATCCACGTAGAGAATTTTCTGCCAGGATTTCCCACCATCCGTCGAGCGGAAAATGCCCCGCTCTGCATTTGGACCGTAGGGATGGCCAAGCACGGCGGCAAAGAGCCGATCAGGATTCTTCGGATCCACAGCAAGCGCGGGAATCTGCTGGCCATCGCGCAGCCCGAGGTGAGTCCAGGTCTTGCCTGCGTCTGTGGATTTGTAAATTCCGTCGCCGACGGAAAGATCGGGGCGCTGCAAACCTTCGCCGCTGGCGGCGTACACAATATTCGGGTCGGAAGGAGAAACGGCAATGGCCCCGATGGATTGCGTCGGTTCACCATCGAAGATGGGATCCCAAGTCCGGCCATAGTCTGTGGATTTCCACACACCGCCGTCCACTTGTCCCATATAAAAAACATTCGGTTGCGTCGGCACTCCAGCCACAGCCCGAGTCCGCCCGCCGCGGAATGGACCGATCATGCGCCAGCGCATGTCCTGATAAGTGCTGGCCGGGATTTGCTGGGCTTGCGCAGCGACGGAAGTGAATGAACCAACGATGCCCGAGAAGAGAATCAAAACGAAATGGCGGAATCGCACGAGCCGCACCTCCAGATCAATTGAAAAGAAGCAGCAGCATAGACCAATCCAGGCGAGACAAAAAGCAGAAGAAATTGAACATCCTAGTCCAGCGCATCACATCGAAAACATTCATTTCACCCCGCAGCAGTTTGCATCAAATAGTGGAGAAGGTACGGCGCGGGTGAAAGAAACGGGGTCCCGGATGCTGACTGGATGCCACTCGAACTTAGATTGGCGGATGAGCCTGTAAGCCGGATTCTGTGTGGCGCGCGTCCAAAAATTGGAAGAGCGCCGCGGCGATCATTCCTCTAGGTCGCGGCTCGCGCCGCGACTCCAGCAGCCTACCCGAGGGTTGCTCTCGAAGAGCAGCTTGCGCCGCCATCGAGGGAGTCTCTCACTCTTTCGCGCGAGAAACTCAGCGAGCCGGGCCGGCTCTCCCCTCCTATTTGGCCTTGCACCACGCGGGGTTTTCCGTGCCTCTCGTGTTGCCACGAGAGCGGTGGGCTCTTACTCCACCTTTTCACCCTTGCCTAAATTGCGCTTATGCAAGACGTGCTTCAGGTTTTCCTGAAACCTGTCGCCGAAGCAGCCATCCAGGCGGTTTATTTTCTGTGGCACTTTCCGTGACGCCCTTGCAGCGCCGGGCTTTCGTCCGTCACTTGCAATTGCGTCCCCTGGCGTTACCAGGCGCGTTGCCCATTTCCCTCGGCCGCAGAGCGGCTCCAGGAATTTCCCGATGACTCGGGACGGTGTCCGGACTTTCCTCCCGTTTACTCCGAAGCGCATAGTGCCGAAGGGCTTTCACCCCGCGCAAAACGCCCCAGGCAAACCAGCGATCACCCGGCTCACCCGCCAGATACATTATATCGCACGATTCAAGAATCGGGACTCTGCAGCTTGGCTCCCCGATTCGATTGAACTACTTCACGCCGACCAATCTCTCAAATTCAGCCTCGGCAAGGATGGTCACGCCAAGCTCCTTTGCTTTGTCATACTTGGAGCCGGGATCAGACCCGACCACGACATAGTCCGTCTTCTTGCTGACGGAGCCGATCACTTTACCGCCATTCTGCTTGACGATTTCTCCGGCTTCTTCGCGCGAACGATTCGCCAGCCCTCCGGTAAAGACAAAAGTTTTTCCGGCGAGCTTGTTGCTTTTCACCTGGATTTTTTCCGCGGTTGGGCGGACGCCCGCCTTCTCCAGCTTCTTGATGATCTGCCGGTTCGCAGGCTCCGAAAAAAATTCCACAATACTCGCCGCGACCTTTGGCCCCACTTCCGGGACCTCTTCGAGCTGAGCCTCCTTGGCCGCCGCCAATTCCTCAAGCGACGAAAAATTCTCGGCAAGCAACTGTCCCGTGCGTTCGCCGACAAACTGGATGCCCAATGCGTAGATCAACCGCGAGAGCGAGTTTTTCTTGCTGGCCTCGACTTCATCGAGGAGATTCTGCGCCGATTTATCCGCCATGCGCTCAAGTCCCGCAACAGGCTCCTGTTTGAGCGAGTACAAGTCCGCGACGTCCTTCACCATCCCTTTATCCACGAGCTGGTCCACGATTTTCTCGCCGAGCCCGTCAATATTCATCGCGTGGCGCCCCGCGAAATGCAGAACGGATTCCCTGCGCTTCGCCGGGCACGCTCCGTTGACGCAGCGATACGCCACCTCTCCTTCAATCTTGTGAACCTTGCTTCCGCACTCAGGGCACACTTTCGGCATGCGAAAAGGCCTGCGGTTCTTCCCTTCCTTCACCACCCGCAGCACGTGCGGAATCACCTCTCCCGCGCGCTCGATGAGAACGGTGTCCCCAATCTGCAGCCCTAACCGCTCGATTTCATCCATGTTGTGGAGCGTGGAACGGCTGACAGTGACGCCTCCGACTTGCACCGGCTCGAGAACTGCGACCGGCGTCAACACCCCGGTTCGGCCGACCTGCACGAGGATATCGTTCACCACAGTAGTTTCCTGCCGTGCGGGATATTTGTACGCGATCGCCCAGCGCGGCGCCTTGGCCGTAAATCCCAATTCATCCTGAATCGCCGTGGCATTGACCTTGATCACCACGCCGTCAATTTCGTAGGGCAGTTTCTCCCGCTTTGTATCCCAAGCCTCGCAATACTTGATCACTTCGTCGATTCCATCGCAAAGCTTCCAATCATCCGAAGCGCGGAACCTCAGTTGCTTCAGAACTTCGAGTGACTCGGAATGTTTCGGGAAAGCCACTCTGCCGTCATGCAAGAGGTAGTAAGCAAAAAACTCCAGTCTTCTCTGAGCCGTAATCGCCGGGTCGAGCACGCGTACAGCTCCCGCCGCCGCATTGCGCGGATTTGCGAAAATCTTTCCCCCCGTCTCTTCCTGCGCACGGTTCAACGCTTCAAACGCCTTTCGCGTCATCATGATTTCGCCGCGCACCTCAAAATCCGCCTTGAGCTTGGCTTTCTTCAACACATCGCGGTCCGCGCGCAAGGGTACCGACCGGATTGTTTTCACGTTCGGCGTGACGTCTTCTCCGGTGGTGCCGTCGCCTCGCGTGACGCCGCGCACCAGCAAGCCATCTTCGTATTGCAGCGAGATGCTCAGCCCGTCAAATTTGTGCTCGGCAATGTATTCGATCTTTTCCCGCCCGCTGCCTTCGCGTACGCGCCGGTCGAAATCGCGAAGCGCATCGAAAGAGAACGCATTATCCAGGCTCAGCATCGGGCGGGCGTGGCGAACCGTCTGGAATCCTTCGCGAGGCAGTCCTCCCACGCGTACTGTCGGCGAGTCGGGCGTCTTCAGCTCCGGATATTCCGCTTCGATTTGCTTCAGCTTTTCCATCAGGCGGTCGAACGCCGAATCCGATATTTCCGGGTCGTCAATCACGTAGTAGCGGTATTCGTGGTGGCGGATTTTCTCCCGAAGTTGCTCGGCTTCGCGCTTCAGGGTGGCAGGGGCGGCTTTGGCCATGAAATCCTCGAAAGATCGGAGTGCTCGAAACGGCACCATATTATATAGAATGATGGGTCAAGAAAATGGACTCGAGGAAGGCAGAATCGGCCAAAATCGCCAATGACAGAACTTCATAACGCGCTTTTGATTCACAACCCCAACGCCGGCAGCGGCGGCGAAGCACGACGCCGCGAACTCGATACAGCGCGGCGCATCTTTGCCGATCGAGGCATCGAAGTCACCCTTGCGGAGACGCGAGGCCCGGGAGAAGCCACTGAAATGGCCGCTCGCGCCAGCGAAGAAGGGCGCCAGTTGGTCATCGCTTGCGGAGGCGACGGCACGCTGAATGAAATCGTCAATGGGCTTGCGGGTCAGCAAAACGGTCAGCGCGTCCCGCTCGCGCTGCTCCCGGCAGGAACGGCAAACGTTCTGGCAAAGGAACTCGATCTCTCCTGGGACATCCCCCGCGCTGCGGAACAACTGGTGCAGGGCGAAATTCGCGAGCTGGCTCTTGGTTTAGCAACTCCGCTCGAAAATCCAGAAAAAAAACGTTACTTCCTTAGCGTCGCGGGCGCCGGTCCCGACGGCCAAATCACCTACGCGCTCGATCTCGACCTCAAAGCTCGCCTGGGCATTCTGGCGTACTGGTGGCAGGGCGTTCGTGAGGTCTTCGCCTACAAGTTCCCTAAATTCCGCGTAACTTCGGAAGGCGAGTCGCTGGACGCTTCTCTATTGATTGTCGGGCGCACGAAACACTACGGCGGCCCATTTAAGATCACCACGCGCGCCGATCTCTATGAAGACCAATTCGAGCTGCTCGCTCTCACCACGCAAAGCGGCCTGAGATATCTCAGCTATCTCCCCACGCTCTGGTTCGGTGATTTGCGCAAAGCGGACGGCACGCACTTCTGGAAAGTGGACCGCCTGGTATGCGAACCGCTCGACCCGGAACCCGTCTACGCGCAGGTGGATGGCGAGCCGATGGCGCGCCTCCCAGTCGAATTCAAAATCGTTCCGCGCGCGTTGAAGCTTCTAGTTCCCGCGCCGGAACCCATCGGTTCGCATTCCTCGACGTAGGAAAGATCACACTTGGACCCGCTCACTCACGGCCTGGCTTCCTATGCCCTGAAGCGAGGTTTCTTTCCGCGTGCGTCGCGCGCGGTGACTCTTGCCATGCTCTTCGCGGGAACCCTCGCGGATGCGGATTGGCTCAGTTATTACTTCGGCCCGCAAGCTTTTCTTCGATGGCATAGCAGCTATTTCGATTCCCTCCTATTCGCCGCAGTTCCCTCGCTGCTCTTTGCAGCCCTGGCATTTCTCGCCACCAAGCTCTCGTCAAATTTCAAATTCAGCTTCGCTTTCCTTGGCGGACCTCTTTGTGCCGCTCTGCTTCACGTGTTCGTGGATGCTTGCCAATCCAGCGGCGTCTCGCCCTTCTGGCCTTTCCGCCAGACTCGCGTCGCGCTCGACTGGCTACCCAATTTTGATCCCTGGATTCTTCTGATTTTGCTCGCGGCGATCCTGCTGCCCGAGCTTTTTCTTCTGGTGAGCCGCGAAATAGGCGCACGCGCCCGGCGTCCTCGCGGCCGCGCCGGTGCTCTCGCCGGCTTGGCCGTTCTCCTCGTTTACGCTGGCGCGCGCGCAACACTTCACAGCAACGCGATCTCTTTGCTTCAGAGCGTCCCTTACCAAGGCGAATGGCCGCGGCGTCTCGCCGCTTTTCCGGACTCCGTCTCGCCGCTCAGCTGGCACGCGATCGTGGAAACACCTTCCGCGCTGCATCTGCTGGACGTGAGCGTCTCGCCCGGTGCGTTTTTCAATCCAGACGGTGCCCAGAATATTCACAAGCCCGAACCTTCCGCGGAATTGGCGGCCGCCCAGAAAACAGAGGTTGCCCAGGAATTCCTGACATTCGCGCGTTTCCCCAAAGCCACCATTGAGAAAGAAACCACGGAGGAACGAACTACCGGCTATCTTGTGGAACTCCACGATCTCCGTTTTGTAGCCTTGGGTCAAACGCTGGGAGCGATTCAAGCGGAAATCAATCTGGACGCGGCCGGGAGAGTGACTTTCGCGGAACTCGAATGGGAAAAGCAGAAGCCTACCCGATGAATCAGGAACCGGCTCGTGGATCAACGCCAGGCGGCGGCTGCCGCAGGATCAACCGCGAAGCTGCATAACTCGCAGCCCCGAACAGCAGGAATCCCAGCGCAAACTGCCACTTGTACCGAGTCAGAAGCGGTACGGCATCGTGGCCATAGCGAATCGCAAGGTATCCCAGCCCGAAATAGCGGAACAACCGCGCCAGTGCGATCGCCGAGACAAAGCTCACGAGCGGCACCTCAAAAACTCCCCCGGCAAAAACGAAGACCTTGAACGGTGTCGGAGGCGGGAGCAACGCCGCCAAAAGCATCCCTCCAAATCCGTTGCGCTCCACCCAGTGCCGGATCGCGGCCGCGCGGCGACCCGCCTTGCGGTGGAAGAGCGCTTCCCCGCCCTTTCGCGCAATGAAGTAAAGCAGCACGCAGCCAAGCACGGATCCCAGCGCCGAAAGGAAAGCATACAGGGGCATGCGCGCGGGATGCTGAATCGAGAGGTCAATCAGGAGAAGATCGTTAATCACCGGGAACGTCAGAACGGAGGAATCGAGAAACGAGATCAGAAACAGCCCGGGGGCGCCAAGTGTTGCCGCGAATGCCGTAATCTGGTGCTTCCAGGCGCTCAGCTTCGAGAACAAGCGATTTCCCTCCGACAACAATCCGTGCAATTGCGGGGCCCTTTGTGTCTGGCGGTGCGCACGTTCTGGTCAGAGAAGCGTCTGCACTGCCTCGAAAATCACGTCGTAGACGCGGTGCAATTCGTCAGGCGAAATCACGTAGGGAGGGAGAACATAGACCACGTTCCCCAGCGGCCGCAGCAGCACGCCGTGAGCGAGAAAGAATTCGTAGAGCTTGGGCCGCATCGCTGAAAGATATCCTGCATCGTCCGCGCGAAATTCAATTGCCCCGATCGTTCCGATCTGGCGCGCGTCGCCCACCTGCGGCATCGTGCGGAATTCCGACAGCCGCTCACCAGTGATTTTCGCGACCGTGGCGATCCGGTCGAACACCGGTTCTTCCTCGAATATCCGCAAGCTCGCGTTCGCCGCAGCGCACGCCAGCGCATTTCCTGTGTAGGAATGCCCGTGATAAAAAGTATGCGACCGGTTTTCGCTGCGGAACGCCGCTTCCACGCGATCGCTGCACAACGTCACTCCCATCGCCAGGAAGCCGCCGGTGATTCCTTTCGAAAGGCACATCAGGTCGGGAGTGATGCCTGCTAGGTCGCACGCGAACATTTTTCCCGTCCGCCCGAATCCCGTGAGCACTTCGTCCGCAATGAGCAATACATCGTGTTTCGTGCAAAGAGCTCGCACTTTCCGCAGAAATTCCACTGGATGCACGATCATCCCGCCCGCGCCCTGAAGTAGCGGCTCGACAATCACGGCTGCGATATTTTCCTCGCGCGTGGCCAGGAGCTCCTCTAGCTGGCCAACGCAATCAATCTCGCAACTCTCGCGCTTCAACCCCAGCGGGCACCGGTAGCAATACGCCGAATGCACCCGGTGGACGGGATAGCGCATTGTGGCGAAAGGCGCAGTGAATGGTGAATCATCGCTCACGGACATCGCCCCCGCCGTGTCTCCGTGATACCCGTGAGCCAGCGCGACAATCTCGCGTTTTTCCTTTCGCGCCTGATTACTGTAGTGCTGTACTGCCAACTTTAGAGCCACTTCCACGGCCGTCGACCCATCGTCGGAGAAAAACAAATGCCTCATCTCCGGACCGACCCATTTGCCCAAAGCTTCTGCGAGCGTCTCCGCTGCTTCATGAGAGAAACCCGCCAGAATCACGTGCTCGAGTCGCCGCGCCTGATCCGCGATGGCCGCGGCGATTTTTGGATTTGCATGTCCGTGAATGTTTACCCACCAGGAGGAAATGGCATCCAGAATACTCTTTCCATCGCGGGTGTAGAGCCAGACTCCCTCGGCCCGCTCGACGAGAAGCGGCGGCGGATCCAGTGCTGCATTCGAAAAAGGATGCCAAATTCGAAGCGGAGAGCCCATCAAGCGAGGTTACTGGGAGAAGGCCGCGCGGTCAAAATGATTCATGAACACCTGCATCAAAGCGGTGCGATGGAGATTCGGCAGGCGCGGCACTTCGCCTATCACGCGAACGTGCCCGAACCGTTCAATCGTCTCGCGATTCTCGCGATTTTGATCGCCGATCAGCACGACACCATGCACCGGCAATTCCGCGGCGTGCAGTGCCGCGAGCGTCAGAAGCGTGTGGTTGATCGTTCCCAGCGTGCTCCTCGCCGCGACGATCACCGGCAGCTTGAGCTTGGACATCATGTCCAGCATGAATTGCTTCTGATTGATGGGCACCAGCACTCCGCCGGCGCCTTCCACCACCACCCAGTCGTTGGAAAATTGCGGTGACAGGTTGATTCGACCGAGATCAATTTCCACGCCCGCCCAGCGCGCCGCAAGATCCGGCGAAACGGGCGGAACGAATTTATACACTTCGTCAATCGTGCGGTCCGTGCCGACTCCTGCGAGGCGCATCACCGTGGCACGGTCCGATCCTTCCAAAGTCCCGGTTTGAATCGGCTTCCAATACACCGCGTCGAGCGCGGCGCACAACAGCGCGGACAACACCGTCTTCCCGACTCCCGTATCGGTTCCTGTGACGAAGAAGTGATGCCTCATCTCCCCGCCGCCTTGGCGGGAGATTCGCCCCGCACTCGCCAGGATCCAAGACAGACTTGCAGACGTTCGAGTTCCGGCATAGGAATCGCCGCCGTCAACGAAAAACGCAATCGCGCGCGTCCCTCCGCCACGGTAGGCGGCCGGATCGCGCGCACCGCAAACCCTTCGCATTGGAGATACTCGGCAACCGACAACGCATATTCGTTCTTTCCAACGATTGTTGGAACGATTTGCGATGTGCTTCCCGAAAGATCCCAGCCATCCTCCCGCAGTCCCGCAGAAAACCGCCGCACGCGATCGCGAAGATCGCTGCGTTCCTCATCCATGCTTTGCGCCAGCCGCAAAGCAGCGCGAACTTGCCCCGCCATCGCGGGAGGCATCGCAGTGCTGAAGATAAACGCCCTCGCGTGATTGATCAGATGTTCGCGCAAAACGCCGCTGCCGCAAACAAAAGCGCCCGCACTCGCCAGCGCTTTGCTGCACGTATGAATTGTCGCTATAACATTCTTTTCGTGCCCCGCAGCCGCAACCATGCCGCGCCCCGAAGGCCCGTGAACGCCGGTAGCGTGCGCTTCATCCACGATCAAACCCGCTCCATATTTTTCGCCCATTCGTGCGAGCGTCTCAATATCCGCTACGTCGCCGTCCATGCTGAAGATGGATTCCGTCACGATCAATTTGCGGCAGCGCTCGCCGGAATGTTCCAACAAAGCGCTTTCCAGCCGGTCGAGATCCAGATGCGGAAAGATCACTCGCCGCGCGCCCGATAGACGTATCCCGTCAATCAGGCTCGCGTGATTCAGCGCATCGGAAAAAACCAAATCCTCTTTTCGAAGCAGCGAAGTCAGCAAACCAAGATTCGCCGCATATCCGCTGCCGAAATAAAGTGCCGTTTCCGTTCCGGCAAAACCGGTAAATTCCTCTTCCAACTCATCCCAGATCTGCGCATTCCCGGAAAGCAGACGCGAGCCCGTGCCTCCGCATCGCGCGGCCTCGCTCGTCGCCGCGATAACGGCTTTCTTCAGTTCCACACTTTCTGCCAGCCCGAGATAATCGTTCGAGCAAAGATTCACGCCGTGAAGTTCCGTCAAGCTCCGCCGCTGGCTTCGCTCCTCCAGCGAGAGGAGGCCGGCTTCCAGCTCACTTATGAGCGCATTGTGATATTCAGACGGCATGCGGCTCCAATGGCTTCATTCCAAGAGTTTCAAGTAGCAGTTCATCTTCATCGCGGCCCGGATTCGGCGTCGTTAACAGCTTTTCTCCTACGAATATCGAATTTGCTCCCGCCAGAAAACATAGCGTCACCGCCTCGGCAGAAAGCTGCTTTCGCCCCGCCGCTAGACGCACGCGCGATGCTGGCATTAAAATCCGCGCCGTTCCGATCGCCCGAACCATTTCGAGAGGGTCGAGGACCGGCAGATTCGCCACTGGCGTGCCTTCCACGCGCACCAGCATATTGATCGGCACGCTCTCCGGATGCGGCATCAACGACGCCAGTTGCTGCAGCAATCCGATGCGGTCCTCTTCCCGCTCGCCCATTCCCAAAATTCCGCCGCAGCAAACGGTGATTCCCGCCTTGCGCACCGCAGCCAATGTCCTTAAGCGATCATCATACACACGCGTCGTAATAATGGAGCCGTAGAACTCCCGCGATGTATCTAAGTTGTGATTATAGGCGGTGAGTCCCGCGTCTTTCAGTTTCACCGCCTGTGTTTCCGTCAACATGCCCAGCGTGCAGCACACTTCCATTCCCAAGCTCGCCACCCCGCGCACCATTTCGAGCACGGCTTCAAACTCCCCGCCGTCCGGAACTTGGCGCCACGCCGCGCCCATGCAGAATCTCGTCACGCCTCGCGCGGCCGCCTCTCGCGCCACGCTCACGACATGCTGTGGATCAAGCAGCCCTTGCCGTTCGACATTCGTTTCGTAGTGCGCACTTTGTGGGCAGTACGCGCAATCCTCCGGGCATCCCCCGGTCTTGATTGAAAGGAGTTGGCACGTTTGTACACGGTCCGCCGCATGAAAATCCCGATGAACAGATTGTGCACGAAAAATCAGCTCCGGAAGTGGCAGGCGATAAATCGCTGCTACTTCGTCGAGTGTCCAATCGTTCCGCAATGCTTGAGTGTGCCGCCTGCCCTTTTCAGCTGCAAAAATAGTTCTGGAACTCATGATCTTTTTCCCACCAGCCTTTGTACGGATGAGTGTTGGTGACATGTTACCAGAGGTTTCCAGCGCTTGGCTCACTTCTGCCGCTCGAATTACCAGATTCTCGTCCTGCCTCGCGAATCCTTCCCAAACCGCCCTTCACAATTTGAAAAATACCGCCTGAAATGTTATAAATCTCCGTTTTGCTGCGGCCTGCATTTCGCTTATCTGGGTACCAGTGCGGGCGGTCCGGGTAGGGGTACCTGGCTTCACAGCAGATCGGCGTTTCCCGTCTTGACCTGGGAGCCAGTTTGGTTGCCGGCTGCACGCTCCCAAGTCGCTCGAAAACCAGGCGATCGTCCGCAGTTGTGAATGGCAACGAGTGTGCAGGAACGTAACTTTTCCGCAGGAGCCTTGAGGGTGGCCGCTCCGACAGACGCCGGGAGATCGTTCCAAATTTCTATGTTGGATGGAGGATTGTAAATGCGAACCTGGCTGACGAATGCCTGGTCCCAGAGCAGTGCGATTTTGCGCGGCGGCGTGGCGCTGACCGCTTTATGCCTTGCCTTGCCTTTGGTGCTTTTTGCGCGCGCGGAAAACGAACCCGGCGGCGAAGCGAGCCTCAAGCTTCCGGACCTTTCCCAGCAACATTTCCTCGGCTTCAACGGCCACTCGCTATTGCTCTGGGGGATTGTCATTTGCGTTCTGGGGCTCGTCTTCGGTCTGGTGATCTACGCGCGTCTCAGGAACATGCCCGTGCACAGTTCCATGCGCGATGTTTCCGAACTGATTTACGAAACTTGCAAGACCTATCTCCTCACGCAGGGAAAATTTCTACTGCTTCTTTGGGTTTTCATTGCGGTGATCATCGTTCTGTATTTCGGTTGGCTTGCTCCCGTCGCGCCGACGGCCGTGACCCTGCCTATTATTTTGTTATTCAGTCTTCTCGGCATGGCCGGAAGCTATGGTGTGGCGTGGTTTGGCATTCGTGTAAACACTTTCGCGAATTCGCGCACGGCTTTCGCATCCCTTCGCGGTAAGCCTTATCCGGTCTATCACACGCCGCTTGAAGCCGGAATGAGCATAGGCATGATGCTGATCAGCATCGAGCTGATCATGATGCTCTTCATTTTGCTATTCGTTCCGGGCAATTACGCCGGCCCATGCTTTATCGGTTTCGCCATCGGCGAATCCCTTGGCGCGGCTGCGCTGCGTATCGCCGGCGGCATCTTCACAAAGATCGCCGATATCGGCTCGGACCTCATGAAGATCGTCTTTAAAATCAAGGAAGACGACGCGCGCAATCCCGGAGTGATCGCCGATTGCACTGGAGATAATGCGGGCGACTCCGTTGGTCCAAGCGCCGACGGTTTTGAAACCTATGGCGTTACTGGTGTTGCTCTCATTACCTTCATCCTTTTGGCCGTCAAGAGCCCCGCCATCCAGGTGCAGTTGCTCGTTTGGATCTTTGTGATCCGCGTGGTCATGCTGATCGCCAGCCCCTTGGCGTACTTTCTCAACGGTGCCATTGCCAAAGCCCGTTATGGAAACGCCGACAAAATGAATTTTGAAGCGCCGCTCACTTCTCTCGTATGGATCACTTCTTTCGTTTCCATCGCGCTCACTTTCGTCTTCTCCAAGCTCATCATTCCGGAACTTGGCGGCGATCCCACCCAGTGGTGGAAGCTTTCCATCATCATTTCCTGCGGCACTTTGGCGGGCGCGATTATCCCTGAGCTTGTGAAAGTGTTCACGTCCACCGAATCGCGACACGTCAAGGAAGTCGTCAAAGGCGCGCAAGAGGGCGGCGCTTCCCTGGACATTCTGTCCGGATTCGTCGCTGGCAATTTCTCCGGATATTACCTCGGCCTCACCATGGTGATCCTGATGTCGCTCGGCTATCTGATCACCAATCTCGGGCTAGGCGAACTCATTCTCGCGCCTTCCGTGTTTGCGTTCGGCCTGGTCGCGTTTGGTTTTCTGGGAATGGGGCCAGTCACGATCGCGGTGGATTCCTACGGGCCGGTGACGGACAACGCACAATCCATCTATGAACTCTCCCTGATTGAGAACGTCCCGAACATCAAGGACGAGCTGAAAACCAAATTCAACATGAGCAGCGTGGACTTCGAAGCGGCAAAAACCTTGCTCGAAGCCAATGACGGCGCCGGAAACACCTTTAAGGCTACTGCAAAACCAGTTCTGATCGGCACGGCTGTCGTCGGAGCTACCACGATGATTTTCTCCATCATCATGGCGCTCACCAACGGTCTAAAGGAAAACGTGGACAAGCTTTCTCTTCTCCATGCTCCTTTCGTCCTGGGACTGATCACCGGCGGCGCGATGATCTACTGGTTCACGGGCGCTTCCATGCAAGCCGTCACCACAGGAGCCTACCGCGCAGTCGAATTCATCAAAGCGCACATCAAGCTGGAGGGCGTGGAAAAAGCCTCCGTGCAGGACAGCAAAAAAGTCGTGGAAATCTGCACGCTCTACGCGCAGAAAGGCATGATCAATATTTTCATCGCTGTCTTCTTCGCGACTTTGGCTTTTGCGTTCCTCGAGCCGTTTTTCTTCATCGGCTACCTGATTTCCATTGCGACATTCGGCCTCTATCAGGCAATCTTCATGGCCAACGCCGGAGGGGCCTGGGACAACGCCAAGAAGATCGTGGAAGTCGAGCTGAAACAGAAAGGTACGCCGCTGCATGACGCTACGGTTGTCGGCGACACGGTTGGCGATCCCTTCAAAGATACCTCCTCCGTGGCGCTCAATCCGATCATCAAGTTCACCACACTGTTTGGGCTGCTCGCCGTCGAGCTGGCCGTGCAAATGACGGCCTCCGAGGGCGGCACACTGGCTCATGTTCTCTCGGCGGCCTTCTTCATCCTTTCGTTCTTCTTCGTCTATCGCTCGTTCTACGGCATGCGCATCGGTTCGCAAACTGCTAGCTAAGCTTGTCCCGGCGCACTGGACGATTGCTTCCTCGGAAGTGGGGCGCCTGCCGCCTAGCCGCGAATCAGGCCGAGGAGACTGCGGGGATCGGGATTGAAGCCGGGGAAGACGGGCTTGAGATCGGAAACGCCGATATGTTGGGAAAGAATTTCCGAGAGGACGGAGCGGAAATCGGTGGTGAGGACAAGGTCGCGGTTCTCATTGAGCTGATGGTCCTCGAGGCCGGGCCACTTGCCGTAGACCTTTCCGCCCTTTACGTCGCCGCCCATGACAAACATGCAGTTTGCATGACCGTGATCGGTGCCGCGATTGCCATTTTCCCGGGCGGTGCGGCCGAACTCGCTCATGGTCACGACAACGATGTTTTCCATGCGGTCGCCCATATCCTGATGAAAGGCCGCGAGTCCCTCTCCAAGATCGCGCAGAAGGTTCGAGAGCTGGCCCTGCACGCCGCCTTCGTTCACATGATTGTCCCAGCCGCCGCAATCCACGAAGAGAACCTCGACGCCGATATTTGCCTTAATGAGCTGCCCGATCTGCTCGAGATTCTTGGCTAAGCGGCTCTTGGGGTATTCCGCGCCATTTTCCGGCTGGTATTTGCTGGGATCAGCTTTACGCAGCATGTCAATTGCTTCAAAAGTCTCGGCGCCTGTTCCGCGCAGCGCCTGGTCCACGGTTTGCGCATACATGGCTTCGAAGCCGCCCTCAACGACCTGGCTCATACCGGCATTCTGAGCCATGACCTTGAATTGGTTTACATCTGGAAGAGCGATGGCAGGCGCTTCTCCGCGCAGGGTCAGTGGCAAATTCGGGCCCATGGCAACAGCGCGAAACGGCGAGGCGTGCTCTTCCGGAACGGATTCCACAGCGCGGTTTAGCCAGCCGTCTTCCGTGGCTTTCACGCCGGGCGTGCCGGACTCCATGAAATCCTGGGCATCGAAATGCGAGCGAGTGGGATCGGGCGAGCCCGCGGCGTGAACGATTGCCAATTGGTTTTTGTGAAAGAGCGGCTCGAGGGGAGCCAGACTCGGATGCAAGCCGAAGAATCCGTCCAGATCAACTGCCGCTTCAGCCCCACCGCGGCTTGGCTGAGGAATCGCGATGGTCGGACGCATGCGGTAGTAATTCGGCTCGCCGAAGGGCACGACGATGTTCAGGCCATCGGCAGCGCCGCGTTGAAACAGGACGACGAGCTGCTTCTTGCCGGATATGGGCGTTGCGGCAGCGGCGCGCTGGAGGAACGCTGGCATGGCGCTGAGGCCGACCATTGCGATGCCGCCCTGCTTGAGAAAATAGCGGCGCGAGAATTTCAGGTTCCTTACGCCTTCGCAGCATTCCATGGCCATGGCTCCCTCGCTCGCAAAAAGTTACCGGCGCTGAAATTCCGGCGCGCCCAGAACCAGTCCAGCAATCACGCCGAGATTTACCTGCTTTACGGGATCGTCCAAACGGGCCTGCAAAATCTGAGGATTTTCGAGCTGCTTATCGAGTGTCTGAACAGTCGATTCGGCTACTTGCCCATCCAGGAAAATTTGCACGGCACGATCGAGGGCGGCCTTGGGATCGGTAGTAGAGTCGAGGCCCAGAAGCGAAGCAACATCGCTATGCGAACCGCGCATGCGGTTTTCTGAGAGCGCCAGCGAATAGTTCATGCGGTTGAGCAAAGCTCCGGTGTTAACCCAGGCATCGGCCTTGTCCGAATAGCCGGTTGGAGGCTGGCACTGGTAGAGAGGCTCGCCGATGCGCGCGGTCCACATCACCATAGGAAGAGGCGTGTCCACGTCGGTTCCCAGGGCGCGAGCGGCGGAAACAACGAGTTCGAAGGGCGTCTTGATTTTCGCATTATAGGCTCCGCGAGACCAGAATTCCGGCGAATAGATCATTGTGCGCATGACGGAACGAATGTCGCCGTCGGTTGAAAGGAACGTCTTGGCCATGCGGTCCACGAGAGCGGGAGGCGGATTGTCGGAGACGAAGCGCCGCCCCAATTCCGTGCTGATAAACGTCGCGGTACTCGGATGACGAGCGAGCAGGTTCAGGACTTCTTCGCCGTCCTTCATGCCGCCCGCGTGAATTTTCTTGCCGAGGACGACTTTGGTGCCGGGATCGTGCAGCTGATCCCGGAAAACGAACTTTGCTTCTTCCCGTGGCTTTTCGATCGACCATCCGGTAAAGCAGCGAGCGACTTCCGTAACGTCCTTCTGGGTGTAGCCGCCGTCCACGCCGAGCGTATGGAGTTCCATCAATTCGCGGCCGTAATTTTCATTCAGGCCGCGCACCATCTGCTGTTTTTTCTGCGCCTGGGGATTCTGCTGCGGGTAGGGCAGGCCGAGGCGCCAGGCGCGCATTTGCTGGCGCATCATGCGCTCCTGTTCCATTCGTTTGGCCGCATTCGGGTCGGCGCTCAGATAATTGTCCAGGTAGAAAAGCATGGCCGGGCTTTTTGCCGTCGCTTCGAGCAAGTCCCTGAATTTCCCCAGCGTGTGAGGTTGAATGGTGTCGCGCTCATACGAAGTGAGGAGCCACTTGTCAGCGCCCTTGGCGGCGTAAACATTGAAGTGGTTGAACCAAAAATCGTCCATGACTTGCTGCAGCTGGCGCTCGCTGTAGATGGCGCGAATCATCTTGGCCATGGCGAGCTCGGCAATGACTCGCTGCGGGCGATGGCTGTTGTCGGCAATTGCGCGGGGCACGTTGTCCGGCTCGATGCCCAGAGCGCCGCGACGGCCCACCCCGCGCGTCGGAGGATTTTCCATTTCAGGATCCTGCTTCATTGGAGAGGGCGTATCCGCATCGGGCGCCGCAGAGTTCGAGTTCGCCGATGCTTCCGTGGCTTCTTCAGAGCCGCTTGCGGCGTTGTGGTCCGCTCGCATGTCCCGGGCGACCACCGCCGCCGCGCTATCTGCTGGAGCCAGCTGAGCCTGTCGGCGCTCTTCCCTTTTCAGGGCTTGCTTCTGCTGAGGATATTCAGCGATCAGCTTGGCACTAGACATTTTCAAGGTCGGATAATCTTGGAGGCGGGCTTCCATCGCACTGTCATTGATCGAGTTGGGATTTAGCTGTTGCTCGATCCAATTGGCGAGGCCCATCTGTTTGACGCGCTCGACGTCACCGGGACGCGGACCGTACGCCAGACGGTTCAGAGCATGAAGAATCGCTTCATCTTCGGTCAATTCGGTGATGGGCAAACCTTTGAGGGCAGGATCTTTTTTAGGCTTCTTTTCTCTGGCTGCGGGGATTGGCTCGGCGGAAATAAGGGGGGATTCAAACCCGAAGGGAAGACAGAGCGCCAGCGAAAGCGAAACTGCAAGAACACCCTGAGGGGACGGCAGAGGAAGAAAACCGCGGCGCTTCGAAGAAATCATCGCTCTCCCCGAATCCATTGGACTGGCTACACTCTATTCTCCTGCAGTAAACCCCTGCTGTCAGCGCAAGTTGCGGAAAAAGTTACAGAAATCGGATTCCAAAGCGAAGTGGAACGCATTGAAACGAAAAAAGTTAGACGTGCCTGACCGGTGGGACAGGCGGCGCCAGTCCTTCAATCTGTAACGTCGAAGTCAGCTGTCCGCTCCGGAGCGGTGCGGCCAGCTCCGTCAATGGCCAGCATCTCGAGCCGGTACTTCCCCGGTTTGAGGTCTTTTACCGGGACCTTGAGCCCGATGGGGATCACCGGGCTTCCCTTATGGATAAACTCCTCGGCCGCTTGGCTTCCGGTAAAGAACACTTGCTGATTGCTGGTCCGGTCGAAGATTTTGTAGCCCATCACCACGCGAGGCGGATTGGACGAAGTGAGCAGAGGCTCGTAAATCTCCGTATAGACGATTACTTTGTCGGAGCGCTTGAATTTGTTTTCGGCCTCGGGGGTGATCTGGAATCCTTTTACGACCAACGGGGTATGGTCTTCGAGAAGCGTGGCATCGAGATCGGAATCGTTGGCCATTTCGGAGATGGGCTGCGGATCGTTGGTCATGACCGCAGCGCCCATGCTGAATTGTTTTCCGTCGTACGGGTCAATCTTCAGAGGAGATTCCACTTTGCCGAAATTATTTCCGCCAGCACTTAAAACGACCGTCAGGTTGTAGGCGCCGGGCGCGGCGTCAAACTGGTTTTCGTAGTGATAAGGATTCTTCATGAATTCCTTCCACTCATCTTTCTCGAGATCAAGTTTTACCTGGTCGCTGAAGCGCGCTCCGACGGTGCCGTCGGGTCGATAGGCAATTCCCAGGACGTTCAGGTCGGCCTGGTATTTGCCTTTTTCCTTCTCGAAATGGAAATTGTCCGGCGGAATATCCATGGCCATGTCCACACGGGCCACACCCGGCCCAGAATAAAAGTACGGAGTGGCCATGGCGGCATGAATTGAGCCGGCACCGGATTCCTTGGCATGCGCCTCAAGTTGCTTTTCGACAGGAGTGCCGGCAAGGATGTTCGTGGGAGGCGCATTGCAATAACCGCTGCGCGAGCGCACGTGCAATCCGCCGGCGTGCTCGAGCTTGACCTTTAGAGCGTGGCAGCTGCCTTCGGCCGATTCCGCGGGCACGTAGCCCAGAAGATAGAATTCGTTCTGCTCGCGCCCGATGCGCTCGAGGCCGCCAAGCAGATCGTTGGTATTGAAAATGGTGAAGCCACCTGTGCCGTCCGCAAGAGCGGCAAGAACTTCCTGATTGGTCGTGGCGGAAGGAGGAAACGCAGGAATGAGATTGCGCGGCTGAAGGTTGGGATTGTTGCTGTTATACGAATAAACTCCGCCACGGTTGGAATAGCCACCGCCGCCGCGGGTGCCTCCGGGAGTCCCACCTCCAGTCCCGCGAGTACCGCCTGCTCCTGTCCCGCCTGTGCCACCGCGGCCACCACCCGTGCCGCCGGTACCGCCAGTGCCGCCGGTTCCACCACGGCCACCCCCTCCTGTGGGACCGGCAACAGGACTTCCACCACCCCCTCCGCCGCCGGTGGGACGCTGAGGAAACGAAGCAAGAACGAGCCGTGGTGTGCCATCGGCCGCGGAAAGCGCGCGGAAAGAAGCGGAAGCAAGACGAGCGCGAGTGAGGAGGCTTTTCGATGGTGAGAGCTCGTTGCGGGCGCTGCCGCCGGGAGTCATCGCCACCAAGCCACGAGCGTCCACAGGATAAATGGCGACGTTGGCCTTGTTGCAAGCATCTATGGTCGCAGTCAGCTCCGACATCTGCTCCGGGTTGAGAGGAAAGCCCGAGGAGAAAAGGACGAGCATTTTGCGTCCGGGAATGGCGCGCAGATCTTTTGCCAGACTGCGGATCGCCAGGAGCATGGTGCGGGCGCCGTAGTCCGCGGCAGCCGATGACAGGGACGGAGGTCCTCCCACACCCGGAAAGGCGCTCATGCTGGGCACGTTGGCATTTACCGGCGAGAGAGAAGATTGCGAATCGTCCGGGGAAACATTGGAAGCGACGTTAGAGTTTTTTACGTTGCTCGCGGCGGCGCGGAGGAGGTCAGCATTCGCGGTGAAGTTCTGTTTGATTTGGAGCGCACCAGTAAATTCTACGACGGCCATCAGATGTTCGGGACCTGCGTTGGCATCAATGAATTTGGTGGCGGCGCTGCGAGCGGCCATCTGGTCGGGCATTTCCATGGACGCATTGTCAAAGAAGAGAACCATGTAACGGCGCTGGCTGTTGACCGGGGCCTTGGGATCGGAGCCGAAGGAAAAGCTGGTTACGGATTGCTCATTGTTGTCTTCGTAGACGCGAAAATCTTCCTGCTTGAGATCGCTTACGTAATTGCCTTTCTTATCGGTCACGACGGCGTCCACGAGAACAAGACGCGATTCCTTCTTGATGACGGGGGCGGCCGGCAGGTTGGCGGGAGAAGTTTCCTGCGCGGCGGAAGGAGCCTGTTGGGCGGGAGAAGATTGCGCCTGGCCATCCGACCGGATGGCCAGGAAGGAGAAGAAGATGAGAGCAGCGACACCCCCCGCCGAACTCAATTTGAAGATTGGTGTGTTGATCCTGATCATGGGGCCTCCGTTCAATACGGGATGACGACCGCACCGTTGCGCGCCGCCATCTCTTGACCTTGCGCGTCTCGGACGACCAGCCGCACAAGGTAATTGCCTGGTTTTATATCGAAGCTCGATTTGACGGTGATTCCGGATTGCTGCACGCGATTGAGAGTGGAGTCGAAGAAGCGCATCTCGAGGACCTTTTCGTTGCCGGCGACGAAATTTCCGTTTTCGTCGAAAATGGCGGTGGCCAGAGTGAGGTTGTTGTCGTTTCGGCCATCCGCCTTGGCAAAGGGAATGTTCTTCATGTCCACGTGGGCGAGAACGGAGAGGCGAGCGTCGGTTTCGTCCTTCAAGAAAAATTGGGTCTGAATTTCGATAGGAAAATCGTGGATTTCATCCTGTGAGAAGACGGCTTCTTGAATCTCTTCTTTTGCCTGCTCCGCGGGATCTTTCAGAGTTCGCGGCGCGTAATAGCCGCGGCGAGCCTGGATGCTGAATTTGTTCTTCGAAGTCAACTTGATACTCAGGGAGTGAAAAGCGCCATTGAGCTTGAGATTCTGGGGAGAGAAGGCGAGAAGATAGGTCACCGGAGGAGCAGCAACGGCATCCTTGAGGGCGGCGTCGAGATCATTACGGTTGTGGTAGTAGGTGCCGCCCGTTCCGTAGGAAATGTCGCGAAGTACATCCTCATTGGCGCTCTGCGATTGAATCCGGTATGACGCTTCGATTCCTGTGGTGATGGATGAGGACACCGGCGGGTCTGCGATATCTCCGGCAACATCTGGAGCGTAGAGCCCACGGGCATCCAGCGTGTCAATTACCAGATTGGACCGGACGGCGCGGTCAATCAGATCGGACTCTTCGGTATACAAGGACGAGAGAATAAAACCCGGAGAGATGAAGACAACGGTGCGTTGGCCGGGCATGAGTGAAATCCGGCGTATAACGTCATGAAATGTTTGGTAGCTCAAAGTGGATTGAGCATCTCCGGTGTTGAGAGCCCGCTGGGCGGCAGATGTGGCGAGCATCCGGGCAGCGGCAGTCTGGGAGTGGTCGCCATTAAAAGCGCATTGGACAGCATCCTCGGTGGCAACAGCCAAAGCCTGCGGTTGATTCTGGTTGATGATCAGATCGCCCATGTAATAAGTGACGTCCGGGCAATCGTGAAAGCCGGTGCCTGCGACGGGCCGTGGAATGATCCGGAGGAGAGCCGTTTTGAGCAAATCTTTGTCGCTGGTGAAGTCCTGGGCGAATTGGCCGGACGTGGTAAAGATGCCCACGCGGTCGGAGGGTCGAAGGGAATCGAAGATGCGCGAGGCGGCAGCACGCACATTAACGGCATCGCCCATTTCCAGGTGAATGTCATCGAAGAGCAGAGCCACAAAGCGCTGAGGCAAAGCGAGGGTGGCGGCGGTTGTCTCCGGCGTGACAGTTTCTGTATCGCTTGGCGAAGTGGCTATTGGTACCACGTGCGAAGTGGGAGTCTCCACAGAGAAGGAGGAGATGGTCTGTTCCTTGCGGTTGTCAAAGAGGCGAAAATCCTCTTTGTGAAGATCCTTCACGATGTTGCCGTGATCATCGCGGACGACCACGCGGACGAGAACGAGGTTGACGCGGACTTTGAAGGTGTTTGCTGTGTCCCGGGTAGAGAGTTCAGGAGCATTCTTTTCAGCAGTCTGGGAAGGATGAGCAGCTGCAGCCGGCGGCGAGGAGGGTTTTGTGTCGCCTTGCTGCGGAAAGGGACGAGCGTAAAGAGAGCAAGCGGGCACGAGCAAGGCAAGCGGAATCAGGCGCAAAGCAGTACGCCAGCGAAGCCCGAACTGAGGCAGGTCTGCCATTCCTTCCCTTCTCCAGACCGAGGCCTGAAGCGGCTCGCGGCACGCGACACGCCTGGTGCACCGAGAGCAGTTCAGGGTGTGGGGATTGCCCGAAAGAGAACTATAC
>Ga0335076_10000426_pt1 | contig 38670 bp, 34 predicted proteins | sample Lox_Sample_25_FD_206717 | JGI IMG/M metagenome (GOLD analysis project Ga0335076, IMG submission 206717) | Soil microbial communities from Loxahatchee National Wildlife Refuge, Florida, United States - Lox_Sample_2.5 | ecosystem: Environmental > Terrestrial > Soil > Wetlands | place: USA...
AATTTGATGTGCTGATCGGAATCAACTTGCTGCGCGAAGGGCTCGATCTGCCCGAGGTTTCGCTGGTGGCGATTCTCGACGCCGACAAAGAGGGCTTCCTGCGCTCCAGCGGATCGCTCATTCAGACCATCGGCCGCTGCGCCCGCAATTTGCACGGCCTCGCAATTCTTTACGCGGATACCGTCACCGATTCGATGAAAAAAGCGCTGGATGAAACTTCGCGGCGGCGCGCCATCCAGGAAGCCTACAACGTGGCCAACGGAATCACGCCGGAATCGATTGTGCGCCCGTTGGAGATGTCGCTGGCCAACATCGTCGACGCCGACTATGCGGATTTCGTCGTCGAAGAAGCCGAAGGCATGCCCGAGTTCAAGTCGCAGGAAGAGCTCGACGCATATATTGCCAAACTTGAGAACGACATGCGGGAAGCGGCGAAGCGATTTGAGTTCGAGAGGGCGGCCAAGCTACGAGATACGATCAAGGAGTTGCGAACGAAGGAGTTTTTGTTCGCATAGCTATCCCCCAGCGAGTGGAAGAAAATTAAGAACTTGCCGATGCCGCTTCTGCCTTCGCCTCGGCATTCCGTGCTGCCACCGTAAGCTCTTTCTCGAGGGAAGAAAGTCTTTGCAAAATCTCATGCATCCGGACTGCCATGTTGCGGATGGTTTCGATCTGCCCGCGCGCACTTGCTGGAAGCGACTCCGGTTCAAGCAACAGAAGCTCTGAATTGCCAAGGACTGACGTCAGAGCGTTATTCATGGCGTGGCGCTCGTCCTGCATATAACGCCCGACCGCAGCCTGACATTCCAGGGACCGGTTCGCCTGCTCGGCACGCTCGGCGCGGGCGAGAGCCTGGCAAACTTTGAGGGCTTCGACACAAAGCAAGACCAGCGCGTCGATCCAGCCCTCCCGCCGGCGTAGAATGCTCACACGCGGTTGCGTTTCCCGGACTTCCTGCACGGAGTGGCTTTCTTCACATACCAGGAACACCGGTTTTTTCGCTCCTTCGAGCATCGCCAGCACAGCCGGCAAAGCGCCGGGATACAGCATCCCGACGACCGCGATGTCGAAGCTATCGGCGTCAATTCCGAGGCACAGGTCTCCGCCCATCAAAATAAATGCGGGAATGCTGCGCTCGGACTGCCAGCGGCCCATCACGCCGCGCGAGAATTCCGGATCATCGGAAATGATCAGAGCGGTAGGCTGGTGCAAGCGACTCTCTCCCAGATTGTATCGAGGACGCAGCTACGTGTTGTTGTCTGACCCGGTTCCGTCGTTGGCGGGGTCTGCGCTCCACCCTTCCGAAGCGCTCGTGACTTCGAACTCCGGAGCGTCGGAGGCAGATGCGGCAAACTGGGCGCCAGCCGCGGCCGCTCTCGTTTTCGCTGCAGGAGCAGACTTCACATTGCTCGATTTGTTTGCGCTGCGCAGCAGCGCCGCGTCGACCACGTTGCGCAGATCGACCAGAATGCGCAACGGCTGCCCGGAAGAATATTCGGCGTGAAACATGACTTTCCAGGACTGGCAAATCATGCGCAGCCTTGTCACCGGTTCGTCTGCTGAAAACTGCGCCGCCCGGCAATCGAGCGTTTCTACGCCGCGCGCCTCGAGTTGGCGCAAACCGTCGAGAATGCCATTCAAGTCCCGGTGCATGAGGCGGAAGAATACCCGCCGCATCAGGAAGCTGAAACGGGTGAAAGCCAGCATGGCTGCGGGCTGAAAATAGTCCTCGCCGCAGGAAACCTTCAGTTTGCGTCCTTTTTCCAGAATGCCGCTGGTGAGCAGCTCATTCAGAGTCTTGCAATTGTTGGCGGCTTGAATCAATTCCCCAAGCGCCTCCACAAATGCGGGAGGGGTCGGTTCCACCGCGCCCAGGACCGGCTCGAGCACCTGGGCGACATACGGGAAATCCACATCAGCTTCTTCCAGCCGCGACGGCGTGCAGTGCGAGAAGAATTGCACCAGCAGGAAATCGATCTTGTCGCGGTCCGAGTCTGCGCGCTGCGATTTCCCCAGGTGATGCAAGAGCAGCGCCCGCAGCCTTTCCTCACTGGTCAACGAAGTGGTCTGCAGAAACTGGCGCAATTGATGGATCTGGATGCGCTCGTCCATGTCCAGAAACCACTGCCGCGCGGCATCCACGGACTCCTGGGGCGGCGCTTCCAAGCCGGTTTCCAGATCAGGACAGGAAGGCAAGTCAATCACAAATTCCCGGGCCAGAGCGGCATAAAGCGGATACAACAGCAAATACGCTTTCCATTCCGCCTGCGGCGAGTTCTCAATGGTTTGGCTAGTCATGATTTCACGATCCAGTTGGTCACTTGACGAGTAAAGCGGGCCGCAACGGCAGTGGATCCGTTGTCGTACTGCACCGCCACCACCGAAGCTTCAACGTCCAGCGTGCCGTCAGAATTCTGCACGCGCAAGCGATCGGCAAATTCCAGCCCGAGCGTCGACGTGAAGAGCACCTCGCGAGGAGTGCCAAATTCAATCACAGTGCTTTCGCTACAAGGAGTCTGGCCCGGGGCAATGCGCGTGAGGCGCACGGGAATTCGGACCGGGCTGGCGTCGGGAAAGAACTTCGCGAGCTTCGCGGTAGAACTCTCCGGCACCGTGCGGGCACGGCCTGTCGCTTGGCTGGGCATGGGCTTTAGACCGATGCGGGTTGAGTCCCCAAGCCAGCCGGTTAGCTGCGCGAGGGCACTCGAACCGCATCCGGCAAAAGAGAGTGCAAAACCGCAGCCAAAATAGGGCCATGCAACCAATATCGTAAGGTACTCATTTATCGTGAGTTACACAAGACTGACAGCAGATCAAGATTCAGAGATGAGCCAAATCGTCTCAAGCTGAGACAGTGTCTCAACCGGCCTACTGCAAAGTCGGACTCACGCTGGGGATGGAAGCTCTGGTTCCGATGTTATAGCGCTTGAGTTTGCGGTATAGCGTGGCGCGGCTGATTCCTAGGATCCTTCCCGCCATGGTCTTGTCGCCCTTGACCTGTTCAAAGACCCGCTGGATGGTGGCGCGTTCGATATCTTCAAGGTCATTCGATGTAAGCCCGGCGGGAACCGGTCCTGCGGCATCCGTGCCCAGCGACGGCGAAGCCATTCCCGGAGGCAGATCACCGCTGTCGATGGTGCGTCGGTCGCCAAGCGCGACGGCGCGCTCGATGCAGTTTTCCAGTTCACGCACGTTGCCCGGCCAGTCGTATTGCAAGAGCGCCTTCATCGCCGCGGTCGTCACTTGCATTCCCCCACCCGGCGCGTAGCGATCGAGGAACCAATGGACCAGCATAGGAATATCTGACCGGCGCTCTCGTAAAGAGGGCAAATGTACGGTCACGACGTTCAAACGGAAGTACAAATCTTTGCGGAACAATCCCTTTCGATATTCCGCTTCCAAGTCCCGATTAGTGGCGGCAATTATGCGCACGTCGACTTTGATTCGCTGATTGCTCCCCACCGGCCGAACTTCTTTCTCCTGCAACACGCGCAGCAGCTTGGCTTGCATTTCCAGCGGCAGCTCGCCGATTTCATCGAGAAAAACTGTTCCGCCATTCGCCGATTGAAATAGTCCAGTTTTGCTCCTGACGGCGCCCGTGAACGCGCCTTTTTCGTAACCGAACAATTCGCTTTCGATCAGCGTGGGCACAAGCGATCCGCAATCAACCGCGACAAATGGCCGCGAAGCAAACGAGCCCCGGAAGTGAATCGCACGGGCCACAAGCTCTTTGCCGGTCCCGCTTTCTCCAGTGATTAGGACCGGCGTCCGCGTGTCTTTCAAGCGGGAAATCATGCGCAGCACGTCTTGAATTTTTGCCGAAGCCCCCACCATTCCGTGCAAATTGGTTTCCGTGTTCGTGCGCTCGCGCAGAAATTGATTTTCTTCCACCAGGCGAATTTTCTCGGCCATGCGCCGCAGAAAAAGCCGCAGTTCTTCGAGCGGCGTGAAAGGTTTGCTGATGTAGTCGTACGCCCCTAACTTCATTGCCTGGACTGCCGTCTCGACCGAGCTGTGTCCGGTCATCACCGCAACTTCGGTTCGCGGTAGCATTTTCTTTACCCGTTCAAGAAACTCCAGGCCGGACATGTTGGGCATGATCAGGTCCGTGAGGATGACGTGGGCAGGCTGTTCCTCAAGCAACGCCAAAGCGGCTTCCCCGCTTTCGGCCTCCATGCAGGCGAAACCCAGTCCTTCTCCGACGGTCATACAGAGTTTACGGATGCTTTGTTCGTCATCCACGATCAGCAGGCGAATTTGCAGGTCGTCGTTCACAGCGCTTTCCCCATCGTCTTTTCGACCACGGAAATGAATTGTTGAACGCGAAACGGCTTTTCCACGCAAGGCGCGCCCGTCCGGCGCAAGGTGGCGACCGTTTCTTCATTCGCGATGTCGCCGGTGATGAACACGATGCGCGAAGCCAGTTCAGGCCGATGCTGAGCCACCCAAGCATGAACATCGGCGCCGTTCATGCCGCCAGGAGTGCGCATGTCGGAAACTACGCCCAAAAAGTCTCCCGTTTCGAGTAGCCGTACTCCTTCGGCTCCTGATTCGGTGCACACCACAGCGTAGCCGCTGCGTTCCAATGCGGCGCGCACATAGGCCATTACCGCGGGTTCATCTTCGATCAGCAAAACCGGCAACGGCATGATCTTGAAGGCGGCTTGTGCAGCAAATTGTGTCATCCTTGTACGACTCCTGCGGCAGCGCTGGAAACGGCCGCCTCGGTCGCGATGGGAAGACGCACGAGAAAGGTCGCGCCTTCCTGATCGGAATTATTTCGGCAGAGAATTTCCCCGCCATGCTCTCGCACGATCCCGTAGCAGATGCTGAGGCCTAACCCAGTTCCCTTCCCGACTTCTTTGGTGGTGAAAAACGGATCAAAAATTCTCTCCGGATGGGCGATGCCCTGGCCATTGTCACGGAAAGTAACCTCCACGCCTTGGTTCAGGCGTGAGGTCACAATCTCGATGCGAGCCGGCCGGCCAGTCTGCCGCACCGCGTCCGATGCATTGTTGAGAATGTTGAGAAAAACCTGCTGCAACTGCTGGGCGTCTCCGATAACGTTCGGCAGACTTTGGTCAAACCGTTCGATCACCTGAATCCCATGACTCTGAAAATCATAAGACCGCAGTTGGACGGTGCGCCGGAGAATCGAATTCAACTGCACGGGCTTGCGCTGCGGCGGCATCTGCCGGGCGAAACTCAGCAGATTTTGCACGATCTGTTTTGTGCGCTGCGCTTCCTGGAGAATAACCCGCAGGTCTTTGCGGGCGCTTTCCGGCAGATCCGGGTTTTCCATCAGCAGATCGGCAAAGCCCAGGATGGCAGTCAACGGATTATTTACTTCATGGGCCACGCCGGAAACCAATTGGCCGACCGCAGCCATTTTTTCGGCGTGCATGAGTTTGGATTGCAGCGTGGTGGCCTCCGTGACGTCCGTCATCACCACCACAAGACTTGCTACGTTCCCTTGTTCGTCCCGCATCGGGCTCAGATTCACGGAGAATTGGCCGACGCTGCCATCGCCGCGCAACACCTGAAGATCAAGATTGTCGACCTGACTTCCCGCCAGCGTCGTAGCGAAGGCTTCGTTCAAGAGTTGGCGTTTGGCCGGAGCGATGAGCTCCTCGAGCGGCTGCCCAACCAGATAAATCTGCTCGTAGCCGAGCTCGCACCAGCGCCGATTGGCGTAACTGATCAGGCCCGCGGTATCGGCCACCAGGATCAGGCTTTGCGTGTTGTTGAGAATCTTCCCGGTGAAATCCCGTTCCCGTTGTAACTCCGCCTGGAAGCTGCGCAGGCCGCTGATGTCGAGCATTACGCCGCGATGCTGCACGATGCGGCCATGGCCATCGCGCACCGCAAAAGCATTAATGAGGACATAAACCAGTGAGCCGTCTTGCCGGCGAAGCGTCTCCTCGTGGTTACGCACGCCGCCATGGTGTTGCATCTGGACCACAAGTTCCCGATAGCGATCCTGGGACGAATAGATCTGGGTGCGAAGATCGATTTGCAAGAGCGCGTCCCGGCTCTGGTAGCCGAGCATGCGTACCAGGGCGTCGTTCACCTCGACGAAGCGCCCCTCAGGAGTGGCAAAGAACAATCCTTCCTGAATATTGTCGAATAACTCGCGGTAGCGCTGTTCTGCTTCGCGACGGTCACTGATGTCCCTGAGCACGTGGACGGTTTGCGTACCTTCTTTGCCGGCGCCTTGCACGCGGGAAGTCGATACGAGATAGGTTCGTTCGAGGACAGGATGCACGTACTGACTCGCAGCTTCTTCCGCGCTGCGACAGAATGGACAGGCGGCAAGCTGGGGCGGTTCACCGATTGCAAGCAGCGCCGCCATGCTGACCCCGATCAGTTCCGCGGGCTCGACCCCGATGAACTCGGCCAGGGTTCGATTGACGCGCAGCACGCGATCAGATTCATCGTGGGCGACAATGAAATCACCGATCGCATCGAAAATCTCGATCCAGTTCCGGTTGGCCCGCTCCATGCGGGTAAATAAGCGCGCATTTTCCACGGCGACAGCGGCTGTCCGGGCAAGCACCAGCAGGTCTTGCTGGTCATCCGGTGTGATCGGATAGTTGAAGTTCGCCAGGCAGAGTACGCCGGTGACTTCGCCGGAAGGCAAGGTCAGCGGCACCAAAGCACACTCTGCCCATTCCAATTCGGAAGCTAGTGAAGCGCCGAGCAATTCCGCCGCAGGTGCAGTCGTGATCGGTTCCCTCGATTCTCTATGGGACATCGCCTCTGCAAGCGCGCGGTCAAAGCGCGCCAGCAAGGGATGCCCGCGTTCGATCTCGCCTGCAGAACCGTGCAACAGAATCGCTTCCAAACCGAATTCTTGTTCTACGGCCAACGCTGCGCTGCGCGCGCCCAGCCTTTCCAAAGCGTGCACAATCAAGCGCCGGGCCACCTCCGGAAGCTCGCGTTCCGCATTCAGTTCAACCGCAATCATGGCCAGCCGTTCCACCGGAGGTGCGGATTCAGAGGAATCGTTTGCCGATTGCGGAAGCGTGACTGGTTGGGACCGGGCCGATATCAGTAACTCGGACTGGGTAATGGCAAGGGCCCCAAAGCCTGTAAGTGTCGAGATGAGCAATCTCTCTTCTGCGCTGAAAGGACCGGAGTGGCGCGGATAGACCAATACCGCGCCCTGGGTCAGCGAGGTCGTGAAGGGCGCCGCGACCAGCATCCCAGCCGGAACGAAGTCTTCGAGAGAGTGCGTGACAGGGTCGATGGTGGCGCTGATCGGTTCCCCGGCAGCCACGGCCCGGCTGGCAAGGTCCGCGGCAAAATGCAATCCCTGCCCATCATTCCGGGAAAGCGCAGCAGCCAATTGTGGATTTTCCGCAGCGGCAGCCCGCAGAACGTAAGTCGCTTCCTGGCGCAGAAGAACGCAAACCAAAGGCGAGCGCAGGAGAACCCTGAGCCGCTCGGCCATCGCCTCGGCCACGGAAGCGGGAGGCATGTCGGCACCCGATTCGAACGAATGTTGCGACGGCGTTCGGAACGCCGCTTGAAGGCGCGGCCAGGAACCGAAGACTGAAGCCGTGTCTCCGACAGGTATCCCCAAGATCTCCCCCAGCCAACCTTCAAGTTACAAGTGGTTGAATATACAGGAGCTTATCGCCAAGTCTCAATTTGAGTCAAGAAGTTTGCGGGGATGGGTATCGAGTTGTGAAAGTAATCCCGCCGAAATTGCGTCTCACACTGAGAAGAGGGAGGTAGATGAGACGGTCCTTGCACCATACGGCTTCTCAGGCCTTGCCGATAAGATCCTACAAATCAATAAGTTAAAAGATCATTAGGTTTCGGCTCGCGGCTTGGCAATGCTGGCAACGGCCTTGCACTTGTCGTTTGGCAGAACCCTTGGAGGAGCTGTGTCTGTGAGCACTTCGATGCAGAAGCTGTTCTGTCTGGCAACACTTTCGGGTCTCCTGGTTGGGATTCCGGGGGCAAACACGTACCTGGGACGAGCGCAAGAGGAGCTGCCGCGAAAAGTCAAAATCCGCGTCCCGGCGACCTATCCCGAGATCGCGCGGCGGATGAACATCACCGGCGTAGTGAAGATTGCCGTCGTAGTCGCTCCCGACGGTGAGGTGAAGAGCACCAAAGTTATGGGCGGACATCCGCTGCTGGTGAACGCCGCGCTGGACGCGGTCAAGAAATGGCGGTTTGAGCCCGCAGCCCAGCAGGATACCGGCATCGTGGAATTCAAGTTCCGGCCCGAGGATTGAGGAGATGCGGAAACAAGCAGGGAGGAAACACTAATGAAGATCGGCAACCGGCTTTATAGCGCCTTTGGAGCCGTGCTTTTGATGGTCGTAGTGCTGTTCCTGGTGAACCTCACGGCCGTATTTCGTGAACGCTCCGCCAAGGCCGCTGCCTCGCAGGCCCTGCAATTGTCGGACGCCACCGACAAGGTCCGCTTTCAGATGATGCAGAACCGGCTCTATCTCACCAACTACCTGCTGAGCGGTGACAGCCGGGAAGTCGACCACATGACTGAGGGAATCCACCTGCTGAGTGACAAGCTGCAGGCAGCGCGCAACCTGGCCGAATCCGAGCAGCAGCGGACCGCGTTTGAGAAGTTGCAACAGACCGAGCAGAACTGGGCACGCGAGTTCGCCGCCCCGCTGGTGGACAAGCGAAAAGATGTGGACTCAGGAAACGCCACCGTAGCAGAACTTCAGATTTTCTATTTGCAGAAAGATGCCGCCTCCTGGGTGAAAACCGCCACCGATTATCTTGATGTCGCCGACCAGGAGAGCCGCAAGATACTGGAAGAACGGCGCAGTTCAGACGAATCCGCGAGCAGTTGGACAATCGCCATTTCAGTAATCAGCACCGTGCTGGCGCTGGCTCTTGGCCTGATCATCGCCTATACCACGGCCAAGGCTATAACCGGCCCGCTTTCCTCATTGATGAATGTCTCGAAACAGATCGGTGATGCCGGCGATCTGGACCACCAGATTGATACCAGCGGCAAAGACGAGATCGGCGAATTGGCCCGCACGTTCGCCAACGTTGTGATCTACCTGCGGGAGATGGCTTCAGTCTCGGAAGCCATTGCCGGCGGGAACTTGTCCGTCGAAGTCACACCCCGCTCCAAGATCGATACGCTGGGAAATGCCTTCGAGAAGATGGTGGCTGGCTTGCGGCAGCTGGTTGTGAATGTACGGGACGCCGCTTCTCAAGTGGCGACGGCGTCGACGCAAGTGGCCGGTGCTTCGGACGAGTCGGCCAAGATCAGCCTGCAGACGGCCTCGGCCATCGACGAAGTCACCAGCACGATGCACGAAATGAGCGTCAACGTGCAAAACATGGTGAAGAGCACGCAGACCCAGGCCTCGAGCGTGAGCGAGACTTCCGCTTCTATTGATCAAATGGTGGCTTCGATTCAACGGGTCGCTGACACCGCGAAGGTGCTGCTAGATATTTCCAATCGCTCCCGCGAAGAAGTGCACAACGGCCTTGGAACCATGGAAAAGGCCACTGATGGTTTGAACAAAATCAATCTCACCATTCGCTCCTCGGGGGAAATCATCAACCTGTTGGGCCAGCGCGCCGATGATATCGGGAAGATTATCGAAGTCATCGACGACCTCGCCGAACAAACCAACCTGCTGGCCCTGAACGCTGCAATCGAAGCCGCCCGCGCCGGGGAACACGGTTTAGGTTTCGCAGTGGTTGCCGATGAGGTGCGGAAACTGGCAGAAAAATCCGCACAATCCACCAAGGAAATCTCGGAACTCATTCAGAGCATTCAAAAAGAAGCCCGTAAAGCCGTTGAAAACATGGATAGCAGCACGGGCATCGTCAACGCGGGATTGGGCCTTGGGCAGGAGTTGAACGCTGCCCTGCGCAAGATTTCCAACGTCGTGACCGAGGTTTACAAGTTCGCGCAGGAAATCGGGGCAGCGACCAACGAGCAGTCGCATGGTTCATCGCAAATTGCCCGCGCCACCACGCGGTTGAACGAAATCACGCATGAAATCAACTCCGCTGTCGAAGAGCAGGCTTCGGGCGCGCAAGCGGTGGTGAAAGCGATGGAACGGATGCGGGAACTGGTGCAGCAAACCACTTCCGGCGCAACCGAACTGGCCGCTTCGGCCGAACAGATGTCCAAGATGTCCGGGGACCTGCTGGAGTCCATGGACCGCTTTGCCCTGGAAGAGCGGGGACGCGCAGAAGAGAGATCGCGGGCGAAATCCGCGACGCCGGCTTTCCGAAGCGCGGCCGGTCGGGCTTAGTGATCGCAGAGTGCTTATGAACCGCGAACTGCACATTGTCGGCTTTCGGGTTGGACGCGAGACCTACGGCGTCTCCATCACCTCCCTGCACGAAATTGTGCGCGTACCGGAGATCACGGCAGTGCCCGATTCGCCGGAATTCATGGAAGGCGTGATCAATCTGCGCGGGAAGATCGTTTCCGTCATTGACCTGAGGAAACGCCTAGGAGAGCAAAAGATCGTCGCCGCGCGCGGCAATCGCATTCTGGTCGTGGAGCACAACGGGCGGCTCTCTGGGCTGATCGTCGACTCCGCGTCAGAAGTGCTCAAGATCGCCGCGGCCGACGTGGAGCCAGCCCCGGAAATCGGGCAGGAGAATGGCTTGGGTTGTGTCACCGGGCTGGGAAAGCACAATGGGCGATTGATCGTGCTTTTGGATATGGCAAAACTGCTCGACAGCAAGTCCCCACAAGCCAACGAAGCGCAGGAACCTGGCGGGAAACGGATGATCGAGCAAGCGCACCCTGCCGGCGTGGCGAAGTAAGAGAACGGACAGCGGCGAACATGGGCACAGCAACCGGCTTGGCACCGCAGATCACCGAGGCTGAACTGAAGCTCTTGCAGGCCCTGGTCTACCAGGAGTGTGGCATGCACTTCGATGAGCGCCGCACGCACTTCTTGCAAGACCGCTTGCAGCGCCGCCTCAAGGAGTGCCAGCTCGATTCCTTTTACAGCTACTACCGCCTCTTGATCAGCAAGGAAGGGAAACAGGAACTGGCGCGGCTTCTGGAAAATTTGACGGTCAATGAAACCAGCTTCTTTCGCAACAAGGCCCAGCTTGATCTTTTCCACAAATACATCCTGGACGACCTGCTGCACCGCAAACAGGCGCATCGGGACTACACCTTGCGCATCTGGAGCGCCGGCTGCTCGACGGGGCAGGAACCTTACACACTGGCGATGCTGGTGGCGGATGGGCTCGCGTACTACTACCTGCGCAATCCTCTGCCCCTGGAAACAGCCACACCAAAGCCTTTGATTCCGCCGCCATGGAAAGTGGAGATTTTGGCCAGCGATATCAGCTATTCCGTGCTGCGCGCCGGGCAGGAAGGAATTTACAACGAGAACCAAATGGCGTCTGTCGACTACAGCTACCGGCTGCGCTACTTCGACAAAGTGGGCGAACGCTACGCTGTGAAGCAGGCCCTGAAGCAGGTGGTTCACTTCGACTTCCACAACCTCAAAACCGAATATCTTCCGCAGCGCAATGATGCCATCTTCTGCCGCAACGTGATGATGTATTTCGATGAAGCTGAGCAGAAGCGGTTGATTGAGAAGTTCGCCCGCTGCCTGAATCGCGATGGTTATTTGTTTGTCGGGCACGCGGAGAGCCTGCTCGGCTTAACCAAGAGCTTCGCCATGGTCCACCGCAACAGCGGCACGGCATACCAGAAAGTTGAGGTGAACACATGACCCAATTTTCTGACGATCGCGGCGCGGAAATGCGCCAGCTCTTCTTTGAGACTGCGCAGGAGCTTTTGCAGTCGCTGAACGAAGAAGCGCTCAAGCTGGAAAAACATCCGGGCGATCCGGAAACCGTGCGCAGCATCCGGCGGATTGTGCACACGCTCAAGGGTGACGCCGCGGCCTGCAGCTTCCGCGAGCTGAGCAACGCTGCGCACGAACTGGAAGACGCCTTGGCCCTGGAGTCGGCCCTGACGCATGGCGGGCTTGCCGAAGTCGCGTTTATCGCGGCCGACGTCTTTGGTGCCTTGGTCGTTTCCTACAAGCGCAAGACGAAGCTGCCTTCGGTTGAGCCGCTGCGCAAAATGATCCGCCAGCTCGATCAGGTTCCAAAGACAGCGAAACGAAGCAAGAAGAAAAAGCAGGAGCCGGCATCCGCTGCAAAGACAACCTGGTCAGAATACGAAAAGCTGTGCATGGCCGAGGCGCAAAGCAAAGGCAAGGCGGTTTTTCACATCAAGGCACAGATCAATCCAAACTGTGCCATGCCCATCGCCGCCCGCCAGCTTGTACTCAATGCCTTGGGAGCACTTTGCGAAGTTTTGGGCACGCGGTCCGAAGCTGGATCGGCAGAGAACGCGAAAACTCTGGAGCTGCTGATCGCCAGCAAGCAAACGGTGGAACGTCTGACCGCGGCTTGCCAGATTCCCACGGTGATTTCGCGGGTCGATGTAATCGCTATGCAAAGCGCTGCGCCGCAGGCGGCCGAAGTACGGCGTGTAGAACCGGAACACCCAACCACAGTCGAGGCCCAGCCGGTTTACACAGTTACGTCGCCCGAGGCTGAATCATCGCCCGAAGCAGCCAAGCCTCACTTGCTGACAGAAAACATTCTGCGAGTGGATGCCGAACGCATCGACAGCGTGCTCAACCTGGTGGGCGAGCTGATTATCGGCAAGTCGATGTTGCAGCAGGCATTCAGTGAAGTGGCGCGCTACCTTCCCCGCGAGGCTCCGCACGCCCGCTTTGGCGACGCCATGGCTTTTCAAGCACGCGTGCTGAGCGACCTGCAACGCTCGGTCATGAAAATCCGCATGGTTCCGGTGGAACAGCTTTTCCGCCGCTTCCCGCGGATGGTGCGCGACACCGCTAAGACGTGCGGGAAAGATGTGGAATTAACCATCAGCGGTCAGGACACCGATCTCGATAAGAGCCTGCTCGATGCCATGGCGGAGCCGCTCACGCACCTGGTCCGCAATGCCATAAGCCATGGCATCGAAAGCGCGGAAGAACGCACGAAAAACGGCAAGTCAGCGCGGGGGGCAATTCTGTTGAAGTCTTATCATCACGGCAACCAGGTGATCGTCGAGGTCAGTGATGATGGGAGCGGCATCGACGCGGGCAAAGTTAGAGCCAAAGCGCTAGCCAACGGACTGATTTCATCGGAAGCGGCAGCTCGTTTGAGTGAAAGTGACGTTCTCGAGCTAATCTTCCGTCCCGGCTTCAGCACGGCGGACGAAGTCACCGAAGTTTCTGGCCGGGGCGTCGGTCTGGATGTGGTGCAGGCGGTGCTGCACCGCTTGAAAGGCTCGGTGGATATTGAAAACAGGCCCGGGCAGGGCACAACGTTCCGCTTAAAGCTGCCCTTGACCCTGGCCATCATCAAGGCGCTCCTGTTCCGCGTGCAGCAGCGCTTGTATGCAATTCCGTTGAACGCAGTCGCGGAAATTACGCGAGCGCGCGAGTCCGACGTGCATCAAGTCGACGGTTCGGAGGTCTTGCAGTTGCGCAACAAAGTTCTTCCGCTGGTCCGCCTCGGTCACGCTCCCGAAGAGCGCCTCGCTGGTTCGCGAGCAAAGATCTTCGTCCTCGTAATCACATTGGGTGAGCGCAAGCTGGGCTTGATTGTGGATGCTCTGGAAGGCGAAGGCGAGCTGGTGATCAAAGCGTTGGATGACCAGACCGTGGCTACTGATCTGGTAAGCGGTGCATCGATTCTGGGGGACGGCAGGGTCGTGCTTGTGTTGAATCTCGCGGCCATTCTCGAGCGCTATTCCAAAGCCCGCGGCGAAGCGACGAATGCAATCGCTTCCGGATTGCTGCTCACGCAAGCGGACCGTGCCCGCGAACTTCAGACCGGCGCCAGGGGGCAGGCATGAGTGCAACGGTCAGAGTCCTGGTCGTCGACGATTCGGCGCTCATGCGGAAGCTGATCCCCCAGATTCTGCAAAGCGACAGCTCGATCGAAGTGGTGGGGACGGCAATGGACGGCAACTTCGGCCTGCGAAAAATCGATGAGCTCAAACCCCAAGTTGTCACCGTCGACCTTGAGATGCCGGGAATGGGCGGACTGGATATGCTGAAAGCCATCATGCGCCGCCATCGTTTGCCGGTGATCGTCGTGAGTTCACACAGCACACAGGGAGCCTCGGTGACCCTGCAAGCGCTTTCGCTGGGGGCATTTGATTTCGTAGCCAAGCCGCACGATGTTTCGGCACGCATGCCAGAGATCGCGCAAGAGCTGATTGCCAAAATCAAAGCCGCCGCGCAAAGCGGAGGCGTGCGCTTGCGGCCATTGTCGGAAACCACGCTGCCCGCGATCAAGGCGCAACTCGACACCAAGCGCGTACCCACGCGGGTGATTGCGGTGGGAATTTCCACCGGCGGGCCGCACGCTCTGCAATACATGCTTTCTCAGCTGCCGGCGGATTTTCCGGGAAGCATCGTCGTCGTGCAGCACATGCCGGAAGGCTTCACGGAAATGTTCGCCCGGCGGATGGATGAGATTTGCGCGATCGGAGTGAAGGAGGCGCAGTCCGGCGATCTTTTGCTGGCCGGGCGCGCGTTGATTTGTCCCGGCAGCCGGCACATCAAGGTGAAGCGTCTGCCGTTGGGTGACGTTGTGGTGCTCAGCGATGAGCCGCGAGTGAATGGGCACAGGCCGTCCGTGGATGTGCTGTTTCGCAGTCTGGCCGAGGAATTTGGTCCCAAGGGCGTCGCCGTCCTGATGACCGGCATGGGTGAGGACGGAGCGCTGGGCCTGGGAGCGGTCAAGAGTAAGGGCGGATTGACGATTGCTCAGAATGAGGAATCCTGTGTGGTTTACGGCATGCCCCGTGCGGCCATTGAACGCGGCTTCGCTCTTCGAGTGGTCCCGCTGGAAGCGATGGCGAACACTCTGCAAGTGCAATGCATGCCGGAGCGAAAGCCCGGAGACTTTGCGGAGGGTGGCAATAATGGTAAGGCCGCAGGAGCGGCGCAGAGTTAGATTTCACCGGCGAAACCACGCCGGGATGAGTGAATTTAGGGAGGTCATCATGGAGCAGTTTGCACCTGTAAAACGAGCGAAGGATGGGCAGCCCGTCCGCTACCTGGTGGTGGACGACTCAGTCTTCGCGCGCAAAAATCTGGCCCGGATCATCGAGAGCTTCGGCGGACAACTCGCCGGAGAAGCGGGAGACGGCGCCACTGCCATCACAGAATATGAACGCAGCCAGCCCGATATCGTGCTGATGGACATCACCATGCCGCAGATGGAAGGGATTGAAGCGGCGGAGAAGATCGTCCGCCAACATCCTGAAGCGCGCATCGTCATGGTGTCTTCGGTGGGATATCAGGAAAACATCGTCGCAGCCTTGCAACGTGGCGCACGGCACTTCGTACAGAAACCGGTCAAGCCCGAGGTTTTGTACGAAGTCATCAAGTACGTACTGGGTGAAGATGCGGTTGTGGCCAATGCCACTGGCGCAGGAGCCTGATTATGAAAATGGAGCTGATCCAGCCCTTTATCAACGCGGCGGACGCTGTGTTGGCGGAAGGGCTGCAGTGTCCCACATCGATCGCCAGCCTGACCATGGAAGAGGAAGCCTATCGTCGAAAAGGCGTGGCCGCGCTCATCTGGGTCACCGGCGATATCGAGGGGCGAATTATTTTGGATCTCGATTCTGAGACCGCAGTGCGAGTGGCCAGCAAATTCGCCGGCGCCGAGCTTCCGGAGTCCGATGCCTTGGTGCGTGAGACTGTGTGCGAACTGGCGAACCAGGTCACGGGCAATGCCATAACCTCACTCAATGACCAGGGATTTCATTTCCGCGTGCATCCGCCGGTGGTTCACACCACGGACGGCGCGCGGAGCAGCGAAGATACCGAAGCATTGGTCATCTGCTTTGATACGGAAGTGGGCAGCATTTTTATGAATATCGCGCTTCGTCACCACCGGCAGCAGCCTGACTTGATGGCGGCTGCAGGGCGGTGAACCACAGCTTGCAAGACCGGACTGAACCTCGCTTCTCTTCCTGTTTCTCGCAAAATCAAAGTCCTGCTTTTTCGCAAAACCAAAACTGAGCGCCTTTCATGGCCCGGCCAGCATGAAGACGGGATTCTGCGCCAGTGTGGGGACTCCGGTTCCAGTCTGCGGCGAGCCAAGCGTGCAACCAAAGGGATTCTGCACCGTGATCGTTCCGGCACCGAGACCGGTGATGGTAAATGTGCCGTTATTCGAGGGCGGCGTAGAGGAAGATGATGAAGGACAACTTGCCAATCCCGTTACCGCCAGGAACTGACCGACACGAAAAACTGATCCCGAAACCGGCGTGTAGTTGTAAGTAACGCTCGACCCATTTAGCGTGGCTGCGGAGATGTTGATTGCCGGCGACTGGAAAACGCTGGGCGGAGCGAACAGCGAAAACAACCCGTTGGTAGCGGAATCGATCAGCAGCGTGTCGTCGGAGGTTCTGATAACCGAAACGTTTCCGGAATCGCAGTTTGAAATATAGACTTGCGAGCCGTCGGCAGCCGCTACATCCGATACGCGAAATGGCAGTGGAGACGCCCCAAACGGTGAAGTCCCACAGCCCGTCGGGTTAGCCGTATCGACCTGAACCTGGGTTTGAGTCGGATCGAGCGGCGCGAGAGTGCGGATCGTGTTATTCAGAAGATTCGCTACCGATACCTGCCACTCGATAACCGGAGGATTCTGAGTGTTGTCGAGGAAGTAGCTGGCCACGTATGCCCGGCTGGCGTCCGGCAGAACTGCGATCGAAACAGGATGACACGCGGCGATGGCACAAAGCGCCGTTCCCGCCGGCGCCACGGTCAGATCGATCGAGCCGATTGCGGTCGGAGGGTCCGTCGACGCGTCCAGCACGGCCACGCTGGTTGAGCTTGGATTCACGACATAAAGACGAGTACGGACCTTGTCGTAAACCATGTAGTTGGCGCCGACGCCGACTGAGACATTCCCCAGTACCGTATCCGTGGCACTGTCGATTTCCGAGACTGTTCCGCTGCCGCTATTCAGCACATAGACTCTGAATCCCGCCGGCGGCGTCTGCACGGCATCGGGACGGGCAATGGCCCAGACCGGCGACGTGCCGGTCGGGATCGTCGTGATCACGGTGCGGCTCACCGTGTCGATGCTGGAAACCGTGCCGTCTCCTGAATTCGCAGCATACAGCTTTCTGCCATCGGCTGTTTCCGCCAGGGCGACCGGCTTCAGGCCCACGTTGAGCGGGGGATTGAGCAGGAGGTTGGTTCCAGTGGGAATCACTCCGACCGTGTTGTTCCCAAAATTGGCGACGTAGATATTTCCGGTCTCGGTGGTATGAACGAATACGGGTTTCGAGCCTGTGGGCAAACTGGTTGTAGTCACCGGGCCAATGCTGTTCGGAGGCAGGGACGAAATCGTATCCTCGAGGCTGTTCGCTATGTACATGCGAATGGCGTTGGGCATGAGAACGGCGTGAATTGGCCCCAGGCCCAGGGGCGCAACTCCAATGTTAGTGTCGCCTGAAACGTCAATGTGGCTGCTGGCGCCGCCATTGTTAGGGCCATTCGAGCTGAGCACGTAAATCGCGTGCGTGGCCGAAGGACTTGTCGGGGACGGAACCAGAGGCGTAGCTACGGGACGAAAAGTGTCTCCGCAACTAGCGCAAATCAACAGGGCAAATAAGCCTAACGTTAGCCGCAACGCACGAGACAAAGTCATCGACACCTGGAAGAGTCTCTGGGTACTTTGATGCAGAGTGGACTATTTTACCCGCTGGAAAGAATGCGCGCCAGAGCAGTGCCGGAATGCCGGCCCCGGAACCGGATCAGTAGGATCGCTGGTGTCCCCTGACCTTGACATTGCCGAAAGGCTTCAACCTCGGCCCCGGGTTCTTTTCCCGCCCACGGCTTCCTTAGCGGTCGCCGCCGGCTTCTTCTTCCCTTCCATCTCAGCAAGACTTTGTTTGAGCGCGGCCATCAGATCAACCACCGGGGCGAGCTTCTTGGGCTTCTCGACTTCGGCGATCTTGCCACCCTCCAGCTTGGTCTCGATCAGCTTCTTTACATTGTCCTGGAAAGTGTCGTGATATTTCTCCGGCTCCCAATCGGCGGCGAGTGCTTCGATCAGCTGGTGCGCGACTTTTACTTCGGCTTCTTTCAACTCCACGTCGGGGGCGCCAAATCCGTCTACTTTTCTGACCTCGTCTTCGTAGTACATGGTGTGCAGCATTAACCCGCCCTGCGTCGGCCGCAAGAAAACCGTGTACTCGCGATTGTGCATGGTGAGCTTGGCGATTGCCACGTAATCGCTCTCTTCGAGTGCCTTGGTTAAAAGGGCGTAAGGACGCCGTCCAGCCTCTTCGGGCAACATGTAATAAGAAGATTCGAAGTACACAGGATCGACGTCAGCAGCCTTTACGAACTCCAGGATTTCCATGGTCTTGGCGGTCTGCGGCTCGATCTTCTTGATCTCATCCGGCTCAACCACCACATATTCGCCTTTGCGATACTCGTATCCCTTCACGATTTCGTTGCGCTCGACCACCTTGCCATCCGCCAGGCAGACGTATTGCTGCTTAAGCCGGGAAAGGTCGTCGCGATGCAGCATGTTGAAGGAAATGCCGTTGCTGCGGGCGCCGGAAAACAGGCGCACCGGCATGGAAATCAATCCGAATGTCAGATAACCAGACCAAACTGAGGCCGCCATGGTTCACCCCGTAGAGTTCGGCGCCAGAGCAGCGCCAGGTTCTTGAGTTTAGACTACCTTTTCGCGTCTCAGGGACAACGTAAAATAAGGAATCGAAAGCGAAAGCCCAACTAATAGTCTTGTTTTCAAGGGCCTACAACAAATAGGGTTATCGATTGAAGTATCGCAATTTTAAGCGTAAGGCTCAGCACTTTCATGCCTCACCACATTCTGACCGGCGCGGCGCTCACTCTGGCCTTTGCGGTTCTGGCCCGTGTTCTGCGAGGGGTCACCACGGCAGGAGCGGTGGCGGGAGCTGTGTTTTGTTTCGTTTTATATATCGGCGCTGGGCCGGGCGCGATTGTTGTACTCATGCTGGTTTTCGCGTTCACCTGGGCCGCAACCCGCCTAGGATACCGACGCAAGCAAAAGCTCGGAACTGCGGAACGAGCGGGAGGCCGCAAAGCTTCACAGATCTGCGCAAATTTGGGTGTCGCGGGAATTTGTGCTGCTCTCCACGCAGCCAAACCGGGCGATCCGGCGTTGCTCGTCGCCATGGCCGCAGCCCTCTCGGAGGCCGCCTCCGACACGGTTTCCAGCGAACTGGGCCAGGCTTCTGGCGATATGCCTCGATTGATCACCACTTGGGAGCGAGTCCCGGTCGGCGCAAATGGCGGCGTCAGCATCGCTGGAACTGTTGCCGGAGCAATTGCAGCTTTGGTCTTAAGCGTCTTTTGCGCGGCATTAGGAATTGTGAGGTGGAAGTTATCAGGCATCGTCGCTGGCGCGGGCGTTTTAGGGATGTTGGCCGACAGTTTCCTGGGCGCCACGCTCGAGCGGCCCGGCTGGCTGAACAACGATGCAGTCAACTTGCTCGGCACCTTGATCGCAGCACTGCTGGCCTTTTTTCTGGCTTTCTAAAATAATTTCGCTGGCTCTCCGGTAGTTCATGTCCTCAGGTTCCTTGCCGCTTCCAATCACGCAAATGAGAATGGAACGTAAGCTTCACAGGATGATTAGGCTGCGATTTGCGCCGCTTCGCAAATTTTTCTTTCGATTGAGCGAATTGCAATGCAGGCCAGCACAACCATGCGGATTCAGACATTCGTAATCGGGATCGCGCTGGCGCTCGCCTTGCTGCTGTTTGCCAAACGGCATACGGAATCCGCTCCACACACGCCGTTTCGAGCCGTAATCGACCTGACCTCGTCAGAATCCAAAGGAACGACAGGAATCGAGGCTCCCGGACGCTTGGTTCCGGGCATGTGGATCGTGGATGAAATCCCTCCTGAGCGACTCATTGCGCCGCTGGTTGTTCTCGACGTCAGCGCGGCGGTGAGCAACGACCCGCAATACGAGATTTCTGTCGAAGACATCGCCGCCTGGGAGCAGGCCCACGGCCAGGTTCCCCTGGGCGCAGTCGTGTTGGCTCGCACGGAAGCAGATCGCTCGCGCAATCGTTCCCCACAGCTTCCTGCATTTTCCGCCGACGCTACCAAGTTCCTGGTGGAAGGCCGCTACGCGATTGGGTTGGGCATCGACACGGCAATGTTGGACTCCGGTTCCTCGAAGCAGGCCGCAACATATCAGTACGCGCTCGCGCATGGTCTTTATCTTTTGAAGAACGTCGCCAATCTCGACCGCGTTCCCGCGAGCGGGGCGATCGCCATGGTCGCGCCCATCAAACTGCCAGGTGTCTCCGAAGCTCCGGCCCGGCTGATGGCGTTGGTTTGGTAGCATGGCTTTGTCTCGGTTCTCAGATAATCCAAGTTAATCTCATTTTTCCTGCGGCTTTCCTTCTCCTTCGCTCATCTGTGTGGCAGCACGACGTATTTTGAGGGAGAAAAATGGCAGACTCACAGTATCCTGTCGGCAAGTTTGTTTACACAAACCCGCCCACCGAAGAACAACGCCAGCAGATGATCGGCGAGATCGAGCAGGCCCCGGCCCGGCTGCGCGCAGCCGTGCTGGGCCTCTCAGCGAAACAACTCGACACTCCCTACCGTGACGGTGGCTGGACGGTGCGGCAGGTCGTACACCACGTGCCAGAGAGCCACATGAACGCGTACATCCGCTTCAAACTGGCACTCACCGAGGACGAGCCTACGATCAAGCCGTACGAACAGGACAGCTGGGCAGAATTGCCTGATGTCCGATTGACGCCGATAGAAGTTTCTCTCGCGCTGCTCGATTCTCTGCACGATCGCTGGGTGCGCGTGCTGCGGGCCATCAAGCCCGAAGAATGGAAGCGTACCTTTCGTCATCCGGAATTGGGCGTCGTTGCACTCGAGAAAAATCTGGCGCTCTATTCCTGGCATGGGCGGCATCATGTGGGACATATCACGGAACTGAGAAAAAAGATGGCATGGTGATTCCCGGTGACCGCGTTTCTGCGACGCGCATGCCGGCATCCCGGCACTTAGCACGGGCAGCAAAGCGCAATTAGGGTACTTATCTCTCAAAGCTATATATTTTAAGCCCCTGAAACTACTGCCTTTCTTCCGATTTCGACAAGTGTTCCACGTGGAACATTTCTCCATTTTGGCGCAGATGCCAGGAGCTTCATGCCGGAATCCCTACCCTCCACAGCAGATAACTCACCGCTTCCCGCAAGACTGCCTCGCATCGTTGCCAGCCGGTGCGGGGGATCGAATCCGCACGCGGAGCCACACGCACTTGCACGCCTTCATGTTCAAGCAGGTGCCGAATGCGAAACACGTGATAAGCGTCGCTCACGGCCACGCAACTGCGCATGTGATTGGTGCGCATGATCACACCCACGCGCTCCGCCGACTGCGCCGTGTCCGCTCCTTGTGTTTCCGCGATCAGACTCGATTCAGGCGCGCCGCGAGACATCAAATAATCGCGGCCTACGCCACCTTCGCTGTAGCTGGGATCGGCGCCTGAACCTCCCGTGGTGATGATCACGGGAGCGACGCCACGCCTGAAGAGATCAAAGGCATGATCGAGCCGGGCGCGATACACCGGCGAGGGATGCCCGGAATATTCGGCCGCACCAAAAACCACGATCGCGTCGGCCGGCTGAACTTCCTGCAAGGAAGCTTCGCTTACGATCTGTAGACAGGTCACGCCAAGAGCCGCAGCCAGCGCAGTCGCGACCGCTGCGCTCAGCCACCAGAGGTAGCGCCGCGGCCGCCGAGTGCCTTCCGATCCAATCATCCCTTCGCGAAGAATTCAGAGATTTCCTGGCTGGGAATCGCGCCTTCCCGCAGAATTCGCCAACGCGCCTCTTCGTTGGTCAGGTCAACAATCGTGGAAGGGACATCGCGCGGCGAAGTGCCGCCATCGACGATGATCGAAATGCGATCTTTAAGCTGGTCGCGCACCGCGGTTGCGGTTGTGCACTCCGACTCGCCGCTCAAGTTGGCCGAAGTGGCCGTGATGGGAATCTGTGCTGCCTGTACGACTGCCAGGGGAATGGCGGCGTTGGGGACACGCAGCGCGACGTTGCCGGTGTTGGCAGTCACCTTCAGCGGCAGCCTGGATGAGGCTTTGACGATGATGGTCAGCGGCCCCGGCCAATAGCGCCGGGCCAGCGCCTCGAATTCCTCAGGCAAAACTTGGCTCAGCTCTTCGGCCTGATCGACGCTCTCGATCAAAAGCGAGAGTGGCTTGTGCCGCGAGCGCGATTTGATGTCATACACGCGGTCGACGGCGCGCAAGTTAAAGGGGTCGGCGGCCAGCCCGTAGAAGGTGTCGGTCGGCATGCCCAGCACTTCGCCGGCACGAATCTGGTCGGCGGCATAGCGAATGAGCGAGGGCTCCGGTTTTTCACTGCTGATTTTAAGGATTTCCGCCCGCAAAGGTGCGTTCCTCAGCTTCTGAAGTGGACAAGAATGACACCTAACATAACATGACGAGGCATCGCAAGCCGAGAGAAACGCGCTCGCCCCGGCAGAGCAGCGAGTTCAGCAGCCTAATCGCGTATCATTCAAACCCATGGCCTCTGCTCAAAGGGCTGGACAAGACGCGCGATCCCGTCTACGGCACATTGAGGGCCGGCATAACGCCCTGGTGAAAGAGCTACGATTGGCCTTCTCCCAAGCCGCCCTGACTCCCGACGGCTGCTGCGCTGTCGAAGGCCTGCGCATTGTGGAAGAAGCCATTCGCAGCGGAATACGCTTTCGGGCGGTGTTTTTCAGCGTATCCGCCGGGGACGTGGCCAAAAAGCTCTTGCCGCAGCTCGGCGCTCATGTGGAAACGATCGTGCTTCCCGCTTCGCTGTTCGCCAGCGTGGTTCCCAGCGAGACGCCGCAGGGTATTGCAGCTTTGGTGCGGTGGCACTCGCACTCGTTAGATGACCTGCTGGGCCGTTCGCAAGCGGGTCCGCTGGTCGTGATTGCTGGCGTGCAGGATCCGGGGAATGTGGGAACGATTTTTCGCTCGGCCGAAGCTTTCGGCGCGGCGGGAGTGCTGGTCGGTGAAGGAACGGCGAGCGTTTTCAATTCTAAGGTTGTGCGAGCTTCGGCGGGATCGGTATTCCGTTTGCCCATCGCAGAAGTTCAGATGGAGGAAACTGTGCGGCAGTTGCGAGCGGCCGGAATGAAGCTGGTGGCAACTTCCTCGCACAAAGGCACGCCGTTGCCGGAGGCGGAACTGACCGGGCCTTTGGCTATTTTCGTCGGCAATGAAGGCGCAGGCTTGCCGAAGAAACTGATTGGGACGTTCGATCAATTGATTTCTATCCCGCATTCGCCGCAAGTTGAATCGCTGAACGCAGGCGTGGCTGCGAGTATTGCGTTGTATGAAGCGGCGAGGCAAAGAAATTGAATCATTGAATCAATGAATTTATGGGTCTTTTCCAGCCCATTCCGAGCGCTGAAAATCGTGGCGATCGCACGCGGCCGCTGGCTGACCGCATGCGTCCGCGAACGCTTGAAGAATTCGTCGGGCAGGAGCATCTGATTGGGCCGGGCAAACCCCTGCGGGCACAGATTGAGCGCGACGATATCGGCTCGCTCATTTTCTGGGGTCCGCCCGGAACGGGCAAAACTACGCTGGCGCAAATCATCGCCCGCATGACGAAAGCCGAGTTTATTGAATTCTCAGCCGTGCTCGCCGGGATCAAAGAAATCAAACAGGTCATGGCCGACGCTGAACGCGCCCGGCAGTACGGCACCCGGACTATCGTTTTCATCGATGAGATTCACCGCTTCAACAAAGCCCAGCAGGATGCGTTTCTCCCGCATGTGGAAAAGGGCAACATCCGGCTGATCGGCGCCACAACGGAGAACCCTTCGTTCGAAATTATTTCTGCGCTGCTCTCGCGGTCGCGGGTCTACGTGCTGAAGCCGTTGACCGAAGACCAGATCGTTCGGTTGCTGAAGCGTGCTCTGAGCGACGAAGCGCGCGGACTTGGCGCCATGAAGCTCAAGGCATCAGATGAACTGCTCCAGAAAATCGCCGCTTACTCGAGCGGCGACGCGCGCAGCGCCTACAACGTGCTGGAAGTGGCCGCGTCGCTGTCACTGAGCAAACAAACTGACCAGACCGGCGCAGAAATTACCGATGAAATTGTTCAGGACGCGCTGCAAAGGCGTGTCCTGCTTTATGACAAAACCGGGGAAGAACATTACAACCTGATCTCGGCGTTGCATAAGTCAGTTCGCAACAGCGACCCCGACGCCGCACTCTATTGGCTCGGCCGGATGCTGGAAGCGGGGGAAGACCCGCTCTACATTGCGCGGCGCGTGGTGCGCATGTCGGTGGAAGATATCGGGCTGGCCGATCCCACGGCGCTGGCTTTGTGCATGGCTGCACGAGACGCTGTCGATTTCATCGGCATGCCGGAAGGAAACCTCGCCCTGGCGGAAGCGGTTGTCTATCTTTCGCTGGCGCCAAAATCCAACGCTCTTTACACGGGTTATACCGCGGTTCTCGAAGACGTGGAACGCACGGCTGCTGAGCCGGTCCCTCTCCATCTGCGCAATGCGCCCACCAGTTTGATGAAAGGGCTGGGCTACGGCCAAGGTTATCAATACGCCCACGACGTGGAAGGCAAGGTGGCAGACATGCGATGCCTGCCGGACAACCTTAAAGAGCGCGTTTATTATCAGCCGACAAATGAGGGTGTGGAAAGGCGGATTCGCGAGCGGCTTGATGCGATCAAACGGGCTCGATTACGGGCTGCTGGCAGCGCCTCCGGGCCGCAAAAAACTGAATCCAGTCAATAGTTTGGCTAATCTTACGACTTGGCAGCGCAATCCTGCACTCCTCGAGAAAAAGGTATTCATATGGCTGCGAATCCACGACTTTTCGACTCCGATTCCAGCGTCGCGTCCGGTCTCCAGTTCGAGCAGATGGAAGACATGTTCAAGCTGCAGAAAGCGGCGCACAAGATCAACTCGATCCTCGACCTCGATCAACTCGTTGAAAAAGTTGTGAACGATGTTGCGTCGTCGTTCGGCTGCGTCGATGCCGACATTTATCTGCACGATGAAGAGCGCGGAGAATTGGTGCTGGCAGGGGCGTGTGGCTGCACCGACTGTGAAGTTCACGGCAAGGGCCACAGCCTGAAGATTGGCAAAGAAGGAATGGTCGGCTATGTGGCCGCCACCGGCCAGATGCGCTATGCCCCCGACGTGCGCCGCGACCCGTATTACATCGGGTGCGAAGAAGCTACGCTTTCGGAAGTGGCGATTCCCCTGATGGTCGACGGGCGGTTGGTGGGAGTTTTCACCGCGTCGCACCACGAACTGGACGCTTTTCCGCCGCAGCAGTTGCGGATGCTGCAATCGCTTTGCAGTCACGTTGCCGTCGCGGTGCACAACGCGCGGCGCTTCAAGCATGAGCGGCAGGAGCGGGAGCGCATGAGCCGCGAGCAGCAGGAAGCGCGGATCATCCAACAGGCGTTGTTGCCGAAAAGCTCACCGTATGTGCCTGGATTTGCCATCTCCGGGATGAGCGTACCTGCGGGCGAGGTGGGCGGCGATTGGTATGACTTTATTCCGTTCGACGACGGCTGCTGGGGTCTGGTGCTGGCCGACGTTTCGGGCAAAGGAACGGCAGCGGCCTTGTTGATGTCGGCGACGCGCGGCATGCTGCGTTCGCTGGCCACGGCTTGCAGCAGTCCAGGGGAGGTACTGAGCCGGCTGAACCGTTTGCTGGCCGACGATTTTCCGCTGGGCAAATTCGTGACCATGATTTATGCCGTGCTGAATCCCGCGGAACGCACCTTGACCTTTGCCAATGCCGGCCATTTACAGCCGCTTCTGGTCGACGCGCAAGGCGCGCGCTTCCTTGCCAGCGAGCGCGGCCTGCCGCTCGGACTGGGATCCGGTGATTTCTCCGATCATCAGGTCCAGCTTAACGATGGCGCGAAGCTGGTTTTCTACAGCGACGGAATCACCGAGGCAACTGGGCCGGGTGAAGAAGAATACGGCGGAGAGCGCCTGCGCGATCTCATGCTGCGTCCGGAGACTTGCTTCGAGCACATTCTCAACGACGTCCGCAGCTTCGCCAACGGCACGGGATTGCAGGATGATGCCACCGTCATCCTGGTAAGAGAGCAGTCGAACTAGGATTCAGCGGAAGCGCGCGCGGTGGTCCTGCAAGATGCAGCGATCCATGACTACGAAGATGCCTGCCTGGCGGGCTTTCTCTGCGGCTCGCTCGTGGACGACGCCCTCCTGCATCCAAATGGCGGGAATCTTTAACTGGATCGCCTGATCGACCACTTCTTCAACATGTTCCGGCCGGCGGAAAATGTTGACGATGTCGATTTTTTCCGGAACTTCCATCAGAGAGGGATATGCAGGCTCGCCAAGCACTTCCTGCACCTGCGGATTAACCGGAATAATGCGATATCCCTGGGCCTGCATATACGCCGCGACGCCATGACTAGGCCGCAACGGGCTGTCGGAAAGGCCGACCACGGCGATGGTCCTGGCGCGTTTGAGCAGTTCAGTGATCGGATCGGTTCGAGCCGAAGACGCCATACAGGAAGTATAGCGAGGGGGCTGCGGAACTTGCAGGGCGGGAAAGAAAATTGGTGCCGCTACTTTCTGACGGCGCTTTTCTGCTTGAACATTTTGAGTGCAAGTTTGCGCAGAGTGTCCGACACTTCCTTGTTTCCGGCAAGATTCCGCAGATCGCTCACCAAGAGATTCTTGACCAGCGTAAGAGAGAGATCGAGCGGCGTGCGCGGATTGAAGATTAAGCTGCGCATGATGGCGTAATTCTTGGCAAAACGCCGCTTCAGAGGAATGGCGCGGAGAACAGACTCGAGCACATTCTTCTGCGAGGCGATTTTCTCGACCTCGCCGTCGCTAATTTTGGGCGACTCCAGCACCGCCAAAGCGACGACTTTGGTTCCATCGCGGACCAGAAGAGACCGTTCTTCTTTGTTGCCCTTCATCGCCAGCTGGATTCTGCCTTTTATGTCGAGCCTGGAAATTTTCTGCAGGGCGCTGCCTCGTTCTTCGTTGGCGCTTAAGAAAGTCTTCTTGACCGGGGCTCGTCTCGCCGCGGCGGCCGTGCCGGCGCCCGATGGTTTTGTCACCTCGGCAGCAGAGGGAACTTGGGCTTTTGCGCCAGCCACGTCGGTATTTTGCTGGGCCACGGGCGCATTTTGATCTTCTGCGGCCGGTATGAGTTCTTCGTAAAAACCGCCTATTGGCTGGAATTCTTTTTGCCCTTCAGCGGTGATTTCATTGTTGTGTTCCGCCAGATAGGCCAGAACGCCCTCGTCGGAGACGTGTTCCTGCACGGCGGTTTCGGCGATGAGCGATAAAGGATCGCCTGCCTCATCATGCGCCGCGGCTGACTCGTCGAGAGCGAGCGACGTTTCGTGAGATTCGGCTGCGGGTGCTGACTCCAGCGGCTTGACCCCAGCGGCGATGACATTCGGGTTCGAGCGCAACGCTTCCTGCAAATTTCGAGATTGGCGGCAGCGCTCGGTCTCCAGCATAATCTCGGCAACGTCGAATGTGGCTTTGCCCGCGAGCTCAATCAGCGATTCCTCACTCACCGATCGGTTCGAAAGCAGAGCTGGCAGCAGAACCGGCCGCAGATTTCTGGGAGAGATCATGTAATCCAGAACTTCTTTAGGGGTGGTGGGATCGGCAGCCACAGTGCGCGAGACGGCCTCATCCCATCCGGCCAGGGTAAGTTGCGCCTGCTGGCTGAAAACCTTGTTGTGGACGGCAAGGTGGACGAGGATCTCGATCATCTCGCGCGGCGGCACGGCCAGAGAGCCTTTGGCTGCCGCCATGACAATATTCGACGGCAAGGCTGAGACGCGCAGCAGATCGAGCATGCGAGGCATGCTTACAGGATGAGGCAGCGAACCGCAGTTTTTCTACTGTCTTCGAGGTTTGGCACGTTACTTTCGGGTGGGGCTGCGCCCAGGGAGATTGAGACTTCTCACTAGCTGGCGGCCGACTTCTCACTTCGGCGCATCATTAAATAGCCGCGGATGAAGGGCTGCAGATCGCCGTCGAGAACGCGGTCCACGTCACCGACTTCGACCTTGGTGCGATGATCTTTGATCAGGCGGTAAGGCTGCAGGACATAGGACCGAATTTGTGAGCCGAAATCGATATCCAGCTTGGAATCTTCAATTTTCCTTGTGGCCTCGCGCTTCTTCTCCATCTCGTATTCGTAGAGCTTGGATCGCAGCATGCTCATGGCGCGTTCGCGGTTCTTGTGTTGCGAGCGCTCGTTCTGGCAACTGGCGACGATGCCGGTGGGAATGTGGGTGATGCGCACGGCGGAATCGGTGGTGTTGACGTGCTGTCCCCCCTTGCCGCTGGAGCGGTAAGTGTCCACGCGAATGTCTTCCGGTTTGATCACCACTTCGATGCTGTCATCGATTTCTGGTGAAACAAAGACGCTGGCGAACGAGGTATGCCGGCGCTTGGCTTGATCAAACGGGGAAATGCGGACAAGGCGGTGCACGCCAATTTCACTGGTGAGCAGGCCGTAGGCGTAATCGCCATTCACCGCGAACGTGGCGGACTTTAATCCTGCTTCTTCCCCCGGCTGGTAATCGTAGAGCACAGTTTGGAAACCCTGACGCTCGGCCCAGCGAAGATACATTCGCAGCAGCATGTCGGCCCAGTCCTGGGATTCGGTGCCGCCTGCGCCCGGATGGATGGTCACGATGGCGTTGCGAGCGTCATTTCCGCCGGCGAGTAAGGTCTCGGTCTCCAGGCGATCGACGAGTCCGCGAAGCTCATCAATTTCACGGCGCAGATCGGCGTCGACGTTTTCGCCCTCCCGGCCTAATTCGAGGTAGGCAGAAATATCGTCGCTGCGGCGGACGAGTTCCGCCTCCGTCGCCACCAGATGTTCCAGGCGCTTTTTTTCGCGCATGACCTGCTGGGATTTTTGCGGGTTCGACCAGAGGCCGGGATCGGCCACCTGTTTCTCGATGTCGGCTAATTGAAGACGCAGCTTGCCCGCGTCAAAGGTACTCCCGGAGATCGTGGACCTTGTTCTTTAACCCGGAATATTCCTGTTCAAGTTCTTCGACCATAATGCTTTTTTCCTCGATCCAGAATGAGAAGCCGGAGCAGCTCCCATCCAACGAACACTATTGAAATTATCGCACAGAGATAAGCGAACCAATCGCCATAGCGCGTGTAGAAGGTGGTTTCGCTGGACAACGAATAGGGAGCGAACAGAACGGCGCGAATTTTGCGCGGAATGCTGGCCGCGATTCGTCCATAAGGATCGATCGCGGCGGTGACGCCAGTGTTGGTGTCGCGCAAAAGCCATCGGGCGTTCTCAATGGCGCGCATGCGGGCTTGCTTCAAATGTTGAGCGTACGCGCCGCTGTCGCCATACCAGCCATCGTTGGAAATGTTGACAAGCACCTGCGCGCCCTGCGTGACGGATTGCCGTACTTCATCGGGAAAGATCGATTCATAGCAGATGAAAACGCCGAGCTTCGTCGTTCCTGCTTGAAGAGGAGCGTGCGACGTGCCGGGAGTGAACTCGCCGACAGCTTTGGTAAGTCCTCCGGCGAAAGCAAAAATGCGCTTGAAGGGAAGGTATTCTCCGAATGGGACCAGGTGCACTTTGTCATATCGTCCCATCCATTCACCGCTCGGACTCACAAGGCTGGCCGAATTGTAAATTTCAGTGGACTGCTCAGGTGTGTCGCTGGCGCTGCGCGTTCCCAGGCTGCCGACGACCATCCAAGCCTGCGATTGTTGAGCGAGGCTGCTAATTGCATTCCGAAAAAACGGGTCGCTCGTGTAAAACGGCGCCGGCGATTCCGGCCAGACGATCAGATCGGGGTGCGTGGGTCCGTTTCCGCCATTCTGTTGGGCTGGAGGCTGGCTCAGACTCAGAGTTGTGAACTCGCGCAGCGTGGAGAGGAAATATTCTCTCGTCCAGTCTTGGCCTCCGCCTACTGGAACATTCTGCTGCAGCAAAACGGCCAGATGATCGGAGCCGGCCGTGGGCGCGGGAATCCAGCTTCCTGCCTGCAAAACCACGGTCGCCACCAATGCGGCCAGGAAAAGGGCTCTCCGTTTTTCACGTCGGACAAGAAAGATCGCGGCAATCGCCGCGTTCACCAGCATGATCTCGAAGGAAACTGCATACACGCCGGCGATGGTAGCGGAGTGGGTGAGCGCAACGTTATCCACTTCCGCGATTCCCAGCAGATCCCAGGGGAAGCCGCTAATGCGAGTGCGCGCCAGTTCTACCGTCACCCATACCGCAGGGGCTAAGAGCACTGCGCGACGGCTGAACTGAGTTTTGGCCGCACTGTCCCTTGCGGCCAACAAACCGATGATCAGCCCGAAGGCACCGTGATAAAGGCCGAGGTATAAACAAAACAACATCAGGATTCCCGTGGCTGCGGGGGCGCTGACTCCGCCGTACTGGCGCATGGTGGAATAGACCCAGTAGCAAGTTCCTCCGTACCATAGAACGCCGCAAGAGTATCCCAGGAGAAAAGCCTGTCCCGGATTCGCGGGAATCAGTTTCGTGCTTTCGCTGAGTTGCAAAGTTTGCGGCGGCCGGGCCCGTAGCAAAGCAACCAGCAGCGGCGCAACAGCGATCCAGGAGAGCGGATACAGATTGGGGAGAGGGAAAATCAGGATCTGGAGAATCGCCGACAACAGAACAAGCAGCCAGGCGCTGGAGTGGATCTGCCGCACGCGGCAAGCATAGCAAACCAGGCCGCTTGGAAGACTCTCAAGAGGCGCAAGGGACCAAGCCTATGCCGCGTCCCGCGTATCAGGTAACATAACTCACGCATGAATTTGCTTGCCACGATTGGGGTTCGAACGCTGGAAGTGATGTTTGTCGCCGGGTGGTTCGGGACAGCAATCGTGCTGCTGCTGACGGCGATTGAAGACATCGAAACTCTAGTCGAGAAGGACGAACCCCCGCAGCCTTAACGGCCCCAACTGTAAGAATGCCTTCGTCCCCGCAAGATACCGGTCAAGTTTCTAACCGCGTCCGCATTGTGGTCGCGACGTCGGTGATGTTGACTTTTATTTCCTTCTGGCGGGCCGCTGCCATCATCCTGAATGATCTGGGATCCTCCGCCTTTTACGCAGGGGGCATCGCCGAGCAAGCCGTAGGCAAGAGCGCACCGTGGTTCGTGCTGGCCGTGATGCTGTTTTCCTTCGGCGTACGCGCCGTGTACGTGGAAAGCTGCTCGATGTTCGTGCGTGGCGGCGTGTACAGGGTGGTGAAAGAAGCTCTGGGCGGGACTCTCGCCAAATTGAGCGTTTCCGCCCTGATGTTCGACTATGTGCTTACCGGACCGATCTCCGGCGTTTCCGCCGGGCAGTATATTGCCGGCCTGATCAACGACACCATTCTGTTCGCCGATACGCATGGTTGGATTCCCCGCGCGGTCCACGCTATTTTTCACGGAACACCACAAGTCAGCCAAAACGGGACGGCTGTGGTTTTCGCGCTTCTGGTCACGCTGTATTACTGGTGGCAGAACCTCAAGGGGATTGAAGAATCCAGCGAAAAAGCGCTGTGGGTGATGCAGATCACCACCGTAATGGTGGTGCTGCTGCTGGCGTGGTCGGGCATTACCTTGCTGCAAACGGGGTTTCATCTCCCGCCTTTGCCCACACTGAGCAACCTTCATTTCAGTCACGAAGCGCTCGGCTTCTGGAAGCAGAGCCGTGTCGCCTACAACTTTGCGGTACTGGCATTGATTATTGGCTTTGGGCACTCGGTTCTGGCCATGAGCGGCGAGGAATCGCTGGCCCAGGTATATCGCGAACTGGCCCATCCCAAGCTAAAAAATCTGAAGCGCACTGCCATCGTCATCGGCGTTTACAGCTTCGTCTTCACCGGACTGGTCTCGCTCCTGGCGGTCATGTTGATCCCGGACGCCGTGCGCGTACCGGTTTACAAGGACAATCTGATCGCCGGCCTCGCCATGTCGATGTTCGGTCCCCAAGTCTTGCGCCTGGTCTTCCGCGCCTTCGTGGTGGTGGTGGGTTTTCTGATCCTTTCCGGCGCAGTGAACACCGCGATTGTGGGTTCCAATGGCGTGCTGAACCGCGTCTCTGAGGATGGAGTGCTGGCTGACTGGTTTCGTCATCCTCACCGCAAATACGGTACGACTCACCGCATCATCAATATGGTGGTCGGCCTGCAGATTTTTACGATTCTGGTGAGTAAAGGAGACGTCTACGTACTCGGCGAGGCCTACGCCTTCGGTGTGATCTGGAGTTTTGTGTTTAAAACAGTTTCGATGTTGGTGTTGCGCTTCAAGTACAAGGGCGAACGAACCTGGAAGGTCCCCCCTAATCTCAAGATAGGAAAAATTGAGATCCCCATCGGGCTCGCCTCGGTTGCCATGGTCCTGGTTTCGACCGCAGTCGTGAATTTGTTTACGAAATCCGTGGCCACGGTCAGCGGCATCGTCTTCTCGTTGGGCCTTTTCGCTGTGTTCACAGTTTCCGAACGCGTCAACCGGCGCAAGCACGCGCATTTTCAGCAGCAGATGAAGGAGCAGTTCCAGTTGCTGCAGCGGGACACGGTAGATCGCGGAGGCCTGGGAATTCGGGCCGGGAACGTGTTGGTCACGGTCCGCGACTACAACACGCTTAACCATCTCAAATGGGTACTCGACCGGATTGACACCAAGGAACAAGACATTGTGGTCATGACGGCGCGAGTAAGCCAGTTCGGTTCTGCCGCTTACGGTTTATCGACCGAGCAGGTTTTCAGTGACTATGAACAGGAATTGTTCACGCGCGCGGTCAGCGTTGCCGAAAGCTTCGGCAAGCGCGTTTCTCTGCTGGTGGTTCCGGCGCGCGACGTGTGGTCCGCGATTGTGCAGACCGCCATCAATCTCGAATCTTCGGCGGTGGTTTCCGGCCTTTCCAGCAAGATGAATTCCCAGGAGCAGGCTTTTCAATTAGGCCGAACCTGGGAAGAAACGCCCGAGCCCAAACGCCAGTTCGTCTTTCAAGTAGTCCACTCGGATGGCCTCGTAGACACCTTCCGCATTGGTCCTCACACTCCAACCATGAAGGCCGAAGACATCCATCTTCTGCATCGGCTTTGGCTGAACATTACGCGGGAGTCGGGAATGGAGAATCTGCACCATCACGATGTTCTGACCGAAGCCCTCACACGCTTTGCCCATGACTACGCTGGGCGCGACCGGGAGGAGATCGTGCGTGACCTGCGAAGGGTCGCTCGCGCTTCTCCCTCCGCGTTGAATCTTGACTCCTCCGCCGGCACGCAACCAATACGTTCCCTTCCGGAAGATGAAGAGGAACCCATCGGCCCTAAGAAAGATGAAGGCCCTCCCAGCCCGCCGGTTGTGGGGCCCTAGCGCCCGTAATCTTGCGGGTTGGGCATCGCCTTCTCTATGATCTAGGTTGAAAACGGGGATCGTGGAATGGCAGAGCGAAAGCCCGACAAGCCCGCAATCGCGGAAAGCCCAATCGCTGACGTCTTCGAGGGACGGCACCCCTCCGCTTCTGAAAAAATGTGGGCTGAGAAAACGCTTGGTCCATCATTAGAAAAGGCCCCGGAAAAGCCTATTGGCGCCCACTCCGGCATCAACCTCGATGAGCACAGCCATGCTCGTTTCACGACCATTTCTGGTGTGCCGATTCGCCGTCTATACACGCCCGCTGATCTTCCGGAAGATTGGAACTACGAGCAGTACCTCGGCTATCCGGGCCAGATTCCTTACACGCGCGGAATTCACGCCAGCGGGTATCGGGGCAAGCTTTTCACCATGCGCCAGTTTTCCGGCTTCGCTTCGCCCGAGGAAACCAACCAGCGTTACAAGTATTTGCTCGAGCACGGCGGCGGCGGCCTCTCTGTCGCCTTCGATTTACCAACGTTGATGGGTTACGACTCTGACCATCCGGCCAGCGAAGGCGAGGTTGGAAAGTGCGGAGTCGCAATCGATTCTCTGGAAGACATGGAAATTCTCTTTTCCGGCATTGATCTCGAGAACACAACTGTCTCGATGACGATTAATTCGCCGGCCTCGGTGCTCTGGGCCATGTATCTGGTAGTTGCGGAAAAACAAGGCGCCGACTGGAAGAAAATCTCCGGCACGATTCAAAACGACATTCTGAAAGAGTACATAGCGCAGAAGGAATACATTTACCCGCCCGCGCCATCGATGCGGCTGGTGGTAGACACTTTTGAATTCGGCTCCAAGTTTACCCCACGCTTCAACACCGTCTCGATCAGCGGATATCACATCCGAGAAGCCGGCTCGACCGCCTTGCAGGAATTGGCGTTCACGCTTTATGACGGAATTGAGTATGTTGAATGGGCGCAGCGGCGCGGCCTCGACGTGGATGAATTCGGGCAGCGGCTCAGCTTCTTTTTCAATGCGCACAGCGACTTTTTCGAAGAACTCGCGAAATACCGCGCCGCGCGCAAAATATGGTACCAGGTGATGAAAGGACGCTTCGGCGCGAAGAATCCACGCACCTTGCTGATGCGCTTTCATACTCAGACGGCGGGAGTTTCTCTCCCAGCGCAGCAACCGATGAATAACATAGCCCGGGTTGCGCTACAGGCGCTGGCGGCGGTTTTAGGAGGCACCCAGTCACTGCATTGCGATTCTTACGATGAGGCTTTGGCCCTGCCCACCGAAGAGGCCGCGCGCATCGCTTTGCGGACGCAACAGATCATCGCCTACGAAACCGGCGTGACGGAGACGGTCGATCCCTTGGGCGGGTCCTACTTCCTGGAAAATCTGACACTGCAGATGGAAAAGGGAGCGTTCGACTACTTCAGCAAGCTGGACGCGATGGGAGGAATGGTGCAGGCCATCGAACACGGCTATCCGCAGAAAGAAATTGCCGAGGCCGCTTATCAATACCAGCGTGCGGTTGAAGCAAAAGAAAAAGTCATCGTGGGCGTGAATGAGTTTCAGATTGACGAGCCGCCACCGAATATTCTTTACATTGACGAAAGCGTGGCGCAGGCGCAATCGGCAAAACTCAAGGCGTTGCGATCGCGCCGGTCGAACCATGAAGTGCGGCGCCGGCTGGACGCGCTCAAGCAAGCGGCCGCTCAAGAACCTCAGGCTGGTGAGAATGGAAACATCTCAGCCACCAACACGATGCCATGCATCATTGAGGCAGTTCGCGCTTACGCCACCGTGGGCGAAATCTGCGATACATTGCGGGAGGTGTACGGCGCATACACGGAAACATCGATTGCTTAGCTCGATTATCGCCTTCGTTCGCTTTCCGGCGGCAGCGCGTTTCCGAAGTGATTTCTGCTATCTTGCTTGCCTGCGTTCAGTCCAAATCTTTATGCGCAAGGCCATCAATTACCTGAGAAAATCTGACCCGGTTTTGTGCGGCCTGATTCACCTTGTCGGTCCCTGCCGCATGGAATTCGGATCACCCGAGTTTCACAGCCTCGCCGAAGCGATCATCTATCAACAGCTTAATGGCAAAGCGGCGTTCACGATCTACAAGCGTTTTGCCGAACTCGCAGGTGAACCCCTTACTCCACAAGGCATCCTCAAACTGAGTGAGGGCCAAATGCGCTCGGTTGGCCTCTCGAAGCAGAAGTCGTCCTATCTGAAAGATATGGCGGAACGCGCCGCCAGCGGCGCCCTGGACTTTACCCGTTTGCCAGGGATGACTGACGATGAAGTGGTCAAGCACCTGACGCAAGTGAAAGGTGTGGGCGTTTGGACGGCGCACATGTTTCTGATTTTTGCCTTGCGGCGCCAGAATGTCCTGCCCACCGGCGATTACGGCGTCCAAATGGCGATGAAGAAGCACTACAAGAAACGCAAGCTGCCTACGCCTATTCAAATGGAAAAGATTGCCAGGCCGTGGGAACCATATCGGAGCGTGGCTTGCTGGTACTTGTGGAAGAGTCTGGATGTCAAAACCGTTTAGGCTGCCACGGAAGCCCGCGAAGTGAATCTCCCTGTGTAGCCCGGTGTCCTCTGTGGTTAAATGGGTCCGATGCCTGACCCCAAAATCCGCGTGTTGGTCGCTAAACCGGGGCTCGACGGTCACGACCGCGGCGCCAAAGTGATTGCCCGTGCCTTGCGCGACGCCGGCATGGAAGTTATTTACACCGGCCTCCGCCAAACGCCGGAAATGATCGTAAATTCCGCGCTCCAGGAAGACGCTCATGTCATTGGCTTATCCATTCTTTCCGGCGCGCACAACGCCATCGTGCCCCGGGTTATGGATCTGCTTCGCCAACACAAGATGGAGGACGTGCTGGTCGTGGTCGGAGGCATCATTCCAGATCAGGACATCGAGGGCTTGAAAAAGGCCGGCGTCGGCGCGATTTTTCAGCCCGGTACGGCCATGGACGAGATCGTCCAGTTCATCCGTGCGAACGTCAAACAGCACGGCACTGTCAAAGCGATTTCCTAGTGCAGAGGATAACCCGGCTGGCCGGGCAAGTAACCATCTATTTTCAGCACTTTCATGGGAGTCTTCACATCCCGCGCTTCCACCAGAGCAATGCCCCCGGGAAAGCTGGCGAGGGCCTCTTTTTGCATCCCATTCGAAGGCAGCACGACCGGCTCAGCCTGAGCTTCGCCGCGAAAAACCTGAGAAATCCAGTATTGCTTGTACTCGCTTTCCGACATGTGCAGCACTCTAAGCAGAACCAATCGCTCGTGAGTTCCAGGGGCGCGCACGACGAGTTTGACGGGCTGACCTCCGGGCCAGTTGTGCCGCTCGCCGGCAAGAATCTTGCGCAAGTCAGGCATGCTGAGTTCATTCACGGAGTTTTTCTCGTTCACGACAATGGCCACGTCATCGTTATTAGCAGGCGGCGATTGACCAAGCAGCCGCATTGAAAACCAAACCGCAAAGACGATTGCCAGCCTGCCACGCATCTTGATTCGCCTCAAAAAGTGAATGCCAGCTGAAATTGCAGGCCGTTCAGGTCCGGCTCCCCTTTCCGGAGGGTGTGGTCGAGCTGGGTCTTGAATGCAATGTTGTCATTGAAGTCGTAGCGCACGCCAAACGATGGCCCGTACCGCAGCAAAACGTCGCCGTAGACGCTGTGCGGGTTAGCGTTTATGTATTGATAGCGGAAATAAGGGCGAAGCACTCCAAAGCTCTTGGCAAATTGTGTATAAAACGCTGGCATGTTCAACAACAACGGCCCACCGATCCGCGCATGGCGCATGAGGAAACCTTCGTTGAGGAATTCGATTCCGTGTCCGGTAAAAATGACGTGCGCGTTCAAAATGGTCTGACCGAAACGCGGAACCCCAGGTGAGTCCTGGTCGGTTATCCGGTCGTGATAATAAGAACCCCCGATCTGAAGTCCGGGCAGGTGGTCGGGACGGGCGTAGAGCCCAATTAGTACATGATTGCTGTTGTTCTCGTGGTTGATTTCTGCCGATCCGTTTATGTCAGGCCGGGTAGTGTCAGGGGTGCCGTATTCAAGAATATAGTTCAGGCCAAGAGTTCCTGAAGGCAGCAGCCCCTGTGCTTGAATTCCCTCTGCCTGGGTGGGTAACAATCCGCCATCGTCGGTGTAGGCCGTGATCAGGGGACGATCCACGGCGGTCTGTAGCCATCTTCCACTGTGATAGACCATGTTGTAGTAGGAGACATCGGTGTGGTAACGGCCGAACGATAAGCGCAGATGATCGTTGAAATCGTACTTCAGGATCATCCTTTCGAGCGCCACGTCGAAGGTCTGGTTCTCGTCTTCGCCGATGACGATTTCAGAAAGAACTTCAGACTTGTCGTTAATTCGGGAGGTGAGGAACAGGTCAAAGTCGCCTATGAAGAAATTTCCCGCCGATCCAGGATTGAACCCGAAAGTGCCCAGCTCCGGCTTGCGCTGGTCCAGCACTTTGTAATCCGCTTCGGCAAATCCAAGCCAATGAATGCCGTGCAAATCGTGCGGGAGGGGGGCCAATGCCGTTTCAGGAGCGGGATTCTGCGCTGCCGGCTCAACTGGCGGTGCGGGCGGGGCTTGCCCAACCGGAGTTGCCGGCGTGGCCTGCTGGGCCTCCAGAGCTTTGACTTTTTCCTGTAGCTCCTTGACCTGCTGCAGGAGCAGGCGAATGGTCTCCTGTTCGCTGGGCCCCGTATCCTGGGCTGAGCAGACGGCTGCAAGCAGTAGGATCGCACTGCAAAGTCGAAACATAATCGTCCGTTCTCTTTGAATCTGGAGTACGCCTGAAACAACACGCCTTCTCGTTGACTGTCGGCTGGTATGGCCCGGCGAATTGGGTTACGAAAGTATGGGAGAGTAGATGGGCAACACTTTCAGTTCCGGTCTGGATCGAAAGAAATACTCACTTCGCTGACGGTTCGGGAGCCGGCGGCATATTCCCACTTCTTCACCGCCTCGATCGCCGCCTCGGCCAGAATGGGATTTCCTCCCAGCAACTGCACCTTCTCGACCGTGCCTCGCGGCGTGATCGTGATCTGCAAGCGCACTGTTCCGCCAATGTGCAGCTGCCGCAAGGTGGGCGGATAGTCTGGCTCAACCCGGCTGATGAGCCTTCGCTCTGAACCGCTTCGGGCATCGACGATCGTCAAGACTTTGACGCCCTCCGTCGGAATGTCG
>Ga0335076_10000428_pt1 | contig 38467 bp, 36 predicted proteins | sample Lox_Sample_25_FD_206717 | JGI IMG/M metagenome (GOLD analysis project Ga0335076, IMG submission 206717) | Soil microbial communities from Loxahatchee National Wildlife Refuge, Florida, United States - Lox_Sample_2.5 | ecosystem: Environmental > Terrestrial > Soil > Wetlands | place: USA...
ACTGCACCCAGCAGCCGGGGTTATTACCTGTTTCTTCGCCAAGACTCGCTAGCCTCACACGCCGATGTCGAAACGAGGAATCCTCACACCGGTGTTCGCTGCGGGCGCGATTGCCCTCGGGCTGTCTGCCTGCGGCTCGAGCTCCAAGGCGCCCGGGGTCGAGCTCGCGCCTTCGGGAGGAGCGACCGAGACCACGGTTGCCGCTACGCCCAAGCCGCCGCCGGCCCTCTCCAAGAAGCCCACGGTTACGGTGCCGACGGGTCCGGCGCCGACCAAGCTGGTCACCAAGGACCTCGTCACCGGCAACGGCAAGACGGCCAAGGCGGGAGACACGGTCACGGTCAACTACGTCGGCGTCCTCTACAACAACGGCAAGGAGTTCGACTCCTCGTGGAGCCGCAACCAGCCGTTCACCACGGCGCTTCAGGACGGCAGCGTGATCCCCGGCTGGGTGCAGGGCATCCCCGGGATGAAGGTCGGCGGCCGCCGCGAGCTGGTGATCCCGGCGAGCCTCGCGTACGGCAAGCAGGGCAGCCCTCCGACGATCCCGCCTAACTCGCCGCTTGTGTTCGTCGTCGATCTGCTTTCGGTTTCTTCTTCTTAGCCGTCGCAGGGTCCTGGGCGTCACCGAGGCGCCGGGCCCGGTAGAGCGACACCGGCTCCGGCATGCCCTTGAGCTTGTGCTTACGGGCGTAGGACCAGTCGAACCGGTCGCGCGTGGCGTCGCGCACCTCCTTCGTGCAGAGGACGCTTCCGGGACGGGCGGCGCCGGTGACCCTGCTGGCCAGGTTGACCGCGTGGCCGTAGTAGTCGCCGGCGCGCTGCAGCGCCGGCCCTGAGGCCACGCCGGCTCGCAGGCTCGGCAGGTCCGCGGCCTCGATCGCCTCGAGCAGTGAGAGCGCCACCGACACGAGTGCTCCGGGGTCGGGGCTGACGAACATCGCGGCATCGCCGATCGTCTTCACCAGTCGCACCGGCGGCTCGAGCACGTCGTTCGCGAGCTCGGCGAGCTTGCTGGCGAGAGTGCCTAGCTCCTGGGCCTCGATCTCGGCGCCGAGCCGCGTGAACCCGACCATGTCCACGAAGCACACGACGACCTCCTGCGCGCCGCCCGCTTCGCCTGCCTCGCGGTCGGCGGGGCTGAGCATCCCGCGCCGCACGCTCTCGGCGAGATGCTGCTTGTACGCGGCGCGCAGGACCGGATCGATCGCGGGGATGAGCTGCCCGGCCAGCGTGGCGAAACGCTCGGCCACCTCGTCCTCGCTGTCGCCAGGCTCGAGGAACGCCTCTACGAACGCCGCCGCGGTTGTGGCCGCCAGGCGAGCCATCCCCTCGCCGAGCACGCGAGTGATCTCAGCGATCGACTCCTCGCCGAGACCCGACTCCAGGAACATGCTGATTGACTTGGCGGCCTCGACCTCCTCCTCGCCGAACACGTGGTCCTCCCGCGAGGCCTCGGGCAGCCCCAGCAGGCGACGGATCCGCAGCATCTGGGAGGCCGGAAGGCCGGTCTGCTCCTCGAGTTCCTCGGCCGTGTAGCGACCGCCCAGCACGCGCTCGACGAGGAGCAGCGCGAGCCGGTCCTCCTCGATTGCCGCTTTCAGCTCCTCGAGCGTGTACCCCTCGTCGCCCAGGCGCTCGAGCAGCCGATGTCGAGCGGCGCGGTCCTCGCCTTCCAGTCCGTCGAGCAGGCCGGCCGATTCGAAGTCCACCACTGCATCCTCGCGCAAATCCGGGACGCCCGAGCCACGCCGGGCTCAGCCGCCGGGGCGATCGGCTAGCATCGAGCGTCCTCGTGGGTTCGCCCCGATCCGGCCGGTTGATCAAGGCCTCGTCGGAGCACCCGCTTACTTGCGCCCCGTCTGTACACATGCCCACATGCTCTCGATCCTGATGCCCGTCTACAACGAGCGCGAGCGCGTCGAGCGTGCGATCGCCGAGGTCCTCGACACGCAGTTGCCGACCGAATTCGAGCTGATCGTCGTCGACGACGGCTCGACCGACGGCACGCGCGAAATCCTTCGCGACCGCATACGCGGTGCCGACCCGCCCGATCGGGTACGGCTGTTCGAGCATCGCGAGAACCGCGGAAAGGGGGCCGCGGTGCAGACCGCGCTGTCCTACGCGGAGGGCGAGTACTCGGCGATCTTCGACGCCGACCTCGAGTACGACCCGACCGACCTGGGCCTGCTGATGCCGCCGCTGCTCGACGGGCGAACCAACGCCTGTTTCGGCGTGCGAGCATTCGACGGGTACACGAGCCACTCGTTCCTGTTCGTGCTTGGCAACAAGGGCGTCACGCTCGCGTGCAACCTTCTGTTCAACGTGTACCTGCACGACATCATGACCTGTCACAAGATGATCCGGACCGACGTCTTCCGCAGCCTGCCGCTCCGCTCGCCCGGCTTCGCGATCGAGCCCGAGATAACGGCGAGGCTGGTGCAGCGCCGTGAGCGGATCTTCGAGGTGCCGGTGCACTATCGGGCGCGCGCCACGGACGAGGGCAAGAAGCTGACCGCGGTCGACGGGTTCCGGGTGCTCGGTACGCTGCTGCGCTGCCGCTTCTCCGGCGGCCAGTGATTTTGCCGCCCGCCGACCGCGGTATATCCGGCAATCGGCGTCAGGTTTCGGTCAAGCCGCGAGCGGTCCGATCACGCCTGGATGATTCGCTAGCATCCGTCCGCGCCAGGTGCCGGTGGCGGGTGCAGCCCCAAATTGGCTCGGGTTCAACTGATGCGCCCAGTCCTCGACCCGGTCCTCGTCGATGCTCTGGACTGACTCCATTTGCCTTGGATCTTTTGATGCCACTGCGCGGCGAGGACCCATCCGCCGGGCGAGCATTTGTCGCGGAGTGAGAGATGACCGCGGTCGCCGAGCGCCCTGAGACGCCTCGATCGCTGTCGGGTATCCGCAACCTTTCGAGCTGGTTGCATGGTTGGCGGCTGCTCGCGGTGTGCGTCGTGATCTCGCTCGTGTCGGTGGTCGTGCTGCCCTCGGTCCCGAGCTATGACCCGTACGCCTGGATCACGTGGGGACGGGAGCTGTTCAACGGGCTCGACACCAACGGCGGTCCCTCGTGGAAGCCGTTTCCCGTGATCTTCACCGGACCGTTCGCGCTGTTCGGTGGCGGAGCGCCTTACCTCTGGATCGCGGTGAGTCGCGTCGGCGGCCTGCTGTCGTTCGTCGGTGCCTACAGGCTCGCGGCGAGGCTGTCCGGCCGACTCGCCGGATGGGGTGCCGTCGCCGCTCTTGCGCTTACGCTCAATTATGCGACCTACGGACTCCGCGGCACCTCCGAGCCGCTATTGGTCTGCTTCGCCCTGTGGACGATCGTGTTCTACCTGGACGGGCGGCGCCTCGCGGCGTACTGGAGCGCCGTCGCGCTATCGCTCATCCGCCCTGAGGCCTGGCTGTTCATCGCCGTGTACGCGATCGTGCTCTGGGTCCGTGAGCCGAGATGGCGCTGGCAGATCGCGGCCGGGATCGCGCTGATCGGATTCGGCTGGTTCGTTCCGCCGTGGATCTCTGTCGGCGATCCGTTCGGAGCGAGCACGCATGCCGCGTCCTTCAACGGTCATTTGGGAGGCTCTCCGGCTTGGACGGTCCTGCAACGCGGGGCGCAGCTCACGGTGTTTCCGGTGCTGGTCGGCGCGCTCGTCGCGATCGCGTTCGCAATTCGACGCCGCGACTGGCTGCCGCTCATCCTTGCCGGGCTCGCACTGGCTTGGGTGGCAATAGTCGTGATCTCGACCTTGGCGGCGTATCCCGGGCTTGCTCGCTTCATGCTCCCGGCAGAGGCCATCGCTTGCGTGTTGTTCGGGGTCGGGGTCAGCGATCTGGCGTCTCTCGTCCCCGACCGTAGGATCGCCGCCGTGGGTGTGCTCGGATTGGCACTCCTCACCGTTTGGCTGTCGCACAGCCGGATCTCTTCAATCCACCAGGAGGCCGCTACGGCTCGGCTCGCTGTCAGTACTTTCGACAGCATGTCGCTCGCCATCGAGCGGGCCGGCGGGCGCGACGCGCTCGTACCCTGCCCTCAGAGTCGACTCGCCGTGAACCACACCGCCGCGACTGCGCTGGCCTGGAAGTTGGACCTACCCCTCTCGCGCGTTAAGAGCTACCTTGCCCATCCGGGGGTCATCTTCCGCGGCGTTTACGTTTCGCCGCTCGGCGCGCCTCCTGACCTGTCATTCGAGCCACGGACGATTCACACGATTGCGCGGGTTGGGCACACCTGGCACGTGATGGCGATCACGCCGCCGGGCGGCACTCCCGGCCACGGCTGCGTCGGGAGCTGACCCGTGCGAGCAAACCCTGCGACGGTACGAGGCTCGCGGGCTGAGGCGAGGCGACAGAACCGGACCGTGTGGTAGCTTGCGCCGCAGGGCTGGAACAGCGGTTGCTTTGAAGCAGGAGGAGCACGTCATGAGGTCGGGAAGAAATCGCATTCAGGCGATGGTCGCCGTTGTGCTGGTGGTTGCGGCTGCAGTCGGAATCGCGGTGGCATGTGCGTACGGCTCGGCCGCGAAAGTGAGAATGGCCCGAGGCGGTAAGGCCGCCGCCGGTCCGTCTCCTTACTACGACTCCGGCACGACGACGATTCCGGGCAACCCACTGGCCGGACATCGCTGGTTCGTTGATGTGAAGTTCGGGCCGCTGTGGGAGTACGTCCGTATGTATCAGCACAGCCACCCATATTGGGCCCACGAGCTGACCTTCCTCGCTCGGGAGCCCGTGACCAAGAGCTTTGGCGCGTTTGACGAGACCATCGGACCCGACTTTCGCGCGTACCTGGCACGCGTCCAGCAAGAGGAGCCGGGTGCAATCCCGATGGTCTCATTGTCGCGTATTGCCCACCAGAGCTGCCCGTACGTGAACCCGTCCGCCGAGTATCAGCCGCCGGCGTACGAGGCTTGGGTCAAGGCGTTCGTCAACGCGATCGGCGACTACCCGGTGATGGTGCTGGTCGAGCCTGATCGAATCCCCACGCTCTCCTGCCTGCCGCCATCGGCGCAACAAACCCGCTATGCGGAGCTCAACTACGATCTGAAGCTCCTGAGCAAGCACAAGAACGCGATCGTGTACCTCGATGCGGGTGCGTCCGACTGGGTTCGCAGCACCACCGATCTTGCCCACCGGTTGGAGCGGGCGGGGATCAAGTACGCGCATGGGTTCGCCCTGAACGCCTCACACTTTGACACCACCGCTCACAACATTGCCTATGGCCTCAAGGTCTCAAAGCTCCTCGGTGGCAAGCACTTCATCATCAACACGGACGCCAACGGCAACGGGCCGACGCCCCCGGCGCTCCGCGCGAAATACGGCGGGTGCCAGCCGCCAAACATCGGGGCGGGAATCAGGCCGACGATTCAAACCGGACACAAGCTGATCGATGCCTTCCTGTGGCTCGATACCCCCGGTTACGCCGCCGGCTCCTGTATTGGTGTGCCGAACGGCGGTTACACCTTCTATCCGCAACTTGCACTCAAAATGGTCCGCAACGCGAACCCGCCCTTCAAGTAGGGACGGCCGCGGCATCTCTGATCGGGCCGGACGGACCACGTCCCTCGGGGCGACGACGGACCGTCGCGAACGTCGAACGAGAACAGCGCGATGACCTTAGCCCCCGCCGGCGGCCGACGAGGCTCGCGCCTTGCCGCCCTGCGTGTCCCGCTGAGCTTCCAACTCACGCGGTACCGGATCGCGATAGCGCTGCTGACGCTGCTCGCGTTCGTGCTGCGCGTCGCCTACATCATCTCGACGCATGGGTTCGCGCCCCAGCACGACGCGCACCACTACGACCTTGATGCCCTCTACATCGCCAACGAGCACCGCTACCCGCCGCTCTTCGCTCCGAACGGCACCTCCATCCCCAACGCCTACCGGCCGCCCGTTTACGAGGTCTTCCTTGCCGTCATCTACAAGGCGAACTATCTGCTGGGCGGATCGGGGACATCTCGGTGGGCGACGGCTCGTGTCGTGGAAGCGGCGATTGGGGCCATCGCCGTTGCGGCGCTGGCGCTGATCGCGCGGCGTCTATGGGGAAGACGGGTGAGCCTGGTCACGGCCGCCATTGCTGCGATCTTCCCGCCCATCATCTTCGTCGCCGAGTCGCTGTACTCGGAGGCGCTGTTCGTCCCGCTCGTAGTCTTCGCTACCGCCGCGATCGTCGAGTATCGCTACCGACGGAAGTGGTGGATCCTCATATTGGCCGGTGTTCTGACGGGCCTCGCCGCCCTGACCCGAGAGTACGGGGCTGTGCTGGTGATCCCGTTCTGCGTCGCGCTGCGTCCGCGCGATGGTTGGACGCGGAATTCACTGGCGCCGATCACGGTGCTCATTGCCTGCACGTTTGTGATCGTGATCCCGTGGACCATCCGCAATGCCGTGGTCCTTCACGCGTTCGTCCCGGTCAGCACATCCACGGGGAACACGATCGCCGGAACGTACAACAGCGTGTCCCGGGACGCCCGGCACGATCCGGCTGCGTGGCGAGACCCGTCGAAGATCCCGGATTTTCGCCGCATCTATGCGATCGCTCATCAGAACCAGGCGAAGATGAACTCAAGTCTGGAGTCGGCGGCCTTCGCATTCATCGGTCGACATCCCGCCTACCCATTCGTCGTGGCCTACTGGAACACGGTCCGAATGCTCGAACTCGCGGGCTTTCATCGCAGCGAAGCAACAGCGCATTACATCGGCGTCCCGCCTGGCGACACCGATGTCGGCATTTACGTGCTGTGGCTGCTGCTGCTGCTGGCGATCGGGGGCTGCTTCACACCGCAGGTTCGCTCGGGCCCGAAATGGGTGTGGCTCATTCCGGTCCTGATGTATCTCTCCGTCGTATTCACGCAGAGCGAAACCCCCCGGTTTCGCTCGCCCATCGATCCATTTCTGGTGATGCTCGCCAGCATCGCGCTCGTCAACGTGTGGGACTGGGCGGCGAGGCGGTTCAGCGCGCCGGTGACATCGTTGCGCCGCGGCGCCCCGGCCGCTGGGTCTGGGCTGTGATGGGTCGCGCTCGACGTGCCACTCGCCCGGGCGACCGCCGAGCGGAGCGAGGCCCGGCGGAAGTCGCATGAGTGACGAAGCACGAGGCCCGAGGCGGTCCGCGGCCCCGATCCGCTGCTCGTTCTGCGGCAAGCCCCGCAGCCAGGTCGCGTCGATCGTCGCCGGGCCGACGCCCGCGGTCGCGATCTGCAACGAGTGCGTCGAGCTGTGCGCCGAGATCATCGCCGCGCAGCGCGGGCCGCTGCCACCCAATGGCCCGTTTCACCCCGGGCCCGGCGGTCCGCATCCCCCCGGGGATCAAGCGGCGTGAGGCCCGGCCGGGGAGGCGTCCGGCTCCCGACGCAGAATGGTAATCCAATGATCGTCGTTGGAATCGATCCCGGCACCGCCAGCACCGGCTACGGCGTGGTCGAGGGCTCCGGGTCGTCTCTGAGCATGCTCGCCGCCGGCGTGATCGAGACGCCGGCCGGCGTCCGGCTCGAGCGCCGGCTGGCCGAGATTCACGGCCACGTGGTCGAGTTGCTCGACGGCTACCGTCCGAACGCGGTCGCGATCGAGGAGCTGTACTTCGGCGCAAACGCCCGGACCGCGTTCGCGGTCGGCCAGGCGCGCGGCGTGGTCCTGCTGGCGGCCGGCCAGCGCCACATACCGTCACGCTCCTACACGCCCCAGCAGGTCAAGGGAGCTGTCTGCGGCAACGGCCGCGCCGGCAAGGATCAGGTCGGGCGGATGGTCGCACGGTTGCTCGGACTGTCCGAGATCCCTTCGCCCGACCATGCCGCCGATGCCCTGGCCGTAGCGATCTGCGAGTGCAATCGCTCGCCGTTCGACCGGGCGCTCTCCCGCACCGGAGCCCGGCCGGGAGCGCGGGCGGGGGTGCGGTCATGATCGCGATGATGTCCGGAACCGTGGTCGTGCGTCGCGCCGATCACGTCGTCGTCGACACCGGCGGCGTCGGCTACCGGCTCGCGGTGTCCGCCGAGACGCTCCGGCACGTCCCCGCGGTCGGAAAGAGCGTGGTCCTGCACAGCCATCTCGTCGTTCGCGACGACGCGCTCGCTCTGTACGGGTTCGCCACCGAGGAGGAGCGCGAGCTGTTCCTGATGCTGATCGCGGTGCAGTCGGTCGGGCCCAAGGTCGCGCTTGGCGTGCTCTCGGGCGGGCCGCCGCGTGAGTTGCTGGCGGCGGTCGCCGCCGGCGACATCGCGCGTCTTCAGGCCGCGCCGGGCGTCGGCAAGCGCACCGCGGAGCGGATCATCGTGGAGCTCCGCGAGAAGGTTGGCGCCACCGACACGGCCCCGCCCGTGCTGGCGTCGATCCGCAGCGAGGACCCGCGCGCGCTCGCCCGCGACGGGCTGCTCGGCCTCGGCTATACCGCGCTCGAGGTCGACGAGTTGCTCAACGGCGCAGAAGGCGACAAGCCCGAGGATCTGATCGCCTACGCGCTCCGGACGGCCCGCCGGTGAGCCCGGTCAGAGAGATACAGGGCTCCGCCCACCCCGACCGGCCGGACGGGCGGGTCCGGATTGGGGACCCGCACGAGCTGCCCGAGGAGGACCTCGATCGCTCGCTCCGCCCTCGCCGGCTGGAGGACTTCGTCGGCCAGGGCGCGGTCAAGGACCAGCTCGCGGTCTCGATCGAGGCCGCCGCGAGCCGCGGCGAGGCGCTCGATCACGTCTTGTTCGCCGGCCCGCCGGGGCTCGGCAAGACGTCGCTGGCCCAGATCGTCGCGGCCGAGCTCGGCGTCCCCTTCGTGCAGACAGCCGGCCCCGCGCTCGAGCGCAAGGGGGACGTGGCGGCGTTCCTGACCGCACTCGAGCCCCGTGCGGTGTTCTTCGTCGACGAGATCCACCGCCTGCCGCGCGCGCTCGAGGAAACCTTCTACCCGGCGATGGAGGATGGGTGCCTGCCGATCACGATCGGCCAGGGTGCCGGCGCGAGCGTGGTCACGATCCCGCTGCCCCCGTTCACGCTGATCGGAGCTACCACCCGGGCCGGCCTGATCACGACTCCGCTCCGCGACCGGTTCGGGATCCAGCATCGGCTCGAGCACTACGATGCCGACGACCTGGCGACGATCGTTCACCGTTCCGCGCGGCTGCTCGACGTCGAGATCGAGGACAGTGGCGCCCGGGCGATCGCGGACAGGAGCCGCGGCACGCCGCGCGTGGCCAACCGACTGCTAAAGCGGGTCCGCGACTACGTCGAGGTACGCGGGACCGGCGTGGTCACCGGCGATATGTCGATCGAGGCGCTCGACCTCCTCGGCGTTGATCACGCCGGGTTGGACCGGCTCGATCGGGAGATCCTCCGCGCGATATGCGAGAAGTTCGGCGGAGGGCCCGTGGGTCTGTCGACGCTCGCGGTCGCGGTTGGTGAGGAGCAGGACACGATCGAGGACGTGTACGAGCCCTACCTGCTCCAGCGGGGCCTGATCGAGCGCACGCAGCGGGGTCGCGCGGCGACCAGGCGCGCCTTCGAGCACCTCGGCATGGATCCTCCAGGACCCATGTCGCTCCTTTAAAAGTTGATGAAGAGCCTGGGGGGACGGCCAGGCCCTCCAGCTATCCTCAGGGCGCCAATGAGTCACGAGCACTATTTCATCTGCCCCCACTGCGGAAACCGGTCGATGGGGACCGACCGCAACGCGGGTTTCCGCCGGGAAGCCCGGGGCTGCGAGAAGTGCGGGTTCGCGTACCTGTACGAACTGCTCGACGATTACTACCCGGCTCCGAACGCGGCGTTCTTCGCCTGCGATTCGGACGGCCGGATCGTCGATTGCGGCCGCGGGTCGTTCGAGCTGACCGGGCTGAAGACCGAGCAGGTGATCGGCCGTCCGGTCCACGACGTCCTCGGGCTCCGCTTCGAGGACGGCAACGACCATGTGAACACCGCGCTCGAGTGGGAGGTCCGCGTCAAGAGCAAGCCGGTGGAGGTCCACGCCGAGCGGGATCTGCCCGCCAAGGCGGTTGCGGACATCTTCCCGGCTTACGACGACGAGGAGGGCGGAGTGCTCGTGGTACTCACGCCAACCAACCACCACTGAGTGCCGATCCCGGCTCCGCCGCCACCGCCCAGGCTCTAGCATCCACCCTGACCGATGACTGATCGCCAGCGAAATGGCTTCGTCCTGCTCATCGTCGTCGGGCTACTGATCGGCTCGCTGATCGTGATCGCCGGCGTCCCCGGCGTGACGAAGTCCAAGAAGACGGTTCTCGGCCTTGACCTCAAGGGCGGCGTCGAGCTCGTCTACCAAGGCCTCCCGAGCCCGCAGACACCCAAGGTGACCCCAGACGCGCTTCAGCGCGCGGTCGACATCATGCGCAACCGCGTCGACCAGCTGGGCGTCGCCGAGCCGGAGATCCAGACCTCGGGCGACAACCAGATCACGGTCGGCCTGCCGAACGTGAGCGACACGGGGCGCGCCGAGCGGGAGGTCGGGACGACCGCCCAGCTGTTGTTCTACGACTGGGAAGCGAACGTCATCACGCCGAACGGCAAGTCGGTCGCCAGCCAGCTCCAGACCCAGGATCCGGCCGCGACCCAGATCAGCCAGGGAGGCACGAGTCAAGCTCCGGGCACCCCGGGTGCCGGGAGCATGAATCTGTACGACGCGGTCAAGCTCGCTGCCAAGCAGCCGGAGAGCTCGAGTCCCGAGAACTCGCGGCTCGGGCCCGAGTACTACATGTTCGGAGCGCCGGGGAGCGCGGCCTGCGAGGCGGCGGCGAAAGCGAACGGCACGGTGCCGACCGCCGGCCGGCACTGCCTGCTCTCAGGACCCGACGACAACAAGTCGGACCTCCTGTCGGGGCTGCCTCCGGGTGTGACCGCGGCCGACGGGGAGATCGTGACCGTGCCGCAGGGCACGGTCGTACTCCAGGCGATTCCGTCCAGTTTCTCCAAGCCGACGCCGATCAGCGATCCGAGCGCGCAGTTCTTCGTACTCAAGGACAACGTCGCGCTGCGCGGGAGCGAAATCAACAATCCCCAGCAGAGCACCGATCCCAACACGAGTCAGCCCGACGTCACGTTCGGGTTCAGCAACAAGGGCAAGAGCCAGTTCCAGAACGTCACGGCCAACATCGCCCACCGTGGCGATCTGGTCAGCGGCCTCGGGCAGAACCTCAACCAGCACTTCGCCGTCGCGCTCGACAACCAGCTGATCACCGTCCCATACATCGACTTCAAGCAGTACCCCGACGGGATCAACGGCGACAACGGCGCCGACATCAGCGGCAGCTTCTCGATCACCTCCGCGCAGGACCTGGCCAACGAGCTGCGTCTGGGCGCCCTCCCGATCAAGCTGAAGCTCATCTCCGAATCCCAGGTGTCGGCGACCCTCGGCAAGCAGGCCCTGCACTCGGGCCTCGTCGCCGGCCTCGTCGGCCTGCTGGTCGTCGTGCTCTTCCTCGTCGCCTATTACCGCGTTCTCGGGGTGATCGCGACCTTCGGCCTGCTGATCTACTCGATCTACTTCTACGCGCTGATCAAGCTGATCCCGATCACGCTGACGCTGCCCGGGATCGCCGGTCTGATCCTGACGATCGGCGTCGCCGCCGACGCGAACATCGTGATCTTCGAACGCGTCAAGGAGGAGATCCGGGGCGGCAGATCGATCCGCCAGGGGATCGTGATCGGCTACCGCAAGGGTCTGAGCGCGATCATCGACGCGAACGTGGTCACGATCATGACCGCGTTCATCCTGTTCGTGCTCGCCACCTCCGATGTCCAGGGGTTCGCGTTCACGCTCGGGATCGGCACGTTCGTCTCGCTGTTCACCGCGGTGATGGCCACGCAGGCGATCCTGACCACGATGGGATCGTCGCGGATGATCTCGAGCCCGTCGATGCTCGGAGCGGGAGGAGAGAAACGCACCTGGAAGTTCGACTTCATGGGGGCGTCGAAGTACTTCTTCTCGATGTCGGGCGTGATCCTGCTGATCGGGGCGCTTGCGATCGGTGGCAAGGGCCTGAATCTCGGCATCGACTTCACCTCGGGGACGAGGATCGTGGCCGGCCTCGAGCACGCCGCCACGCAGCAGCAGGTGACGAGCTTGCTGACCTCAGCGGGCGTATCCAATCCAGAGGTCCAAAAGGTCAGCGGCGACAAGACGCTCGGACCCAACGCCTATCAGATCTCGTTCAAGTCGTCGGCCAACGCGGCCCGCGAACGGGAGAAGATCCAGAACGCGATACAGAACAAGTTCGGGATCTCCGACAACGGCAGGAACTTCCAGTACACGTCGGTCGGTCCGACGTTCGGGAGAACCGTCGCCAACAGCGCGATCGTCGCGATCATCGCCTCACTGCTGGTGATCGCCGCGTACGTGGCTCTGCGGTTCCAGTGGAAGTTCTCGGTCCCGGTGATGATCGCCCTCGCGCACGACCTCCTGATCACGAGCGGCGTCTACGCACTGACCGGCCGACAGGTCACGACCGCGACCGTCGCAGCGCTGCTGACCATCCTCGGGTACTCGATGTACGACACCATCATCGTGTTCGACCGAGTCCGAGAAAACATCCCGCGGATGCCACGCGCCGCGTTCTCCCAGATCGTGAACCGGTCGATGTCCGAGGTGCTCACGCGGTCGATCGCGACGACGTCGTGCACGTTGATGCCGATCATCGCGCTGCTCCTGTTCGGCGGCTCCGCCGGCTCGACCGAGCTGACCGACTTTGCCTTCGCCCTGCTCGTCGGCGTCGCGTCCGGTGCCTACTCGTCGATCTTCATCGCCTCGCCGGTGCTCACACACTGGAAGGAACGTGAGCCTCAGTATCGGCACCGCCGCGAACGGATCGAGTCCGAGTTCGGGTATGTGCCCGCCTACGCAGCGGTCGGCGCCGACGTCGAGCCGACCCCGCGCCGCGTCCGTCGCGGCGCCCGCCTGACCGAGCCTTCCCCCGAGGGCGTGTCCGCCGCCGAGTTCGAGGAGATGAAGCGCGACCTCGAGCTAGACCTCCAGGAGTCCGATCGGGGCGGCCATCGCACCTCGACGCTGACCAAGCGGCTCGCCCACGCCAGCGAAGACGAGGCTACGAGCGCACCCCCGGCGCAGAGGACGCGCTCGGGATCCGGCTCGGGGTCCGCGATCACGCGGCGCTCGAGGCGGTCCGACGGCACCCGCGACGGATCGAGCCGCGGTGGAAATGGATCCCCCCCGCCGCCCACCCAGCCACCGTCACAGCAGTCTCCACAGCGCCCCGAGGCCGAGGGGACAGATGAGGTCACCCCGGCTCCCGACGTGGCCGAGAACGAGGGTGTCGCTCCGACCCCGCCCAAGCCGCCAGCCAAGCCAAGGACGCGTAACCGCCGCCACGGGAGGCGTCGCTAATGGCTCTGCTCGCCTGGGCCATGATGGGCCTCGCCCTCTGGCATTTCACGATCTGGCTTCCCGACCGGTTCTGGGGTGGCATCGTCGGCGCCCTGATTGGAGCGCTGATCGGCGCCATCCTCGTGGCGTGGATCATCCACGGCTTCTCCGTCCCGTCTCGTCGCGACACCGATCTCGCGACCGCGCTGGAAGCGATTCCGGGGGCGCTGATCGGGCTTGCCGCGATCTGGTTCGAGGGCGTCCGGCGCGAGCGCGTGACCGGGATCGGCCCCGAGATGGTCTGACCGGCGCCCCGCGCTCGCCGATCGTTCCAATTCTGCGACGCCGCGTAACGGCTCGCGCCTGGTTTTGCCCGTCGTTCGCCGGTTCCGTCGGGGCCGGTCCATACCCTGCCCGCGATGCCCGAGGCAGCAGCCCTACTCCGCGTCGCGCCCACTGACCCGCAGCGGCTGGACGCCCCGCTCCATGCGGTGCCCGACCCGGCCCCGCCGCTGCCGCGGCTCGAACTGCCGGCGTACGACCTGAGCGCGGCGCTCGAGCTCGAGCGGCGGCTCGGCGTGAGCCACGTGCTCGCGCAGGTGCTCGTCCGCCGGGGGCTGTCCGAGGTGTCCGCTGCGCGAGCATTTCTGAACCCGAGCGAGGCGCATTACCCGAGCGCGTTCGCCGGGATCGACCGGGCGCTCGCGACGATCGAACGCCACGTCCGCGCCGGCAGCCGGATCGTCGTCCACGGCGACTACGACGTCGACGGCGTGTGCGCCACCGCGACCATGGTGCGCGCCCTGCGCGAGCTGGGGGCGGACGTCGGCTGGTACCTGCCCGACCGGCTGACCGACGGCTACGGGCTGTCGCTCGAGACCGTGAAACGGCTCGCGGCCCGGGACACGGGGCTGCTCATCACGGTCGACTGCGCGATCACGGCCGTCGACGAGGTTGCCGCGGCACGATCCGCCGGGGTTGACGTTGTCGTCTGCGACCACCACGCGCCGCGGGCGGACGGCAACCTGCCCGCCTGCGAGATCGTCCATCCCGCGGTGTGCGGGTACCCGTGCGCTGACCTCTGCGGGACGGCGGTGGCGTGGAAGCTCGCGCAGGCGCTCGGCGCGCCCGGAGTGGAGGACGACGTCGAGCTGGTGGCGCTGGCCACGGTTGCCGACCTGATGCCGCTCGTCGGCGAGAACCGCCGCCTCGTGCGCGAGGGGCTTGTGGCGCTGTCGCGTACCTCGAGGCCGGGCCTGCGCGCGCTGATGACGGTCGCGAAGGCCGATCCGAGCGCGCTCGACACCGGCGTGCTCGCGTTCCGGCTGGCGCCGCGGATCAACGCCGCCGGCAGGCTCCGCCGGGCCGACGCGGGCCTCGAGCTGCTGCTCACCCGCGACGCGCGGCGCGCCGCGGAGATCGCGTCCGAGCTCGACCGGGTCAACACGGAGCGGCGGATCGTCGAGCAGCGGATCGTGTGGGAGGCCGAGGAGCAGGTCGCCGAGCACGGCGAGCGGTTCTCGTACGTGCTCGCGGGAGAGGGCTGGCATCCGGGGGTCGTCGGGATCGTCGCCTCGCGGGTCGTCGAGCGCCACCACCGGCCGGTGGTCGTGGTCGCGCTGGAGGGGGATGCGGGGTCGGGCTCGGCTCGGAGCATCCCCGGCTTTGACCTGCTCGCGGGGTTGCACGTGACCGCGGAGCACCTCGATCGCTACGGCGGCCACCGCGCCGCCGCGGGAATGGCGATCCGGCGGGACCGAGTCGAGGCGTTCCGGGAGGCGTTCGAGCGGCATGCCGCCGGGGTGCTCCTCCCCGAGATGCTGGTCCCGCGCGAGCGTGTCGACGCGATCGCTTCGGGGTGTGAGCTCGGCCTCGAGCTGGCCGAGGAGCTCGAGCGCTTGGAGCCGTGCGGAATGGGCAACCCGCGGAGCCGGCTGCTCGTGCCGGGGGCGCGCCTGCGCGACCCGCGGCCGATGGGGGAGGGGCGCCATGTGCGGTTCGTCGTCGGCTCGGGCGGAACGAGCGCCCGTGCCGTCGCGTTCGGGTGCGGCGGCCAGCTCGGCATCAAGCCCGATGAGCCGGCCGACGCGACGTTCCGGCTCGAGCGCAACTTCTGGAACGGGGCGGTCGAGCCGAGGCTCGTGCTCGGCCACGCGCGGCCGTGCGCCCCGGATGGGATCTCGATCCTCGGGGAACCGGACGACTACCTGGCGTGCGCGCTCGGGGCGCCGGATCTCGACCCGCCGCCCGCACCGGCCCTCCCGCCCGCGCGGGCCGTGCTCGACCGTCGTGGACAGAGTCCGCTGGCGGTGATCCGCGATGCGATCACGGCCGGAGGCGAGGTGCTCGTCGTCTGCGCGGACGCACCGCGGCGGTTGGGTGGCCTCACGGCTAGAGCCGGCGGGTTCTCGCTGATCTCCTACCACGCGCTCGCGCGCGACCCTGGCCTCGCCGAGCGGTTCGTCCAGCTTGTCGCGCTCGACCCTCCGGCGGGTCCGGAAGGCAAGTCAACATTGCGTGCAGGCACCGGATTCACGCACGTGTCATGGGGCGAGGCTGAGCTACGCTTTGCGCAGCAGATGCATGAGCTGGAGTACGGACTCCGTGCCTCGCTCGTGGCTCTTTATCGCAGCCTCAGGCTGCGGGGGAGGGCGACCGGCAAGGAGCTCGAGCACCTGCTTCGCGGAGACGGTCCGCACGGTCGCCCGGCACGCCTGGCGGCCCGGCTGATAAGGGTCCTCGCGGAGCTGGAGCTCGTCAGCCTCGACCGGGACCTGCCGGCTCTTGCGATCGCAGGCGGTGCTCAGACCGAGCTTAATCGTTCTTCGGCGTACAGGGTCTACGCTCAGAGGTATGAGGACGGTAGACGATGCCTGAGCAGCGCAAATCATCTTCCAGGAGGCTGAGCCGAGCCCGCCAGAAGGACGGGGCGGGTTCGAACAGCCGTGAGGCGCCCGGCTCGCCGCTGTTCCCGGGGTCGCGGTCGCCGATCGACCGGGTCGTCCATACCGACGAGCATGCGGACGTAGTCGAGCACTCCGAGTTGACGCCGTCCGAGCGTAGGCTGGTCGGCGACCTGTTCGCGATCGTCGAGGAGCATGCGCACGACGCCGCCGCCGTGATCGACCGCGACCGGGTCGAGGAAGCGTTCGTTTACGCGTGCGTCCACCACGCCGACCAGCGTCGGCGCTCCGGCGAGGACTTCATCGTGCATCCCGTCGGCGTGGCCAGGATCTGCGCGGCGATGCGCCTCGACACCGAAACGCTGTGCGCCGCGCTCCTGCACGACACGGTCGAGGACACCTCCGCGTCGCTGGAGGAGGTGCGCGAGGCGTTCGGCGAGGAGATCGCCGGCTTAGTCGACGGCGTCACCAAGCTCACCGGCCTGACGTTCCAGTCGCGCGACGAGGCGCAGGCGGAGAACTACCGCAAGATGATGGTCGCGATGGCCACGGACATCCGGGTCATCCTGATCAAGCTGGCCGACCGCCTGCACAACATGCGCACGATCTCGGCACTTCCCAAGCAGAAGCAGATCGAGAAGGCGCGCGAGACGCTCGACATCTACGCGCCGATCGCACACCGGCTCGGTATCCACGCGATCAAGTGGGAGCTCGAGGACCTCGCGTTCCAGACGCTCCACCCGCGCAAGTACAACGAGATCAAGGGGCTGGTTGCCCAGCAACGCGCCGAGCGCGAGCGATACGTGAACCAGGCCGCGACGTACGTGAGCAAGGAGCTCGAGGAGCTCGGCATCCGCGCCGAGATCTCGGGCCGCGCCAAGCACTTCTACTCGATCTACGCGAAGATGACCAAGAAGGGACGCGAGTTCAACGAGATCTACGACCTGACCGCGATGCGGGTGATCGTCGACTCGGTCAAGGACTGTTACGGCGCGGTCGGCGTCATCCACTCGCTGTGGAAGCCGCTGCCGGGGCGCTTCAAGGACTTCGTGGCGATGCCCAAGTTCAACATGTACCAATCGCTGCACACGACCGTGATCGGGCCCGAGGGCCGGCCGCTCGAGATCCAGATCCGCACTCGGGAGATGCACGACCTTGCGGAATTCGGAATCGCGGCGCACTGGATGTACAAGGAGACCGGCGGCGCCCAGGCCGGCCGCCGCGACGGACAAGCCGGTCCGCCGGCGTCCGACACGAAGCTCAAGTGGCTTCGCTCGCTGCTCGACTGGCAGCAGGAGGAAGCGGACCCGCGCGAGTTCATGGAGACCCTCAAGGTCGACCTGTTCGAGGACGAGGTGTTCGTGTTCACGCCGAAGGGCGAGGTCAAGTCGCTCGCTTCCGGCGCGACCCCGCTGGACTTCGCGTACGAGATCCACACCGACGTGGGCCACCGCTGCGTCGGCGCCAAGGTCAACGGCAAGATCGTCCCGCTCTCCTATCAGCTGCGTTCGGGCGACATCGTCGAGGTCCTGACCTCCAAGCGCGAGCGCGGGCCCTCGCGCGACTGGCTAGCGCTGGTCAAGACCACTCGCGCGCGGAACAAGATCAAGGCGTGGTTCAAGGCCGAGTCGCGCAAGGACTCCGAGCACCTCGGTCGCGAGCAGCTACAGGACGCGCTGCGCAAGCAGGGGCTCCCGGCGCAGAAGATCGTGGGCTCGCCGCTGTTGGCGGACGTGATCCGCGAGATGGGCTTTCGCAAGGCCGATGACTTCTACATCGCCCTCGGCGGCGCGAAGATCTCGGCCAAGGTCGTCGTCAACAAGATCATGCAGCGCCTCAAGCAGGGCGAGGCCGCGGAGTCCGAGCCGACCGCGGCCGACGACCTGCTCAAGACGCGCCGGCGCCGGTCGCGCGCGACCACTTCGTCCTCGCGGTTCGGGATCACGGTCGAGGGGATCGACGAGGTCATGTTGCGGCTCGCGAAGTGCTGCCGGCCGGTTCCGGGCGACCCGATCGTCGGCTATATCTCGCTCGGGCGCGGGATCACCATCCACCGCGAGGACTGCCCGAACGTCGCCGTGCTCAAGAAGGATCCCGAGCGGTTCACCCCGGTCTCCTGGGACGGCGACCCGGAGACGTCGTTCCGGGTCGAGATCGAGGTGGACGGCTGGGATCGCCACCGGCTGCTCGAGGACATGTCGAGGACGTTCGCCGAGGCCGGCATCAACATCCTCGAGGCGCGCTGCATCGTCAACCACCCGATGGTCAAGAACCGGTTCGTGGTCGAGGTCGGGGACACGCGGTCGCTGGACCAGGCGATCAATCGCCTTCGCAACATCGACGCGGTGTTCGACGCCTACCGGGTGACGCCGGCGGCGGCCTAGTCATGGGCGTCATCCACCGCCGGGCTGCTGCGGGCGGCGGGTGGGACGGCGTCTCGCCGCAGGCTTACGACGATCCGTCGCTAGCCGGGGTCCGCAAGCACGAGCTGATCGGCGAGGCCGAGGGCGCGAGCCAGTACCGGATGCGCTACTTCGAGGTGCCGCCGGGCGGCCGGACCGCGCGCGAGCGCCACTCGCACGACCACGGCGTGATGATCGTCGCGGGGCGGGCGCGGGTCACGCTCGGCTCCGAGGCGCACGAGGTGGGGGAGGGGGACGTCGTGTACGTCGCCGGGGACGAGCTCCACTGCTTCGAGGCGCTCGGCGATCACGAGCTCGGATTCGTGTGCGTCGTCGGGCCGCGGCCGGGGTCCTAGCGCCCTCACCGTCCCAGCCCAGGTGGCGGGCGCTGCGGCGGCGTGATCCTCACCGTCTGGGCCCTTGCCCCACGGATCTTCGAGATCACGACCGCCTCGCCGGTCCGAAGACCTTTGATCTCGTTCGGATGAACGATGTAGCGCTCACCGAGGCGCCGGGTGCCCCGGCCGGTCCCATACGCGCCGAGCAGGCCGCCGGCGATCTGGCGGGTCTCCTCCCAGACCTCCTCGGTGCCGGCGATCTGTGCGATCGTGAGCGCCGAGCCTGGGACCTCCTGGCGATGGACGATCTTGACCGCGGTCACGCCGAGCACCAGGTCGCGGAGCCCAGTCGAAGCCCGGTCGAGGTCGGCGAGCTCCTGAGTGGCGACGAGCACGGGCATGCCCGACTCGCGGCCACGCGATAGCAGCGCGGCAACATGATCGCTGCCCAGCCCCGAGAACTCGTCGATCCCGATCACCGCCTGTTCGAGGGATCGCCCCCGGGACGGCTCTAGCAGGCGGTCGCCGGACGCCGCAACGAGATCCTGGACCGCGAGCGTTCCGATCTGAGCCGCGAGCTTCCCGTATGTGCTCGAGTTGAGGCTGAACACGACGACCTCGGGGCCGGACAGAGCGCTCCGGAGATCGATTACGTCCCTGTCGCCGGCCGCGGCCGGCGCGAGGAACGGACCGGTGTGCGACTCGGTCAGGACGGCAAGCCGCGTCTGGAGCCCCCGAACCGCGCTGACTTGGTCGTGCGTGAGCCCCGCGAGATAGTCCTGCACCCGTTCTCGCTGCGGCCGGTCGACGCTTCTCAGGGAGGTCGCCAGTCGGCGCGGATCCATGAGCGCAACCACCTCGTGCAGAGTCGGGGCCTGACCGGGATCGGCCCGCTGGAGGACCTGGAGGACGGTCTGCATGTATCGCTCGGCGGCGCGCTGATAGTGCGGCTCGGTGAACCGCTCAGTCCCGATCAGCTTGTCCTTGAGTTCGGTCGCGTTGCCGTAGGCGAGCGGATTCCAGTGGCAGCCCCCGTCGATCGTCCATACCTTGACGGGACGGCCAGCGGCGCTCGCGGCGTCGGACAGCGCGCCCACAAACGACGGCGAGCCCTTCATGTCGATCGCGATGACCGGCCGCCCCCGGCCGATCTGATCGGTGAGGATCGCGAGAAGCGTGGTGGTCTTGCCGGCGCCGCTCGCTCCCAGGATCAGACCGTGCGCCGAGAGCTCGTCGTCCCCCAGCCGCACCAGTCGGCCGCGCCGGTCGACGCCCAGCACGATCTCGTCGGTCCGCCCCCGGGATCGCCGGGTGAGGAGCCGGGCGCCCCGCGCCGCGCAGATCCCGAGCATCGCCGCCGCCGCTCCCAGGCCCACGGGCGACGGCGCCAGGATGAGCCCACCGAACGCCGCGATCACGAGCAACCGACGTAGCGCGGCGTGACGGTCGGCGCGCCTCATCTGACGGCATCGGTTGCGTGTGTGCGGCCGGCGGTCCGGGCGATCGCAGCCGACGCACTTGTCGACGCGGTCGAGCGGACACGCTGGACGTGCACCAGGTCCGAGATGCCGAGCCGGCGCGCCGTCGACTGGACCGAGCGAGCGAGGAGCGGACGGCCGACGAGGTACACAACGCCGTCGTAGCGTGGATCGGCGCCGTATCCGGCGAGGATCTTCTCGAGGCGGGTGCGGCTCTTCGGGGTCAGCTCGAGTTCGAGCGCGACTCGCCGTCCGTCCATGGTCCGCAGGACCAGGTCCGGATAGTGGAGCTGTTCGTTGCCGCGGGGCCCGAAGCCGCCGAGCCTCACCGCGAGGGGCTCGGTTTGCGGATCTCGAAAGCCGTCGTGCGAGCGGAGCCGGCGGTCGGAGATGATCTCCTCGACCGGGCCGAACGTCCCGCGATGCGCGGCCAGCCAGAGCCACGCGACGCCGACGTCATGCTCGTACTCGCGCAGGTTGGTCCCGGGGGACGAGAGGGAGCTCCCGATCATTCCCAGGCCACCTTTCGTGATCTGGTAGAAGCGCTGGAAGCCGGCATGGCCCTTGACGAGCCCGGCACCCGCGAGCCTTTTCAGGCGCGTCGTCGCGGCCGCGTTCGAGGTCTCGAGCAGCACGGCAACGTGCGCGGGGAGCGCCAGTCGGTGCTCGGCCAGGAACTCGAGCAGCTCGAGATCGCGTTCGCTGGCACGGTGATCCACAAGCCCAAGAGCCGCGAGCCTGGCCGATTCACCCCCCGGGTGAGCTACGGCCTACAGCCCAGGGTGCGGAAGCGAGCTGGTGTCGACCACCTGGAAGTCCTTGCCGGTCAGCCGGTCGAGCAGGTGGAGCGCGTCGTTGTTCCATTTTTTGTTGGGGGCGCCCGAGATGTACCACGGCGAGCCGTTGTCGGCCAGGATCATCCCGTAGCGCTTGAGCGCCAGGGCGACCACGCGCGCCTGATACGGAAGCCCGGAGATGTTGACGCTTGCCTTCAGGCGAACGCGCAACCCCATGGGCGGCAGATTCGCGCCTTGACACGTGGACGCCTCGTGACGTGCCGGATACACGTACCGCGGCGCCGTGCACGGCGCGGTGAACCGGAGCGCGTGGTCGATCGACCCCGTGGCGACCTCGTCGTAGCGGGCGAGGCCGGGGAGGATCGGCAGGCCGGCGGCGTCGGCCGAGGTCCAGCTGGCCGGGCGCAGGTGATTCGAGCGGAGGTTGAAGATCGCGCCTGAGCCGGCCGTCCAGCGCCGGCCGCCGTCGTGCGGATAGGCGGCGAACAGCTCGTAGTCGGTGCACGTGTCGCGGTTGACCACGATCACGTGCCGGTCGCCGCCCGAGCCGTACCCGCCTTCGATCGGGACGCCGCGCGGCAGCGGATACGGACCCTTGTCCGATTCGGAGGCGTACTGGAAGGAGACCGGAACCTTGTGCGTGTTCGATCCGACGACCGCGAACGGAATCCCGATCGGCTCGCCGTTGTACAGCCCCGAGCCGAAGTCCGGGTGGACCGTGTTGTCGAGCCCGATGCTGGCGATGACCGACGCCGAGTTCTTGGCCACCGGTAGCCGGTCGATGCGCCGGTTCCACGGATTGTTCGCGGGGAACACCGGGCAGTTCGGGGCGCCGGGAAGCGGGTGGGCCGAGACGAGCGCGGGCACCACGATCGCCGTGATCAACGACAGGGAGCCGAGTGCGAGCGCGAGGCGGCGCATGCTCAGGAGACGACGGCGATCCCGCGCGGGTTCACGCCGAACACGGCCTCGTCGACGTCGCCAAGGTAGTCGCCGTCGACCTGGAGCGGCAGCGCTCGCTCGTCACGCGAGGAGATGCGCAGCCCGGTGACGCGCGCGAACGCATGGACGTGACGGTGTCCGCTGACCTTGACGCGATCCGAGAGGGCACGCCCCAGTATCGACGGAATGTCGGTCGGCCGCGCGCGGTCGAGCACCACGCCGGCGAGGTCGCCGCTGGTCAGCGTCGCGCCCTCGGCCATCTCGACCGGCTTGTCCCCGAAGTACGTGTACGGCGTCGAGTTCTGAATGATCGCGGTGACGCCCGAGATCGTCTCCTCCCCGACCTGGGCCTCGAGCCGCGGCGGGTGCACGAGATACCGGCGGGTGAACGTGCTGACGCCGGTCAGCGTGTAGTACCACTCGCCGTATTTGGCCTTGAGCTTCGGATGGGCGTCGACGCGCTCGACGACGCTCGCGTCGAGCCCGACGCCGGCGGAGAACAGGAACATCCGGCCGTTCACCAAGCCGACGTCCACGCGCGTCGGATGCCAGTCGTCGGCCATCAGCAGCAGGTGCTCGGTCGCGTCGACGACGTCGTTCGGGATCCCCAGCATGCGGCAGTACACGTTCGCGCGACCGCCGGGCAGGCAGCAGAGCGGCGTGTTCGACCCCGAGAGTCCGTTCGCGGCCTCGTTTACGGTGCCGTCGCCGCCGAACGCCACGACCACGTCGTAGCCGTCGCGCGCCGCTTCTCGGGACAGTTCGGTCGCGTGGCCGCGAGCATCGGTGTCGATCGCCTCGACCTCGTAGCGGCCCCGCAGCGCATAGACCACGAGGTTCTTCAGCCGGTCCGAGACGGTCGTCGCGTACGGGTTGACGATGATCAGCATCCGCCGGCTGGGTGCGCTCGTCGCGAGCGCGACCGCTGCCTCCAGGCGTTCGAGCGGGTCGACTGAGGTGGCGGCCATGCCGACGCTTCAACACCAAGCGGCCACGATCGTTACGCGGCGCGGGAGCGATGCGCGGCCGCTCCCGTTCAAGCCGACTCGAACTCTGTCGATCGTCTGCTTATAATCCGCAGCACATAGCAGTACGCATCAAGAGGGGTGGAGGGACTGGCCCTGTGAAACCCCGGCAACCTCCCGAAAGGGAAAGGTGCCAATTCCATCAGGCTCCAACGACAAGCCTGGGAGATGTGGATAGGGCGGTTTCCTTGACCTCCGACCACTGACCCCGGCGGAGGTTTTTACATATGCCGCCAGAGTCTCTTCGTTGTAAAGAATGCGAGACGACCTACCCGCTCGACGCGCGCTACGTGTGCGAGCGATGCTTCGGACCGCTCGAGGTTGCCTACGCGCCGCGGGCATCGACCGATCCCACTGAGCTTCGCCGCCGGATCCAGGCGGGCCCCCATTCGCTGTGGCGCTACAGCGACTTCCTTCCGGTGCAGGCGCCCCCGAAGGGCACCCTGCCGGCGGGATGGACGCCGCTCCTGCGGGCCGACCGGCTCGCCGAGCAGCTCGGCCTGCGCGAGGTGTGGATCAAGAACGACGCGGCCAACCCGACGCACTCGTTCAAGGACCGCGTCGTCTCGGTCGCGATCGCCCGCGCACGTGAGCTCGGCTTCGAGACGATCGCGTGCGCTTCGACGGGCAACCTGGCCAATGCGGTGGCGGCCCACGCGGCGGCCGCCGGACTCGAGTCCTACGTGTTCATCCCGCACGACCTCGAGGAGCAGAAGGTGCTCGCCACCGGCGTCTACGGGACCAACCTCGTCAAGGTGCGCGGCAACTACGACGACGTGAACCGGCTCTGCACCGAGCTGTCGGCCGAACGCGAGTGGGCGTTCGTGAACATCAACATGCGGCCGTACTACTCGCAGGGGTCCAAGACGCTCGCGTTCGAGACCGCCGAGCAGCTCGGGTTCGAGCTGCCGGACCGCGTAGTCGCTCCGATCGCCTCGGGGTCGCTGTTCACGAAGATCGCGCGCGGGTTCGAGGAATGGATCGAAGCAGGCCTGCTCACCGGCGAGCTGCCGACGTTCCACGGCGCTCAGGCCCGCGGCTGCTCTCCGGTCGCGACGGCGTACGAGGCCGGGCAGGACTTCTGCCGGCCGGTCAAGCCGGACACGATCGCGAAGTCGCTGGCGATCGGGAACCCGGCCGATGGTCCCTATGCGATCGACCTGGCCCGGCGGACCGGCGGCTCGATCGAGGCCGTGACCGACGACGAGATTCGCGAGGGGATCAAGCTGCTGGCGCGGACGGCGGGGATCTTCACCGAGACCGCCGGCGGCGTCACCGTCGCGGTGCTGGCCAAGCTCGCGGCGCAGGGCGAGATCGACCCGGACGATCGCGTGGTCGCGTACATCACCGGCGAGGGCCTGAAGACGCTCGACGTGGCGCGCGGGACGTTCGAGGCGTGGGACATCGAGCCGACGCTCGACTCGTTCGAACGAGCATCGGAACGTGCCATCGCTTTGGCGTGATAAGACTGCGGAAATGGCAGTCACGGTCAAGATCCCAACCCAGCTGCGATCCGCGACCGACGGCGAGGCGTCGGCGAAGGTCTCTGGCTCGACAGTCGGCGAGGTGCTCGACGCTCTTTACGATCGCTACGGCGAGCTTCGCCACCGCATCGCGGAGGACGGCGGCCTGCGCCGGTTCGTCAACGTCTACGTCGGCGGCGAGGACATCCGCTTCCTCGACGGACTCGAGACGGCCGTCTCCGACGGCGACGAGGTGACGATCCTGCCGGCGGTGGCCGGCGGGTGAGCGCCCCCGCGGTTCGCACACACGGATAGCGCGCCACTCTCCACCCGGATCAGGAAGAGCGGCGCGCTATCAGCCCCCGGAAGTGAGTCGGCTTAGGTAGACGGCGCCGCCGCCGCGGTCGCCGGCGTGTCCCCGGAAGTCGCGCTCGCGCCGATACCGACGGGGCAGGTCACGCCGGTACCTCCGAGCCCGCAGTACCCCCACGGATTCTTCTCGAGGTACTGCTGGTGGTAGTCCTCGGCGTAGTAAAACGGCCCGGCCTTGGCGATCTCGGTTGTGATCTCGCCGTAGCCGGCCTGGTTGAGCCGCTGCTGGAATGTGTCACGGCTCGCCTCGGCGATCCGGCGCTGCTCCTCGGTCGTCCAGTAGATCGCCGAGCGGTACTGCGTGCCGACGTCGTTGCCCTGGCGCATGCCCTGCGTCGGGTCGTGGTTCTCCCAGAACAGCCGGAGGATCTCCTCATAGCTCGTCTTGGCCGGGTCGAACACGACCAGCACCGCCTCGGCATGACCGGTGCGTGCGGAGCAGACTTCCTCGTAGGTCGGGTTCGGCGTCATCCCGCCGGCATAGCCAACCGCGGTGGTGTACACGCCGGGGGCCTGCCAAAAGACGCGCTCGGCCCCCCAGAAGCAGCCCATCCCGACGATCGCCCGCTCGAAGCTGTCGGGGAACGGAGGCTTGAGCGGCGTCCCCAGGACCGCGTGGCGAGCGGGGACGGGCATCTCGGTGTCGCGCCCGGGCAGCACGCGGTCGGGGTCGACCATCGTCGTCTTGCTCCGCAGTCCAAACATGTTCACAGCGTACTCGGAGCGCGCCAGGCAACCGGTGAATTCCTGCTGAACCCTGCGCTAACGTTGCGTCATGGCCGGTGAACACGACGGGCGCCAACGGCTTCTGTCCCGCCGTGCGTTGCTGGTGAGCCTCGCGCTACTCGTGCCGGGGATACCGATCGCGGTCGGCGTCGCGATCGGCCTCCAGAAACCCACTGCCGGCGCGGCGGCCACGACGACGTCGGAGAGCCTCACACCGGCGGCGCCGACAGCCGGGGCCACGGCGGCTGCCGCCGAGCTGACCCTCCCGGCCATTCCCGGCGGTTCGGGCGCGCTCGTCGCGCTGCTGCTTCACCCGACGAACCTCCGGTCATCGCCCCGCGGCCACACGATCGCCCGGCTCCGGACGAAGACCGAGTTCGGCTCGCCGGAGATGCTGTGGGTCGTCATTCACCGCCCGGGCTGGCTCGGCGTGATGACCCCGCAGGCGGGCAACGGGCGCGTCGCCTGGATAAGCCAGAGCGCGACCTCGCTGAGCCGCGTGCCGTGGGAGCTCAAGGTGTCGCTCGGCTCACGCCGGCTGACCGTGCTCGACCACGGTCGGGTCGTCGAGCGGTACGCGGTGGCGATCGGGGCGTCCAAGGCGCCGACGCCCACCGGCCGGTTCGCGGTCACCGACCGGCTCGTCACCAACGACCCGAGCGGCCCGTACGGCTGCTGCATCCTCGCGCTGTCGGCGAGCGCACCGCACGCGATCCAGGGGTGGACGGGCGGGACCCGGATCGCGATCCACTCGACTCCCGAGAGCGGGAGCATCGGCGAAGCCGCCAGCCACGGCTGCGTTCGCGTGACCCTTGCCGAGGGCCGCTGGCTCCTCGCCCACATTCCGTTAGGGACCCCCGCGCTGATCAGCAGCTGACGGGGCGCGTCCGCGTCCGGACGGCGTGCGGCCCGGTTCATCGCCGGCCTGTTTCACCGCCGGAACCGCTTGGGTAGCCGAAAAGGAACACCTGAGCTAGCGAAACGAAAGGAGCCGTGGGATGGCCAACGAGCTCAAAGGTAAGCGTGTGGCGTTCCTGTTCACCGACGGGGCCGAGCAGGTCGAAGTGACCGAGCCGCTCGAGGCGGTGCGCAAGGCCGGGGCCGACGTCGACATCATCTCGCTCGAGAAGGGCGAGGTCGAGATGTGGAAGCACTTCGACAAGGGCGACAAGATCACCGCCGAGGTGGCGGTCTCCGATGCCGACGCGTCCGACTACGACGGGCTTGTGCTCCCGGGCGGCGTCGCCAACCCCGATCAACTGCGCCTCAACAAGGACGCGGTGAAGTTCGTCCGCACGTTCTTCGAGCAGGACAAGCCCGCCGGGGTGATCTGCCACGGTCCATGGATGCTGGTCGAGACCGGCGTCGCCAAGGGCCGGAAGGTCACCTCGTGGCCGAGCCTCCAGACCGATCTGCGCAACGCCGGGGCCGAGTGGGTCGACGAGGAGGTCGTGGTCGACAACGGCCTCGTGACGAGCCGCAAGCCGGACGACCTGCCGGCGTTTTGCGCGAAGGTCGTCGAAGAGATCGCGGAAGGCAAGCACAAGCAGAAGGTCGCGGCCTAGCCCGACCGCCAGCGACTGCGATTTTCGCTGACTATGAACGAAAATCGCAGTCGCTTCGGGCCGCGACCCCCGCAGCGCCCCTTCATCCACGGGTTGCGACGCATGTCCTTTACTTAAGTATGTACTTGTGTTATGCTTGCATCGGTAAGCAAACGTAAAGGAGTAAATACATGGAGTCGCACATCACTCCCGACAACACGCAGTACCAGCAGGTCACAGTCGACGTGCCGGAGGATCGGGTGGCCGAGTTCCACGCGTTCTTCGCGCGCTTCCTCGCGGGAGGCCCGGGTGGGCGCCGCCGGGGTGGACGCCACGGACGTCACGGACACGGACACGGCCACGGCCACGGACACGGTCATCACGGTCGCGGTTGCGGCCGGCGAGGCGAGCGCGCCGAGCGCGCAGAGAGCGCCGAGCGGTCCGAGCCGAGCGCCGAGACAACTGAGATCTGATGGCCGACAAGCAGGTCACGGTGGCCGTACCCGAGGAGCGGGTGCCGGAGTTCTACGCCTGGTTCGCGCAGTTCCTTGCGTCCGAGCCGGGAACTCCGCCCTCGTTCGGAGGGCGGGGCCGCCGTGGCCGGCGCGGCATTCGCCGCCACGACGACGACGCCCTGCCGTGGTCGCACGAAGACGCCGAGACCGCTGCCTGGCTCTACCGCAAGCTGGCCCCGCCGGCGCGCGAGCTGTTCGATCTGCTCGCCGACAGCCCGGGAGCGCGGGTCGGAGGCGAGCAGGTGGCCAGGCAGCTCGGGCTCGACAAGGGCTCGCACGGCGTGGCCGGCATCCTGGCCTGGCCGGGCCGGTACTCCCGCCACCTCGGCCGGGTGCTGCCGATCGCGACCGAAGGCCGCGCTGACGGCGGCACCGACTACTACATGGATCCCGAGACCGCGGCGCTGTTCAAGGCCGCCCGCGAGCGCTAGCGGCGCCCTCGAAGAACGCCGCGAGCTCCGCCGCGACCTCCTCGGGGCGGTCCTCGACCAAGAAGTGCGAGGCCTCGACGCCGCGGCCGCGGACGTCGCGCGCCCAGGATCGCCACACGTCGAGCACATCTCCGTACAGCCGTCCGAGCGCTCCGCGGGTTCCCCACAGCGCCAGCACCGGGCACTCGATCAGCCGACCGCTGTCGGCCTCGTCGAGCTCGCGGTCGATCGTCGCTCCCGCCCGGTAGTCCTCGCATATCGCCTCGATCGCGTCCGGATCCCGCAGCTGGGCCCGGTACGCCGCGATCACCTCGTCCGGATAGCGGCCGGGCTCGCCATCGAGCCCGAGCGAGCGGAGGTGATCCTCGAAATACGCGTCGGGATCGCCGGCGATCAGACGCTCCGGCAGCGGAGGCGGCTGGGCGAGGAAGCCCCAATGCCAGTAGACCACGGCGAGCCGGTCGTCGGCCCGCGCCCATACCTCCGCGGTCGGCACGATATCGAGCACCGCGAGCGCGGTGACGCGATCGGGATCGTCGAGCGCCATTCGATACGCGACGCGACCGCCGCGATCGTGGCCGGCGACGGCGAAGCGCTCGTAACCGAGCGCCGCCATCGCCTGGGCCTGGTCGAGAGCCATCGCGCGCTTCGAATGCGGCCCGTGGTCGGCCGCCGGTGCCGGTCGGAGCGAATCCCCGTAACCCGCGAGATCGGTCGCGACCACCGTGAACCGGTCGGCCAGCAACGGCGCGGCGGAGTGCCACATCAGATGGCACTCCGGATAACCGTGGAGCAGCAGCAACGGCGGTCCGCTGCCACCGACCCGAGCGTGGATCGTGCCCCGCTCGGTCGCCAGCTCGTGGGCGGAAAAGCCTTCGAACATCAGAGATCCTCGTCGCGCAGCGCTGGCGTTCCGGCGGCCAGCAGCGCGACCGCGCCCGGCGGCGTCAGGCGCGCGGGGGAGGGGTCGGCGGCGACGTGGGCGGCGATCCGGCCGAGGTCGAGCTTGGCGACCGCCCCGACGAGGACCGTGTTGCCGGCACGTCCACCCATCGACCATACGTGCGGATAGGCCGTCGCCAGTCCGGCGCCGACCGCACGCACGTCGCGGGCGGCGCGGTTGTCGACGACGTTGATCAGCGCGAGCGGCGCGACCCGCGCCGTCTCGGCCAACGCCTGCACGGTGATCAACCGCCGGGGCACGGTCGCGGCCACGAATGCATCGATGACGACCGCGTCCCAGGTCGCGCTGCCCTGGCCCGCGAGGAACGTGCGCCCGTCGGCCATGCGCACCCGCAGACCCGGGGCGCGCCTCAGCCCGAGATGCTCACGGGCCAGGGCGAGTACGCCGGCGTCGATCTCACACACCTCCTGGCGGCCCTCCGGATCTTCGGCGGCGAGCGCGCGCGCCAGCGCACATGCGCCTCCGCCTACATGCAGCACCCGGCGAGCTCGCGCCGCACGCAGGATGATCCTGATCCAGCGCAGGTAGTCGAACTCCAGATGCGACGGGTCGGCCAGATCGATGTACGAGGCTTCCATTTCGCTCTGGCGCAGAAGCCGTCCAGACGGGCGCAGCGGGTCGCGTTCGGCGATCAGATCGCCCGATCTGGCGAGGGTTAGCTGCTTGCCACGAGACCGGGCCACCCGACATAGGCTGCCACCGAGTCCGCGCCGAGAGGGTAGAGGGGCACCAAGAGTGGGCAGAAGGTACATGTGACGTCCGATTCGAAGGTCACTGCGGGAGTCGTCTACAAGGCGGTGCTGCTCGCGTTCGGATTGGTGATCGCCGCGATGATCTTCCACGCCCTGACGAGCCTGGTGCTCGGTGTGCTGATCGTCGTGATCATCGCCACGCCGCTGGCCGCGTTCGCCGACATGCTTCAGCGCCGCCACGTCCCCCGAGCGCTCGGAGCGACGCTCGGGCTGCTCCTCGGCCTCGGCGCGCTGGCCGGCCTGGTGGCGCTGATCGTGCCCGTGTTCACGCGGGAGGTGAACCACTTCGCGGATTCCCTGCCGGCGATCGGCGATTCGCTCAGCCGCCGGCTCGGGCACCTGACAGGCTCTTCGCCGGGTCACATCACGGCGCAAATCCAGCATTTCGTGAAGGGCTACACGCACAATCCGTCCAAGCTCCTCGGACCGGTGGCGTCGTTCGGGGCGAGCGTCGCCGCGGCGGTCGCAGCGATCATCGTCGTGCTGCTGACCGCGCTGTACACGGCGATCCATCCCGAACCGCTCGTCAACGGGTTCATCCGGATGTTTCCGATCCCGCGGCGCCCGCAGGTCCATCACATCCTGCTGCGGCTGCGGACCGCCTACATCGCCTGGCTGCGCGGGCTGGGAGTCGGCATGGTTGTGCTCGGCACGCTGACGTACATCGGTCTCCAGCTCGTCGGGCTGCAGTTCGCCGCGTTCTTCGCGGTGTTCACGGCGGTCGCGATGATCGTCCCGTACTTCGGGGCGCTCGCGAGCTCGATCCCGCCGATCGCGTTCGCGCTCACGGTCTCGACCAAGCAGGCCGTCCTGGTCGCGATCATCTACGTCGTCGCCCACCAGGTCGAGAGCAACATGATCCAGCCGCTCGTCGTGGCGCGGACCGTGAAGCTCCATCCCGCGGTGGTGGCGATCGGCGTGGTCGCGGTCGACCAGCTGTTCGGCTTCATCGGGCTACTGATTGCGGTGCCGCTGATCGCGACCGTCACCGTCCTGGTAGACGAGCTATGGATCCGGCCACTCGAGCGCGGAGGCGAGCGGGCCCCGCTCGAGCAGGTGCGGCGCTCGGCGGCCGAGGGGCTCACGGTCCGGGCGCGCCGGTGACCGCGGGAGCCGGATCGCGGGAGGTCGGACCGCCCGCTCGGGTACGTGTGCGACGCGCCCGGCTCGGGTAGCCCAGGCTCATGAGGGACACAGAAGCCAAAGAACTTGCCGACCGGCTCGACGAAGAGGCCGACGATCTCGAGCGCCGCAGCGACGAGCTCGAGGACCGCACCAAGGACGTCGCCCGGGAGTGGGCCCAGAAGCGCTCTGACCCGAAGGTGCCAGGAGCGCCGCCTGAGGACGACGACGACGAGGACGGCGACGATAAGGACGACGCCGACGAGGGCGACGGTTGGGACGACCCCGACGAGGACGAAGACGACGACGAGTACGAGTAGCGACGACCGGTCAGGGCTGGCGGGGCGTTCCGCTGAGATCCCGCTCGCGGTCGATCAATACCAAGCGCAGCAGCTCGGAGTGGTCGAGCTGCTCGAAGGCCATCTCGTCGACGAGCTCGGCGACTGACGGGTCGTTGGCTGCGTTCGGATTGAGTGCCTGAAGGCGCTCGCCGGTGCCGATTCCGAGCGGGCCGATCGTCAACTCGACTCGCTGGTCGCGCGCGGTGAGCGAGAAGCTGACTCGGTTGCTGCTCGCGGCGGTGCGCACGTGCTCAGAGACCGCGCGCGCGACGATGTAGACGTCGGAGAACCGCTCGAGCGAGAACCGAGACCGCGCGGCGAGCGCACTCGTCAGCTGCTCGAGCACGCTCGGAAGGAGATCTTGTGCCAGCAACGTCACCACCACGTCGCCGGCGAGACCCCGGCGCCACGGTGTCCACGCTCCGAGATCCTCGGTCTCCTCGAGTCGCATGAGCGTGTCCGTCCTGCGAGGATCGTGCCGGAGGTCGAAGCCCATCCGCACCTCTGTGCCGCTGCCTGGTGCTGTCAGGAACTCCGCCCGATCGGCGAGCGCGTTGATCAGCGGCAGACCCACCCGCATGCGGTCGCCGGCGGGCACCAGCTGCTGAAACCCGCCACCCCAATCGCGGACCGTCACCTCGATCTCCTCGAGCTGGATGTCCACGCGGACGGCGATCGCCCCGATTTCGCCGCGGTAGGCGTGGTCGACGGCGTTGTTGCACGCCTCGCTGACGACCGTCTTGAGGTCGTACACCAGCTCGGGGCGGAGCGCGAACGGTGCCGCGATGCCCGCGAGCACGGCCCGAACCAGCCCGGCGGCATCGGGCCTGCTGTTCAGGCGCACGTTCAGAACGCTCGGTCTCCCGCTGACCACGGCCAAATGGATTCCCCGGACCGGCCCGGCGAAAACAGTGCAACCGAATCCGGAGTGAGTGTCTACGTGACCTGCGTCCGCCGCGCGATCCCGCCGCGCACGCCGCCGAGGCGCGTGGACGCCGGGATTCCCACCGCGACGCACAGGATGCACGCGAGCAGCATCGCGTCGTGAACGGTCGACGCGTCGGTGCCGCCGGAGAGAACCACGCCGCCGAGCCCGGCCCCGAGGCCCGCCCCGACCAGGCGCCCCACCGACAGCACCGCCGAGGTACGCCCGTGCGACGCCGCCGGCGTCGCGTTCAGCGCCGCGCGCGAAGTCGGGACGAACAGCATCCCGAGCCCGAAGCCAACCGGGATCAGCGGCAGGATCGTGACCAGGCTGGACAGCGGCATGCCCGGGATCGCCAGGATCGCGAGGCCCCCGCCGGCGAGGACGAAGCCCAGCACCGCGGGAAGCCGCTCGCCGTGCTCGTCGACGAGGCGACCGGCGATCGGGGCGGCTGCCCCCACGAGTAAGGCCACGATCACGAGCGCGCTTGATGCGCCGAGCGGCGAATAGCCGGCTTCGTGCTGAAGGTACTGCGAGGCCAGGTAGAAGCAGCCGATCATCACGGCGAACGTGAGCGCGGCGACGAGCGTGGCGGCGTACACCACCCCGTTGAGCGCGTACCCGCCGGACCCGGTCTCCTCGCCGTGGATGACGGCGGGCACGCACCGGACGATTCCCGCGGCGGCGATCAGCGCCAGCGGCACGAGCGCCCACCAGTTGGCGCGCCACCCGAGCACCACCGTCAGGAGTCCGCCGAGCAGCGGTCCGAGCAGGTTGGCGACCCCGGCCGATGCGCCCCAGATGCCGAGCGCGCTGCCGCGGCGCTCGGGCGGGAACCCGCTGACGGCGCCGGCAAGCGCGGCCGGGCTGACCAGCCCCGCGCCCGCGCCTTGCACCACGCGGGTCGCGACGAGTGCGCCGATGCTCGACACGAGCGCCCCGGCGCCCGCCCCGACCGCGAACACTGAAAGCCCGATCAGCGCCAGGCGACGCGCGCCAAACCGGTCCACCAGCGCGCCGCCTGGTAGAAGCACGATCGCGTACGCCCCGAAGTAGGCGCTAAGAATCGCCGCCGTCGACGCGCTCGACACCTTCAGGCCGTGCGCCACCGACGGCAACGCCACCGTGATCAGGGTTCCGTCGAGCTGCAACAGGGCCGCCGCGCCGGTGCAGGCGAACAGCCGCATCCATGCTTCATGAGAAATCTCCCCGCCCTGACGGGAACGATCGGTTCGGGGGCGGCGGCGCATCGCCCGCCACGATAGCGACGCTGCACGCTTCGCCCGCCGACCGAGCTCGGGTGCCGAGCCGAGTAGCCGGCGCAATCCCCGTCCGGCGCCACTCGCGCCCGGCCACGGCTGAACTTCGACCGCTGCGGCCGGCGCACCGGGGCGCCGGCACGGGGATACGGCGGCTAGGAGGTTTTACGCTCCAAGTCGGCGACCTCATTCGCCTTCCGGTCCGCACGCTCCTGATCGCGGGCCAGCTCGTCCTTGGCCTCGCCCTTGCGCTCCTCCTGACGCCCCTGGCGCTTGAGCGAATCGTCGTCGGCGAGATCGCCGGCCGCCTTCTTGATCCTGCCCGTGACCTTGTCGGTGATGCCCATGTCAGAACTCCTTTCGATCTTGGTCAACGCCCTAGCCCTACCCGTGAGTAGGTCACGAAAACAGGCTGCCGCGAACCGGTTCCGGGTAGTTCCCTTCCGTGTCCGATGCCGATGACTATCCGCCTATCGCCGACTACGCGCTGATCGGCGACTGCCACAGCGCGGCGCTCGTCTCACGCGACGGATCGATCGATTGGTGCTGCCTGCCGCGCTTTGACTCCGGCAGCGCGTTCGGGCGCCTGCTAGACAGGCGGTCCGGCGGCCATTGTTCGATCACGCCCACCGCGGACGGTCCGTTCGAGTACGTGCGGTCCTACCTCGAGGACACGCTCGTGCTCGAGACCAGGGTGCTCGGGCCTGCGGGGGAGGCGAGGCTCCTCGACTGCTTCCTTGTGTGCGACGGCGCACTCGGCACCGACGAGCGTCAGATCCTGCGCGTGATCGAAGGGATCCGCGGCTCGGTCGAATTCGAGGTAAGAATCGCGCCCCGGTTCGACTACGGGCAGGTTCGGCCGTGGATTCGGCGCCACGGGCACCGGTTTCACAGCACGATCGGCGGGAACGACGCGCTGCTCGTGTGGTGCGAGCAAGAGCTCACCGAGGATCCCGACCACGAGCTCGTCGGACGGTTCGCGGTTGGCCCCGGTGACCGGGTGCGGCTTGCGCTCACCTACTGCGCCCCGGAGCGCGTAGACGCCGGCCCTCCGGACGAGCCCGACGCCAAGAGCCTCGACGAGCTGCTCGACCGAACGGTGAACTGGTGGCGGGAGTGGGCGCGCAGGCTTCGCATCGACACCCGCGACGAGCCGGCCGCGCGTCGCTCCGGGATCGTGCTCAAGGCGCTTACGCACGCGCCGACCGGAGCGATCGTCGCCGCACCGACGACCTCGCTGCCCGAGGCGATCGGGGGGCCGCGGAATTGGGACTACCGCTACGCCTGGGTTCGCGATTCGAGCTTCAGCTCCCGGGCCCTGGCCGAGCTCGGCGCCATCGAGGAGGCCGACGCGTTCCGCGCGTTCATCATGCGCTCGGCCGCCGGGCACGCCGAGGACCTGCAGATCGTTTACGGCGTGGCGGGCGAGCGCCGCCTGCGAGGCGACGTGGTCGAGGCGCTCGAGGGGTACCGCGGGTCGCGTCCGGTCCGGCTCGGCAACGATGCCGCCGAGCAGCTCCAGCTCGACGCCTTCGGAGAGCTCGTCAACCTGACCTGGCGCTGGCACCGCCGCGGTCACTCGCCGACCGACGACGACTGGCGGTTCCTCGTTTCGCTGATCGACCACGCCGCGGAGCGATGGTCCGAGCCCGATTGTGGGATCTGGGAGTGGGCGGGGGAGCCCGAGCACTTCGTGCACTCGAAGGTCCTGTGCTGGTCGGCGCTCGATCGCGGGATCCGGCTTGCCGACGAGTGCATGCGCCGGGCGCCGGTGCGCCGCTGGAAGCGCGTCCGCGACGAGCTGCGCAAGACGATCGACCGACGCGGTTACGACCGCAAGCGAGGCGTGTACGTGCAGGCGTTCGGACGCAGCGAAATGGACGCCGCGCTGCTGCTGCTGCCGACAGTGGAGTACGTCGCATGGGACGACGAGCGCATGCTGCGCACGATCGCGGCCGTCCGCGAGGAGCTCGATGCCGGGGACGGCCTGCTGTATCGCTACCGCCGCGAGGACGGTCTCGACGGCGACGAGGGGGCGTTCCTGTGCTGCTCGTTCTGGCTCGCCGAATGCCTGGCCGAAGCCGGCGACCTGGTCGAGGCACGGGCCGTGTTCGACCACGCGATCGCGCGGGCCAACGACCTCGGGCTGTTCCCGGAGGAGATCGACCCCCACACCGGCGAGATGCTCGGCAACTTCCCCCAGGGCCTCACGCACCTCGCGCACATCGACGCCGCCGTCGCGCTCGCGAAATCCGAAAACCGCGTGTAGGAGCTCCCTAAGCCGGCAGTTTCCGCCGCCCACCCGCGGGTAGCCGGATTACAGAGACGAGAGCGAGGAAAGGAACTGAGACGGCGTATGAGCGACACGGTCGGCGACTATCTTCTGGAGCGACTTTCGACGTGGGGGATCAAGCGGATCTACGGGTATCCCGGCGACGGAATCAACGGGATCATGGGTGCATTCTCACGTTCGAGCAACGGCGGTGACGGGCACCGGCCGGAGTTCGTTCAGGTCCGCCACGAGGAGATGGCCGCGTTCATGGCTTGCGCCCACGCCAAGTTCACGGGCGAGCTCGGCGTCTGCATGGCCACCTCGGGTCCCGGCGCCGTCCACCTGCTCAACGGGCTGTATGACGCGAAGCTTGACCATCAGCCGGTGGTGGCCATCGTCGGCCAGCAGGCGCGAGCGGGCCTCGGCGGGAACTACCAGCAGGAGATCGACCTTCAGACCCTGTTCAAGGACGTCGCCCACGAGTTCGTGGAGATGGCGATGGTCCCCGAGCAGATCCGGCACCTCGTGGACCGGGCGTGCCGGATCGCGCTGGCCGAGCGGACCGTCACCGCGCTGATCATCCCCAACGACCTGCAGGAGGCTGATGCCGTCGCGCAACCTCCGCGCAAGCATGGAACGGTCCATTCGGGCCCCGGTTATGAACGTCCGCGCGTGGTCCCAACCGAGCCGGAGCTCGACCGCGCTGCCGGAGTGCTGAACTCCGGCAGCAAGGTTGCGATGCTCATCGGTCAGGGGGCGCTGCACGCGTCCGCCGAGGTCGCCGAGGTCGCCGATGTGCTCGGCGCCGGCGTCGCCAAGGCTTTGCTGGGCAAGGCGGCGCTTCCCGATGACCTTCCCTACGTGACCGGCTCCATCGGTCTGCTCGGCACCAAGCCGAGCTGGACGATGATGCAGGAGTGCGACACGCTGCTGATGGTCGGCTCGAGCTTCCCGTACTCGGAGTTCTTGCCCGAGGAGGGCAAGGCGCGGGGAGTCCAGATCGACATCGACGGAAAGATGCTCGGGATCCGCTACCCGATGGAGGTCAACCTCACAGGGGACAGCGCCGAGACGCTGCGCGCTTTGTTGCCTCGCCTCGAGCGAAAGCAGGACCGCTCCTGGCGGGAGAAGATCGAGGATGAGGTCGCGAAGTGGTGGAACCTGATCGATCACCGAGCGGCGCTGGCCGCCGATCCGATCAACCCGCAGCTCGTCTTCCACGAGCTCTCCAAGCGGCTCCCCGACGGCGCGATCCTGGCCGCGGACTCGGGGTCGGCGGCGAACTGGTACGCGCGCGACATCAAGCTGCGCCAGGGCATGATGGCCTCGCTGTCGGGCACGCTCGCGACGATGGGGCCCGGCGTGCCGTATGCGATCGCGGCGAAGTTCGCCCATCCGCACCGCCCGGTGTTCGCGCTGGTGGGTGACGGCGCGATGCAGATGAACGGGATTAACGAACTGATCACGATCGCGAAGTACCGCGACCGGTGGGCCGACCAGCGGCTGATCGTGATGGTGCTCAACAATCGCGATCTCAATCAGGTCACGTGGGAGCAGCGGGCAATGGAGGGCGACCCGAAGTTCGCGGGCTCGCAGGACCTGCCGGACTTCCCGTACGCGCGCTACGCCGAGATGCTCGGGCTCGTCGGGATCCGCGTGGACAGCGCCGACGACGTAGGTGCTGCCTGGGATCGCGCGCTCGCGGCCGACCGCCCCGTCGTGTACGAAGCGGTCACAGACCCCGAAGTGCCGCCGCTGCCGCCGCACATCACGATCGCGCAGGCCAAGGCGCTCACCTCGGCGCTGGCGAAGGGCGACCCGAATGCGGGCGAGATCGTCAAGCAGTCGTTCCGGCAGAAGCTCGAGGAGTTCCTGCCGGGACGATGACCACCGCCGCGACCGCAACCCGCGCGGAGGTCTCGGTCGACGAGCTCGAGGTCGCCGCGTACACGGTCCCGACCGACGCGCCCGAGGCCGATGGCACGCTCGCATGGGATGCGACAACGATCGTCGTCGTGCACGCGCACGGCGGCGGCGAGTCCGGCGTTGGGTACACCTACGCCGACGTCTCGACCGCGAAGCTGATCGCCTCCAAGCTGGCCGGGGTGATCCACGGTCGCGACGCGATGGCGCCACAGGCGGCATGGGCCGCCATGGTGCAGCAGACCCGCAACCTCGGACGGCCGGGAATCACCTCGATGGCGATCGCCGCCGTCGACCTCGCGGTGTGGGATCTCAAGGCGCGCCTGCTCGGGCTTCCGGTGTGCCGGCTGCTCGGAATGGCTCGCGACGCGGTACCCATCTACGGCTCGGGTGGTTTCACCGCGTACTCGCCGGAGCGGCTCGCGGACCAGCTCCGCGGATGGGTCGATCGGGGCATCCCGCGCGTGAAGATGAAGATCGGATCGGTGCCGGGCGAGGATCCCGCGCGAGTGGCCCTCGCCCGCGGGGCGATCGGCCCGGCCACCGAACTGTTCGTCGACGCCAACGGCGCCTATGCGCGCAAGCAGGCGCTCGAGCTGGCCGAACGCTTCCGCGCCGACGCGCACGTGAGCTGGTTCGAGGAGCCGGTGTC
>Ga0335076_10000429_pt1 | contig 38438 bp, 39 predicted proteins | sample Lox_Sample_25_FD_206717 | JGI IMG/M metagenome (GOLD analysis project Ga0335076, IMG submission 206717) | Soil microbial communities from Loxahatchee National Wildlife Refuge, Florida, United States - Lox_Sample_2.5 | ecosystem: Environmental > Terrestrial > Soil > Wetlands | place: USA...
TGCTGATTCGCGGCCTGTACGACCTGGGGTCGCGTTTCACCGAGTTCGGCTGGCTGCTGCATGAGGTCAACGACCAGGTCGCGGTCATAGTCGAGACGCAGGCCGAGATCGCGGCCGACTCCCGGGCCATACTGGCGGCCCAGCAACAGGCGCTGATGCACCTGATAATCCTGCGGCAGCAGACCCGTCCGGCTGGCGGCGTTCCCGTGCCGGTTACTGGCATGTCCGCCGATGAGGAAGGTGCGACCGGGCCGGATGCCGCCGACGTGCCGGTCGCCTTGGAATGCCCCTATCCTGGCCTGGCGGCGTTCGGGCCGCAGGACTTCGGCCGGTTCTTCGGCCGCGAGAAGTTGACCGCCGCCCTGCTCACCCGGCTGGCGGAGCAACTGGCCCGGCCCGGGCTGCTGATGGTGCTCGGCCCTTCCGGCTCGGGAAAGTCCTCGCTGCTCCGGGCCGGCCTGATGCCCGCGGTCGCGGCCGGCGAGCTGCCCGCCCGGGGATCCGAAGCGTGGCCAGTGGAGCTGATGACCCCGACGCAACGTCCGTTGCTCGAACTGTCCGCCCATGTCGCGGGCCTAGCCGGCATCGTCCCCGGCGCACTCGACGCGGACCTGCACATCGACCCTCCTAGGATCGCCGGTGCGATCCGCCAGGGCCTGCTCGCGCACGCGCGGCGCGGCGAATCCTCACGCGGACCGGGCCGGCGGCCGGGGTCAGCCAGGAACCCCGGCTGATCCTTATCATCGACCGGTTCGAAGAAGTCTTCACCCAGTGCGCCGATGAGCAGGAGCGCCAGGCGTTCATTGACGCGGCGGACGATACGGTTGTGGGACACCACCGACCCGGAGCGGCCCGCTCTGCTCGGTTCGCTGCCAGGGGTCGCCGCCCCCGTTGAGTCAGTGAGCATCAGCCCGGACGGCTACACGCTAGCCGCAGGCTTGAGCAACGGGACGGTGCAGATGTGGGATATCGCCGACCCCGCGCGTCCCCATGACATCGGCGGGCCCTGCATGTCTCTTCGGCCGCTGCCGGGGCTGAGGCAGCGTTCGACCCCCGCGGGCAGGTGCTGTTGGTGTGGCTCAATGGCTACGGGGTTCTTCAGCTCTGGAACGTCAGCCAACCAGCGGAGCCGAAACTTGTGAGCTCTCTTCGGCCGTGCACTGCCCTAGATTCCGTGGCGCTCAGCCCGGACGGGGAGACTGCAGCCGTCGGATGCTATGACGGCAAGGTCCACCTAGCTGACATCGCAGACCCGGAGTGGCCGCAGGTGCCGCGCTCCTAACGTGGCTGGCCGTTCCGTGCCAGCAATCTGCCCCGAGTACTGCATCCTGCCCGTCCGCTGAACAGCTTCACTTGCCCGAGGGCCAGGCCAGCAAGATCGCTCACTTGGCGGCACGCTGCGGGCCTGGCCCGATGCCGCCTTGTCCCGGGTCAGCCGCGAGCGGAGCGCAACGGATGCAGCCCCTGCGAAATCTCGGAGAACGGCCATTCTCAGGAGCGGAGTCCGGCGTGACTCCCGAGGACGCAGCGGGACGGCCGCCACGGCGCGCCGGATTGACTCCTGAGAATGCCGAGCTGCTCGCGGATTACGCCGGGTACTCGAGCGCCTCGGCCTGGCCGGGCTGTCACGATGTTGCGGCGGTCGCGCCGGGCCGGTCCGCCGGACCGGGGTGTCAGCAGGCTGACACAGACTGCGTCAGCGGGGTGACTGACGGCCGCACCGCCCCTCCGGCACGCTACTGGCAGCTGGTCAATCCAGGCTGGCATTCGGCCGCAGCTCCAGGCCACGGGCCTGGCAGCCATACCGCCCCCGCGCAGATGAAGGTGATTCCCCATGACCACGAGCGCCAGTATCGTCCCGCGGCCGCGTGCTGCCGCAAGCAGCGCCGGCGCGGGCCCGGGCCGGGTCGCCGCCGATGGCTACGCTGTAATCGATACCGGAGGCTGGCTCGATCTGGCCCGCCTCGCCAGCCTGTACCGGGACGTGCCGGCCGACCCGTACGTTCCGGAAGGGTTCCGCTACAAGTCGCTGGCCCGGATGCGGATGCGCGGCACCGAGCCGGTTGCCGGCTCCCATGAGCCGCTGTATCAGAGCCTGGAGTTCAACCCGGTGCACGGCGGTATCCAGCGGCATTACCCGCCGCTGTCCGCCGGGTTCATCGCCGCGCTCGCCGACCCGCTGCGCCTGTTCCAGACGATGACCCGGCTCGGGGAAGACGACGAAGTCCTGGTGCAGGCGCAGCGGGTGACCACCGGCGCCGGGGGGGTCGGTCATCCGGCGGTCGAGGGGTTCCATCAAGACGACGTGGAATACGTCGGCATCCTGCTGGTGTGCCGCGACGGCCTGGCCGGGGGCAAGACCCTGGTCGCGGCCGACGCGGACGGCCGGGAGCTGGTCTTCGCCGGCGAGCTGCAGCCCGGCCAGCTGCTGATCCTGGACGACCGGCGGGTCTGGCATTACACCTCACCAGTCCGCGACGTCGCGGTACCCGGCCTCGGTCACCGCGACGTGATCCTGTTCGGCTGGCCAAGCTGCCGTCGCCCCGGCCGCGAGGACCAGGCTGAACCGGCCGCTGCGGGCTCGTCCCGGGCCGGCGCGGCCGGGGACGGCTGAACGGCTCCCCGTCCGCGGTCAGCGGCCCGCGCCGCCCGTTGCGAGGCGACGTGCCGTTGACGGCAGGCGGCTATGATCGCGCGCGTGCGCCCCGATCTGCCGGCCCTGCGCGCCGGGTTCCACGGCACCGTCCTCAGCCCCTACGATCCCGGCTATGACGAGGCCCGGGTGCTGTTCAACACCCGGGTACGCACCCGCCCGGTCGTGCTGTGCCGCTGCGCCGGCACCGGCGACGTGGCCGCGGCGGTGCGCTTCGCGCGGGAGGCGGGGCCGCCGTCGTGGTGCGCGGCGGCGGCCACCATGCCTGCGGGTTCTGCCTGGCCGAGGGCGGGTGGTCATTGACACCCGCGCGGGCTGCGGTTCGATCCGGCCACCGCCACGGTCACGGCCGGTGCGGGCTGCACCTGGCGGGAGATCCACCAGGTGACCTACGTGGAGGTGACGGTCGACGGGGAGGCCGGCCTGCCGCACGGGTACGCGCTGCCCGGGGGCGAGTGCCCGACCGTCAGCAACGCCGGGTACAGCCTCGGCGGCGGGTACGGGCTGCTGGGCCGCCGGTACGGGCTGGCTTGTGACCACATCGTGGCGGCCACGATGGTCGACGCGAGCGGCCGGGTGCTGCGGGTCCGGCTTCCACTGGGTTGAAGGTCTTGGTGGTGAGCCGCAGCGGGACTCCGCGCGCGGCCATCGACCGGCCGATCGCCCGTTCGCTGCGGCCGCCGCCGTAGGCGTCGGCGGTGTCGAACCAGTCGATGCCGGCTTCCCAGGCCGCGTCCATCAGGCTCGAATGCCTGGGCTTCTGTCAGCCCCTGGCCGAAGAGCTCCGGCGCCGACCCGATCCCGCCGAAGTTCCCGCACCCCTAGGGCGATGCGCGAGACGGCGAGCCCTGGATTTTCCTCCAGCATGAGCCTCGCAGCCTCCCGTCAGGTCGGCAGCATGCTAGCGGGGCCGCCCGGGCCCCGTCGAGCCCCGGCGAACTCCCAGAGTTTCCCCCCGCCCCAGCGAATCACCCCGCACCCGAAGCCGTCGTATACAGCATGGGGGCCGGCAATGGAACGTGGAGGGCTGCGCCATCCGGGCGGCGGCCTGCACACCCGTCACCGGGAAGAGCGGCTGTGACCTCGTCGACGACGAGATCGGCGGCCAGGATCTGTTCCTCTCCGGTGCCGCCGCCGGTGCGCGGCCGCACCCGGGTACCGGTGACCCGGTCGCGGGCTGGTGCGGTGACCAGGCCAGCCACGTCGCACCGGTCCCAGGTTGCGACGTTGGGCAGGGCCCGCACCCGGTTGCGGGCCTGGTGCTCCAGGTATGGCCGGCTCGGCTGATACGGGCAGGTCGCCTACAGGCCCGTCGCGGGGCGGCACGGGAAGCCACCCGGGCCCATCACGTCGGTCCCGCCGGGCTCGTAGCCCATCACCGAGAACTCGGTCGCGGGGCGGCACGGGAAGCCACCCGGGCCCATCACGTCGGTCCCGCCGGGCTCGTAGCCCATCACCGAGAACTCGGTCGCGGGCGGCCAGATGATCCGGGAAACATTCCGCATCCAGAACTGCCCGGGCGGCCGATCCGGCCTCAAGCGGCTACTGTCATCTCCTCACGCTCCTGCTCAAGCTTCTCCTCACGCTTGCGTTCGGTCCACTGCATGACAAGAGCGCCATCGTCAGCGGTGACCCATTTGCCGGTCAGCATCGTGCACACCTTCCTTCCTGGAATCGCGCGCGGGATGTTCAGTCAGAACAAGGTCACGTGTCTGTGCCAGTGACCGGGGCACCTGAGCCAGGCCTTCAGCCTCGCGGCCTGGCGATGAGGACCCGGCAGCGCCCAGTAGGTCGCGCGGCTTGCGTTCTGTCTGCACATTGCTGACGCTACGGACGGGAAGATCGGGGCAAATCCGCTGTGGGCACTGATATCTCCGGCGCTCTGGCGCGTGCGGAACCTGCCGTATCCGTAGTACTACTGGGCCTCGATCCACCGGGAAATAGCGGCGGTCGTTTCGGGCCGCATCTGTGCACGGGAAGTTTCGCCAGGATAATCGGGGCATGGCGGCCCAGCCGCGCCTCGGCGGCGGCTGATGGGTGATCCTTCCGGGTCGGGGACGGGTGGTGGCCGCCGCGGGCCTTGCGGCGGTGCGGTGACCGGTTCCGACTGGTCAGGCTGCGGCGGCGGGCGGCCGCAGGCCGCGCCGAACAGGATGAGCCATTCGTGCTCGCGGTGCCAGCCTTCGAGCAGGTGCACGGTGAGGTGGCCGCGGCGGTACCGGGCGCGTCGCGAGGTGGCCTGGTATGAAAGCGGGACAAATTGAGGGAGGCGGCCTGCCTCCCGGCGCCGGGCGCCAGCGGGCCGCATAGCCTGGCCCGTATGGCCCGGATGCGGCGCGGGCTTGTGCCGGGCGGGGGCGGATGCGGGTCAGCGGCCCGCGGGCGCCCTGCACGGCACCGCCGTGTAGGCCAGGGCCTGCTCCAGCCAGTCCTCGCCCAGGGCATCCCACTGGTCGCCGGTCAGGTAGCCGGGCGCGGCGGCTTCCAGGAAGGCCTGCGGCAGGCCCGGCCAATCGGGGCCGCAGGAAAAGCCCTGCACGGCTTCGTATCAGCGGGGATCGGCTCTCCTCTGATCTGGGTGCGGGCCCAAGTCCATGGGACTGGGGTCTGCGGACCGGGCTCGCGTATCAGGCCGGAGCCTGGAACTCGAAGCGAAACGACCTCGGGAAGGACATCCAGCATGGCGCAGACAGCTTTCAATATAGCTAATGTAACCTTCACTGGCAGCCTCGTTGAAGGTTTCGAGCCAGGCAGTCCCACGCCGGTTTTCTTCCCGCAGCTCTCGGTTGATTTCCAGATATTTAATAGCGGGCCTAATCATGTTGCCGGACTGATCGTTACCACTGATTCGTGGGTGAACTCGCAGGTCGTTACCGCCAGGTTCCAGGGATTCGGCGATGGGTTCGAGTTCTGGAACGCGACTTTCCCGTCGTCGCCAAGCGGGGCCCCGCAAGCTCCCGTGACCTTCGAGTTCGTGATCTTCTGCGATGATCTCGGCGGGGTTGACTCGGTGCCCAGAATCTGGAATACCAACGGAGGGACGGTATTCCAGGAGCATGTGGCCTGAATCGTGCCACCAGGGCCCCGCCCGGCGTGAGCTGACCCGCAGCCGGATCAGCCCGGCTTCCACCGCCGGTACCCCCGGCCTCAGCCCGGCACCCGGACCCCTTGGCGCCCGTGGCGCAGCGTTCCCCCGGGAGGTCGTGCTCCCGGACCCGCCCGCCGGCGCCGCCATGCTGGCCGCCCCGAGCCGGTGCGCACCCCCGGCGGGGCCGGGGGTGCGGCAGGAGCTGACGCGGTTCCAGGCGAAGACCGCGACCAGGGTGCGCACCAGCCTGGACGAGGCTGGCCGCGGGCTGGTCCGCCCCGGCGGCCGCGGAACTGGACAAGGCGCCTGCGCCAGGCATACGCCCGGCCCGGCCCGGGCCAGGCCCGGCCCGGGCCGGGCCCGGGCCGCACCTGGTCGAGGCGATCGTCCCGCCGGTGGTGCCGACTCCTACCGCGACGGCGCGATAACCGCTTTTCCCCGGGAAGTCCCCGATGGCCAGCACGCGTCCAGGCCTCCCCTACAGCCGGCTTCCTGGCACGTGCCCGCATATCGAGAAATTCGTCCCATACCTCGCGAATGGGCAGAATCGCCGTATCCGGGACACGCCCTGGCGAAGTCCTGCGAGGCGGGCTGGCGCTAGTTGAAGGTCTTCCTGAGTGTCGCGACCGAAACGTGCGGCCAGCCCAGGTTGACTACCGCGGGCGTTCCCGGCGATCCGGGCGCCGGGTGGAGCGCGGCGAAGATGGGGAAGTCAAGGACGGTGAACTGGGCGTACTGGAGTTGCATGAACGGCGGGCGGTTCCGCGGCGTGACCTGCTCGATCCAGAATGTGGCGTAGACCAGGGCGGTCTGCGCGTTCGGGCCCTGGGAACCGGTCGGGATGCCGCCGTCGAGGAACGGGATGTTCTCGATGCCGCCGCCGGCGTCAACGACATCTACGGTCGAGGTGGTGCCCTTGGGGTCGTTCGGCGTGTTCAGGAACGTGACCTGCTGCTGCGTGGCGATATTGAGCGCGACCCCGGTAAAGGTGTCGCCCGCCGCCACCTGCTGCCTGATCTCCTGCTGGAGCAGGGTGACTGGGTCGTTGACCACGGCCTGCATGAGAACGCCGTTGATGTCGGCGGGCAACGGCGGTTCCGGCGGGTCGGTGTCGAACGGAGTCCTGGGATTGGCCAGGGAAGCGGGGTTGCTGATGGTGTACTGCGTGAAGCCGCCCCCGGCCACGGAGTCCAGCTCCGACGAGCCGACCGCGTTGACGGGCCCGCCCGCGGGGAACGGCGTGCTGTTGAAGGACGGGAACGTGGAGAACGCATACGGCACCTTGCCGGCGGGCAGGACCGGCGTCCCGGTGAAGGCCGTCGCGGTGCCCTCGGCGAGCAGGGCATTGCCGTGCGGGATGGAGCCCATCCGGAAGATGAGCTGCTCTCCTGGCTCCGCGGTCTCCGGCGGGTAGGAGGTCGGCGGCTGCGTGACCCACAGGCCCGGCTCGAAGTGCAGCGCCCCGCCGGTCGCGATGTCGCTTATTTTCTGCAGGTAGCTGAGCCCGAACAGCTCGATGTCGTCCTGGCCGAAGCCGCGGTTGGGGATCGGCGAGCCGATGGGCTCGATCGTGAGCGTTTCGTGAGTCTGGTTGAGCTGGAGGTAGAGGTTCGCGTCGTCGTGGAAATCCGGCCGCGCGATCAGGTTGAATCCTGCGCCCGCCCAGGTCCCCGCCAGATCGGCGAGCAGGCCCAGTTGCTGCAGGACGGTTGCGTTATCAGCTGCCAGGCGGGTTGCCGGAATCCTTGGCTTTGCGGTAGTGGTCATTGTTCCCTCTGACTCCCCGTGTGTCGGGATCGATAGCGGATGATCAGGCACGGCGGCGTCATACGTCACCGCCCCCATACCGTTACGGAGGCCCGCACCGCGCGCTTGATACACGGGTTGGTACAAGAGCTCTGCACCAGGGGCCATCTGGAAGCCCGGCCCTAGTCAGGGATGCAACCACCGGTCTTGTCGGTCGCGGGCGCGCGTCATGAGCCAGCCTGTGGTGTTGGAGATCGACCATTGCTGCTTGGTGCTGTTCTTCGGGCCGGGTGAGCGGACGTGGCACCTGGCCAGTCGGCCCCCGGGAAGACACCGCCATCCGCGCCTGCCGCCGCTGGTCCTGGGTCGCCGTCCGGCTCACCCCCGCGGCCGGACGACGACCCAGACGATCCCGCTCGCCCCTTTGTGACGCGCCGGGCCGCGTACCGGTTGCCGGCTCCCCGCCTCCTAACCTGAATGGGGCGGTCGCGGGCCCCGGGCAACGGCGGAACGGCCAGCGGCGTCAGCGAGCTGCCGCGGGTGAATTTACCGCCATTCAGCGTTCCGTTCCGTCGTGCCGGGAATCGGTCGTTCCCCTTGCGTGGGACGACCGGCGGCCCGGGCAAAAAGAAATGGCCTGCGGGGCGGTCTCCCTTCGCCGGCATTGCCCGGATCAGGTCCCTGGGGGTCGCCGTCCAGCCTCTGAGCTGTCCCCGGCCTCTCAGCCTTTCCTCCCGGCTCCGGGTCTCCCCGGCACTCCGTTCGGTCCAGCTCCCTCGATCACCTCGCAGACGATCTTCACGCTGCATGCCGCCGGTGACGGGCGCCCAGGGCCGAAAGCCCCGGCCCGCACGGGCCGAACGTCGTGGTTCCGCCGTACGTTAGGGCAGCGATCCGGCCCGGTGCCTGTTGAGAATCGATCGATTCTCAACATGATCAACTCGGCGTATCTTCGTCTCGGGCTGACCCGAGTGACGCTTGTCCCGGACATAGATCACAGCAGGCTTCCCGTCACCCGAAAGACGGCGGTCCAGATCCGCCTACCGCCACTGAGCGTTCTGTCGTTCCCGCTGGGCCTATTGCGGGGCCAGACCAAGCGTGAGGCTGAGCGGCTGGCCGACCGGCAAGCGGAAGCCGCTGAGTGCCGGCGGCGGATGGAAAAGGTCCCCGGGAAGGTGCTGGGTCCCGGCCGCGCCCGTCATTATCATCCCGAACGGCCCGGCGCGTGCCCCGGCCACCCTGCCCGCCCACCAGGCGGCGGTCGGCAACGCCCTTTACACCTGGACGAACTCGATGCCGGTGAGCTGGCAGAACGCCTTCCAGTCGGTGGCGTGGTGGCCCAGGTTCATCACCTCGTGGTGCGGGCCGCCGGCCGACAGCCAGCCGTTCAGGCACTGGCGCAGCCCGGACACGGGCCGGAACTGCCCGTACGGCATCTCCAGCGCCGGCAGTTCCTGGCTGTCCAGGTTCTCGCCCTCGGCCACCACCAGCCGGAAGCGCTCGCCCTCCAGCGAGACCAGGGTGGCCAGCGTGGCCGGGCCGGGCTGGTACTGGAACAGGAACGTGGGCGGGTCGTCAAGACGGCCGATGCCGAGCGGCCGCTTGATCAGCCGGACCGGCCGGTCGGTCCGGGCGATCTTCCAGTTGCCCTCGCCCATGTGGCTCTGCAGGATCGAGTCGGACGGGAAGTCCATCGCGTACATCTCGGTGAAGTGCGCGTCGCCGATCAGCGCGTGCCCCGCGTAGACCAGGCAGGCGGCGAGCACGTCGCCCTCGGCGGCGTAGCCGAAGCCCTTGGCCATCAGCGACGACGCGGCGGCCAGCGGCAGCCGGCGGAACCGGCCGTCCTCGCCGATCGCGTCGAAGTGCGCGGTGTAGGCGCCGAACCCGCGCTCGGTGAGGATCTGCTCGATCGCCAGCTGCATCCGGGCGTGGTCGGTCCGCTCCTCGGCGGACAGCCGCGGGTCGATGTCGAAGTTCTCGTCCTCGAAGGCCATGACCGCGGCCACCGCCTCGGGACTCGCCTGCTGCATGCCGCGCCACAGGTCGCCCTGGGCGACCGAGATGATCGCCGGGCCCAGCGACCGGACCAGCGCGCTCTCGTCGACCCGGATGTCGCCCATCTCGTTCATCGGGTAGCCGAAGATCGCGACCTTGAGCCGCTTCCACGCGGTGGCCGCGGCCGCGGCGCGGGCCCACCGGCCCACGTCGGCCCGGAACGACGCGCTCTTCCAGTCGTCGGTGATCACAGCGAACCGCTTGCCCGCCCGGACCATGGCGTTGGCCGTGTCCTGGGCGCCGTGCACGCCCTGGTTGTAGGTCATGTCGGCCATGTCCCAGGCCGGCGTCACGGTGGGTTCCGGCTGGATGTTGGCCAGGCAGACGGGCAGCGGGGTCTCCGCGAGCAGCCGGGCGACCCGCATGGCCGGGCCGTAGGTGAGCATGACCACCAGCACGCCGTCCAGGTCCGCGTCCTCGAACTCCCGCATGGCGCGCTCGGCGTCCTCGCGGTACTTGATGGCCTTGCTCGGCGTGAACTCGGCCACGTCGGACAGGTGCGCGGCGAGTTCGGCCGCGTACGCTTCCTGCCGCTGCGCGATCCCGGGCACCATGTCGTCGTACAGGTCCTGCATGATCCCGAGGATGCCGATCCGCGGCTTGCGCCCAACCCAGGCAGTCATGACTTCTCCTTACTCACGGTGTCTAATACGAAAGTTCGCGTTATGCAAAAACCCGCTGCGGTTGCTGCCCGTGCGACCGGCACCGACCTCTCGCGCAGGCCCAGAAGGCCTGCACTCGCAGCCGGTATTGCATAACGCTCACGCCTCAGCGCTGGCCGTAGTGGTTCTTGTAGCGAGCGTGCAGCGCGTCCACCGCCTCGGCGGGCAGCGGCGTCAGCTCGCCGAAGGCACCGGCCAGGTGGACGGTGCGCGCCGCGTCCTCGCACATCACGGCGGCCTTCACGGCGTCGCGTCCGGTGCCGCCGACGGTGAAGACGCCGTGGCTGCGCATCAGCACGGCGGGGGAGCGGTGCCCGGTCAGGGTCGCGACCACGCCCCGGCCGATCTCGTCGCCGCCGATCAGCGCGAACGGCCCGACCGGGATCTCGCCGCCGAACTCGTCGGCCATCGCGGTGATCACGCACGGGATGGGCTCGCCGCGCGCGGCCCACGCGGTCGCGTAGGCGGAATGGGTGTGCACTACGCCGCCGACCCCGGGCATGTGCCGGTAGATGTAGGCGTGCGTGGCCGTGTCGCTGGACGGGCTCAGCCCGTCCGCCGACACCGGCTTGCCGTCCAGGTCGCACACCACCATGGACGACGGCGTCAGCTCGTCGTAGGACACCCCGCTCGGCTTGATCACCATCAGGTCGCTGACCCGGGCGGACACGTTGCCCGAGGTCCAGGCGACCAGGTGGTTCCGCACCAGCTCCGCGTGCAGCGCGCAGACCGTCTCGCGCAGCGCGCTGACCTCCGGGCTTTCCGCGGCGCTCATCTCGCTCCTCCCCGGCTGGACGCGGTGCTCATCTCGCTCCTCCCCGGCTGGACGCGGCGCTCATCTCGCTCCTCCCCGGCTGGCCAGAGCGCGGTCGCGGATCGCCCGCAGCTGGTACATGACCTCGTTCGCCCCGCGCCCGAAGTAGTCGTGCAGCCGCACGTACTCCGCGTACAGCTCGTCGTACACGTCCGCGCGGGCCGCGTCCGGCCGGTAGACGTCGCGCTCGATCCGGCCCATGATCGCTGCCGCGGCCGGCACGTCCGGGTAGGCGCCCGCGGCGACGGCCGCGTGGATGGCCGAGCCGAGCGCCGGCGCCTGCCCGGACCCGATCACGCTGAGCGGGCACCGGGTGACGTCCGCGTAGATCTGCATGATCGGGGCGCTCTTGACCAGGCCGCCGGCCACCACGAGCTCGGTCACCGGTACGCCCGAGGCATTGAACGTTTCAATGATCAGCCGGGTGCCGAACGCGGTAGCTTCGAGCAGCGCCCGGTAGATTTCTGGAGCCGTGGTGGCCAGCGTCAGGCCCACGATGATGCCGGACAGGCCGGCGTCGACCAGCACCGAGCGGTTCCCGTTCTCCCAGTCGAGCGCGATCAGCCCGTGCGCGCCCGGCGGCTCGGCGGCCGCCTTCTCGTCAAGCAGCTGCTGCAGCGGCACGCCGCGCCGGCTGGCCTCCGCGGTCAGCTCGCCGGGGACGCCGTTCGCGGTGAACCAGGCGAAGATGTCGCCGACCCCGCTCTGCCCGGCCTCGTAACCCCACATCCCGGCCGCGATGCCGCCGTCCACCACCCCGCACATGCCGGGCACCTCGGCCAGCTCGGCGCCGTTCATCACGTGACAGGTCGAGGTGCCCATGATCGCCACCATCTTGCCCGGCGTGACCGGGCCGGCCGCGGGCACGGTGACGTGCGCGTCCACGTTGCCGATGGCCACCGCGACCCCCTCGGGCAGGCCGGTCCGCGCGGCCGCGGCCGGGGTCAGCCCGCCTGCCCGGGCGCCCAGCCGGGAGATGGGATGGGCCAGCTTGTCCTCGGCGAAGGAGGCAAAGCGCGGGTCGAGCGCGGCCAGGTACTCCCGCGAAGGATAACTGCCGTCCTGGAAGATGCCCTTGTATCCGGCCGTGCACGCGTTCCTGGTCTCGGTCCCGCACAGCTGCCAGATGATCCAGTCGGCCGCCTCGATCCACCGGTCGGCGCGCTGGTACAGCCCGGGATCCTCATCCAGCAGCTGCAGCGCCTTGGCGAACTGCCACTCCGAGGAGATCTTGCCGCCGTACCGGCCGATCCACTTCTCGCCCCGCTCGTGGGCGACCGCGTTGATCCGGTCCGCGTGCGGCTGGGCGGCGTGGTGCTTCCACAGCTTGGGGTAGGCGTGCGGGCGCCCGGCCAGCCCGGTCAGCTGGCACAGCGGGGTGCCGCCGGCAAGCACCGGCATGCAGGTGGAGGCGGTGAAATCGGTGGCGACGCCGATCACCTGGCCCGGGTCGATGCCCGCATCCCGCACCGCGGCCGGGACCGCCTCGCCCAGCGCGAGGAGGTAGTCGGCCGGGTCCTGCAGCGCCCAGTCCGGCGGCAGCTCGCCGTGACCCTGCAGCGAGCGGTCGATCACGCCGTGCCGGTACCCGCTGACGGCGGTGCCCGCCTCGGCGCCGTCGCTCACCCGCACGACCAGCGCCCGCGCCGACAGCGTGCCGAAGTCCACCCCCACGACGTACGCGTCACCGCCGCCCACTACGCGTCACCCACCCGCCGGCCGCGCCCCCGGGCCCGCCAACTGCGCCCGCGCGCCCGTCGGCCGCGCCCCGCGCCCGGCAACTGCGCCACCGCCGACACCCTTGTTAGCGCTAACATCCATCTGTCCGCCCTATCGTACGTTCCTCATTGGATTCTTGCCGTCGCCCGGTAGGGTCAACCAGCCGACCGGCCCGGCACGGCGGCGCTGACCCGCACGATCAGCTCGGGCGCCACCCGGACCCGGGGCCCGGCCGGGATCGCGCCGGACATCCGGTCCACCAGCGTACTCAGCGCCAGCTGGCCGACCTGGCCGAAGTCCTGCCGCACGGTAGTGAGCGGCGGCAGGTAGTATCCGGCCTCGGGCACGTCGTCGAAGCCGACGATGCTGACATCCTCGGGCACCCGCCGCCCCCGTTCGGTCAGCGCCCGCACGACGCCGAGCGCCATCGTGTCGTTGCCGCAGAAGACGGCGGTCAGGCCGGGCTCCGCCGCCAGCAGCCCGCCCAGCTCGTAGCCGGAGCTGGCGGACCAGTCGCCCTCCAGCACGGCGGGCTCGGTCGCGCCGGTCCCGCGCAGCGCCCGCCGCCAGCCGTCGACGCGTTCCTTCGCGTCCAGGCAGGACGACGGTCCGGCGACGTGGTAGACGCTCCGGTGCCCCAGGTCGAGCAGGTACCGGGTCGCCGCGGCGGCGCCGGCCTCGTTGTCGATAGCCACCGAGGTGACCGACGCCCGGGTGCCGCAGCCCACCGCCACCAGCGGCACCTCGGCGGGGACGTGCGCAAGCGCGGCCACGGCGGTGTCCTGCGTCGCGATGACGACGATGCCCTCGATGCCCTGGCCGAGGAACCGGTCCACCGCATCCAGCATCGACCGGCGGTCCAGCGCCGCCAGGCTGGCCACGGACACGAAGTAGGCGTCGTGCGCGGCACGCTCGAACCCGTAGAGCATGGAGGTGGGACCGTAGAGTACGGTGTCCTCGGTGATCACGCCGAGCGTGTGGGTACGCCTGGTGACCAGAGTCCGGGCCGCCGCGTTGGGCCGGTAGGCGAGCTCGCGGATGGCGGCGAGCACCTTGTCGCGGGTCAGCGGGCGAACGTTCGGGTGCTCGTTCAGCACCCGCGAGACGGTCTGGTGCGATACCCCGGCCAGCCGGGCTACGTCGGCCATGACCGGCGGCCTGGACAGGTTGCCCCCCGCGACGGACGACGGTCGCACCCGGTTTCTGGCCTTCTCACCCGGTGACGACGTCACGTCGTGCCTCCTCTGCCGCCCGCGCTGCGGAGCCATGCGGTCAGCCGGGGCCGTCATTAGCGTTAACATCCGTAACATCCGTGCAGGTCAATCGGCTGTGCTATCGCACGACAGCCCCCGACAGCGACTTGCACTTCCGCCGCCCGGATTCCTTTGTACCTCAGGGTAGCCGCCGGGCGCCTGAGGCGGTAGCCCGGGATGCGGCGGCTACCCGGGGTCAGCCGGGGCGACGGCGGCCCTCCGGGGTCGGGTGGTAGCCCGGGATGCGGCGGCCACCCGAGGTCAGCGGGGGGACGGCCCTCCGGGGTCGGGTGGTAGCCCGGGATGCGGTTGGCCCCGGGGGTCAGGTCCTGTCCCGTCCCGCCGCGCTGTCCCGCAGGTCGCGCAGGGCTTCCTTGGCCTTGCGGCCGGCCTCGCCCTCGCGCAGGTCGCGCAGCGCGTCCCGGGCGGCCTCGCGCGCCTTGCCGACCACCTCGCTGTCCCGCAGGTCGCGCAGCGCGGCCTCGGCCTTGCGCCCGACGTCGCCCTCGCGCAGGTCGCGGAAGGCGGCCTCGGCCCGGCGGCCCACGTCGCTGGTGCGCGCGTCCTGCAGCGCCGACTTGGCCTTACGGGCCGCGTCGCCGTGCTGGGCTCCGTGCAGCCACTCGAGCAACCTGGACCAGAAGCTCCGAACCTGCCGCTCGATCTCGCTCATCGCGACTCTCCTTCGCCATCACCGGGTCGACTTCACCCGTCACCCGGCCAACTCGCCCGTGTACCCGGGCAACAAACAAGATATAACGCAAAAAGCCTCGCGACAACTTCCTCTACCCGGGCCGCCGCGGGCAAACCCCGGGCGGTGAGACAATGCCAGGCGTGCCGCCTCTACGCATCAGCGGGCACTCCCCGTACGAACAGGTGTTCGGGTTTTCCCGCGCGCTGGTCGCCGGGGACCGGGTCCTGGTGGCCGGCACGGCGCCGGTCCCGCCCGGCGGCGGCCCGCCCCCGCCCGCCCCGTACGACCAGGCCCGGCTCTGCCTCGACCTTATCGGCGAGGCCCTGGCCCGGGCCGGCACCAGCGTGGACCGCGTGGTCCGCACCCGTATGTACCTCACAAGCGCGGCGCACTGGCGCGAGGTCGCCCGGGCGCACGGCGAGGTCTTCGCCGCGGTGAGGCCCGCCGCCACCGCGGTGATCGTGGCCGCCCTGCTCGACCCCGCCTGGCTGGTCGAGATCGAGGCCGAAGCCCTCCTCCCCGCCTGATCCGCATGAAAATCGCTTCTTGGTTCGAGTCTGGAGCAGCCGGATCCAGCGACGCACTGAGCCCGCGGACGCCTGGCCGTACCGAATCCTTCGCGATCATGAAACCGAGCCTCGGTGATGCGGTCGGCGGCATGATCAACACCAGCCGCCAGATCGGCACCGCGGTGGGCGCCGCCCTGCTGCCGGCCGTGGCCGGGGGCGTCAGCGGCGGTGTCGGGGTCTTCGGCGACCGCGGCGCGATGTTCACCGCCGCGCTGGCGCGCTGACCGCGACCGCCGTGGCCTGGCGGGCGGCACGTCCGGTCCCGGCCCGCGCCGTCAGCTGATTTTCGGCCGAACGGCCCAGGGGTACCCGCCCCGGTCTCAGCTCGTGCGCTGCACCGTGTACCGAACCGTCTGCACCCGGATCAGCCCGTCCGCGAAGACGAACGTGTCGATGCCGTCCTCGACCTTGGTCGCGGCGGAGGTCGCGGCCCACTCCAGGAAGAGCACGTCACCCTCGTAGATCTGCGTCTTGAGCTCCCAGGCCGCGTTCGGCACGTCGGCCAGCAGCTGGGTGAACCCCTCGCGGACGCCGTCCTTGCCCCGCCCGACCCCCGCCGGGGTGATGAAGACGGCGCCGTCGGAGTAGTCGGAGACGATTCCGTCCAGGTCGCCCGCGCCCAGCGCCTGGGCGTGGTGGGCGAACACTTCCCGCGGCGTGCGTGTCATCGTGCTCCTCCTTCACGGCGTGATCTTTCTCGTCTTACCGTATATGCATGAGTTTCGAGCACATCCTGGTCGGGCGCTCCGGCGATTACGCCACGGTCACCATGGACCGGCCGCGGCGCCGCAACGCCCTGTCGCTTGAGCACATGCGCGAGCTGATCACGGCGTTCGAGGACTTGGGGGGCAGCGACGTCCTCGGCATCGTGCTGGCCGGCAACGGCCCGGTGTTCAGCTCCGGGCACGACCTGGCCGAGGTCGCCGACGTCGGCCTGCCGCAGGTCCGGTCGCTGCTGATGACCTGCACCGAGCTGATGACGCTCATGCAGCAGGTACCCCAGCCGGTGGTGGCGCGGGTGCACGGGCTGGCCACCGCGGCCGGCTGCCAGCTGGTGGCCAGCGCCGACCTGGCCGTGGCCAGCGAGGACGCCGGCTTCGCCGCGCCGGGCGGCAAGGGCGGGTGGTTCTGCCACACCCCGATGGTGGCCATCGCCAGGAACGTGGGCCGCAAGCGGGCCGCGGAGCTGGCCATGTCCGGCGACGTCATCGACGCACGCACCGCGCTGGACTGGGGTCTTGTCAACCGGGTGGTGCCCGCGGCGCAGCTCGACTCCGCGGTGCAGGACCTGCTGGAGCGGGTCACCAAGGGCTCGGCGCAGAGCAAGGGCATCGGCAAGCAGGCGCTGTACGCGCAGATCGACCTGGACCAGGCCAAGGCCTACGCCCACGCCATCGAGGTGATGGCCGCGACCAGCCAGCTTCCCGAGGCCCGGGAGTGGATGCACGCGTTCCTGGAGAAGCGCAAGCCCAACTGGGACCGCGGCAGGAGCTAGGCTTCCCCGGGGTTTTGTCAGACCCGGCTGGTAGCGTCGGCCGCGAGAGAATCGCTCCGACGCTGCAAGGGGGAATACGATGGCGTCCGTACTTAACCCGTATCTCAACTTCAACGGCACCGCCCGGCAGGCTCTGGAGTTCTACCGTGGTGTGTTCGGCGGCACCCTCAACCTGAGCACGTTCGCCGACTTCGGCACGCCCCAGGACGCGCCCGACGCAGGCAAGATCATGCATGGGCAGCTGCAGACCGGCGCCGGGTACACGCTCATGGCCGCCGACACTCCGCCCAACATGCAGTACCAGGGCATGCACGGGTTCGGGGTGAGCCTGTCCGGCGACGACGTCGACCTCCTGCACGGCTACTGGGAGAAGCTGTCCGCCAGCGGAACCACCACGATGCCGCTGCAGAAGCAAGCCTGGGGCGACGAGTTCGGCATGTGCACCGACCAGTTCGGCGTCCCCTGGCTGGTCAACATCTCCCAGCCGCAGGCCTAGCCGTCGCGGCCGGGCCGGTGAACTCGCGGGTTCCCGAGCCCGCCTCGCCCGTGCCAGTCCCGCGACTCAGGAGGTCCGCGGGACCGGCGCGGTCCGGGGCACGCGGATCGACGGCACCGAGGCCCTGGTCGGCAACGGCGCCACGGTGCTCGACGGTGTGCTCGACGGTGTGCTCGTCGGCTACCGCGCCGTGATCGCCGCCGACGCGACGGTGCCGCCCGGGATGACCGTGCCCGACCGCATGCTGGCCGCGGGCGTCCCGGCCCGGATCGTCGCCGAGGTCACCGGGCAGGCCAAGGAGCGGGTGGACACGAACCCCGCGATCTACCGCGAGCTGGCCCGCAGGCACGCGGTCGGCGCCCGGCCCGTAGGGTCGGACGCATGGAATATCGCGCACTAGGAAAATCGGGTCTGCGGGTGTCCGTCCTCACGATGGGCACGATGACGTTCGGCGGCCGCGGGCCGTTCGCCGACGTGGGGTCGACCGACGTGGCGGAGGCCCGGCGGCAGGTGGACATGTGCCTGGACGCCGGGGTCAACCTCATCGACACCGCCGACGTCTACTCAGGCGGGCAGGCCGAGGAGATCCTCGGCGAGGTCCTGCGGGGCCGCCGGGACGAGGTATTGCTGGCCACGAAGGTGCGGATGCCGATGGGGCGCGAGCCGAACGACGCGGGCCTGTCCCGCCACCATGTCATCTCCGGCTGCGAGGCCAGCCTGCGGCGTCTCGGCACTGATCACATCGATCTCTACCAGGTGCACGAGTGGGACGGCCAGACGCCGCTCGAGGAAACCCTGGACGCGCTGGACCTGCTCGTCCGGCAGGGAAAGGTCCGGTACGTGGGGGCGTCCAACTACGCCTCCTGGCAGCTGATGAAGGCGCTGGGCACGGCCGAGCGGCTGGGCCTGCCGCAGTTCGTCAGCCAGCAGATCTATTACTCGCTGCAGGCCCGCGAGGCCGAGTACGAGCTGATCCCGCTCGCGGTCGACCAGCGCCTGGGCGTACTGGTCTGGAGTCCGCTGGCGGGCGGGCTGCTGTCCGGCAAGTACCGCAGGGACCACGCGGCCCCGCCGGGCTCGCGCCAGCTCACCGGCTGGGACGAGCCGCCGGTCTACGATACCGACGGCCTGCACGACATCGTCGAGGACCTGGTCAAGATCGCCGGGCAGCACGGCGTCTCGGCCGCCCAGGTGGCCCTGGCCTACACGCTGGCCAAGCCGGCCGTCACCTCCCTGGTGATCGGCGCGCGCACCGAGGAGCAGCTGGCCGACAACCTGGCGGCCGCGTCCCTCACCCTCAGCGCCGACGAGCGGGCCCGGCTGGACAAGGTCAGCTGCCCGCCGTTGATCTACCCGTACTGGCACCAGGCCAAGACCGCCCGCGACCGCCTATCGCCCGCCGACCTGACGCTGCTGGCCCCGTACCTGAAGTAACCCCGGGCCCGCCAGCTCCGGCAGCCCGCTCCCTTCACGGTGGCTCCCGCCTCTCGCGGATGCTCCGGCTCCGCTTCCGCCCGCCCGCCCGGCTGTGATCCGCCCGGCTGTGATCCGCCCGGCTGTGATCCGCCCGGCCGGGACCGCGTCGGCCGAGGGCCCCGCGGCGCCGGGGACGGGTGCGCCCCGGCCCCGGCCGCATCCCGGTTACCCCGCGCGGGCCACCCGAGCCGAACTTGCCCCCGCGAACCGCCGCAAATGCCTCATCTCGCGCGTCCGGATTGCGGGGATGTGGCGGCCTGCCCCTTCTCTTGAGCACGGCGTCACATCCGCGCCCTAGTGCCTGCGTGCCTATCGCGCCCGCCAGCGCCAGCGTCCCGGGCGCCTCCGCGCCCGCCAGGGCCAGCGTCCCGGGCGCCTCCGGGCCGGCCGCCTCACGCCGCACCTCGGCCCCGCGGGCCGAGGCCGGGCGGCGGCCCGCGAGCAGCGGCAGGCTGCTCAGCCCGATGCCCGCCAGGATGGCCACGCCCCCGATCAGGAGCCAGGCGCCGACCGGGTCGCCGAACACCACCGCGCCCACGATGGCGCCGACCAGCGGCTCGAGGTTCAGGAACGCCCCGGCGACCTCGGCCGATACCCGGCTCTGACCGAACGCGAACAGGGTGAACGGCAGCAGTGTCCCGAACCCAGCCAGTGCCACGACCGCCAGCACCGGCCCGGCGCCACCGGGAACGGCAGGCGCGCCTTCGGTAACGAGAGCAACCACGAGCGCGCCCAGTGTCGCGCCGAGGAACTGCACGGCGGTGACCGCGACCGGGTCGCGACCGTCGAGCAGCCGGCCCTGGGCCACCGTGACCGTGGCCGACAGGAACAGCGACGCCAGCACCAGGCCGTCGCCGGCCAGCGTCGCGCCGCCTCCTCCGCTGCCCGCGGTGACCAGGCCGACGCCGGCCAGCGACACCACGAAGCCGAGCCAGGCCACCGGCCGGGCCACGGCGCGGCACCACGCCGCGGCGATGATCGCGACCAGCACCGGTACCGCCCCGATCAGCAGGGCCGCGTGCGTGACGTTGGTCCGGCTGATGCCGGCGTTCTGCAGCATGACCGAACCGCCGTAGCCGAGTGCGCCGGCGGCCAGCACACCCGGGGTGAACGCGGCGCGCAGCCCGGCGGTCCGCCGCGCGGCGGCGGCCAGCAGGACCGCGGCGGCCAGCCCGAACCGGACCACGGTGAGCCAGCCCGGCGACAGCCAGTCCAGGGCCAGCTTGGAAAGCGGCACGGTGGTGCCCCACAGCAGCCCGGCCGCGAGAAGGGCTGCGACGGCGTTGCGGCGGTTGGTCTTCATGCATCCACACTTGCCGGTGGCCACGGAAGATTCGTTGTTTAGCGTTAACAGCGACATATAATTTGGTTGTATGGCCGTTGAACTTGATGAAGTTGACATAAAGCTGCTCACCGCGCTGCAGGAGGACGCGGACCGCACCAACGTCGAACTGGCCCGCATGGCCGGGCTGTCGCCGGCCGCGACCCTGCACCGTGTCCGGCGGCTGAAGGAGACGGGCGTCATCCGGGTCATCAGCGCCCAGGTCGACCCGGCCGCGGCCGGCTTCCCGCTGCAGATGTACGTCACCGCCACGCTGGCCCGGCACGACCCGCGCTCGAGCCGCGTGTTCGACGACCAGATCCGGGCCCTGCCGCAGATCATCGCGGCGGACAACGTGGCCGGCGAGACCGACTACATCCTCACCGTCGTGGCCCGCGACGTCACCGAACTGCAGGCCGTGCTGGCCGGCCTGGCCTCCCACGGCGGCCAGCGGCTGGTGACCTACCTGCGGCTGGCCGAGATCAAGCCGCCGTCCCGGCTGCCGCTGGCTCCGCCCGGGCCGCCCGGGCACCCGGCCCGCCGCCGCCGTGCCCGCCCCGCACCGTGAACCACGGCGGGCTCCCGTGCTAGCGTCCAGCGGCATGAGGATCGCGGTGATAGGTAAGGGCAACATCGGCGGTTCGCTCGGCACCAAGTGGCGCGCGGCCGGTCATGACGTGGTGTACGGAGCCAGGGACGCGTCCGGCGCCGGGCCGGGCGGCGCGCCGGTGCTCGCGGTGGCCGACGCGCTCGACGGCGCGGACGTGGTGCTGCTGGCCGTGCCCGGCGGGGTCGTGCCCGACGTGATAGCCGAGCAGAACCGTTGTCCCGTTCCGCAGCGCCGTGATGGGATACCGGACAGCAGCACCGCGACGGTAATCGCGGCGAGCAGGGCGGCGCGCGGCCGCGGCTGGTACCCGCCCGGGACGCGCCCCCGGCGGTTACAGCTCGACGGTGCCGCGCACGCAGGTGACCGTGCCGCCGCTCACCCAGACCTGGCCGTCGGCGTCGCGGGACACGTGCACCCGGCCGCGGCGGCCGAGCGCGGTGCCCTGGCTGGCCACGTACGGCGCGGTGACCCGCCCGCCGCCCAGCAGCCACTGCCCGAGCGAGGCGTTCAGGCTGCCCGTGACCGGGTCCTCCACCGAGGTGACCTGCGGGCTGAACGCGCGCACCTCGATCGCCTCCGGCGACCCGGCCGGGTAGGGGCCTGCCACGCCGATGTCCATGTCCACCGCGCCGGGCCGGACCGCCAGCACCGCCTCGGCGCTGGCCAGCAGCACGGCCACCCAGCCGGGGCCGTTGTCGGCCCAGGCGATGTCGACGAAATCGGACCGGGCCAGGCCGAGCCCGCGCGCCACCCGCTCGGCCACCGCGTCCTCCACCGGCCCGCTGCGCACCAGCGGCGGCGCCGCGAACCCCAGGCCCGCGTCACCCGGCCGGACCGCGACCAGCCCGGCGGCGCACTCCTGCAGCACCGTCCCGCCCGGGTCGGCCGGGCGGCCGCCGGCCTCCAGCCAGGCGTGGCAGGTGCCGAGGGTGGGATGGCCGGCGAACGGGAGCTCCCCGGCCGGCGTGAAGATCCGGACCAGGTAGTCGGCTCCGTCCGCCCGCGGCGCCAGCACGAACGTCGTCTCCGACAGGTTCGTCCAGCGCGCGAACAGCTGCATCTGCTCGGCGCTCAGGCCGTCGGCGCCGAGCACGACCGCGACCGGGTTACCGAGGTACGGGGTGTCGGTGAACACGTCCACCTGGCTGAACTCATGGGTCACACGCCGAGTGTAGGAGGCATGGCGCGCTGGCGGCAGGGCAGTTCCCGGCCGGCCGGCCGGCCCCGTTACGGTGCGGACATGGGAAACCGGCCGCGCGTCACCGTCCTGGGCAGCCTGAACATGGATATCTCGGTCAGCGTGCCCCGGCTGCCCGGGCCCGGCGCCACCGTGCTCGGCGTGGCGGCGCGGTTCACGCCGGGCGGGAAGGGCGCGAACCAGGCGGTGGCGGCGGCCCGGCTCGGCGCCGCCGTGCGGATGGCGGGCTGCGTCGGCGGCGACGACTTCGGCCGTCAGCTGCTGGCCGCGCTGCGCGCCGAGGGGGTGGACGCCGACGCCATCAGGACCGTGGCCGGGACGCCGACCGGGCTGGCCATGATCTCGGTCGACCCGGCCGGCGAGAACCTCATCACCGTCGCGCCCGGCGCCAACCACGAGGTCGGCGCGGCCGAGGTCGGCGCCGCGCTCGGCGAGCCTGCCGACGTCCTGGTCGTCTGCGCCGAGATCCCGGTGCCCGCGATCGAGGCGGCCCTGGCCGGGGGCAGGCCCCCAGCCCAGGGCAGGCCCCTGGCCCAGGGCAGGCGCTGCATTCTCAACCTGGCCCCGGCTCCGGACAACACGGCCGCGATCGTGGCCGGCGGGCGCCCGGACTGGCTGGTGGTGAACGAGACCGAGGCGGCCGCCGTGCTCGGCCGCCCGGTCCGCGGCCTGGCCGAGGCGGCGCTGGCCGCCGCCGCCCTGATCGGCGCCGGGGTGAACCACGCCGTGGTCACCGCGGGCGCGTATGGCGCCGCGCTGGCAGGCCCCCCGGGCGAACCAACCCGGGCCGAAACCATCCCGGCGTTCGGGGTCCGGGCGGTGGATACCGTCGGGGCGGGTGACGCCTTCGTCGGCGCGCTCGCGGTGGCCCTGGCCGCCGGGGTCCCGGCGGCCGGGGCGGTCCGCGCGGCCGCCGCGGCCGGCGCCGCGGCCGCCACCAGGCCCGGCGCCCAGGCCGGGATGCCGCGCCCCGCCGACATCGCCGCGGCCACCGGCCTGACCTGGCCGGTAGCCTGACGATTCGCGTTCGCCTGACGGGAAAGGTATACAGAGATGTCTAGAGGGCGGGCGCAGCATTGCCTAGAGGAGAACGTGACGTGACAACTCCGGGCCCGCGGGAATTTGTCCTGGAGGCGCCCGCCCGAGCAGAGGCGGCACAGGACGGCGTGCCGGGTCTCCCGGCCGCGGCGCTGGCCGCGCTGGGTCAGGCGTTTTCCCTGACCGCGGAACCAGCGGACGCCGACGGTCACCGCCGGACCTGGCTGGACACCTTCGACTGGCGGCTCTACCGGGCCGGCCTGATGCTCGAGTTCGAACAGGCCAGGCGCGGCGGCCGGCTGCTGCTCAGCCGGGCCGACGGCACCCCGCAGGCGCAGCAGCCGGTGACCCGCTGGCCGCGGCGCCCGGCGCTGGCCGAAGACCTGCCGGACGGGCCGGTGCGGGACCGGATCGGCGCGCTGATCAGCCCGCGGGCGCTGCTGCCCATCGTCCGGGCGGCCAGCACCACCACCGTCACCCGGCTGCTCAACGGCGACGGCAAGACGGTAGCCCGGCTGGTCGCGTACCGCGCCACGGTGACCGCGGCCATGCCCGCGGCCCAGACCGCCGCGGGCAGCACGGCCGAGCCCCCGGTGCGGCTCGCCATCGCCGAGGTCCGCGGCTACCCCCGCCAGGCGCGCAAGGCGGCCCGCCTGCTGGCCGGCCTGCCTGGCGTGGCCCAGGCCAGCCAGAGCGAGTTCGCCGCCGCGCTGACCGCGCTCGGCCGCCATCCCGCCGACTACAGCAGCGGCGTCGAGGCGGAGATCACCGCCGCGATGCCGGCTCCGGTCGCGGTGGCCCGGCTCCTGCTCCGTCAGCTCGACATCATCGAAAATAACGTCGACGGCGTGCTCCGCGACATCGACACCGAGTTCCTGCACGACTTCCGCGTCGCGGTCCGCCGCACCCGTTCGGCCGTCAAATTGCTCGGCGCGGTGCTGCCCGCCGACCTCGCCGAGCACTATGCCACCGAGTTCAAGTGGCTCGGCGACATGACCACGCCGCTCCGGGACCTCGACGTCCACCTGCTCGGCTTCGGCCCGATGACCGGGCAGCTGGTCGCCGCGTCGCCCGCCGACCTGGAGCCGCTCCGCGCCTTCCTGGTCCGGCGCCGCGCCCGGGAGTGCCGGCGGCTGGCCGCGGCGCTGCGTGGCGCCCGGTTCCGCGCCATCACCGACGACTGGCGCAAGGCGCTGCTCACGATCCGCGACAACGGCAAGCGCCGCCCCACCGCGGAGCGCCTGGCCGTGGCCACCACCGGCCGGGCGTTCCGCCGGATCACCGCGCTGGGCGGCGCGATCACCCCGGACTCGCCTCCCGAATCCCTGCACAACCTGCGCAAGCGCGCCAAGGAGCTGCGCTACCTGCTGGAGTTCTTCGCGCCGCTGCACGACCCGGTCGCCCACCGCAAGGTCGTCGGGCACCTCAAGCAGCTGCAGGACTGCCTGGGCGAGTTCCAGGACAGCCAGGTCCAGCGCGAGGAAATTCACGCGCTGGCCGACGCGATGCTGGCCGAGCGCGCGGCCCCGGCCGCAACGCTGCTGGCCATGGGCGAAATCGCGGCGAACCTCACGCTCCGCCAGGCCGAGGCCCGGGCCGACTTCGCCAGGCGGTTCGCCCGGTTCGCCGGCCCGGAAGGCCAGCAGCGGGCCCGCACGCTCCTGACCCGGCCCGCGTCCGGTCAGTGAGGATCTTCGCTACCTACAACATCAAGGGCGGCGTCGGCAAGACGACCGCCGCGGTCAACCTGGCCCACCTGTCCGCCGCCGACGGCCACCGCACGCTGCTGTGGGACCTGGACCCGCAGGGCGCGGCCAGCTTCCTGTTCCGGATCAAGCCGCGGGTCAAGGGCGGCGGCCGGGCGCTCATCCGCGGCACCAAGACCCTCGACGACGCGATCAAGGGGACCGACTTCGACGACCTGGACCTGCTTCCGGCCGACTTCACCTACCGCAACATGGACCTGCTCCTGGGCGACACGGCCAAGGACCACACGGGCCGGAAGCCCGCCGGCAAGCTGGCCCGGCTGCTCCGCCCGCTGGCCGCCGAGTACGACCACGTGTTCCTCGACTGCCCGCCGAGCATCTCAGTGGTCTCGGAGAACGTCATGCACGCCGCCGACGTGCTGCTGGTCCCACTGATCCCCACCACGCTGTCGGTGCGCACGCTGGACCAGCTCACCGGGTTCGTGGCCGGCCTCAACGGCCACCGGCCCCGGGTGCGGGCGTTCTTCTCCATGGTCGACCGCCGCAAGAAGCTGCACCAGGAGATCATCGAGGACCTTCAGGCCGAACGGGCCGGGGTGGCAGCCACCCCGATCCCCGCACTCTCGCTGATCGAGCGCATGTCCGTGGAGCGCGCCCCGGTCACCGCCTTCGCCCCGCACAGCGCGGCCGCCCGCGCCTACCGCGCCCTGTGGTCCGAGATCGGCGGCTAATCGCGGCCCTGCCAGGTCGTGACGCACGCCTCGTTGCCCTCGAGGTCGGCCAGCACCCAGAAGGCCGGCGCCTCGGCGTCGTGGACGAGCTTGCCGCCCGCCGCGATGGTGTCCCGGATGCGCCGGCGCGCCTCGTCGTGCGGCACGGAGACGTCGAAGTGGATCCGGTTGCGCTGCGGCCGGGGCGCGTCCATCTGCTGGAACCAGACGGCCGGTCCCTGGCCGAGCGGGTCGATCAGGCCGTTCCCGCCCCCGGGCTCGCCGGCGTAGCCGAGCACCGCCTGCCAGAACGGCCGGACGGCGGCGATGTCCATCGCGTCGATGCCGATCTCGACCGCCTGGACCGACCGGTCGCCGCCGCCCCCGGGCCGCGTGCTCAGCCGCAACTCGCCGGCCAGGGCCGAGATCCGGCGGGCCAGCTCGACGTCGCGCGGCGTCACCCAGGCCACCTCCGCCGTCTGCAGCGAGAAGATCACCCGGTCCGCGCGCACGTCCATCCGCAGGTGCCCCTGGGCTCCGGCCACCGCCGCGGCCCGGGCGGCCACGTCGGCGGCCAGCGGCAGCGACCCGGTTCGCACGTGCGTCCGGAACTCGCCCAGGATGTACCGCCAGCCGAGGCCGGTGACGGCGTCCGACGCCGCCAGCCGGCTCAGCTTCTCGCCATGATTCCCCATGCCGCCTATCGTGCCACGGCCCGTGCGGTCGGCGCCGTGCTACCAGCTCCCCGGCGTGAACGAGACGCCGCCCCGCGAGCACCGCCGCGAGCTAGTGACGTTGCAGGAAGGCCAGCGTCCGCTGGTTGAATTCCTCGACGTTCTCGTAGATCGGGGCGTGCGAGCAGTCTTCGAAGACCAGCACCTCCGAGCCCGCGATACCCTCGCTCAGCGGCGCGGCGAACCGGGTGGATGTCACCAGGTCGTGCCGGCCGAACGTGATCAGCGTCGGCGCCTGGATGGAACCGAGCACGGCGGTCGCGTCGTGCGCCAGCACCGCCCCGGACTGCCGGATGAAGGCGTCCACCGGCGCCGCCGGGCGGCCGCGGACGAATTCGGCCAGCGACTCGACGTAATCCGGCCGGGCCGCGTACATCTCGGGGGTGAAGCACCAGGGGAAGATCCCCTGGATGATCATCTCGGGCACGCTGGCCAGGGCCTGGGCCATGATCTGCCAGGTCGCGACGACGGTCCGCAGGTACGGGTCGCTGGCCGGCCACGCGCTGTGCAGCGACAGCGACTTGACCCGTTCCGGGTGCCGGGCGGCGAGCCACAGGCCGGCCGCCGCGCCCAGGGAAAGCCCGAAGATGTGCGCTCGCTCGATCCCGGCCGCCTGCATGAACGCGGCGACGTCCGCGGCGAACAATTCGGTCGTGTAGACGCCGTCCGGCTTGCCGGACAGGCCCGCGCCGCGCAGGTCCACGCTGAAGCACGTGTAACGCCTGGCGTACTCGGCCACCTGGAACGCGTAGCACGCCTGGTCGACCGCCAGGTACGGGATCAGCACCATCGGCTCACCCTCGCCCTGGACCTCGTAGTAGATATCGATCCCGTTCGCCTGCACCGATGGCATCGTGCACCCCTCCCGGATCCGGTGTTGAGTCGATCCTAGGATCGGCACGCGCCTTCGGCCGGGCACCTTCACGTTCTTGTGGTCCTCGCAGCGGCTACCCCAGGCTGGCCAGGCCCGCCAGGTCCACGCACGTGATCCCGCGCACCTTGACGAACACCATCAGCACGGCGTCGCACGACCGGCAGCGGACCACGGTGCCGGGCCCGGGCTGGTACACCACGAGCTCGGCGACCTGGCGGGCCGCGCCGCACGAGGCGCAGGTGCCGGTGGCCGTTGTCATCTCGGTGCCGAACACCTCCGTCAGCAGCCCGCCGATCGCGTTACCGTCCAGGGCGTGGTCATCCATGCTCAGCCTCCCGTGGCGCCGAACCGTTCGGTCCTGACCCGTCCCGCCGGATACCCCAGCCCGACCAGGCCGGCCGCGACGGACTCCACGAAGCTCGTCGGCCCGCACACGTAGGCCAGCGGCTTCTCCGCCGCGGGCCAGGCCACCTCGGCCAGCATCGGCGCGTCCACCCGCCGGGCGTAGCCCTTCCACAACGGCGGCTGCGACCTGGTCAGCGTGTGGATCACCTCGACGCCTTCGGCCGGGACGTCAAGCTCGGTCCGGTAGATCACGTCCTCCCAGCTGCGGGAGGAGTACAGCAGCCGGACCGGGACCTGGCTCCCGGACAGCGAACGGTGCCGCAGGATGGACCGCAGCGGGACGATGCCCGAGCCGCCGGCCGCCAGCAGCAGCGGGCCACCGAAGCCGGTTTCCCAGACGAAGTAGCCGCCGATCGGCCCGCGCACTTCCAGAAGGTCGCCGGGCCGCAGTTCCTCGGTCAGGTACGGGGAGACCTCGCCGTCCTCCAGCCGCTCTACCGTCAGCGCCAGCGGCTCACCGGGGGCCGAGGCGATGGAGTAGGCCCGTTCGGCCTGATAACCGTCGTCGGCGGTCAGCCGGATGTCGACGTGCTGCCCGGCCCTCTGCTGGCCGACGGAGGGCCCCGGCCAGTCCGGCACCTCCAGCCGTAGCGTGCGGACCCGGGGCGTCTCGTCGCTGACCGCGGCGACGGTGGTGGTCCGCCAGCTCAGCGGGGGGGTCTGGGGGCGTCGTCCCCCCGGGGCATTCAGTCGCCCGCGTACCGCTGTTCTCGCCATGGGTCTCCGTAGCTGTGGTAGCCGTAGTTTTCCCAGAACCCGGGCTCGTCGGTGGCGCGGAGCCGCAGCCCGCGCACCCACTTGGCGCTCTTCCAGAAGTACAGGTGCGGGACCAGCAGCCGGGCCGGGCCGCCGTGCTCGGCGCCGAGCGGCGCTCCGCCGTAGCCGAACGCCACCCAGGCCTTCCCGCCCAGCAGGTCGGCCACCGGCAGGTTGGTGGTGTAGCCGCCGTCGCTGAAGGCCAGCACGTAGCTCGTGTCGTAGTCGACCGCGCCGAGCAGCACGTCCAGGGACACGCCCTCCCAGCTGGTGTCCAGCTTGGACCAGCGGGTCACGCAGTGGATGTCGGTGGTCAGCATCTCCGCGGGCAGGGCGCGGAACTCCTGCCATGTCCAGCTCTTCGGCTTCCGGCCGCCCTCGATCGAGAACGTCCACCGGTCCAGCGGCGTGTGCGGTGTCGGGCCGGCCGACAGGACAGGGAAGTCGGTGGTGACGTACTGCCCGGGCGGGACCCGCCCGGCCGGGGCGTCCGCGCGCCTGCGGTGGAAACCGCGCGAGATAGGGCTCACAGCAGCAGGTTATACCGAACGAGGCGGCTTCACGCGGTGGCCAGCAGGTACACGTTCAGCCCGATGATTACCGCGGCCACCAGCCCCGCCGCCAGCATCGTCAGCTTCCTGTTCACTAGCGGTCCCATCAGCGTGCGGCTGCCGGTGAAGACCACCAGCGGCACCAGCGCGAACGGGATGCCGAAGGAGAGGAAGACCTGGCTGAGCACCAGCGCCCGGGACGGGTCGAACCCCACGCCGATGATGACGAGGGCCGGCAGCATGGTGATCGCCCGGCGGACGAAGACCGGGATCTGGCGGTGGATGAAGCCCTGCATCACCACCTGGCCGGACATGGTGCCCACGCAGGAGGAGGCGATGCCGGACGCGAGCAGCGCGAGGCCGAAGATCACGCCGCTGTGCGCACCCACGTAGCGGTTCAGCCCGTCGAAGACCTGGCCGAGGTCGTTGCCCACGCCGGACATCCCGCGCGCGTGGAACACCGCCGCCGCCATGGCCAGCATGGCGAGGTTGATGACCCCGGCGGTACCCATCGCGATGCTGATGTCGACCATCTCGAAGCGGAAGATCTTCCGCCTGGCCACCGGGTTGGCGCCGACGATGCGCTTCTGGGTCAGCGAGGAGTGCAGGTAGATCACGTGCGGCATCACGGTGGCGCCGATGATGCTGACGGCGAGCAGCGTCGAGCCGCCGCCGGCGAGCTGCGGGACGAACATGCCGCGGGTGACCCCGGCCGCCGACGGGCTGCTCCGCAGCAGTTCCAGGCCGAACGCCAGCACGATCACCCCGACCAGCCCGGTGATGGCGGCCTCCAGCCTGCGGAAGCCCCACACCTGCAGGCCCAGGATGGTGAACGCGGCCAGGCCGGTCAGCGCCGCGGAGGCCAGCATCGACAGCCCGAAGACCAGGTGCAGGCCGAGCGCCGCGCCGACGAACTCGGCCAGGTCGGTGGCCATGGCGATCGCCTCGGCCTGCAGCCACAGCAGCACCACCACGCGGAACGGGAACCGGTCCCGGCAGATCTCGGGCAGGCTGCGGCCGGTCGCGATGCCCAGCTTGGCGCTCAGCGACTGGATGAGCATCGCCATCAGGTTCGCCGCCAGCACCACCCAGAGCAGCATGTAGCCGAACTGCGATCCGCCCGCCATGTTGGTGGCGAAGTTGCCCGGGTCGACGTACGCCACCGCGGCGATGAACGCGGGGCCCAGGAACGGCAGCACCGCCCGGACCCCGCGTCGTTCACCCGATAGGGCACGCTCCGCGGCGTCGAGGACGCGGGCTTCCCCGGGCAGGACGTCATCGCCCAGCGTCACCTGGCGCTGGAGCGGGATCGTGTCAGCCAACGGGAAGCCCTGTGGTAGCCCGGCCTGTCCTAGCCAGATCTATTCTAGCCGGGAAAGGCATCAGCCAACGGACGGCCCGAGCCCGAGCGACTGCGGGGTGCTCGAGTCCGGCGACGGCTGGTGGATGCCCTCGTCCAGCGAGCCGAACTCGGTCATCAGCGCCGGGCTGCCGCCCCACGGCGTCTGCTCCTCGGCGACCAGCGTGTTGGTCGTGAGCAGCAGGCCTGCCACGGACGCGCCGTTCTGCAGCGCCGACCGGACCACGCGGAGCGGGTCGATGATGCCCATCTCGACCATGTTCCCGTGCCGCCCCTCCAGCGCGTCAAAGCCGCCGTCCATCCCCAGCGGCCTGGTCTGCGCGAGGACCTCGCCGGCCTGGTAGCCGGCGTTGGCCGCGATGAGGTAGGCGGGCTCGCTGAGCGCCTGCCGGACGATCTCGACGCCGGTGGCGTAGTCGCCGGTGACGTCGAGGCCGTCGAGCACGCCCTCGGCGTGCAGCAGCGCGGCGCCGCCGCCGGCCACGATGCCCTCGGCCATGGCGGCCCGGGTGGCGGACAGCGCGTCCTCGACCCGGTGCTGCAGCTCCTTGAGCTCGGCGGGGGTCGCCGCGCCCACCCCGATCACCGCGACCTTGCCGGACAGCGCGCCGATCCGCTCGCTCAGCACGTCCTCGTCGACGCCGAACGTGGCCCGTTCCAGCTCCGACCTCATCTGGGTCAGCCGGAACTCCACCGCGTCCGTGCCGCCGCCGCCGATGATGGTGGTGTGGTCGGCCGTGACCCGTACCTGGCTGGCCCGGCCGAGCTGGGCTACGGTCATCGTCTCCAGCGTGAAGCCCGAGTGCTTGCTGTACACGGCGCCGCCGGTCAGCGTGGCGATGTCCTCGAGCTTGTGCAGCCTGCGGTCGCCGAACCCGGGCGCCCGCACCGCGACGCACTGGAAGATGCCGTTCACGTGGTTGTGCACCAGCATGCTCAGCGCGGTGCCCTCGACGGTCTCGGCGATGATGACCAGCGGCCGGGGCGCCCGCATGATCTTGTCCAGGAGCGGCATCAGGTCCTGGACCTTGGTGATCTTCTCGCTGCACAGCAGGATGTACGGGTCGTCCACGATCGCTTCGAGCGCGGCCGGGTTGGTCACCATGTACGGCGACAGGTAGCCGTTGTCGAACTGGAAGCCCTCGGCGAAGTCCACCGTCATGCCGGGGGCCGGCGCCTCCTGCACCGTGACGATGCCGCCGTCCCCCACGGTGTACAGGGCCTTGGCGATCACGCTGCCCACCGCGTCGTCGTCGTTGGCGGAGACCGCGGCGACCCGGGCGTAGTCCTCCTCGGTCTTCACCGGGTGCGCGACGCTGCGCAGGTGCTCGACCAGGCGGCCGACGGCCAGGTCTATGCCGCGCTTGACCAGCACCGGGTTGCCGCCCTTCCCGATGGCCTCCATGCCGGCCCGGACGATGGCCTGGGCGATCACGGTGGCGGTGGTGGTGCCGTCGCCGACGATGTCGTTGGTCTTGATCGCCGCTTCCTTGACCAGCTGCGCGCCCATGTTCTCGAACTGGTTCTTCAGGTGGATTTCCCGCGCGATCGTGACGCCGTCGTTGGTGACCACCGGCGATCCGGTGATCTTCTCCAGGATGACGTTGCGCCCCTTGGGGCCGAGAGTCGACTTGACGGCTTCGGCCAGCTGGTCCACGCCAGCCAGCAGCAGGCCGCGAGCATCGGCGCCGAAGCGGAGTTCTTTGGCCATGAGGTACTCAGGTTCCTTCCGCATAAGTTCGAGTCATTCGAGACCCGCTCTGGTTGCTGTCCTGCTGCCGGCACCGGTCGCTCACGCGGGGCTGTGCTACCACGGGGGGCGACCCCCTGGCACCCCCCGCAGGGAGGCCCGCGTTCGCGAACCGGTATCGAATGACTCTCCTTTACGGGACGAGGATGGCGCGGCCGCGGACCCGGCCGGCGTCGAGGTCGGCGAGGGCGTCGAGCGCGGCGTCCAGCGGGTAGGTCCTGGTGTGCAGCGTGACCTTGCCGTCCTGCGCCAGCGCCATCAGCTCGACCAGGTCGTTGTAGGTGCCGACGATGTTGCCGATGATGTTGCGCTCGGTGGAGATGATGTCCAGGGTCGGGATGTGCAGGGTGCCGCCGTAGCCGACGACGAAGTAGGAGCCGGCCGGGGCCGTCATGTTCCAGCCGTCCATCTCGGCGCCCTGCTCGGCCACGAAATCCAGCACCACGTGCGCGCCCCTGCCGCCGGTCAGGTCCTGCACCGCGGCGACCTGCCCGCCGTCGCCCACCACGGTGTGGTGCGCGCCGAGTTCCGACGCCAGCTTGAGCGCGTCCGGGTGACGGTCCACCACGACGATCGTGGCGCCGGTGAGCGTGGCCAGGCACTGGATGCCGATATGGCCGAGGCCGCCCGCGCCGATCACCACGCAGGTGGTGCCGGGGTAGAGCAGCGGGAGGGCCTTACGGACCGCGTGGTACGCGGTGATCCCGGCGTCGGCCAGCGCGGCCACGTCCTCGGGCTGCGTCGCGGGGTTGAGCTTGATGCACGCCCGGGCCGAGGTCAGCAGGTACTCCGCCATGCCGCCGTCCCGGCTCAGCCCGGGGAACTCGCTGTTCTCGCAGTGCATGTCGTCGCCGGCCCGGCAGGCGCGGCACAGGCCGTCGGTCGGCGTGGGGTGCAGGATGACCGTGTCGCCGACGGCCACGTTGGTGACCTCCGAGCCGACCTCGTGCACCCAGCCGGCGTTCTCGTGGCCCAGGATGTAGGGCAGCGGGGTGTGCATCCGCTCGTCCCACTGGCCCTCGATGATGTGCAGGTCGGTCCGGCAGACGCCGGCCCCGCCGATCTTCACGATGACGTCGAGCGGTCCGCTGATCTTCGGCTCGGGAACGTCGTCGATCACCGGCTGAGCATGGAATTTATGCAACCGGACGGCCTTCATGGGTCCTCCTCGGCCTGCGTTGCGGTTCAACAGGTTTCAGCACTGCGGAGAGTCGTCGGCCGGGGCTCTGCCGGCTCCGGGGGGACGACCCCCCCGGGCTCCCCCGGATCGGATTCTCCTTGTCCCTTGGTGTCGTGGTACCTGTGCCGCAGCATGCCGCGGCAGATGCCGGAGTTCGCCTCGATGCTCACCCGGGTGATCGTGGCCTTGCGCAGGTGCAGCGGCAGAGCCGCCTCGGTCACGGGAGCACCGTTATGCGGCTCTATCAGCAGCGGGGCGTCGTCGCCGGCCGGCAGCCCGAGCTCGGCCCGCCGGGACCGCAGCCGGTCCAGCGCACGAGAAGGCGGCACCTCGCCAAGGGTCATCGCGGGCAGTGCCGCCGGGTCCGCGCCTGCCGCCAGCAGCGGCCTGCACACCTGATCGGTGCCCGCCATCACCGCCTTGCGCAGGAAGTCAGCACGGAGCGCGTGCAGCTCGCTGACCGCCTCGCCGTCGAAGGACCGGACGAAACCGGCCCGGGCGGCCACGCCGCCGTTGATCGCGCCGGCGGCGAAGTGGTCCTCGAGGAGCACCTCGGCGTGCCGCACGCCCGGCAGCGCCGACACCGCGTCGTAGGCATCGGCGACCATCAGGTAGGCGAAGTTGGGCGCGCAGAAGTAGGTGGGCAGCCGCAGCCGGACCTGCGCGTCCCCGGCCGCGGAGACGGCGCACGACGCGACGAACCCGAGCGAGGTGATCGGCTCGTCGAGTTCGGGGTCGCGCACCGTCTCCAGCGCCGCCAGGAGGCTCTGCTGGCCCCTCGCCTCCGGGGCGCGTTTAATGAGCCGCTGTCTTCCCTCGTCGCTCGTTCCTCGCCCCTGGGGTGGGTCCGGGGGGACGAGCACAGTCCGGACGGCGGCGCGCCCCTTCGGCGGACTCATGCCCCGGCGACCAGCTGCGCGTCGTCCTGGGCGGCGGGCGTCCCGGCGCCGGCGGGCAGCCGGAACTCCTTGGGCACCTCGATGTCGTAGAGCCTGGCCGCGTTCAGGCCGAGGATCTTCTTCTTGCCCGCGGTGTTCAGCCGCGGGTAGTCGGCGTACTCCTCGCGGTCCGGCATCTCCCAGTCGACGAAGCCCTCGACCTGCCACTTCGGCTCCCAGATGCCGTAGTCGCTGCCGAAGGTCATCTTGTCCTCGCCGACCCAGAACAGCAGCTCGCCCATGACCCTGTTGAAGAAGTTCGGCCGGGCGTGCATCAGGGCGCCGACGACCACGGACAAGCCCGCGTACACGTTCGGCTCCTGGGTGGCCATGTAGCAGAAGTCGTCGATCCGCGGCAGGCCGACGTGCTCGACGATGAAGTTGAGGCCGGGGAAGTCGGTCGCGGCGTGGTCCACGTCGGCGACGTCGAAGGCGTCCTTGTCCAGCGGCCAGATCGTCGGGCCCTTGTGCACGTGGATGTTCTTGATGCCGAGTTTCTGCGCGGCCTCCAGGTACCGGTACGCGCCCGGGTCGCTGAGCTTGTACCCGCGCGAGCCGTTGTTCCACTCGGCCGTGTAGAGCTTGACGCCCTTGCAACCGTACGTCTCGACGTTGCGCCGCAGCTCCTCCAGGCCCGCGTCGCTGTCCCGGGGGTCGAAGTTGGTGTTGTAGATGAACTTGCCCGGGTGCTTCCTGCCCATCTCATTGTTGCGCTGAGTGGTGTTGAATCCCTCCTTGTACCACTCCTTCAGGTCTGTGGGCTGGAAGATGGCCATGTCCACGTGGCCGTCCTCGAAGACGTCCTTCATCAGGTCGTCCTCGGAATACTTCTGGAAGTGCTCGATCGTCCAGTGCGTCTCCGGCGGCCCGAGCCCCTGGTAGGCGTGGAAGCATTCGATCCAGCCCTTCGCGTACTGCTCGGCGCCGGGAACCCAGTTATCCGGGGCAGCATTCCAGTAATGCATGTGCGAATCGACGATGAAGTACTTCTCGCCGTTGTGCTCGTACAAGGCGCCTCCTTCTTCGGAGCTGGTCATGGCGCTGAGTCAGGAAAACACCGGGCCGGTGATCACCGGCTCAGCGTCACGGGAGCGAACACCGCATTTTCCGCCGTACCCGCGCGGCGCGGGGTTCGTCGAGCCCGCGCCGCGCGGGGCCGGGCGGCTACGACCGGGCGACCAGGTCGAAACCGATGAACTCGGCCGCGTCCTCGGGGTTGGCGAACATGATCGTCCGGTCGTCCTCGTGGATCATCCGGCCGTAGTGGGTGGACATGCTCTCCTCGAACTCCGCGGCGTTGAACCATCCGAGCTCCTCGCCGGCCGCCTCGGAGATCTCGTCGTAGACCACGTCCATCCGGCCGATCGCGTCGACCCGCATCATCGACGGCAGCCAGGTGACGGTGACGTTGGGCTTGGTCGCCATCACCTGGGCGACGATCTCGCCGACCTGGTTGTTCATCAGGGTGAAGCCGCACTTGTTCGACGGCGTGCTGTCGGACTTGAACGGGCTCTCGGTGGCCGTGGTCATTGCGCGAGCTCCTTCGGGACGTCGAGGTCGAGATCGGTCAGGATGCCTGCGAAGCGGTTCTTGGCGGCGTCCAGGCCGTCCTCGAAGCGGGGCGGCTTGGCCTCCGGCTGTGACCACAGCGGCTGCAGCCTACGGGCGGCCTCGATGGCCCGCGGTACCCAGGCCGACATCCACTGCATCAGCAGCGCCCGGTTCTGGTCGGCGAACTCGCGGTCGGTGGTGAGCAGCCGGAACATCGGCTTGGTGTAGCGCAGGTCGCGTTCGGCGTAGTCGTACTCCTCGGCGCCGATGATCGTCGGCGTGACGAAGTCGCCGTTGCGCGGCGCGGCGTGCATCACCAGGTGGCTGCGGAACAGCTCGCCGACCAGCGGCTCGAAGATCACGTTGCCGACGAAGACGGCCTCGCACCAGTCCCAGACCGCGGTCATCTGCTCGGAGAGTTCGCGCACCCCCTGCCAGCACGGCTCCTCGTTCCAGGCCTGCAGGTGGGCGGTGCCGTTGAAGCCGGGGACCTCCTCGGTCAGCGTCAGGTTGTACAGCGCCAGGTCCTGCGCCGAACGGATCCGGTGCATGCTGTTCACCGAGATGGCGTTGTTGTGCATGTTGGTCGGGGCGCGGCGCTGCGCGTTCGCGAACAGGTAGAGACCGAGGCCGTGGTCGACGTGCATCCAGGCGCCGACGTTCTTCTCGACGAACCGCACCCAGGCGCTGTTCCACTGCTCGAACGCCTTGGCCTGCTGCGCGTTCTGGACGTTCTGGTTGAGCTGCCGCACCACGTTGGCGTTGTACCGGTAGAGGGTGAGTTCCCATTCCTCGTTCGGGTCGCGGAACTCGTGCCAGCCCAGCGCGGGCCAGTCGTATCCCTTGCCGCCCGAGCCGGGGAAGCGCCTGGGCTCTTCCCGGTCCGAGCCCCACGCCTTCAGCGCCGTCCAGTCCAGCGGGTAGCCGCCGCGGCCGTCGGAGAACCCGTAGAGCCAGCCCTGGCTGAGGTAGTGCCTCGGGTCCGGCTGGACCTCGACGGTGACGTCCTCGTAGTGCGACTGCTTCCGCCCGGCCGGGGTGTAGTAGTTGAACCGGCGTTCGGTGGAGTCGGGGAAGGTCTTCGCACCCGCCTCCGCGTCGGTAAAGGCCACCTTCGGGACGCTGCGTTCCTGAGCTCCAGTCTGAGTCTCTGTCATAGTCCTTCCCTTTCCGGTTAGGGAGCTGACGGTTCCCCGGTAGTCGTGAACTTGTCCCAGTAGACGTGCTTTTCCGGTACCCCGAGCCGGGTGAGCAACGGCACCGCGGCTTCGACCATCGGCGGGGGGCCGCATATGTAGGCATGGGCCCGGGCCAGGTTGCCCGCTTCGGCCGCCACGACGTCGGTGATCATGCCGGTCTCGCCCTCCCACTCGTCCTCGCTCTCCGCTGCTTCGGACAGCGCGGGGACGTAGCGGAAATCGGGCAGCGCCTGCTCCAGCGCCCGCAGTTCGTCCTCGAAGCACAGATCACCGCGGCGGCGCGCGCCGTAGTAGTACACCGCCTTGCGGTCGATGCCGCGTTCGGCCATCGACCGGAGCAGGCACAAGATGGGAGCCATCCCGGCGCCGCCGCCGACGAAGATCAGCTCGTGGTCGGGGGCGTCGCGCAGGGTGAAGACGCCGAACGGCCCGCTCAGGCTGAGCCGGTCGCCGATTTGCACCTTGGTGTCGAGGAAGTGGGAGAACAGGCCGTCCGGGTAGATCTTGATGATGAACTCGAGCTGGCCGCTCTCCCTGGCCGACGTGTTGGCCATCGAGAACGACCGGGTCTCGTTCGTCCCCGGCACGGTGATGTCGACGTACTGCCCGGGGAAGAACTTGAAGTCGCCGGAGTCCACCAGCTTGAGCACCAGGTGCCGCATGTCGTGCGTGACCGGGTCGTTGGCGACGACCTCGGCGACCGCCTCCTTGATCGGCAGCCCGGACCTGATCATCTCCTCGTCGAAGTTGAGCAGCTCGATCGTCACGTCCTCGTAGACGTGCGCCCGGCAGAGCAGCGTGAAGCCCTCCTCCTTCTCGAAATCCGGCAGCGCGAACGTGGAGTAGCTGTCGAGCTCCACGTCATCGCCGTCGAGCAGGAACGACTTGCAGGAGGAGCACTGCCCCTCCTTACAGCCGTGCATGAGCATGATGCCCTGCTCGGCCGCGCCGCGCAGGACCGTCTGGTCCTCGTCGACCTCGATCTCGATGCCGACCGGCTCGAACCGGACGACGTGCTTTTCTCCCATGGCTCCCTCGGGCCTGCTGATGGGTACCGCTGATGGGCATGCGAGACGGAGGGAGCCGCACGAAACCGCGCGGGTGCGGCTCCCTCGCAGGTGAGCCGTCAGCCGTCAGGCATCAGCCGTCAGCCGTCCGGCGTCAGCCGTAGGCGTCAGGCGTCTTCCTTCGGGAACCGGCCAGCGGGGCCGCCCTTGATGTACTTCGCGTGGAAGGCGGCCCGCTCCTCCGGCGACATCTCGTTGAACAGGACGTTGGGGCTTTGCACCGGCGCCATGCGGCGCAGGTGGTCCAGCGTCCACATCTTCTTCTGGTCGCCCAGCTTGAGGTGCGGCTGCGCGGTCATGGTCTTGCCGTCGTCCCGCACGAAGCCCATGTCGGATACCACATCGGCCCAGTTCCAGCCGTGGTACAGCGTCTCCCACTCGCGGTGGCCGATGAGCTGGCCCATGTTCGGCGTGGACCGGCCCTGGAAGGTCGGCCGGAACGCCTCCACGTCGGTCCACCGGCAGGCCTCGTGGCAGTACGTCCGTACCACCCCGTCGACCTCGGCGTACACCATGTCCTCGCGGACCAGGCACGGGACCATGCAGGTCCAGCACCGGTTCGGGTACCAGTAGTCGACGTCCTCGGCGACGATCGGGTGGTGCCCGTTCGGCTCCGACAGGCGGCTGTAGTTCTCCCACCACTTGCCGTACTTGTCGTACCAGCCCGGGTACTTGTACTCGAACCACTCGAAGTCCTCGTCGGTCATGCCGTCGATCCGCCAGTAGTTCGCCAGCCAGCCGGTGGCGAAGAACTGCGCGACCTCGTG
>Ga0335076_10000430_pt1 | contig 38429 bp, 32 predicted proteins | sample Lox_Sample_25_FD_206717 | JGI IMG/M metagenome (GOLD analysis project Ga0335076, IMG submission 206717) | Soil microbial communities from Loxahatchee National Wildlife Refuge, Florida, United States - Lox_Sample_2.5 | ecosystem: Environmental > Terrestrial > Soil > Wetlands | place: USA...
AGGTGCGGCATGAACGACATGGGCGAGCTCAGGATCGCGCCGCACCACGTCGCCGAGTTGAGCCGTTTCTACCAGGCTCACGACCGGTGGCTGTTCGGTCACGCATGCGTGCGCACCCGCGGCGACCGCGAACTGGCCGCGGATCTGGTCCAGAACACGTTCGAGGCGGCCGCGCGGGCGTGGGCGACGCTGCGCGACCGCGCCGAGGCCCGGCAGCGGGCCTGGCTGCTCGGCACGCTGGCGAACAAGGACATCAGCGACTTCCGCCGCAAGGAGGCGTTCCGCCGCGGGCAGCCAGACATCCAGGCCAGGTACCAGGCCACCGCGGCCGACACCCCGGCCGAGGCGCTGAACGCGATCGCGCTGGAACGAGCGCGGGAGATCATCGAGGAGATGCCGCCGCGGCAGCAGAAAATCGCGATGCGATGGCAGGACCGGATGAAGGCGGCCGAGATCGCCGCCGAACTCGGTCTCGCTGAGGGTACCGTGCACGCTCACCTGCACACCGCGCGGGGCAAGCTGGTCGCCGGGCTCGAGCGGTACTACCCGTCCGGCCGGGACGGCGGGGAAACCGGAGACGGCGCGGAAACCGGAGACGGCAGGGAAACCGGCGGCAGCGCGGAAACCGGAGACGGCAGGAAGGGAGCCGTGTCATGACCGCTAGCGCGCATCGGGACCGTGACGGCCTGTTCGTGGCCGACTTCTACCCGCGGCTCGGCGAGTACCTCGCCGAGCAGCACGCCGCCGGGTACGACCCCGGCGCCGGGCGCGCCCGCTACCTGGCGTGGCTCAGCGAGCACGCCGAGCTGGCCGCCCCGGACCCGGTCCGGGAGTACCTGAGGCGAGTCAGCAAGGTGCCCGGGCTCGGCGCCCGGGAAGAGGCCGAACTGGCCCGGCGGATCGAGGCCGGGCGCCTCGCCGACCATGAGCTGGCCGCCGAGGGCGCCAGCCTGTCCGACGACCAGCGGATCGACCTGGAGTGGGCGGCCGAGTACGGCACGCGGGCCAGGAACCATCTGCTGGAGGCCAACCTGCGTCTGGTGGCGTCGCTGGCCAAGCGGTACACCGGGCGCGGCATGCCGTTCCCGGACCTGATCCAGGAAGGCAACCTGGGCCTGATCCGGGCGGTGGAGAAGTTCGACTACACCAAGGGCTACCGGTTCTCCACGTACGCCACCTGGTGGATCCGGCAGGCCATCACCAAGGCGCTGGCCGGCCAGCCGCCGGGCGCGCGGCCGCGGCCCCACCCGCCGGGCGAGGCCCGCGACCCGGGCGAGGCCCGCGACCCGGGCGAGGCCCGCGACCCGGGCGAGGCCCGCGACCCGGGCGAGGCCCGCGACCCGGGCGAGGCCCGCGACCCGCAGCCGTGAGCGGCCTGCGGGTCGCGGTGGCCGGGGGCGGTTACGCGGCGCACACGGCGGTTACTTCTCGGCTAGCAGCTCCACCCTCGGGCGGACCGTCTGCATCGTCTGGGCCAGCGCGCTGGCGTTCATCGTCGGCGAGACGATCTCACCGAAGCTGTCGTTGTCGAACCAGGCGCACATGGCCACGGCGTTCGACGCGGCGCCCTCCTGCACGCACGCCGCCTTGCCGCCCAGTGAGCCCGCGCTGACCACGTGGGCGCCGGGGAACTTCTGCGTGAAGCTGGTGATGGACGCGGCCGGGTCGGCGTTGCCCAGGTGGCCGCCGATGAACATGATGATCTGCTCGGTGTTGCCGGCCGCGGAGTTGCCCTCCTGGTAGACCGCCGACACCACGCTGCTGGCCTGGCCCGAACTCATCTTGATGACCTCGTCGCGCAGTTCGGCCACGTCGGTCTGGCGCTCCAGGCCCATGGTGCGCGTGTAGCCGCCGATCGAGGCCGGGGTGACCATGGTGTGCGCGGGGCCGCCGTGCGACGGGAACTCGAACTTGATGATGCCGATGATCGCGGCCGCGGCCACCACGACCACCCCGCCCAGGCCCAGCCAGAGACGGTGGTCGTTGCTGCGGCCGCGGCGGCGGCCGATGCTCCGCCTAGCAGTGGTGGCCTGCCGGGCCCGGGCCTGCTTGGCGTCCGCGCGCTCGAACTCGGCGCCGCGGTCACCGAACAGTCCGGTGTACTCCTCGTCCTCGTCGTCCCGCCAGAAGTCTTCGTAGGAATCGAGGTCGCCAGCCTCGGGCTGGGCCGGCCAGGAGGAGGTGATCTCCGGCCCGTCGAGGCCGTGGCCGGGCCGCGGGGCGGGGCGGGGCGACCGCCGGATGGCGGTGTCCGGGGCGGTCAGCAGGCCCGTCTCGGTCTCACCGACCGCGTCGGCGTCCGGCAGGATGTCCACCCGGATGCCGTCCGGCGGCGTGAGCAGTCCGACCGGGGCGGCGAGAAAGCCGGTGCCTTTCGCCGCGGGCTCCGCACCCGGGCCGACGTCCCGCCCGGCGCTCATCCGCGGCCCGCGGGGCGGGCCGTGGCCGGCCGGCCGGCCCGGCCTCGGCGGGAAGCCGTAGCCGGGCTGCGGGCCGGAGCCGGGTCCTTCCGGGCGGCGCCGCGGCCCGCCAGGGCCAGGCCCGCGACGGTCGGCCCCGGCGGCACCCGCGATACCGGGATGCTGCGGGTGCACCGGGGTGCGGCGGAACTCAGAGTACCACGACTCATCGTCCAGCGGCTCGCCGTAACCCGGCTCGCCGGCGGATCGCGGGTCCGGGTCGTCGTAGCGCAGTTCGCCGTGGCGCAGTTCGCCGTAGTTCATGCCCGTGAGCCGCGGGTCGACCGGCCGGCGCACGTCGCCGGGCGCCCGGTCGTCCAGGCGCGGGTCGTCGTACCACTGCTCCGGACAGGCGGGGCCGGTGCCGGGAAGGGCCTTCCGGGCGCCGGTCGCCGACCGCATGTCCGGCCCGGACGGTGCCCCGGGAGGTGGCGCGAACCCGCCGGATGGCGGCGCGGAGGAGGGGCCGGGGAGCGCGCGCCGGGCGGTGTCGCGGTCCTCCGGGACGTAGTATCCGGGGACGGCGCCCGCCGACCGGTAGCCGGACCCGCCCAGCGGCCGTGGCGCCGGGGCGCCCGGCGCGGCATCCGGGTGGCCGGGGAACGCGGACCCGGTATAGGGGGTCTTCGGGCCGTCGTAGGACGGGTCGGAGTAACCCGGGTCCCCGTAGCCGTGATCGTCCACGGCCGACTGCTGGTAGCCCGGGCCGGTACGGTAGGCGGACTCGATCAGGTCCCTGGACTCGGGGTCCATCTGGCGGAAGCCCTGCGGCCAGGAGATCTCCGGCCCGAACGGGACGTCGCGCTGTCCGCCCAGACCGTCGTGCGGGTCGCTTCTGGGTCCGGACCGGCCCTGGTCGCTCGTGGCTTCATCCGCATGGGGACGCTGCGCTGATGGCCGTCCTCCGCCATCTCGAGCCGGCGAACCGCTCCTCATATACCGGGTCACTCCCCTGTCTGTCGTACAGCAGGTCAATGATCACTAGCATCATCGCGACAAACGAGACACTCTGCTACCTACTTTCACAACTTGCGAGGCAGCCCGGCCGCGATTGAAGACACACGCTACTGCCCGGCCGCCCCCGCCATGATGCATTCCGCGCTTTACGGCGAGCCGCGCGCCATGCATTTGCCCAGTGTAGTGACCGTCGTGCACACAGTGATATCAGTGCGCAGCGGGCCGTCCGGGCCGCCGCAGCCGGGGAGCACCCGTGGTCAGGCTTCCCCTCTGTCGGTGACAGGCCTGCCGGGTCCGTCCCCTGGTCAGGCTTCCCTATGGCGGTGATAGGCCTGCCGGGTCCGTTCGGTGTGCTTGCGGGCCAGGGCCTGTGCCCGCTCCGGCTCGCCGGCCTCGATGGCCTCGATCATCTCCGCGTGCTCGGTCCACGAGCCGGGCCCGCGCGCCGGCGCCACCATCCGGTAGTGCCACTGCACCCGGCGGCCCACGATGTCGGCCAGCTCGGCCAGCACCGCGTTGCCGCCGATGGCCGCCACCTCGGCGTGGAAGGCGTTGTTGGCCCCCACCGCGGCGGCGAACTCGTCCGCCTCGGCGGCCGCCCGGCCATCGCGGTAGACCTCCCGCAGCCGGGCCAGCTGGCCGGCCCGGGCCGGGCCCGGCGGGCTGGCCGCGGCGAGCCTGGCCGTTTCGGCCTCGAGCAGCGCGCGCACGTCGAGCAGGTCGTCGACTTCGGAGCCGGTGGGCACGTGCACGAAGGCGCCCTGGCTGGGCCGCAGGTCCACCCACCCCTCGGCCTCCATGCGGTGCAACGCCTCGCGGATCGGCTGCCTGCTGACGCCGAGCTGGCGGGCCAGGTCGGTCTCCACCATGTGCTGGCCCGGCGGCAGCTCCCCGCCCACGATCAGGTCGATCAGCGCGTCGTAGACCGACTGGCGCAGCGGCACCGGCCGCTCCAAGGGCCGGATCATCGCCGACGCCGTCGTCACCCCCTGCGACATCTTCCCCCCACCTTTCTGTCCCTGTGATGCACGTGCAGTTTATCGGCGATTGTATGCAAAGCGCGGTCCCCGAACCCAGGGTTCCCGGCCACGCCGCATCGGGCGGCCCGCGGGCTAGCCGATGTCGCGGCGGCGGAGGCCGGACAGGCCGAGTACGGCGAACGCCAGCGCGGCGAGGGACAGCCACAGGACCGGCGCCGCCGTCAGCGTGCCGCCGGGGAGCCGGGCGGAATGCGTGAACGGCGAGATGTCCAGCACCCAGTGGGAGACCTGCAGCACCTGGCCGAACAGCTCGATGGCCACCGCCAGGCCCACCGCGGTCCATGCGCCCGGTACGGCGGCCCCGGGCCGCAACCCGAACAACAGCACCGCCACCGCGGCCAGCGCCAGCGACGCGGGCAGCTGGGCGATCGCCGCGCCGAGCATCCGCGCCACCTCGGTGCCCGCCGAGCCGGTGCGCAGCCCGTAGCCGAGCCCGGTGGCCACCCCGGCCACGGCGAGCAGCACCGCGGTGCCGCCGACCGCGACCGCGATGTGGCTGAGCGCCCAGCGGACCCGCCCGGTCCTGGTGGCCAGCACGGTCTCGGCCCGCCCGTCGGTCTCCTCGGCGCGCAGCCGCAGGACCGCGGAGGTCGCGTACGCGGCCGCGACCAGGCCGGCCAGCAGCATGAGGGCGGCGAGGTAGGCGTTCACGATGGCGGCCTGGCCGCCGAGCCTGGTGAACTCGCGCTGCAGCGCGGTGCTGGTGCCGAACAGCTGGCCGATGCCCTTGGCCGCCGCCCCGCTGGCCGCGAACGTGACCGCGTAGCCGGCCACCCAGCCGGCAAGCGCACCCCGCTGCAGCCGCCAGGCCAGGCCGAACGGCCCGCTCAGCAGGCGCGAGGCGGCCGGCCGGCCGGGCCGGCCTGGCAGCAGGCCGGCCCCGAGGTCACGCCGGTCGGCGAGCCGGAAGGCTGCCGCGACGCCGAGCGCGAAGACGGCCAGCGGCAGGGCCAGGACCCACCAGCGTTCGGCGGCGAACGGCCGGGCGAACTGGATCCAGGCCAGCGGGGAAAGCCAGGACAGCCAGGACGGGCCGCCGGCCCCGGCGGCGTCGCCCACGCCGCGCAGCATGAAGGCGACGCCGAGCGCCCCCAGGGCGATCCCGCGCGCCGCGCGGGCGGTCGCGGACAGCTGGGCCGCCACCGCGGCGATCCCGGTGAACGCCAGCCCGCACGCGCCGATGCCCAGCGCGAGCATGGCCGAGCCCGTGGCGGGCAGCCCGGTGAAGGGCAGCGCGACCGCCAGCAGCACGGTGACCGCCAGGATGGGGGTAATCGCCGTCAGCAGCGCCGCGACCAGGGGCGCGTCCCGTCCGACCACCGCCGAGCCGACCAGCTCGAGCCGCCCGGCCTCCTCGTCGGTCCTGGTGTGCCTGACCACGACGAAGATCGCCACCAGCGCGGCGAAGATGCCGGCCCAGATCCCGTACCGCCAGGTGGTGAGGGCGCCGATGGAGGAGCCGTACAGCCGGCCGTAGAGGAACCGCAGCGCGGGGTTGCCCTCGCCGGTGGCCGCCAGCGCGGCCCGCCCGGCCGCGGTCGGGTACAACTTCTTGAAGGTGTAGGCCGTGCCGGCCACCGCCGCGACGATCACGTAGACGCTGGCCGGCAGCGCGATCCGGTCCCGGCGCAGGGCGAGCCTGGTGAGCTGGCCGGTGCCTGCCAACCCCGCGCCTGCCAACCCCGCGCCTGCCAACCCCGCGCCTGCCAACCCCGCGCCTGCCAACCCCGGGCCGGCCAGGCCACCGCTCACCCGCCCGGCGCGGGTCATGACCGGGCTCCCAGCCCGGCTCGTTCGGCCGAATAATGCCGGAGGAACAGCTCCTCCAGGGTCGGCGGGCGGCACGTCAGGGACCGGACGCCGGCCGTGGTCAGGCGGCTCAGCACGTCGTCGAGCGCCGCGTGGTCCACCTGGCAGCGGACCCGGGTGCCCCGGACGTCCAGGTCGTGTACGCCCGGGATGTCCGCGAGGTCGGCCGGCGCCGCCAGCTCGGCGTCGACGAGGTTCCTGGTCAGGTGGCGCATCTCGGCCAGCGTGCCGGTCTCCACCGCCCGGCCGTCGCGGATGATCGTCACCCGGTCCGCCAGCGCCTCCGCCTCGGACAGGATGTGGCTGGAGAGCAGGATGGTGCGGCCGCCGCGCCGCTCGTCGTTGACGCACTCGCGGAAGGTCGCCTCCATCAGCGGGTCGAGCCCGGCGGTCGGCTCGTCGAGGATCAGCAGTTCCGCGTCGCTGGCCAGCGCGGCCACCAGCGCGACCTTCTGCCGGTTGCCCTTGGAGTAGGCCCGTGCCTTCTTGGCCGGGTCGAGGTCGAACCGCTCGATGAGGGCCTGCCTGCGCTTCGCGTCCAGGCCGCCGCGCAGCCGGCCGAGCAGGTCGATGATCTCGCCGCCGGTCAGGGACGGCCACAGGGTCACGTCGCCGGGCACGTAAGCGAGCCTGCCGTGCAGCGCGGTGGCGTCCCGCCACGGGTCGCCGCCGAGCAGGCGGGCCTCGCCGCCGTCCTTGCGCAGCAGGCCGAGCAGGACTCGGATGGTGGTGGTCTTGCCCGCGCCGTTCGGCCCGAGGAAGGCGTGCACCTCGCCGGCCCGGACGGAGAGATCGAGCCCGTCGAGTGCCCTGGTCCGGCCGAACGACTTGCGCAGGCCCCGTACCTCGATGGCGTTCCTGGCACCTGTCCCCGTGGCGTTCATAGCATCAGCCTACACAGGTTTCATTTTATCCTGAATATTCAGAATGCTATACCCTAGTCCCGGAGGTGAGGTTACGGTGCCCGACGGTCCGGCCCCAGGGGCGAAGGACCCGTTGTTCGACTACGTCGAGCGGTTCACCTCGGTCCTGGTGGCCGCGGGCTTCCCGCCGATGCCGGCCCGGGTCTTCGTGGCGCTGATGGTCGCCGACTCCGGCCGCCTGAGCGCGGCCGAACTGGGCGAGATGCTGCGGGTCAGCCCGGCGGCCGTGTCCGGCGCGGTGCGGTACCTGATCCAGCTTGGCCTGGTGCACAAGGAGCGGGTGCCCGGCTCCCGCCGGGACTACTACCGGATGCCCGGCACCATGTGGGACAACATGATCCGGATGCGGGACCAGGTCATGTCCCGGTGGACGGCACTGGTCCGCGAGGGCATCGACCTGGTCGGCCCGGACACCCCGGCCGGCGCGCGGCTGGCCGAGCAGGCCGCGTTCCTCGAGTTCGTGTCCAAGGAGCTGTCCGACGTGCTGGCCCGCTGGGAGCGCTACCGCAGCGAACCGGGCGGGCGCTAGGCCTGCGGCACCTGATCGTCGGGGAAGGTGAACTCGCCGCCCAGGTAGCGCAGCAGCGGGTCGTCCGGGTCCGGCTCGCCGTGGGCGGCGATGATCTCGGCGGCGTAGGCCTCCGCGTCGTCCCGCGGCTGGTACCCGAGGGCCCTGGCCCCGGCCAGCGACACCCAGCCGCCGCGGGTGTTGGCGGACACCCCGAAGACGACCCGGAACCCGGGCTGCCCCGCGGTCAGGCATGCCTCGAACAGCCGCCCCGCGTCGTCCGGCGACAGCCAGGTGGACAGCATCCGCACGTTGGCCGGCCGCGGGAAGCAGGACAGGATCCGCACGCAGATGGCGTCCAGGCCGTACCGGTAGTGGTACATCGCGGCCAGCGCCTCCACGGCCGCCTTGGCGACGCCGTAGTTGGTGTCCGGCGCGGGGAAGGCGTAGTCGGGCACCGGGAAGGCCGACCGCGGGGTGAACCCCACCGCGTGGTTGGACGAGGCGAAGATCACCCGCGGCAGGCCGGCCCGGCGGGCCGCCTCGAACGTCACGTAGCTGCCGTCGATGTTCAGCTCGCGGATGCGTTCCCAGGACGCCTCGCCGGGGATCCCGGCCAGGTGGATGACGGCGTCCGCCCCCCGGCATGCCTCGGTCATGGCGTCCAGGTCGGTCACCGACGCCTGGATGGCCTCCTCGCCAGGCCCGGCCGTCAGCGAGGCGATGTCAAGCACCCGCAGCGTGCGCCCGGGCCGGGCCAGCCTCGGCCGGAGCATGGACCCGACGAGGCCCGCGGCCCCGGTGATGACGACGACCGACACCGTCTGCCTCCTTCGCGCCGCCGGGCGCGCCGCCCGGCGTTCTGGCCGGCGTTCCTTCATCCCGCCCCGGTTACGGACGGGTGCCAGGCCACGTGCGCACCCTTTTTACCAGTCAGCCCGGATCGTAGGCTCGAAGTCCCGATGGGCTTGACACGGGTTCGCTGACACTGCCTCGGATGAGCGCTCAGCGGCTGGTGATCATCGCGGCGGCGCTGACGGTGGCGGCGGCGGCACTGGCCACCGCGCTGGTGACCGTCAGCGGTCAGGCCCTGCCCCGCGCCGTCCGCCACGACCTGACCGGCGCGAGCGGGACCGCGCTTGTCATGACCGGTACCGTGAACGCCGGCCAGGGCGCCCAGCACACTCCCGGCTGCCGGGGAAGATCTTCGCGGCGCTGGGCGGCACGCCGTTCGCCTTCTACCACGCCTACTGGTCCGATCCGCTCGGGTTCGTGCCCGGCTCGCTGTCCGCCCAGCCGTCGAGCGCGGGCAACCAGCCGATCGCCGAGGCCGCCGTGCTCGGCGGCGTCACCGCGCAGGCGGCCCTGGTCTCCGGCCACTGGCCCGGCGCGCCCGCGGCCGGCGGGCCCATCCGGCCGCCCTGCCGGCCTCGGCCGCCGCGCTCCTGCACGCGACCGACGGCGATGTGCTGCGGATGGAGGACCGGATATCGGGACAGTCCGTCCGGTTCGTGCTGACCGGCCTGTACCGGCCCAGGCAGGTGTCGTCGGCGTACTGGAGCCTGGACGACATCGCGGGTCGCCGGGTCCAGCACGGCCAGCGGCTTCACCACCTGCGGCCCGCTCACCGTGCAGGCCGGGGCCTTCGCCGGGCCGCTGGCCGTCTCCTCGGGTTCCTGGCTGGCCCAGCCGCAGACGGCGAGCATCCCCGCGGACGCGCTCGCCGCCGTGGCCGGCACCGTGAGCGCCCTGCAGCAGGCGCTGGCGAGCGCCGGGCAGCTGCCCGGCCTCACCGTCACCTACGCAGGACACGCTGATGTCGCAGGACGTGGTGGCGGCTCGCGCCGCACCTGCGGCCCTGTGTCTCGCGCTGCGGCGAGCACCGCGGCCGGTTCCAGCCTCCCTCGCCTGCGGCGCGGATCCCCGCGCCAGCTCTCGCATACTCCGTCGCGATCTTGGCGATCATTTCCGGCGAGCGGCAGCGGACGTATGATGCTTGCACTGCCTGGTTACGGAGGCACGTGGCTTTCTGGGCAGTGCGGTTAGCGTCAACCTCGACGAGAAGCCCTGGGCTGGTGGCCACGCAGACGCTCACGTTCTTGTTCGCCGACATCGAGGGTTCCGCCGAGATGGCGCAGCGGCTGGGGGACGGGTGGGCGGGGGCGCTGGCCGATCGTCACCGGCTGTTCCGGGCGGGCCTGGCCGCGCATGGCCGATAACCCGAGGCTGCTGGCCAACCTGCCGGCTCAGGTGTCGAGTTTCATCGGCCGGGAGGCGGAGCTGGCCGCGGTGCGCCGCCTGGTGGCCGGGTCACGGCTGGTCACGCTGACCGGGGCGGGCGGGGCGGGCAAGACACGGCTGGGGCTGCAGGTGGCGGCCGGGCTGCTGGACGGGACCGGGGACGGGGTGTGGTTCGCCGACCTGGCCACGCTGCAGGATCCGGATCTGGTCGCGGTGACCGTGGCGGATGTGCTGGGCGTGCGCCTGGAGCCGGGCCGCCCGGTGCTGGACACGGTGGTGGAGGCGGTGGCCGGGCGGAGCCTGCTGGTGTTGCTGGACAACTGCGAGCACCTCATCGGCGCCTGCGCCAAGCTGGCCGACGGGCTGCTGCGAGGTTGCCCGAACCTGGCTCTGCTGGCCACCAGCCGCGAGCCGCTGGGCATCGACGGGGAGTACGTGTACCGCGTACCGTCGATGGGCGTCCCGGCCGATGGCGATGACACGGATGCGATCCGGGCCAGCGAGGCGGTGCGGCTGCTGGCGGACCGCGCCGCCGCGCAGGGGGTGGCACTGGGCTGGGACGAGCCGGCCGCACAGGTGGCGGGGCGCATCTGCCGGCGGCTGGACGGGATCCCGCTGGCCATCGAGCTGGCCGCGGCCCGGCTGCGGGGGATGCCAGCGGACGAGCTGGAGGCCCGGCTGGATGAGCGGTTCGCGCTGCTGACCGGCGGGTCGCGGGCGGCGCTGGCGCGGCAGCAGACGCTGCGGGCGATGGTGGACTGGTCCTGGGAGCTGCTGAACCCGGCTGAACGGGCGGTGCTGGCCGCCTTGTCGGTGTTCGCCGGCGGGTTCGGGCTGGCCGCGGCCGAGGCGGTCGCTGCGGGCCCGGACGTGCCCGCCGGGGAAGTGCTGGGGCGTCTGGGCGCGCTGGTGGACAAGAGCCTGGTGCAGTTCGGGGATGCCGGGGCCGGTCCGGGCCGGTACCGGCTGCTGGAGACCGTCCGGCAGTACGCGGCGGGGCAGCTGGACGCGCTGGGCCCGGCGGCGGCCAAGGCCGCCCGGATCGCGCACCGCGATTACTACCTGGCGCTGGCCGAGGCGGCCGCCCCGCAGCTCAGGGCCGCCGATCAGGCCGCCTGGCTGGACCGGCTCGATGCCGAGCTGGGCAACCTGCGGGCCGCGATCGCGGTCAGCTCTACCCAGGCCGATCCCGAGCCGGGCCTGCGGCTGGCCGCCTCGCTGCGCGTGTACTGGATGGCCCGCGGGCAAGCCGCCGAAGGGGTCGGGGTGCTACGGGCGCTGCTGGACGGGCCTACCGCTCAGGGGACGTCGTTGGTGCGCGCCCGGGCGCTCGCCGCGGCGGCCAATCTCCTCGGGCAGACGAGCAGCTACGCAACCGCCGCGGACTACTGCGAGGAGGCCCTGGCCATTGCGCGCGCCGTCGGCGATGACTACCTGGTCGCCGACCTGCTGTGCGAGCGAGCCCGGGTCCTGCTGCGCCAGGGGCGACAAGGTGCCGCGCTGCCGCTCATCGAGTCGGGCCTGAGCGTAGCCCGCCGCCTTGGGGAACCTCACCTGACAGGCCGCCTGCTTGCCGCCCGGGCGTACGCCACGAACGCTGCGGGCGACCATGCGGGTGCGGCCCGCGACGTGGCCGAGGCCCTGCGGCTCTTCCGCCAGGCCGCTGACCGGCAACAGGCGGGGAGGATGCTCACCAACCTCAGCGACTACGAGCTGTGGACGGGCGACCTGGACGCCGCCCGCGGGCACCTGGCCGAGTCGCTCGACATCACCCGCGCGCTCAACGACCGCTATGGCGCCGTCTACGCGACGTTCAACCTGGGCCTGGCCGAGTACCTCGGTGGCTCGCCGGGCGCGGCGGAGACCTTGTTCGCGGAAACACTCGACCTGGCCCGGCGCACCGGCCTGAAGTCGCACGTGGCCTACGGGCTGATCGGCCTGGCCCTGGCCGGCCGGGGCGGGGCCGACCCGGGCTGGTCGGCCCGGCTGCACGGCGCAGCCGACCAGGCCCTGGCGGACCTGGGCCACACCCTCGAGCCGGTGGAAGCCCGGCTGGCCGGCCTGAACCGCCAGCGCCTGCGCACCGCGATGGGCGACGGGGCCTTCGAGGCCGAATACGCCGCAGGCCGTACCCTCGACCTGGCGCGCGCGGCTCACCATGCGCTGCAAGAACTAGAAGCCGGGCGCGAGGCGCCACGCGCGCGTGCGCTGGTGAGCGAACCGGACGCCGTTTCCGGAACGGCCGCGACGGTGCTCACGCCTCGCGAGCTCGACGTCCTCAAGCTCGTCGCGCAGGGACTGAGCAACCCTGACATCGCCCGGCGGCTTGTCTTGAGCGAGCACACCGTGCACCGGCACCTGGCCAATATCCTCCACAAGCTCAGCCTCTCCTCCCGCGCTGCGGCCGCGGCCTGGGGTGTGCGCGCCGGGCTGGTGTGAGCCTGGCCCGATCGGGCCATCTGCCGCAGCCGGGTGAATCTGGCCCGTACGGGCGAAGCGATAGCGCCGCGCTGCCGGATACCACTAGACAACGTGGGCAACGGCTTCGCCAGGGACTGCCAATGGCAACGCGAAGCCCCCGACGGGGAAGCGAGATGCCGATCAGCCGGATCCTCGGAAGACACTGCCCGCCAGGCCGCACTGAGGAGACCGAGATGCACCCCACGATCAGCTGTCAGCTGGCCCAGGCCGGTACGGCCGACTACGATGACCGGACCGCGCTGCACCTGGCCGCCGCCGAAGGCCAGCTCGAGGTGGTCCGCTACCTGCCGGCGGCCGGCGCCGACCCGCGGCCAGTGGACCGCTGGGGCGGGACCCCGCTGTCCGACGCCGAAAGCAACGGCCACACCGAGATCGCGGCGTTGCTGCGGGGGCACGCGGTAGAGGTAACCCCCCTCCGCCACCGCTCAGGCAAGCGAGAGGCAGCAGTGGTATGAGCGGCAACGACATTGCCACCGGCAGGGTCGTCGCGGTCCTGCTCGCGGACGGCTGGCACCGGATCGTCCCTGGTTCGTTCCGCGTTGGCCCCCTGAGCTTCGGAGCGGAAGCCGGTCCTGGCACGCCCGGCTTCCGCTTCGAGGAGGCCGACGCCGGCCGCCCGTATCAGCCCTCGGTGCTGGCCGGCCCGCTGGACAGCATCATCGCGGTCCGGCAGGTCACCCCTGCCGTGCGGCGCATTGGCGACTCGGACCTGGCACGGGCAGCGCACAACGGTCACCGGGCGGATCACGGCGCGCGGCTGCGAGTCGGCGCGAGCCGCTGAGCGGCGGCGGGATAAGGCAAGCACTATGAGCACATCGATCGCGGCCTCGCGGCCGACGTGCGACGGCCACCCGGACTGGCGGGCCGACGCCGCCTGCCGGGATGCCGACCCCGAGCTGTTCTTTCCCGACGGCGACGTCAGGTCCGCGCGGGCCCACGTCAAGACGGCAAAGCTGATCTGCCGCGGCTGCCCGGTCAGCGCGACCTGCCTGAACTGGGCGCTGGCCAGCGGCCAGGAGGCCGGCATCTGGGGCGGCCTGACCGAAGACGAACGGCGCAGGCTGCATCGCCGAGGCCGAGGCTTTCGGCCAGCCGCAGGCTCATTACGCGAGGAGAGGTCATGACCATAACCCTGGACAAACGATCCGGCCTGCCCGGCCGCGCCGGGAATGACCGGCCGCCAGAGCCGGCCGGCTTCCTGTCCGCCTACCCCGGCTACCGGAGCACGGCGCTGCTGGACCGGCTACGGGCGACCGAGTACTCCTACCTCGACGCGGGCGGCCACATCTATCTCGACTACGCCGGTGCGGGCCTGCCGGCCCAATCGCAGCTCCGCGCGCATGCCGAGCGCATGCGTGGCCGGTGCTTCGGGAACCCGCACTCGGAAAACCCGGCCTCCGCCGCGTCCACCGAACTGATCGAGCAAACCCGGCTCGCTGTCCTGGCGCACTTCAACGCGCCGCCCGAGGAGTACGCGGCCATCTTCACCCCGAACGCCACCGGCGCGTGCCGGCTTGTCGGGGAGGCATACCCGTTCGGCCCGCGGACCCGGCTGGTCCTGACGCAGGACAATCACAACTCGGTCAACGGCATTAGGGAGTTCGCCAGGTCGCGCGGAGCGAGCACGCATTACGTGCCGCTCTGCTCGGCCGAGCTGCGGGTGGACGATGACGCGATCCGCCAGGCACTGGCACGGCCCAGGCCGGGCCCGCTGGGCGCGGCGTGGCGGGTGGCCCGCTCTGGAGTGGCGCCCTGGGCCGGCCGGGGATTGCGCGCCCGGCGGCAGCGGTCACTGGCCGGGGAAGGGGTCAGGGACGCGGGCCGGCCGGTGGCCGCGCTGTCCGCAGTGGCCGCCCGCCGCCGCGGGCTGCTCGCCTACCCGGCGCAGAGCAACTTCACCGGAGTACAGCATCCCCTGCGCTGGATAGAGCTGGCGCATGAGCATGGCTACGACGTGCTGCTGGACGCGGCGGCGTACCTGCCGTCGAACCGGCTGGACCTGTCGGCTGTCAAGCCCGATTTCGTGCCGGTCAGCTGGTACAAGGTGTTCGGCTACCCGACCGGCATCGGCTGCCTGATCGCGCGGCGGGAGGCGCTGGCACGGCTGTGGCGTCCCTGGTTCGCGGGCGGGTCGGTCTACCTCGCCAGCGTGCAGGGCGACTGGCACACCCTGGCCCCGGACGAGGCGCAGTTCGAGGACGGCACGGTCAGCTTCGGCCAGATACCCGATCTGGAGTCCGGGCTGTCCTGGGTCAACGGCATCGGGATAGACCGCATCCATGAGCGGGTGACATGCCTGACCGGCTGGCTCATCGACCGGCTCGCCGCCCTGCGCCACGGCAACGGCGAGCCGATGGCGCGGATCTACGGGCCCGCCAGCACCCGCGACCGCGGCGGCACCGTGGCATTCAACCTGCTCGATCCCGCCGGGCGCATCATCGACGAGCGCGCGGTCGCGCGGGCCACCGCCGCGGCCGGGATCTCGATCCGTACCGGGTGCCACTGCAACCCCGGCGTCAGCGAGGGCGCGTCCCAGCTCGCCAGGCAAGACTGGCGCAAAGCGGCGCGAGCACGCGTCCGCACGATGGATCAGTACCTCGACCTCCTCGGCCTGCCGAGCGCCGGAGCGCTGCGCGCATCGGTGGGCCTGGCCTCCAACGTCGAGGACGTAGAGCGGTTCCTGGCCTTCGTGGAGATGGCCTACCGCGATCGCGTGGTCGGCACCGGCGGCCTCGCACCCCGGCGGGGCTGTTGAGCCGCCGCGCGGCTCGGAGGAGGGCATGGTGGAGAACGGACCCGGCTCAGCGCGGCGCCTGCTCGGCGTCTTCGCGCATCCTGACGACGAGGTGTTCTGCGCTGGCGGCACGATGGCCCGCGCGGCCGGGGCGGGCGCCGAGGTCATGATCGTCTCGGCGACCCGCGGAGAGCAGGGGCAGATCCGGGATCCTGCGGCCGCGACCAGGGGAACGCTCGGCGCCGTCCGTGAGCGCGAGCTGCGCGCGGCTGCCGCCGAGCTCGGCGTACATCGCGTGCGGGTGCTGGCCTACCCGGACGGGACCCTGCAGCACCATCGGTCCCCGCTAGGCGCCGTGGTTGCCGACATCATGCGGCGGTTCGACCCAGACACCGTCATTACCTTCGGCGCGGACGGCGGGTACGGCCACCCGGACCACGTCGCGACCTCCGAGCTGACCACCGAGGCGTTCCGGGCGCTGGTTCGCGACCGCAACCGGGGTCAGCGGCTGTACCATGCCGTCTTCCCGCCGCGGCGCACCTCCATGGCCGAGGAGCTTGCGCGCTGGATCGCCAGCTCGGGGCAGCGTGCCGCCGATCGCGCCGCGCTGCAGGCGATCACCTTGTTCGCCGGCGAGGCGGCCACCATGCGGCTGGCCCGGGACGACGTGCGCGTGCAGTGGTTTCCTCCGGGCACCCGCGTCACCGAGCAGGGTGAGCCGGCCGATGCGCTGTACCTGATCCTCGACGGAACCGCCGATCGGCTACTCGAGCGTCCCGACGGCCAGGTGATCCACCTGCGCCGGATGCAGGAGGGTGACTTCTTCGGCGAGCGTGGCCTGATGGCGGGCAAGCGCCCGGCGTATGTGGTGGCCCGTGAGAGCCTCACCTGCCTCGTGCTGTCCCGCGCCCCGATCAGCCTGTACGCCGGACGCGGCGCCGGCGCCAGCAGCGCAGCCGAGCCGGCAGCCGCCAGCCTGGCCCCGGGGACCAGCGCGGTGGACGTGGCCAGCTATCTGGACCGCAAACTCGGGGCGCTGGCGAGGCACCGCACCCAGTACCCGGTCGTTCCGTCGATGCTTCCCCATCACCTGCTGCAAAGCATGCTCGGCACAGAGTTCTTCCGCCGCACCGCCAGTGGCAGCGGGAACGCCGCCGTCAGCCGCTGCGCGAAGGCGGCGCGTCCCCGGCGGCCAGCGGGCCGCCCGGCGCCGCGGCACCTCCGGCGGCACATCGTGACCCCAGCACTCACATGGCCGCTCCCCATGCCGCGCTACCTCCCGCCCCTGTCCCGGACCCGGCCGACAAGATCACTCGTGACCGAATGCCGAAGGAGGCTGCCAGTGTCCACAGACAATGACGTGGAAACCCAGGCGGGCGGCGCACAGGCCACCCGGGTGGCGGTGGCGTCCTGGCCAGCATGCACGCTCGGCGACTTGAGGGTCCTGGTCCCCGGAATCAGCTGCGCGGCTGCCGTGGCCGCATGTGCCACGCTGCTCGGCGGCCTGGCCCCGGTCATAGGCGACCCGGTGTTTGCCGTCCTGTTTGGCATCGCCAATCGCCGTATCGTGCCGGTATTCATGGTGGCGCTTATCGCAGCAGTCGCCGCTAACACGCTCGGATTGGTCCCCGTCCCCTGGCACCATGGCCTGTCGGACCTGTCGACGTGGATGATCACGGCAGCCCTTGCTGCGATTGGCCTTCGACGGATGTGCACGTGTAGTCGCCAGGCCTGCATGAGCGCGGTGGACACGGTCCGCGGCCCCGACCACATCGCGATGCGCGTGCCGGCGCGCGTAGTTCACAGGGTGACGACGCTGCGCAGTACCTCGCCGCGCGCCATCTTGGCGAAGGCCTCCTCCACGTCGCCCAGCCCGATCGTCTCCGAGGCGAACTTGTCCAGCGGCAGCCGCCCGGCCAGGTGCAGGTCGACGAGCATCGGGAAGTCGCGGCTGGGCAGGCAGTCCCCGTACCAGGAGGACTTGAGCGCCCCGCCGCGGCCGAACACGTCGATCAGCGGCAGCTCCAGCCGCATCTCCGGGGTGGGCACGCCGACCAGCACCACCACGCCGGCCAGGTCGCGGGCGTAGAACGCCTGCTGGTAGGTCTCCGGGCGGCCGATGGCCTCGATCACCACGTCGGCGCCGAAGCCTCCGGTCAGTTCCCGGATCCCGGCGACAGGATCGGCGCTCCGCGAGTTGATCACGTGGGTGGCGCCGAAACCGCGGGCCCAGTCCAGCTTCCTGTCGTCCACGTCCACCGCGATGATGGTGCGGGCGCCGGCCAGCCAGGCGCCGAGGATGGCGCCGTCGCCGACGCCGCCGCAGCCGATCACCGCGACGCTGTCGCCGCGGGTCACGCCGCCGGTGTTGATGGCGGCACCGATGCCCGCCATCACGCCGCAGCCGAGCAGCCCGGCGGTGGCCGCGGGGATCGCCGGGTTGACCTTGGTGCACTGCCCGGCGGCGACCAGGGTCTTCTCCGCGAACGCGCCGATGCCCAGCGCCGGGGACACTACGGTGCCGTCCGCCAGCGTCATCTTCTGGCTCGCGTTGCGGGTGTTGAAGCAGTACCAGGGCCGGCCGCGGCTGCAGGCGCGGCAGCGCCCGCACACCGCGCGCCAGTTCAGGATGACGAAGTCGCCGGGCGCCACCTCGGTCACACTGGGGCCGACCGCGTCGACCAGGCCGGCGGCCTCGTGCCCGAGCAGGTAGGGGAAGTCGTCCCCGATGCCGCCCTGCTTGTAGTGCAGGTCGGTGTGGCACACCCCGCACGCCTGCACGGTGACGAGCGCCTCGCCCGGCCCGGGCTCGGGTACCAGCACCGTCGTGAGCTCAGCCGGCTCGCCCTTACCGCCGGCCACCACGCCCTGAACGCTGATCGTCACGGGAACACCTTTCTCTGGTCCGGGCCACGACGGGATCGTGCGCCACGCCCATCATGGTTCACGCGGCGGCGCAGACGCACTAGGTGAGCCGGTATTCGCCGCGGGCCACGATGACGGCCGAACCGCCGACCAGCACGCGCTCCGCCTTGTCCACCGAGCCCTCGGCCCGTGCGTACAGCCGCGACGGCCTGCCGATCTCCTCGCCCTGCCGGATCTCGATCTCGTCGCCGAAGCCGATGCGCCCGTGCCGGGCCAGGTGGAGGGCGAGCGGCCCGGCCGCGGAGCCGGTCGCCGGGTCCTCGGGCAGCCCGTGATACGGCGCGAACATCCGGGTCTTCCAGGCTTTGCCCCGGCCGGCGAAGGTGCTCACGTAGACCGGGAGCTCGGCGAGCGCGCGCTGGTCCGGCCACAGCCCGGCGACCTCGGCCTCGCTGGCCAGCTCGACGTAGACCTGCCGGGGCCCGTTGCGGTACGCCTCGACCGGCAGCCCGGACCGCGGCACGCCTAGCGCGGCCAGCAGCGCCTCGGTGTCCTCGTACGGCTCAGGCACCGGGACCGGCTGCTGCATCCGGCCGAAGGTGATCCCGCCCCGGCCCCGCTCCAGCTCCACGGGTACCGGGCCGGCCCCGGTCTCCAGCGTCAGCGCCGACGCGCCCAGGGCCTCGCCGAGCACGAACGCCGAGCCGAGCACCGGGTGCCCGGCGAAGGTCAGTTCGCTCGCCGGGGTGAAGATCCGCAGCCGGACGTCCCCGGAGTCCTCGGCGGGCAGGAAGAACACCGTCTCGGACAGGTTCAGCTCCCGGGCCGTGCGCTGCATCACGTCGGCGCCCAGGCCGCGCCCGTCCGGGAACACCGCGAGCTGGTTGCCTTCCAGCGGGGTGGCGGTGAAGACGTCGGCGATGACGTAACGATGCCAGCCGGCTTCCGGCTCGTCCGCCCACAGCTGGCCGGTTGGGTGTGCGTCGGTCACGCGGCCAGCGTAACCGGCCCTGGTCCGGCCGGCCGCGCCATTCCGCGCCGCGCCCGGTGTAGTGCCGTCGCGCGGAGTCGGCGGTCATCGCGGCGTACAGCAGGGCGATCAGCGGCAGGGCCGGCGCGCGCAGCGGCGACAGCCGGTACAGCCGCAGCATGGGCAGGTAGCTGACCGACATCAGCGCCCAGGCCGCCAGGCCCGCGGCGGCCGCGCCCCGCGACGCCCAGCCGGACCCGGCGGCCAGCCCGGCGGCCACCCCCGCCACCGGCAGGGCGTACAGGAACAGCAGGCCGATCAGCGTCCCGGCCAGCAGCGCCGGGGAGTAGTTCAGCTGGGTGTAGGCGGACCTGGCCACCATCTGCCACAGGGCGGCCAGCCCGGGATACGGGCGCACGCTGATCACCTCGCGGGACAGGCCGAGCCAGCACCGGCCTCGCTGCCGCTTGATCATGCGGCCCATCGCCACGTCGTCGATGAGGGCGCCGCTGATCGGCGCCAGGCCGCCCGCCTTCGCCAGCGCGGCGCGGCGGATCAGCATGCAGCCGCCCGCCGCCGCGGCCGTGCCCGAGGCGGGCCGGTTCACCCGGCGGAACGGGTAGAGCTGGGCGAAGAAGTATACGAAGGCCGGCACCAGGACACGTTCCCAGGCGGTGACCGTCCGCAGCAGCGCCATCTGGGAGACCAGGTCCCGGTCGTCTCCCCCCGCCGCGGCCACCAGGCAGCGCAGCGTGCCCCGCGGCCAGGCGATGTCGGCGTCGGTGAACAGCACGTAGCCCTGCTGGCTTCTTTTCTCCGGGGGGGACCCATCCCCCCGGGCCCCCCTTGGGGCGGGGCGATCCCGCGGAATCTCCCGCGCAGTGGGGGGTCCAGCCCCCGGTGCGCCCCCGACCTCCCCGAAGCCAGGTTCAGGCCCCGCCGCGGCGAGTCCCTGGGCCATGGCCCACACCTTGCCGGCCCAGCCGGCCGGCGGCGGCGTCCCGGTGATCACCCGCAGCGGCCGGCCGCCAGCCAGCCCGGCGGCGATCCCGGCGGTGCCGTCGGAACTGCGGAGGCCCGTGACCTCCCGGGCCGTTAGCGCCGGACCATCAGGCCGGCTCAGGCGACGCGACAGTAGCCGGCGTCCTCGTGCCGCACCGGGTCCGCGCCGGGGCCGCTACCCCGCGGGCGTCCGCCAGGCGAGCACGTCGCCCGCCATCACGGAGGGTGACCCGAGCACGACGGTCAGGTACTGGACCAGCGGCGTGTCCGGCCTGGCCACCGCGACCACGGCCGACACCCGCCAGGCCCGCAGCTGGGCCCGCGTCTGCGCCGGGCTGACGTACCTGACGTCCACGGAGCCCGGGGATCCCGGACGCGCGTCCGTCGGCAGCCTGCCCGCCACCCCTTTGGGCAGGCCCGCCTGCGAGACGGACCACAGGGCGTTCAGGTACCGGCCCGCGGGCGGCGTGCCGTCGCCGTCGGTGTAGGCGCGCCCGTTCCAGGCCGGGCCCATGAAGTACCCGCCGACCAGGGAGCCCGGCTGGCCGGTGTCGGCCTGCCAGCGCAGCGGCTCGGTGAAGGTGGACATCGGGACCGGCACCACCAGGACACTGGCCTGCGCGGGCAGCCGCAGCGCGGCGAACGCCGCGGACCAGCCGGGCGGCACCGGGGTCGCGTCGGCCGCGGGCAGCGGCTTCGGCACGATGGGCAGGACAGCCAGCACCGCGCCGGACAGCACCACCGCGGCCGGCCGCCAGCCGGCGGCGAGCCGCGGCAGGCCCAGGCCGGGACGGCAGCGGCCGGCGAACGCGGCGAAGGCGGGCACGGCCGCGTCGGCGGCGAACGCCAGCAGCGCGGCGGCCGCGCCGTCCGCCAGGATCGAGAACCGGTCCGGCAGCGCCGCGTTGAGCAGCGGCAGGCCCTGCGGCCAGTACCAGGGCAGCTTGACCGCCGGGTGCTCGTGCCCGCCGAACAGCAGGGTGCCGCCGAGCGAGAACACCTCGAGCACGCCGCACGCGACCGCGGTGGCCCGGATCGGCCGCCGCCGCCAGCCGGCCGCCGCGGCGCCCGCCAGCACGATGATCAGCGGCCAGCCCAGGTAGCCGAGGTACTCGGGGAGCTGGCCCTGGTACCGCAGCGCCTCGGCGGCGCTGCCCGAGGTGTGGAAGAGCTGGTAGGACGAGGGCACCACGAAGGAGGACAGGTCGTTCTTGAAGAAGTCCGTCGTGAACGGGCTGCCTCGCTGGTACAGCGGGCCGAAGAACTGCACCCACAGCGGGTACCCGGCGATCACGGCCGTGACGCAGGCGGCGACGCCGAGGCCGGCGGCCAGCCGCCGGAAATGCCCCGCCAGCTCCCGGGGTCCGCCGGCGGCGAGCATCGCGCCGAGGATGACCCCGGCCAGGACCGTGGCGAGCAGCAGCTCCTCGGTGATGAACACCTGCGCCACCACCAGCAGGCCCAGCCACAGGCCGCCGCGCACGACGCCGCTGCGGCCGGCCGCCAGCCGCAGGCCGGCGTCGATGATCAGCGGCGGCAGCACCGCGAACATCAGGTCGTAGTGGCCGATGGCCGAGTGCAGCACCGCCGGGGAGAAGCCGTACACGGCCCCGCCGAGCACCGCGGCCGGCCCGCTGACCTCCCAGCGCCTCAGCACCGCGAACATCGCCGTCGCGGATCCGGCGAAGCCGGCCGTCATGAACAGCGTGAGCGCGCTCTGCGGGCCGAACAGCAGCGTCACCGGCGCCAGCAGCATCCCGGGCAGCAGCATGAACGTGTTCCACATGACGTTCACGCCCTGCGGGGCGTTCATCGCGGTGGTGACCAGCGCGGGCAGCCGCCCGTGCGCGATCGCGGTGGCGTCGTACCGGAAGAACCAGGCGATCTGGTCGGCGTCGTTGGGGTTGCCCGCCACCGTCCTGGTCGCCGGGTCCCGCCATAGCCAGAGCGTGACCGCCACCGCGGCCAGCAGATAGTAGACGGCGGCCAGCGCCACCCCCCGGCGGTCGCGGGGCGGTGGCGCGGGAACTTCTGCCGCCGAAGGCCTGACGGCCGTAGTCGCTGCCACGGCTGCGAGCCTAACCGGGCTCGTCCCGGCCGGCCCCGGACTCGTCAGGACGTCAGCAAATCGTCAGCCGCGGGAGCTGTCCGGCACCACCTGGCCGCCCACCACGCGCCCGTTGTCGGTGCCGGGCTGGGGCTGCCCCGGCATCCCCTTGCGGACGGACTCCAGGATGGTCAGGCCCTGGCTGACCAGCCCGGCGGCGATCTCGCCCAGGCCGTCGGCGCCGTTGAGCACGCTGACGTTCGCCCCGGCCAGCCCGGCCGCGGCCTCCTTGACGATCAGCGGCAGCTGGTTGATCAGCAGCTGGTCCAGCGCAACCCGGTTGTTGGACGCGGCCGCCTCGGCCTGGATGCGGGTCCGCTCGGCGTCGGCCTGGGCGAGGATCCTGACCCGCTCGGCCTCGGCCTCGGCCGGCCTGACCACCTCGGAGACCAGCTGCTGCTGGCGCAGCTGCGCCTGCTGCTGGGCCAGCTCGGCCTGGGCGGCGATGACCGCCCGCTGGGCGCTGGCCTGCGCCAGCGGGCCCGCCTGGGCCGCCTCGGCCTGGGCCTTGTCCACCTCGGCCTTGTACTGGGACTGCACGACGGAGGTCTCCCGGGCGTACTCGGCCTGCTTGCGCGCCGACGCCTGCTGCGCCTCGGCCGCCGCCTGGTCGGCCTGCGCCTGCGCGATCTTGGCCTGGCGCTGGATGGCGGCGTTGTTCGGCGCGGCCATGGCGGCGATGTAGCCGGCCCCCATGTCGTCGATCGACTGGATCTGCAGCGAGTCCACGATCAGCCCGATGGTGGCCATCTCGCCCTTGGACCCGTCCAGCACCTCGGTGGCCAGCTTCTGCCGCTCGGTGACGATCTCCTCCACGGTCATCGAGCCGATGATCGAGCGCAGGTGCCCGGCGAAGATCCGCCCGGTCAGCACGGACATCTGGTCCTGGTCGGACAGGAAGCGCTGGCCCGCGTTGACGATCGACTCCTGGTCGTTGCCGACCTTGAAGGCGATCACCGCGCGCACGTTCAGCGAGATGCCCTGCTTGGTCACGCAGGTCTCGGCCACCTCGGCCTCCTGCATGGACAGAGTAAGGTACCTGACCTTACGGAACATCGGCGTGACGAAGGCGCCGTGGCCGATCACCACGCGGAACGGCATGCCGTCCTTGCCGTACCCCCGCCCGGAAATCAGCATGGCCTCGTCGGGTGCTGGAACTCGGTAGCCGAACATCGTCTCTCATCTCCTCAACAGAGGGGTAACCCCGGTATGCGCGGGCTTTCGCCAAGTGGATCCTCCCACTCGACGACGTCGACCGCCCGAGTGCCGCGCGACTCGATGACCAGGACGGTCGCCCCCCTGGGCAGCGGCTTGTCCGACCAGGCCAGGAAGCATTCGGAACCGCCGCGTATCTTGATGGCCACCTCGCCGGGCCCGGCGCTGCCGCGAGTGGCCACGGTCAGCACGCCCACGCGGCCGACCGAGGCCTCATCCCTCGCCACGCGACAGCCTCCTTTACCGGAAGTGCCCGCGATCAGCTTAGCCGCGCCGGATTGAGCGCGGGTTAAGCTTTTCCGCGTGTCCCTCCCCCGCGTCACCCGGTCGTCAGCCCAGGCCAAGGCGCCGCCGTGGACCGGCGTGGCGATGGCTGCCCGCCATGGCATCGGCCCGGGCTAGGGTGGGGCGATGGCCACGCGCGCGATCGACTTCCATGTGCACCTGCCCACCCCGGACTGGCTCGACGGCAGCATGGCCGGGTACGTCGAGGCGGCCGAGGCATACTTCCGCTCCCCCGCGCAGCGGCAGTCCCTGGCGGAGCTGGCGGACCGGTACCGGCGGCTCGAGCTGAGGGCGGTCCTGCTGGCCTGGGACGCGGAGACGGCGACGGCGCGGCCGCGGGTCCCGAACGAGACCGTCGCCGCGGCGTGCCGCGACTACCCGGACGTGTTCACCGGCCTGGGTTCGGTCGACCCGCACAAGGGCGAGGCGGCCGTGGCCGAGGTGGCGAACATCGCCGCGCTGGGGCTGCGCGGGGTGAAGTTCCACCCCTCGCTGCAGGCCTTCGCGCCCGACGACCCGCGGTACTGGCCGATCTTCGCCGCGTGCGAGCGGCACGGCCTGCTGGCTCTGTTCCACACCGGCACCAGCGGCATCGGCGCCCGCCAGCCCGGTGGTCAGGGCATCAGGATCGACCTGGCGCATCCGGTCAAGCTCGACCCGGTGGCCGCGGCGCACCCGGGGCTGACCGTGGTCGCGGCGCATTTCGGCTGGCCCTGGCAGATGGACCTGATCGCCATCGCGCTGCACAAGACCAATGTCTACATCGACGTCTCCGGCTGGTCGCCGCGGCGCATCCCGCCCGAGGTGACCCGCGAGCTGCGCGGGCGGCTGAACGGGCAGTTCCTGTGGGGCAGCGACTACCCCTTTCTCACCCCGGAGCGGTGCCTGTCGGAGTTCGAGGCGCTGCAGCTGCCGGCCGAGACCACGGCCGCGGTGCTGCGCGACAACGCCGCGCGCATCCTGGGCCTCGACTAGGGCCTCGATGCGGACCGGGCCTGGATGCGGCCCCGGGCCTGGACGCGGCCCCGCGCCCGGGCTCGGGCTCAGCTGAGGTCGACCACGATCGGCGCGTGGTCCGACGGACCCTTGCCCTTGCGGGCCTCCCGGTCGACGTAGGCTCTCGTCACCCGGCTGGCCACGGCCTCGGTCGCGTACACCAGGTCGATGCGCATGCCGTAGTCCTTGGCGAACGCGCCGGCCCGGTAGTCCCAGTAGGTGAAGGGGTGCGGTCCCTTCATCGGGGCGGGCACCACGTCCCGCAGGCCGAGCGCCCGCAGCCTGGCCAGCGCCTCCCGCTCGGGCGGCGTGACGTGCGTGGAGCCGACGAACACGGCCGGATCCCACACGTCGTCGTCGGTCGGCGCGACGTTGTAGTCGCCGCACGCCGCCAGCTGGGGCTGATGTTCGAGTTCGGCGGCCAGCGCGGTCCGCAGCGCGGCGAACCAGTCGAGCTTATAGGCGTAGTGGGCCGACTCGGGGGTGCGCCCGTTCGGCGCGTACAGCGACCAGACCCGGATGCCGCCGCAGGTCGCGCCGACCGCCCGCGCCTCGGGCCGGCCCAGGCTGGGCTCGTCGATCAGGGTCGGCCCGGCGGCCTCGCCCTGGTAGCCGGGCTCGCCGGGAAACCCCAGGCTGACGTCTTCCAGGCCGACGCTGGACAGCAGTGCCACGCCGTTCCACCGGCCGTCACCGTGCGCCGCCACCTCGTAGCCGAGCTCGTTGACCTCGGCCTCGGGGAACAAGGCCGTCGTGGTCTTGATCTCCTGCAGGCAGACGACGTCGGGCTTGGCCTCGCCCAGCCATCCGAGCAACCGGGGCAGCCGGGCCTTCACCGAGTTCACGTTCCATGTCGCCAGGCGCATTCCTATAGCCTCCCACCGCCGGGCTGCTAGTGGCATCCCAAGTGGTTCACGTGACTGCTGACGCGGAGGATGGGCGTGTCGCGGCTCCCGGGGCGGACGGCTGGGCTACTCGGAGTCGTAGCGGAAGCCGTCGATGAAGCGGCGGAAGACGCCGCCTTCCCGGGCCAGCGGCGCGCCGGGCTGGGGGGATTCGGGGCGCTCGCGGCCGACCGGCTGGTCGTAGTCGGCCCGCGCGATGGCGTCCACGATCTGCGCCTCCTCGAACGTGTCCGAGCCGGGGATCTCCGGCACGAAGCCCACCAGGTCCCCGTCCAGCAGGACCTCGGCCTCCAGGCCGGACGTGCCCTCGGCGCCCCAGATGGCCTCACGGCCGCCGCCCACGGGCACCTGCACCGAGTACGCGTCGATGCCGGATCTCCTCAGGTGCGCGTCGATGCCGCGGTCACGGAGCCCGTCGGTGATCCGGCGAGCGCGATTCTCATCCATCCCCGTAGGGTACCCAGACCGGATCCCGCCGCCCCAGGGGGACCCGCTGCCCCAGACCGGATCCCGCTGCCCCGGGGCGATCCGCCGTCCCAGGGCGAATCGTGATGAACCAGGCACGCGCCGCTGTGGTGACAGACGCCAGCGGCGGCTAGATACTGAGTGGAGGGCGTTTCCGGTTGACGAGAACGGGGGACGGCGGGACCACGATGTCGCTGACCAGAGGGCAGCTCCCGGTACGGCTCACCCCGCTGGTGGGTCGCGAGGGCGAACTCGGCGATATCGTCCGGGCCCTCCAGCGCACCCGGCTGATCACCCTGACCGGCCCGGGCGGCGCGGGCAAGACCCGGCTGGCGCTCGCCGCCGCGCAGGCCGCGGAGGCGTCCTTCGCCGGCGGAGCGTGCTGGGTGACGCTGGCCCAGATCGACGACCCGGCCGACGTCGGCCAGGCGGTCGCCACCCAGCTCGGCGTGCCCGACACCCCCGGGCAGGACCCGACCGAGGCGATCGTCAAGTACATGGCCGATCATCCGGTGCTGGTGGTGCTGGACAACTGCGAGCACCTGGCCGAGGCCGCGGCCAGCCTGGCGGAGTACCTGCTTGCCGCGTGCCCGGCCCTGGTCCTGCTGGCCACCAGCCGGGAGGCCCTCGGCGTGGAAGGCGAGCTCAGCTGGCAGGTGCCGCCGCTGTCGCTGCCCGGCAGCCACCGCGCGCCGACCGCGTCGGCGCTGGCCGGATCCGCCGCGGTCCGGCTGTTCGAGCAGCGGGCGCAGCTGGTGCTGCCGTCGTTCCTGGTCACCGACGGCAACGCGGCGTCGGTGCTGACGATCTGCCAGCGCGTCGACGGCCTGCCGCTGGCCATCGAGCTGGCGGCGGCGCGGATGCGGATACTGTCCTCGGCTCAGCTGGCCGAACGGATGGACGACATCTTCAATGTCCTGGTCGGCGGCGCGCGCTCGGCGCCGCCCCGGCACCAGGCGCTGCGCGCCACCCTGGACTGGAGTTACGACCTGCTCGACGCCGACGAGCGGGCCGTGTTCCGGCGGCTGGCCACCTTCTCCGGTGGCTTCACGCTGCAGGCGGCCGAACGGGTCGCCGCAGGCGGCGGCATCCGCCCGGGTGCGATGCTCGAGCTGCTCACCCGGCTCGCGGACAAGTCGCTGCTGCGCGTGGAACACGCCGACGGCGAGTCCCGCTACTTCCTGCTGGCCACCATCCAGGACTACGCGCGGGAACGCCTCGCCGACGCGGCCGAGGCGGACCGGGCGCGGCAGGCTCACCTGGAGTACTTCAGCTGGCTGGTGGAGACCACCGCCGCGCGGATCGAGCAGGTCGAGGCCGCGGCCGGGCGGATCGAGCTGGAACTGGACCGGCTCGACGCCGAGCTGCCGAACATACGCCGGGCGTTCGAGTCCGCCCAGGAATCGGGCGACCCGGTCGCGCCGCTGCGGATCGCCGCCCCGCTGGACCGCTACGCGTACCTGCGCGGCCGCTACCACGAGGTCAGGCAGTGGATGGACGAGGCGGTGACGGCGGGCCCGGACGCGCCCGCCGCGCTGCGGGCCAAGGCGCTGCTCGGCGGCGGCCGGCTCGCCCTGCTGCAGTGCGACTACGCGCCCGCGGTGCGCAGGCTCGAGGCCGCGCTCCGGCTGTACCGCGAGCTGGGCGATCCCCGCGGCATCGCCGGCAGCCTGCAGGTGCTCGGCAGCGTGGCCCGCGAGCAGGGCCGGTACGCCAGGGCGGTGGAGCTGCACGCGGAGAGCCTCGCCATCGCCGGGGCGGCCGCGGACCGCTGGGCGGTGGCGAGCGCGCACGGCTACCTCGCCTTCGCCTCCTGGCTGCAGCGCGACTTCGGCCGGGCCGCCGCCGAGGCCGGCACGGCGCTGACGGAATTCCGCGCGCTCGGCGACGTCGAGGGCACCGCGTGGGCGCTGATCAGCCTGGGCACGGTGGCCCGCTACCAGGGGGATGCGGAGCGGGCCACGGCGCTGCTGACCGAGAGCCTCGGCCTGTCCGAGGGCATCGGCTTCCGCGAGGGCATCGCGTGGTCGGTCGAGCAGCTCGGGCTGCTCGCCGCGGCCGACGGCGACCCGGCCGCCGTCGCGCTGCTGCGCCGCAGCCTCGAGCTGCACGGCGAGCTGCGCGACCGGTGGCGGATGTCCAGCGTGCTCGAGGACCTCGCGGCGATCGCGCAGGCCCAGGGCCGCGCGCGCGAGGCGGCGCGGCTGCTCGGCGCGGCCGAGGCGCTGCGCGGGGCGATCGGCACCGTGATCGCGCCGTGTGAGCGGCTTCAGCACAACCGGACGACCAGGGCGGTGCGGGCCGCGCTGGGCGACGAGGGGTTCGACGCCGCGCTGGGCGAGGGGCGGCTGGCCGGCATGGACGAGCTGATCGCCGACCTGCCCCGGCCCGCCGCCGGGCAGGCCGAGGCGGGCCCCGCCCGGCCCCGGGCGCGATCCCGGCCGGAAAAGCCCGCGGGCCCGGCCGCCGGCCAGGCTCCGGCCGGCCCGCTGCGCATCAGGACGCTCGGCGGCGCCGCGGTGGCGGTCGGCGAGGTCGCCCTGACCGCCGCAGACTGGGGCTACGCCAAGCCGCGCGAGCTGATGTTCCTGCTCGCCTCGTCGCCGCCGATGACCAAGGACCAGATCGCCGCCGCGCTCTGGCCTGACCTGTCCCGTCAGCAGCTCGGCAACGCGCTGCACACGGCGCTGCGCGAGCTCCGCCGCGCGCTGGGCGACCCCGGCTGGGTGCAGTACGCGAACGGGCAGTACCGGTTCGACCGGTCCCGGCCGCACGAGTGCGACGTGACCACGTTCGAGGACGCGCTGGTCGCGGCGCGCCGGGCCCGCCCGGCGGAGGCGGCCCTGCCCGAGCTGCAGCGGGCCATCGCCGTGTACGGCGGGGACTTCCTCGACGGCATGGCCACCGGCGAGTGGGCGCTGGTGCGCCGCGACGAGTTGCGCCGCGCCTTCGAATCGGCGCTGCTCGCCGTCGGCCGGCTGCAGGTGGCGGCCGGCCGCCACCAGGCCGCGGCGGCGGCCTTCCGCCGGGCGGTCGCGCACGAGCCGCTGAACGAGTCGGCCCACCGCGAGCTGATGAACTGCTGGGTCCGGCTCGGCGAGACGGCCCGGGCCGTCCGGCACTACGAGGAGCTCGCCGGGGTGCTGCGCGACCAGGTGGGGGTGGCTCCCGCGGCCGAGACCGAGGCGCTGTACCGGCGGCTGCTCGCCGCCCAGTGACCGCTGCCCTCGCCGCCCAGTGACCGCTGCCCTCGCCGCCCAGTGACCGCTGCCCGCGGCGCCGCGGCACGCACGGCACCCGTTCGGCCCAATGATTTGTTCCTATAATTTCGCTGTGGCGGACGAGGAAGGCGCGGTCTTCGAACTGGGCACCGACGGGCCCAACGTCATCCTGGTCGGGGTCGACGATTCCGTCACCTCGCTGCGGGCCGGCGCCTACGCGGCCGGGCTGGCGCGGCGGCAGGGGGCCCGCCTGGTCTGCGTCTACGTCGAGCAGCTTTCCATGCTGTACGGCGCCGGGGCCGGCGCCGGGGCGGGTGCGGTCGCCGCGCAGAACGAGGCGCTCCAGCAGACCGCCGCAGAGCTGCGGCAGCGGGCCGAGGAGTACGCGGACGCCCTGGGCACGTCGCTCACGTTCATCGTGGCGCACGGCGATCCGTACACCGAGCTGCGCCGGGTGGCCGACGAGGTCCGCGCCGACGCCGTGGTCGTCGGGGCCTCGACCAAGGCCGGCCACCGGTGGATCGGGTCGCTGGCGGTCCGCCTGGTCAAGGCCGGCCGGTGGCCGGTCACCGTCGTCCCCTAGGAGAGGGCCAGATGAGCGTCGCCGTCGGGCGTTCGGCATCGCCTGCGGGCAGATCGACATCGGCAACGCGGAGACCGAGCTGACCCGGCGGTTCAGCCAGGGCGTGCGGCAGGCAAACGGCTCGATCGCGGCCGAGCCCGTCTTCGACTCCCGGCACGTCGCCGACGCGGTGCTCTACATGGCGTCGCTGCCGCTGGACGCGAACGTGCTGTTCCTCACCATCACCGCCACCACGATGCCGTACGTCGGCCGGGGCTGACCGCTGTTCGTCTGGCCGACCATTCCGCGCGGTCCCGGCCATCACGGCCCTGGGCCGATGAGGGCCTCCCGGTGCCGCCACGCCAGCCGGAGCACGGCGGCGCCGGCCGCCTGCACCGGCTCCCTGGTCACCACGTGGTCGATGGCGCGGGCGGCGAACTCCCGCGCGGCGAGCACGGTGCCCTCGGCGTTGCTCCGCGGGCGGAGGCTGAACAGGTCGTCGAACACCCGGCTGTCGATCACCGCCACGGTGAGCAGATCGGTGGCGTAGGTCAGCGGGTCGGTGCCGAGCCCGAGGCACCATACCCGGATCCGGCCCTGGTCGAGCGCGGCGGTCATCTGCCTGGCGAACGGCCAGGTGTCGTAGTCGACCAGGCCGGGGCCATAGTCGTCGGAGTGCCCGGCCAGTTCCTCGGCGAACTCACGGACCATGGACCGCCACAGCGAGAAATCCCAGGTCCAGGCGATCTCGTCGGACGGCTGGAAGACACCCACCGGGATCACCTGGTGCAGTCCGCCGGCATGCCCGACCTTGGCCGGATCCCGCCAGTGCAGCAGGAACGACGCCCGCCCCCGAGCCTGGTCGAACCGGAGCGTCAGGGTGCTCACGGCCAGGTTGACCGGGCGGCGGCGCAGGTCGCACGGGTCCAGGGCGCGCAGGCCGGCCGGGCGGCCACCGAGCCGGATGGCCGCGTACTCGTGCGCGGCGGCTTCGCCGGTGTCCACGCCGTCGAAGTAGTGCCCGCGGGTGAACGCCAGCCGGGGCAGGTGCACCTCAGTCAGCCGGTAGGTGGGACGGTTCTCGAACACCGCGGGGGGCGCCAGCTCGCGCAGCGTCTCGGAGTAGCTGCGGTAGCGGGTCCCGTCGGGCCGTTCGGGCAGCAGCAGCGCCGTGTCCAGGGCCGGGTCGAGGGCCGGGCCGGCCGGGGTGGGCAGGGCCGGGGTGGGCAGGGCCGGGGTGAGCTCGAGGGCGACATCCGGCAGCGGGACGGGCGCGGCGGGCTGCCATCCGGGGGCGGCTAGCAGCGGGGTCCCGGCGACCCGGGCGCTGGCCGGGTAGTCCCCGGCCGCGTCGAGCGCCAGGCCGTACCGGTGCTCGGTGAGGTAGCGCCGGACCCGCAGCCAGTCGCGCTCGCTGCTGGTCAGCGACCGGCTAGCCGGCACGAGGGCACCGCGATGTGGTGGTCGGCCCAGAAGCTGATCAGCTCGTCTTCGGTGAGGGACCGCGGCGCGGCGCTCCGCAGGGTCCGGCCGGTGGTCACAGGCCGAGCCGCCGGGACAGGTCCGACGCCAGCATCCCGTCCGGATCGTACTCGGCGCGCAGCTTCCTGAACTCCGGCAGCCGCGGGTACATCCCGGCCAGCACCTCCGGCGGCACCCGCGAGTCCTTGGCCAGGTAGACGCGGCCGCCCGCCTCGGCCACCAGCCGGTCGAGCGCTCCGAGCAGCCGCTCCAGGCCGGGGGTCCGGGCGGGCACGTCGAGCGCGAGCGTCCAGCCGGGCACCGGGAAGGAGAGCAGCCCGGGGTCGCCCTCGCCGAAGCGCTTGAGGACGGTCACGAACGAGGCGGCGCGGGCCCGGCTGACCAGCTCGAAGGACCGCCGCACCGCATCCTCCTGGCCGAACGGCACCACGTACTGGTACTGCCGGAAGCCGCCGGGCCCGTAGACCCGGTTCCAGTTCCTGATCCCGTCCAGCGGATGGAAGAACGTCCCGATGGTCTGCAGCTCGCCCTGCCGGGAGCGGGGCGCCTTGCGGTAATACGCCTCGTTGGCCAGCCCCACCGAGTAGCGGTTGACCAGCCCGGGCGGGCACCAGGCCGGCACGCCCAGGCGGGCACCCGGCCGGAACTCGAACGGGTCCGCCCCGGCGGGCAGGTCGCCGGGCTCGGCGAAGTCGCCGCTGGTGACCACCGAACGTCCCAGCCGGGAGCCCCGGGCCAGGCTGTCCGACCAGGCCACCGTGTAGCCGAAGGCCTGGTCGCGGGAGGCCAGGGTGGCCATCGTCTCGTCGATGTCGGCGGTGCGCACCGTGTCCACCCTGACCCGCGAGGTGGCCACCGGCTTGAGCTGGACCACGGCCCGGACGATGAGCCCGGTCAGGCCCATGCCGCCCGCCGTCGCCCAGAACAGCTCCGGATCGGCCTGCTCGGTCACCGTGCGCAGCTCACCGCCGGGCAGCAGGATGTCGACCGACCGGACGTGCCGGGCGAAGCTGCCGGCCACGTGGTGGTTCTTGCCGTGCACGTCGGCCGCGATGGCGCCGCCGATCGTCACCTGCCTGGTGCCCGGCGAGACCGGGACGAACCAGCCGGCCGGCAGCCCGGCCGCCATGAGCTGCTCCAGGCTGACGCCGGCCTCGCAGCTGGCCAGGCCGGCCGCCGGGTCCAGGTCGAGCCGGTTCAGCCGGGCGGTCGAGATCACCACGCCGCCCGCGCACTGGGCGGCGTTGTTGTAGCTGCGGCCGAGCCCGCGGGCGATCCGGGGCCCGGCCGGCTCGAGCAGGCGGCCCGCCTCGGCGACGGAGGCGGGCTCGGCCAGTTCGGCCCGGGTGGGCGCGATCCGGCCCCAGCCGGTGAAGGTGCGACTTGACATAGTGACCGAATAGTATGCGCCGGGACGGGTGGGGAGTGGATGATGCGCAGGATCCTGGTGGCGCTGGCCGCCCTCGGCATGGTGGCTGCGTGCAGTTCGCCGGCGGCGACGACGGCGGCGAGCCCGGCCGCGGTGACCGCACGGGCGCCGGCCCGCAGCGTGAAGCCCCGGCCCAAGCCCACGCCGAAGCCGCCGCCGGCGCGGGTGACGGTGACCCGGACGCGGATGGCGGACGGGGCGGTGGTGACGGTCGCGGTCTTCCGCGGCCCGGTGACGTACGTGCTGCACGACGGCAGCGAGGATCCCGGGCTGGCGGCCGGCCGGGTCACGGCCGGCCCGGCGGTCTCCGGCGCCGAGCGCGAGCGGCTGCTGGCCGCGTTCAACGGGGGCTTCAAGCTGTCCGCCGGGGCGGGCGGCTACGAGCAGGAGGGGCACGTCGCCGCCGCGCTGCAGCCAGGCCTGGCCAGCCTGGTCATCGACCGCTCGGGCCGGGCCAGGATCGGGGTCTGGGGGCACGGCGTGCCGGCCGCCGGCGAGGCGGTGTACAGCGTCCGGCAGAACCTGACCCCGCTGGTGCTGGACGGCAGGCCTACCGCGGCCGCGGCCGACCCGTGGCTGTGGGGCGCCACCCTCGGCGGCGGCGTGTACGTAGCCCGCAGCGCCGTCGGCCAGGACGCGGCCGGCGACCTGGAGTTCGCCGCGAGCATGTCCGCGTCCCCGGCCGACCTGGCCGCGGCGCTGGCCCAGGCGGGGGCCCGGATCGCGATGGAGTTCGACATCAACCCCGAATGGGTCCAGCTGGACGTGGCCAGCCACCCGGGCGGCCCGCTGCGGGCCGCGGTGCCCGGCCAGGTCCGCCCGGCGGACCAGTTCCTGGTCGGCTGGGCCAGGGACTTCGTCACCGTGCTTGCCCCGGGTCCGGCATAGGGCCGAACGGGCGGCGGTGCGCGCCCCGTCCCCGGTTCCGCCGCCCGGCGAGATGCCCCGGGACGTCACCGCAACCGCGTCCCGCCCCGTATCACCCGGGTCGCGATGTGCCCGGCCGGCACGCCGGCCGCGCAGGCACGGGCCCGAGCAGGTCTTCTGCGGCGCCACACCGCCAGCGTGCGCCGCGGGAACCCCATCGTGCCGGACGCGGGTGACGGGTTAACGTTAGCCGTAACTGACGTCCAGGCGAAGGCCGAGGTCGATGGACAACCGTGAGTTCTGGCTCGCCGCCACGCTGGTCGAGCTGGCCGACACCGGTGAGGCTGACTTCAGCGAGGCAGCGTATTCCGGCCTCCTGGCCACGCGCCTGGCGGAATTGCTGGCCCCGGCGCAGACCGCGGTGCTCCTCGCCGACGGCACCGGCCGGCTGGGGGTCGCGGCGGCCAGCACCAGCCAGGCGCGCCTGCTGGCGTCCTTCGAAGAAGACCACGGCGACGGGCCGGCCACCGCCTGTTACCGGTCCGGATGCCCGGCGCTCGAGATGCCCATCGCGGAAGCGAGCACGCGCTGGCCGCGGTTCACGGCGGCCGCCCGCGGCGCGGGCTTTGAGACGGTCTCCGCCCTGCCGATGCGGCGTCATGACGAAAGGGCCGGAGTGGTCAGCCTATGGCGAACCGGCCGGCCGCCGCTCGACCCGACGCAGGCCAGTCTGGCGCAGATCCTGGCCGAGGCGGCGGCCATCGCCATCATGCAGCGGCGGGAGCTGTGCCGCAGCGTCCGGGTCGCCGAGGAGCTTCAGCACGCGCTGGACAGCCGGGTGCTTGTCGAGCAGGCCAAGGGAGCGGTCGCCGCCCGCCTGGGCATCACGCCGGAGGCGGCGTTCGGCCTGCTGCGCGCCTTCGCCCGGCGGCACGGCCGCCCGCTGACCGAGGTGGCGGCCGGGACGATCGGGGGCGAGCTGAAGGTCACCGAACTGGTGACCGCGCGCCAGGGCGGCCGTGCCGGGCGGAGCAGCAGCCCGGCTCACCCCGGGTAGGTCTCCTCCATCAGCAGCACCGCCCCGTCACCGTCCTTGTCGCCTTCGCCGCTGCCTTTCAGCGGCGAGCAGACCACCGTGCAGGTGATCGCCCGGCCGATGCGGTTGACCGCAGCGACCTGGACCGGACCGGACCGCTTGCCGGACTCCAGGCACTGCTGCACGATGTCCCGTACCTCCCCGGTCGGCAACCCGAAGTCGAGGCTGAAGAAGGGCTGGTTGCGCACCTCGTCGGCGCGCAGCCCCCACAGCTCCTCGGCTCCCTTGTTCCAGCTCCTGACGTGCTGCTCCGCGTCCAGCACCACGACCCCCGCGGCCACGCTGGACAGCACCCCCTCCAGGAACGTCCGGGCCTCGTCGAGCTCGGCCGTCCGGACCCGCATCTCCTCGTTCATGGTCTCCAGCTCCTCGTTGCCGGACTGGAGTTCCTCGTTGGTGGTCTCCAGCTCCTCGTTGGTCGACTGGAGCTCCTCGTTGGTGGTCTCCAGCTCCTCGATGCTGGACTGGAGTTCCTCGTTGGTGGTCTCCAGCTCCTCGTTGGTCGACTGCAGTTCCTCGTGCGCCGTGTCCAGGTCTTCCCGGTTCCGCTTGAGCTCCAGCTGCATCCGGGTGACGACCGAGGTGTCGACGAACATCACCATCACCCCGGCGCTCAGCCCGTCGGTGCCCCACAGCGGCTGGATGTGAATGTCGAGGAACTGGACCTCGGCCGGGCCCAGCGGCCGCTCGACGGCGTTGACGCGCACCACCCGGTGCTCGGCGTAGGCCCGCTCGATCAGGGACCTGAGCTCGACCGGCCGGTAGGAGATCTCCAGGTCGTGGAAGGGGCGGCCGGTATCGCGGGCGGTCATCCCGAACATGGCCCGCATCTGGTTGTTGATCAGGACGACGGTGCCCTCGGCGTCGACGCCGATGGCCGCGAACGGAGCCGTCTCCAGGGCCAGGTCCCGGAGCTGGCGCTTCTTGCTCACTTCCCTCATTTCGGGGGTGCCGATGACGTCGAGTTTTATCGGCATCGACTGATACCTGGGAGCGGCGGCACCGGGGCGCCGCCGGAAGAACCGCTGCCGCATGCTGACAACCTCGAACCGGTCGCCGTCCGACAGCAGCATCTCGGCCTTGCCGAGGAACAGGTAGCCGCCCTCGCGCAGCGCGAAGTGGAACCTGTCGATGACCTGTGCCTGGGTCTCGACGTTGAAGTACATCAGCGTGTTGCGGCAGACCAGCAGGTCGAGCCGCGAAATGGGGGCGTCGCGGGTGATGTCGTGCCGCCCGAAGATCACCCGCCGGCGCAGGTCGGGCCGGAAGGCGGACTGGGTCCCGTTCTGCTCGAAGTACTTCTCCCGCAACGAGGCCGGGAGCGATTCCAGCGCCTTCGCCGGGTAGATGCCCGCCCGGGCGTCGCGCAGGGCATCGTCGTCGACGTCGGTGCCGTAGATCTTGACCCACTTGGCGGTTTCCTCGATCCCCAGCGCCTCGGCGAAGGCGATCGCCAGCGAATAGGCCTCCTCACCGCTGGAGCAGCCGGCGCTCCACACCCTGATCTCACGGGACTGGCCGGTCTTCTCGACCAGCTCGGGCATGATCTCGCGCTGCAGGAACGCCCAGGTCTCGGCGTCGCGGAAGAAGCCGGTCACGTTGATCAGGATCGTGTTGAACAGGTGGCCGAATTCCTCGGCGCTGCTCTCCAGGTGATCACGGTAGCCCACGAAGTCGGTCGCCCCGACCTCCTGCATCCGCTTGCGGATCCGCCGGGCCAGGGTCGATCGCTTGTATCCGGTGAAATCGAAACCCCGCGCATCGCGGATGAATACCAGCAGCTCTTCCAGGCCGGTGTCGATCTCGCCGGTAGAACTCGGCTCGGTCATAACGGACTCACCAACCCGCGGATGACCGCGGCTATCTCGTCGAGCGGCAGGATGAAGTCCACCGCGCCGGAGGCGACGACGGCTTCCGGCATGCCCTTGAACTCGGCCAGTTCCGGATCCTCCGCGATCACCGTGCCGCCCCTCGACTTCACGGCGGAGGCGCCCATCGCCCCGTCGCTCCCGGTGCCGGTCAGCACGCAGGCGATGGCCCTGGGCCCGTAGGCACCGGCCACCGACTCGAACAGCAGGTCGGCGGAGGGACGCACGAAGTGGACGAGTTCGCTGCTCGACAGGCTCAGCACCCCGTCCGTCCCGACCAGGAGGTGATGGTTCGGCGGAGCGACGTAGATCGTGCCCGCATCGGCCTTCTCGCCGTCCCGCGCCAGCCTGACCGGCATCTTCGCGCGCCGCCCGAGCACCTCGGCGATGACGGTCTTGTGCCGCGGGTCGAGGTGCTGGACGACCACCACGGGAACAGGGAACCCGCTCGGCAGGGCACCGAGGACGTGGCCGAGCGCGGCGATGCCCCCGGCGGACGCCGCGATGGCGACGATGCCGTACGGCTCGCCCGAGTCGGCTCGGTCGGGGACGTTCACCAGGACGCTATCCGTGGACGGGCAAGGCACATACCGCCAGCGTAGCGTTCGCGGCCGCCCCCGGCACGCTTCCGGCGGCCGATCCTGGAGTCAACCGCTGAACGGGTCGTCACCGGGCTCCGCGCCGGATATCCCCGACCCGGCCTCCGCGGCGAACAGCGCGGTCCTGGTGTCCCTGATGATCGCGTCGAGCTCGCCGATCGCGGTCCGCAGCCGGTCTCGCACCGGTTCGCCGGCCAGCCCGGCGGCCGACTCGAGCACCAGCCCGACGCCGAACATGCGGTGTACCAGGCGGGCGACGGCGTCCTCGGCCGGCGTGAGCGGGGCGGGGGCCGACCGGTTGTCGCGATCCAGGCCGGCCACGCACACCACCAGCTGACCTGGCCCGCCCGGCCGCCACCACCAGCGGCTCGGCCGGCCGCCGCCGGACCCGGCCAGCCGGAAATCGGCGCTGCCCCGCTGGCCGGCCGCGACCGCGCCGGCCAGCAGGCGCCGGAGCGGTTCCCTGTCGGCCGGCACGACCGCGCCGAGCCAGCCCGCCCCGAGCGAAGCCCGCCTGGGCACCGCGGAGAGCCACGCCCATTCCTCGTTCACCGCCAGGGCCGAACCGCTCTCGGCGAGTATCAGCGCCGCCAGCGGCAGCACGTCGAGGACGGCCGCCAGCTCGGGCAGGTCCGGACCGTCCGGACCGCTGCGGGATAGTTCATCCACGGCGCGCACGTCAAAGCTCTGCTTCTAGCGCCGGCGGCAGGCTCATTTCGTCTCCCGGCACGCCGAATCCGAACCGCCAGGGACCAGGGCGGAGACAGGCTGTGGCCAGGGACCGGGGCCGGCAGCCGGGCTTCACCATACGTCAGGATGCGCCCCGTGACTAGCCCCCGGGACGGCCGCAGGATCGGCCCGCGCCCACGCGGCGGGACCCTGCGGCCGCGCGGCGAGGCCGCCTCGTTCGGTCCCTCGGTCAGGAGTAGCACTCGGTCAGTAGGAGTAGGGGAACCGGGCCCAGTCCGGGTCGCGCTTCTGCAGGAAGGCGTCCCGGCCCTCGACGGCCTCGTCGGTCATGTAGGCGAGCCGGGTCGCCTCGGTCGAGAACACCTGCTGGCCGACGAGCCCGTCGTCGACGAGGTTGAACGCGAACTTCAGCATGCGCTGCGAGGTCGGGCTCTTGCCGTTGATCTTCGCGGCCCACTCCAGCGCGGTGCGCTCCAGGTCGGCGTGCGGCACCACCGCGTTGACCATGCCCATCCGGTGCGCCGCGGCCGCGTCGTAGGTCTCGCCGAGGAAGAAGATCTCCCGGGCGAACTTCTGGCCGACCTGGCGGGCCAGGTAGGCCGAGCCGAAACCGCCGTCGAAGCTGCCCACGTCGGCGTCGGTCTGCTTGAAGC
>Ga0335076_10000431_pt1 | contig 38368 bp, 45 predicted proteins | sample Lox_Sample_25_FD_206717 | JGI IMG/M metagenome (GOLD analysis project Ga0335076, IMG submission 206717) | Soil microbial communities from Loxahatchee National Wildlife Refuge, Florida, United States - Lox_Sample_2.5 | ecosystem: Environmental > Terrestrial > Soil > Wetlands | place: USA...
CAGATCACGACAATCGAGCCGTTCGGGCCTGACCGTGTCGTACTGAGCATGCCCCACATGCCGTACGCGGCACGGTCAATCAGGATCGCGTCATTTGTCGTGATCTGCAGGTTCTCAAGGGGTCGACCCGGTCGGAATTCACGGAATCGACGACCGCCGGGCACGGACGCCCGGCGGAACGGCCCCAAGGACGCCGAGCGTCAGCGAGGCCCCTAAAACGAAGCCGCCGCCCGCGCGGCCGTGACGATCAACTCGGCGCAGGTCGGCAACGGCACCACGGTCGAGTCAAGCACCATGTGGTAGTGGCGCGGGTCGCGCGCGTCGGCGCGGTAGAAGTGCTTGACGTAGTCGATGCGCGCGCGGTCGGAGGTGCGTTGCCGGCGCCGCGCCTCTTCCTCGTCGACCTGCTCGACGCGCATCGCCTGGAACACGCGCGCCTCCGCGGGACCGTCGAGGCGGACGTGGAATGCGCCGGGCCGGTCGCGCAGGACGATCGCGCCGGCGCGCCCGAGCACGACGACGTCGCCGGCGTCCGCGGCCTCGATCAGGAGCCGTTCGGTCTCGCGGCAGAACTCCGGGGAGGTCGCCTCGGGCACGACCACGCCGCTGGTGTTCGGCAGCCGCGCCAGCAGTCGCGTGAACCGTGGCGCGGCGGCTTCGTCGTGGACATGGGCGTACTCGACCGGGACGTCGAGTCGCTCGGCCACCTGCACTGGGATTGCCCGGTCGACGAACCGGCACCCGAGGTGCTCGGCCACCTCCGGACCGATCCAGCTGCCACCGGCGCCATACGAGGCGGAGATCGTGACGATCGTACTCACACCGCCACCGCCGGTTGGGCCTCCGCCTCCGCCGCGGCGACGGCCGTGCCGGGGCGGAGCAGGGTCCCGGAGACCAGCGCGCCGATGAGGAAGATCCCGGCCGCCCACCAGAACGCGACCGTGTAACCGTGCACGGCGGCCTGTGCCGTGACCAGCGGGGTGACCGCCTTGCCGACGAGGTAGCTCGTGACCGCGGTCGTGGCGATCGTGTTCAGGAACGCGGTGCCGATCGAACCGCCCACCTGCTGGCAGCTGTTGACGGTCGCCGAAGCCACCCCGGCGTCCTCCTGGTCCACGCCGAGCGTCGCCGTGTTGATCGACGGCGCGAAGATCAACCCGAGGCCGAGCCCGATGATCAACAGCGCCGGCAGGATGTGCCCCGCGTAGGTGGAGTGCACGCCAAGCTGCGCGAGCAACACCATGCCGACCGCCGCCAGCAGCATGCCCGTCGGGACGAGCGGCTTGGGGCCGAAACGCGGGAGCAGCACCGCGTTCGAGGTCGTCGAGCCGATCACGATCATCGCCACCATCGGCAGGAACGCCAGGCCGGTAACCACGGGGCTGTAGCGGAGCGTCTGCTGGAGGTAGTAGGTGAGGAACAGGAACACGCCGAACAACCCCGCGCCTGAGATCAGCACCGACAGGTAGGAGCCGCCGCGGTTGCGGTCGAGCACGACCCGCGGCGGGAGCAGTGGATGAGAAGCCCGGCGCTCGATCATCGCGAACACGACCAGCAACATCACTCCCACGATCAGCGAGCCGAGCGTCTGCCAGTCGGTCCACCCGCGCGGCTCGGCCTGCGAGAAGCCGTAGACGATCAGAAACAACCCGAGTGACACGGCAACAGCGCCGGGCACGTCGAGCCGCGGGCGCTCGGCGGGCACCTTGTTGGTGAGCAGCACCATCGCTGCGAGCAGCGCGGGCACCGCGATGATCACGTTCACGTAGAGGCACCAGCGCCACGACAGGTACTCGGTGAGTACCCCGCCGAGCAGCAGCCCGACCGCTCCGCCCGCGCCGGCGACCGCGCCGTAGATGCCGAACGCGATCCCACGCTCGCGCGGTTCGGTGAATGTGGTCGTCAGCAAGCCCAGGGCCGACGGCGCCAGCAGCGCTCCGGCCGCACCCTGGAACGCTCGGGCCGTCACGAGCATGCCGAAGCTCTGGGCGGCCCCGCCGATCGCCGAGACGACGCCGAACGCCACCAGGCCGATCATCAGCGTGCGCTTCCGCCCGAACAGGTCGCCGAAGCGGCCGAACAGGAGCAGCAGACTCCCGAACGTGAGCGAATAGGCCGTGACGATCCACTGGCGGTTCGCGTCGGAGAAGTTGAGGGCCTTCTGCGCCGACGGGAGCGCGATATTCACGACCGTCGCATCGAGCACCACCATCAACTGGGCCGTCCCGAGCAGCCCCAGGATCAGCCACCGCCGATCGTGATGAGGATTGTCGGCCAGGTCTGCCGGAGGTGCGGAGGTCTCCGTCGCGGTCATGACCAGGGCCCACCTTAGCGGTCGATGGAATTTCTGGCCGGTCAATCCCCTCTTTGGGGGCGGGCGCAGTCCGCGCCGATCCCACGAGATAGAGGATTCGAGATGTCAAGAACAGTTCCACGTACACGTCAGAAGGGTCGCCGGGCGGCGGTGATGGCGATCGCCGCGCTCGCGCTCGGCGGTGCCGCGGTGCCGCTCGGTTCCGCCGCGGCCGCCCCGGTTTCAGGGCCCTCCGGGGCGGCGCTCGACTCGGCCATGTTCGGCTACACGGGCTCCGCTCAGACCTTCAACGTCCCACCGGGAGTCACGAGCGTCACGATCACCGCCGACGGCGGCTCCGGAGGACCCGGAAGCGCGCCGGCGGTCGGGGTGGCGAGCGGGTCGCCGGGGCTAGCAGGCGAAGTCACCGGGACGGTGCCCGTCACGGCCGGCCAACAGCTCCGGATCCTCGTCGGCAGCGCTGGCACGAATGGACCGACGGGCAACTCGCCCACGAACGCCGGTAATGCCCCGGCCGGCGCGGGCACCGCATCCGGCGGCCAGGGCTCCCAAGGCGACAGCGACCCCGCAGTCGCGTTGGTCGGCGGTGGCGGCGGTGGCGGCGGCGCCGACACCGAGGTCGACCTGGTCTCCTCCGCAGGCGGCAAGACGCCGTTGATCGTCGCCGGCGGTGGCGGCGGTGGCGGCGGTGGCGGCGGCGCCGCCGGCTACAGCGGCGGCAACGGCGGGAGCGGCGGATCTGCGCCCGGGAATGGCTCCGGAGGATTTGGGCCTGGTTCCGGCTCGGGCGGAGCCGGCGGCCAGAACACCGCGACGACCGGGGCGAGCGCTTCAGACCCGACTTCGGGCAGCGGCGCCGGTGGCGCCGGTGGCGGAGGCGCGGGCTATAACTCGAACGGCGGGGGCGGCGGTCTCGCCGGCAACCCGGGCACGTTCGGCGCGGGCGGCGGCGGCGGTGGTGGCGCCGGCGCGTCGTACGCCGGCAGCACGGTTACGAACGTGTCGCTCGCTGCCGCGCCCGCGGCGGGCAACGGCCAGGTCACCCTGACCTGGAACCCCGCAGCGCTGACCTCGAGCGCGGGCACGGTGAACGCCGGCTCGCCGGTCACGTTCACCGACACGATCGCACCGAACAGCGTCACGACGGACTCGCCGACCGGCACGGTCACGTTCGAGCAGATCAACAACGACCGGGCTCCGACGATCCTGGGCAAGGCCTCGCTCCAGGGGAGCGGCGCCAACCCAGGCGTCGCGACGATCACGACCAGCGACCTGTCGACCGGACGGGATCTCGTCGAGGCCATCTACGGCGGAGACGCCAACAACCGGCCGAGCGGGGCGTCGCTGTTCGAGACGGTCGTCGAGCCCGCTTCGATCAGCCTCTCGGTGCCGAGCAGGGTGTTCTTCAAGCTCGAACCCGTCGGGGCCACGGAAAGTCAGTCGGTGACGGTGACGAGCAACGGTCCGGGACCGCTCACGGTGTCGTCGGTGAAGCTCAGCGGCGCCGCCTTCGACATCTCGGGTAACACCTGCCTCGGTGGCTCGATGCCGGCGGGGACCACCTGCGGGTTCACGATCAACTACACCGCGACGTCGGCCGAAGAGGATGACGGGACCGTCACGATCACCGATAACGTGGCGGGCTCGCCCCAGACGTTCTCGATCGTCGGCCAGGGGACGGGATTGTTCGCCCCTCAGATCAGTTCGATCCAGCCATCGAGCGGCGTCGCCGGGTCGAGTGTGACGATCACGGGGATCAACCTGGCGCAGTTGAGCGCCGTGGACTTCGGTCCGAACAACCCGTCGCCGTACGTCACCTGCGTCAGCGGGACCTCGTGCACGGCGACGGTCCCCGCCGGTACCCCCGGCGACGTGACCGTGAGCGTGACGAACGCTCAAGGCACGAGTACCCCCGGGATTGAAGGGCCGTTGACCGCGTCAGAGTTCAGGTACCTGAGCACATCGTCGTTCGCGGTGTCCGCCAATCCCGACGCGATGGTCCTGTCGCCCGACGGCACGCGCGCGTATGTCGCGGGAGAGTCGCACCGGCAGGTCAACGTGGTCAGCACCGCGACCAACTCGGTAATCGCCACGGTCGGGGTCGGCGGCACGCCAACCGGGCTCGCGATCAGCCCGAGCGGGCGGTATCTGTACGTGGCGAACATGTCGTCGAACACCGTCTCGGTGATCGATACCTCGACGCTGACGGTCGTCGCCACGGTGCCCGTCGGCAACTCTCCGTCCCGAGTCGCCGTGTCCCCGGACGGGACGCGGGTTTACGTCACCAACAACGCTTCGGACACGATCAGCGTGATCAGCGCGTCGGGCGCCTCGTCGTCGGTGGTCTCGACCGTGTTCGGTGTGAACTCGCCGTACGGGATCGCGGTCAGCCCCGACGGTGAGTGGGTGTACGTAGGCAACCAGGCTCCGGGCACGGTCACGGTGTACAGCGTCAACGGCACGTCTCTCTCGCGGTATGCGAGTGTGACCGTGGGCTCCGGCCCGGCCGGGATCGCGCTCACCCCCGACGGCTCGCGTCTGTACGTGACCAACGACCTGTCGAACACGGTGAGCGTGATCAACACGAACTCCGGGCAGCCGTCCGTGGCCGCCACGGTGAACGTGGGCAGCGAGCCGTTCGCCGTCGCGATCAGCCCCGACGGTCACTACGCATACGTCACGAACGACGTGTCGAACAGCGTGTCAGTGATCGACAACACGCAAACGACGCCGGCCGTGGTCGGCGGTGACGCGCTGCCGGTACTTACCGGTCCGGACGCCGTCGCCGTCAACTCGGGCGGCCAGAGCGTGTACGTCGCCGGCTTCGGGTCCTCGAACGTCACGATCCTCCCGGGCTTCACGCCCGGACCGTAGGTCGACACCGGAGGCGAGTCCCGGGCCGCTCACCGGCCCGGGACCCGCTCCGGCCGTGTCGGCTCAGACCAGCGCCGGAGCTTCCGGTAGGCTCGCGAGCGCCGCGGCCAGATCGTCCTCGGAGAACTCGGGATCCTCGAGCTCGCCGGCCAGGTACGCGTCGTACGCGCTCAGGTCGAAGTGACCGTGACCGCACAGCCCGAACAGGATCACGCGCGCCTCGCCGGCCTCGCGAGCGGCCTGCGCCTCCTGGATCGCGGCCCTGATCGCGTGCGCAGGCTCGGGCGCGGGGATCAGCCCCTCGGTCCGCGCGAACCGGACCGCCGCCTCGAACGTCTCGTTCTGGCGGTAGGCGCGAGGCTCAACGAGACCTCCCTTGACCAGGCCACACAGCAGCGGTGCGTCGCCGTGGTAGCGGAGACCGCCGGCGTGTACCGGGGGCGGCACGAAGCCGTGCCCGAGCGTGTACATCGGCATCAGCGGGGTCATCCCGACCGTGTCGCCGAAGTCGTACGCGTACACGCCGCGCGTGAGCGTCGGGCAGGCGGCCGGCTCGGCGGCGATGAACCTGGTCTTGGCCTCGCCGCGGAGCACTCGGCGAATGAACGGGAACGTCAACCCGCCGAAGTTCGAGCCGCCGCCGACGCACGCGATCACGGTGTCGGGTTCTTCGCCGGCCATCGCCATCTGCGCGAGCGCCTCCTGCCCGATCACGGTCTGGTGCAGAAGCACGTGGTTGAGCACCGAGCCGAGCGAGTAGTTCGTGTCCGGGTTCTGCGCCGCGACCTCGACGGCCTCGGAGATCGCGATGCCGAGCGAGCCGGTCGGGTGCGCGCTCTGCGACCGGCCGGCCTCGGTCACATCCGAGGGCGAGCGGTGGACGGTCGCACCCCACGTCTCCATCATCGAGCGGCGGTAGGGCTTCTGGTCGTAGCTAGAGCCGACCATCCACACCTCGCACTCGAGCCCGAACAGCCGGCAGGCGAACGCAAGCGCCGAGCCCCACTGGCCCGCGCCGGTCTCGGTCGTGAGCTTCTTGATCCCGGCCTGGGCGTTCTCGTACGCCTGGGGCACCGCGGTATTGGGCTTGTGCGAGCCGGGGGGCGAGGTGCCCTCGTACTTGTAGTAGATGTGGGCGGGGGTGTCGAGTTCGCGCTCGAGCCGCCGCGCGCGGTACAGCGGCGTCGGCCGCCACAGCTTGTAGGCCTCGCGGACCGGCTCGGGAATCTCGATCTCCGGCTCGCCCGAGACCTCCTGGAGGATCAGCGCCATCGGGAAGATCGGCGTGAGATCGTCGGGGCCGGCAGGTTCCTTAGTGCCCGGGTGCAGCGGTGGCGGCAGCGGCTTGTCCGGGTCGTTGATGTCGGCCATCAGGTTGACCCAGTGAGTCGGGATGTCCGGCTCGTCCAGCACGAACTTGACGCGCTCTTCGCTCATCGCCTCTCCTTTGCTTGCTCGTCGCGGCGCGGGCGCAAGGCTAGTCCAGAACGGGAGGCGGATGTTGCTCAGCGGCGAAGCAACTCGGCCTGCAGCTCGCGCAACTCGGGCGCCGGCGTCGCGCCGAGATCGTCACGGAGCCGTTCGCGGAGCGTTTCGTACACCCGCAGCGCCTCGGCGGCGTTGCCACGGGCGACGAGGATCTGCATCAGCAGCGCGTGCGCCCGTTCGCGATACGGCGCGGCCGCGACCAGCTCGCGCGCCGAGCGTTCACCCGGGGCCAGCTCGCTGCCGCCGACGCCGAGCGCCACCGCGGCATAGCACTCGAGCGCCGCGATCCGGATCTCCTCTAGCCGGCGGCGGTACTCCTCAGCCCAAGGGAGATCCTCGCCGGGCAGGAAGCCGCGGCGAGCGGTGAAGAGCGCAACGAGCGAGGGTCCCCATCCGCGCGCCCAGTCCTGTTGCGCGACCGCGGCCTCGCCCCGGTGGATCGCCTCCTCAGCCGCCTCGAGGTCGATCCAGGCATCGTCGGGGAGCTGCACGCCGATCTCGCTCCGGCCGACGAGTACGTCCGAGCCGAGCGCACCGCGAAGGCGCGACAGCAGCGCGCTCAGCGACGCGTCGGCGCCTTCGGGCACGCGCCAAGGCCACAACGCTTCGATCACCTGCTCGCGCCGGCACGGGAGCGCCCGGTGGACGGTCAGGTACGTGAATAGCACGCGCGCCTGGCCCGCGGGCACCTTCGACGTCAGGTCGCGGCCGGCAAGCTCGACCGCGAGCCGTCCGCAGAGCTGGATCCGTGTCGGCGCCTTGTCGGTCAAGGTTGGTGCAAGGAGAATCGAAGAAGTCTGCAAACCGCCGCTCTTATCGTCGCGCCCGCAATCGAAGGAGACAAGTCATGGCGAAGGTCATCCGGTGTCAGTGCGGATTCCTCGGACGGGGTCAGACCGTCGAGGAGGCAGCCACGGTGATCGAGGGGCACATGCGCTCAGATCACCCGGAACTGGTCGGCAAGGTCACCCGAGAGGACCTGATCGCGATGGCCGAAGAAGCGTAGGCGGCCGCGCCAAGACCGGGGCGGCCCCGCTCACGAAAGGAGAGCGCGAATGCCGTCCGTGTTGGAAATCCCCGAAGGTCCGCTGGTCAGCGCCGAGTGGCTCGAGGGCCATCTCGAGCATCCGAACGTGCGCGTGCTCGACGTCCGGGGACGCCACCCGAGCTCGGCGTTGCCGCACGCGAAAGTGGCCGAGTACACCGCCGGGCACATTCCCGGCGCCGTGTTCGTCGATTGGGAGCACGACTTCATCGACGTCTCCAACCCGGTGCCCGTGCAGATCGCGAGCGCCGACGCGTTCGCTGTCCGTGCGGGCGAACTCGGCATCGGCGACGGCGACCTGGTCGTCACCTACGACGACTACTACGGCATCTTCGCGGCCCGGGTCGCATGGGCGTTTCGGTATTACGGAGCCGAGACCCGCGTGCTCGACGGCGGCTGGCTGACGTGGAAGGAAGAGGGGCACCCGGTCGACGAAGCGGTCGTGGAGGAGCGGCGTGCGACGTTCACCGCGCGGCCGCGGCCACGCCTGCGGCGGACGCTCGCCGACGTGGTGCAGGCGCGCGGGCGCGGTGCGATGCTCGTCGACGCGCGACCGCGACACCTGTTCCTCGGCGAGGAGGGCACTCCCAACACCGGGCACATCCCCGGCGCGCGATGCCTTCCCTATCAGGAGCTCGTCGACGGCGCGACCGGGCTGTGGGCGGCGCCGGCAGCCGTCGCCAGGCTCGCCCGCGATGCGGGCATCGACCCGGAGCGACCGCCGCGCGAGCTGATCGCGACCTGCGGCAGCGGCGTGTCGGCGACGGTCGTGATGCTCTCGCTCGAGCGAATCGGCGTCCATTGCGATGGCGTGTACGACGGCTCGTTCAACGAGTGGGGCACGGATCGGGACCGACCGGTCGAGTACGGCGCGGCCGCGTAACCAGATCCCCCCGCCCGGTCGCGGCGGTGCTGCGGTGGCGGGCTGCTCGCCTTGACTCCGACGGACACCCGCGAATATGTTCGTCGCCAGTGAGCGAACCCGCCGCTCCGCCAGGTCCGGACACCGCGACCGGTACAGACCCTGCGAACGTCGACGGACAGGCGATCGCGATCACCGTGTTCAGCACGGTCAAAACCCTGGGCCGGCTGTGGCTCCCGCTCGTCTTCTGGTTCGCCACCACGTTCCCGAGGGCGAGCGGAACGCTGGGGAAGCTGTCTTTCATCCACTTCGCCAGGTGGACGCTCGTGCGACGGATCCCACACAACGGGGCGCCCCAGCAGCAGGAGAAGCTGAACTACCCGCATCTGTACTTCGAGAGCAATTTCAACGGCGGCTGGGAGGAGTACATCGACGCCTTCTCCCACATCCTCACCCGTGGCATGAAGGTCTTCTGGGGCACCTCGTACGGGTTCCCGCAGCCGCTCCCGACCGGACCCTTCAAGCTCTACATCAAGCGCAACGAGATCGTGGCCAGCCATTTCTACGGGGCGTATCCGGAGGCCACCACGACGATGATCCTGTCCGCGCTCGAGCTCGCACCGAAGCTCGACGCGTTCAAGGATCGCGCCCAGAACATGAGCCCCGAGGCATTCGAGCAGCAGTGGCGCCTGTTCCTCGCCGACGTGCAGGACTGCCTGTGAGCAACCGCTCGGGTCAGGCGACCGCGTTCATGGCGCTCACGCCGATCCGGCCGGGCGTCGAGGATGAGCTGCGCTCCTATCTCGAGGCACTGCCTCGGGTGGGCAGCCCGCTCGCTCGGCTGGCGGGTACTCACTTCGCGCGCTGGGTGATCCTCGATGACTGGGTGAACGACCCCTCTCAGCCTCGCGAGGACCATCTCCAGAGGCGGTACCTGATCTTCACAAGCAACTTCGACGGCCCGCTCGACCCCTACCTCGACGAGCTGTGCGTGAAGTTGGCGCCCGAGGCGCGGGAGATCTGGGGACGGTGCATCGGCTGCCCGCCGGAGGCCTCCGGTCCGCAGCTGAAGGCCTACCTCCTCCACAACAAGATCGACACCGGGTTCTTCGTCGCCGCCTATCCGCACGCCACGGTTCCGCAGGTGAAGGCCGCGGTGGCGGCGCGCCAGCAGCTGATCGCGTTCGCGGTCCGCGCGCAGGAGATGCCGGCGGACGATCTGCAGCGCGCGTTTCTCGAGGAGTTCTGATGGCCGTCGACCGTTCGGACATCCAGGGCAACGTTCTCCGGGCGTACGGGAGCACGTATCCGTGCACCGCGTACGTGTTCGTCGGGATCTCGGATGTGGTGAGCGGGAGGGCGTGGCTGGACGAGACCACCGACCTCGTCTCGACCGACGAGGAATGGCGCGGGCAGAAGCCCACGTCGCACCGGAACGTCGCGGTGACTTGTGCCGGGCTCCGTGCGCTGGGCGTCCCCGAGAACGTGATCGCGACATTCTCCGACGAGTTCCTTCAGGGCATGGCCGCACGAAGCGAGATGCTCGGCGACCTCGGCCCGAGCGCTCGTGAGCATTGGGAAAGCGGCCTCGGCACGGGCGCGGCCCACGTGTTGGTGACCTTGAATACGCGGTCACGAGAGGAGGTCGATGCGGAACTCGCGAGCCTGCGAGATGAGATCGCGCACGCGTCCGGCGTGTCGATCGTGCACGAGCAGTACGCGGAGCTCCTCTCGCCGCCGGGCGGCGATCCGGCCCCGCCGCCACGCGAGCAGTTCGGGTTCTCGGACGGCGCCGCCCAGCCCGCGATCGCGGGGGTATCCGACAGCTCGGCGCCGGGCGGCGGAGTGCCGCTCGCCGGCGGGGCCTGGCGGCCGCTCGCGCTCGGGGAATTCGTGCTCGGCTACCCCGACGAGGACACGCTCGTCGATCCCCAGAAGCGCCTCCCAAACGCGCCGGCGGACCCGCTCGGCCGCTCGGGAACTTACGTGGTCTACCGGAAGCTCCGCCAGGACGTGGCGCTGTTCCGGCGAACGCTGCGCGCTGCAGCGGCTCGGTTCGCGGGCGGCGACGAGGAGCTGCTCGCGGCCAAGGTCGTCGGACGGTGGCGCAACGGCACGCCGCTGGTGACGTCGCCTGAGCGCCCGGATCCGGGGTTCTCGGCGAGCGCGTCGGGGAGCAACGACTTCCGTTACCTCTCCGAGGACGTCGACGGCAAGCGGTGCCCGCTCGGGGCCCACATCCGCCGCTCGAACCCGCGTGACGCTCTCGGCTGGCCGGGGCTCGACGATGCCGGCTTACTGAGCTTCCGCCACCGGATCATCCGCCGCGGCGTCCCATACGGGCCGCCGCTCCTGCCTGACGTGCTGGAGGACGACGGCGTCGACCGTGGTCTCGTGTTCGTGTGCTTCAACGCGAGCATCTCGCGGCAGTTCGAGAGCGTTCAGCTGCAGTGGCTGAACGACGGCAATGGATTTCACCTCGGCCACGACAGCGACTTCCTGCTCGGCAGCCCGCTCGGGACCGGCAAGATGACCGTCCAGGGCGATCCGCCGTTCATGCTCTCCCCGCAGGCACCGTTCGTGACGACCCGCGGTGGCGAGTACCTGTTCATGCCGGGAATCGCGGCTTTGCGGGCGCTCGCTCGGGGAATCGAGTAGCCGCAACCGTCGCGGCAGCAGCGGGCGCGAGACACAAGGGCCGGCGCCCGGACCCCGTTCCTCTCGTACCTAGACTGGAGGGATCCATGAGCCTGGAACTGCTTTGCGCTCACCAGACCGACGAGGGATTGGAGGTCACATTCGGTACCGAGCACGGCATCGAGCAACTGGTGGGCAGCCCCGACGAGATGGCCCATCTCGCGCGCTCGATGCAGCAGGTGGCCGCACTCGGACAGGCGAACGACCACGAGAGCGTGTGGCTGGACGCGGTCCCGGTCGGAGACGCGATCGTAAAGCTCGGGATCAGCCCCGGAGGACAGGCACGCGTCCTGATCCTCCGCCCGTAGGCCCCAACGAGCTGCTGCGGACTGCGCGGCTGGTGCTGCGCCCCTGGGTCGAGGAGGACGCGCCGGCGTTCCTCGACATCTACAGCCGCGACGAGGTCATCCGCTGGCTCGGGCCGCATCCGCGACGCGTCACCGTGACCACGCTCGAGATCGCGCGCGAGCGGCTGCGGTTCGGAGAGGAGCGGGTCGCGGGGCTGTCGGCGCCGATGGGGCTGTGGGCGATCGTGCCGATCAACGCCGTCCGAGACGAACCGGTCGGCACGATGATGCTGATGCCGCTCGAGGACGCGGCCGGTCCCACCGATCAAGTCGAGATCGGTTGGCACCTGCACCCGGACCACCAGGGCAGGGGCTACGCGACCGAGGCCGCCAACGCGGTTGTGGACGCGGCGGCAGCCGCCGGCCTCGAGGAGGTGCTCGCGCTCACGGACCTCGACAACGAGCCTTCACAGCGGGTTGCGCTCCGGCTGGGCATGGAGGACGAGGGCACAACTGATCGCTGGTTCGGGCTCACGCTCCGCCAGTATCGAAAGGTCCTCTACATCTAGATCTCGAGACGGGACTCCTCGAGGTCGAGCTCTCGGATCACGCGGTTCATCGTCTCGTTCGAGATCGTGCCGTCCCGCCGGAGCTCCACCAGCGCGTCGCGCTGCGCCGCGAGCACGATCTGGACGGCCTGCTGGTACTGGAGCGAGCGATCCTCGTACCCGTCGTCCTCGATCTTGCCCGCCCGCGCGGCCAGTCGCCGCTTGCGGTACTCGTAGGCGGCGCGCATCCGGTCCATCGTGTCATCGCGCGTCCAATCCTCGTGCGAGAGCTCCTCGATCTGTGCGAGCGCCGCCTTGGTGGCGCCGAGACGCGCCTTCAGCTCCTCCGTCTCGGACGCGCCGTCGTCGCTGATGTGAAGCCGCCGGATCAGCGTGGGCAGCGACAGGCCCTGGACGACGAGAGTGACGAAGATCACCGCGAACGTCAGGAACAGAATCAGGTCGCGGTCGGGGAACGGCGCTCCGCCGTCGATCGTTAACGGAATCGACAACGCGGCCGCGAGCGACACCGCGCCGCGCATTCCGATCCAGCCAAGCAGGAACCGGTTGCGCGCGGGGATCCGTCGCTCGCGCTGACTCGGCCGGCGGTCGAGCGCGCGGACCAGGTAGGGCATCGTGAAGAACCAGACGAGGCGGGTGACCACAGTGACGCCCGCGATCGCGAGCCCCCAGCCCAGCAATGTCCGCATCGAGTAGCCGGACAACGCCTGGACGATCGTCCTCAACTGGAGCCCGACGAGCACGAACAGCGCCGAGTTGATGATGAAGTCGACGATGTCCCACACGAAGAAGCCCTGGAGCCGGACCCGGGCGGGGATGATGCTCGGGCCGCGGATCCCCATATAGATGCCGGTGGTGACGGCCGCGAGCACTCCCGAGGCACCGACCGCGCTCGCGGGAACGAATGCGGCATACCCGCTCACGAGCGAGATCGTGATGCTGACCTGCGGATCGGGCGTTCGCTTGCGGATCTCCGCGATCACCCAGCCGACGGCGAGCCCGATCGCGACCCCGGCGGCGGCGTCGACGACGAGCGCGACCGTCGCCTGGCCGAGCGAGAACGTTCCGGTGACGACCGCGGTGACCGCGACGCGGAACGCCACCAGGGCGGTCGCGTCGTTGAACAGCCCCTCGCCCTCCGCGGCGCTCACGAGCCGTCGCGGGACGTTCAGGCTGCGCATGATCAGGCCGGCCGCGAGCGGGTCCGTCGGCGAGATCACCGCGCCAAGGGCAAACGCCGCGGCCCACGGGAGTCCGACGAGCGCGTGGGCGACGATCGCCACCGCGGTCATCGTCACCAGCACGAGCCCGACCGAGACCATCGTGATCCCGCGCAGGTTCTCGCGGATGTCGCCGAGGTTCGCGAAGAACGCCGCGCCGTAGACGAGGATCGGCAGGAACACGACCAGGACGATGTTCGGGTTGAGCTTCACCGCCGGAACGCCGGGGATGAATCCGAACATCGCGCCTCCGACGACAAGCACGATCGGGTAGGGGATCGACAGCCGGCGGGCGAGCGCGCCCAGGCCCGCGATCGCCACCAGCAACCCACCGATCAGCAACTCCGCTTGACCCACGTTCAGAGTTTGCCTCAACTGAGACGATCCCGCCGATGCTGAGGCTGCCCGACGATTGGGTATGGGACAACTGGGTCGCCGAGGACGGCGAGCGCTACCACCTGTTCTTCCTGCGCGCGCCGCGCGCGCTTGGCGATCCTGGTCTCCGGCACACGGCCGCGCGGATCGGCCACGCGACCTCGAGCGACCTCGTCGTCTGGGAGGTCGAGCGGGACGCACTCGTGCCCGAGGCCGGGTGGTGGGACGACCTGGCGCTGTGGACCGGATCGGTGGCTCGCGGCGACGACGGCGTGTGGCGTCTCTTCTACAGCGCTCTATCGACCACTCGCGGGCTCGGCGTCCGCGATCAGCGGATCGGCATGGCCGAGTCCGACGATCTGTTCAGATGGCGGCGGTTGGGGGACCGGCCGCTCGTCGCCCCGGATCTGCGTTGGTATGTGAGCGGGACGTGGCGCGACCCGTTCGTGTTCAGGGACCCAGGCGGCGACGGCTGGCACATGCTGATCACGGCCCGCGCCACCGGGGCGCCACGGTTTGACGACGGCGTGCTCGGGCACGCTCGGAGCGCGGACATGCGCGCATGGGAGCTCGAGCCCCCGATCTCCGGCCCGGGCGCGGGCTTCGGCGAGCTCGAGGTATCGCAAGTCCGGATCGTCGAGGGACAGCCGGTGCTCGCGTTCACGTGCCACCCCGACCAGCAGAGTCCCGAGCGGGTGGCGCGGTTCGGCCGGTTCTGCACGTGGTCGGTGGCGGGTGACTCGCTGACCGGGCCGTGGGCGGTTGATCACGCGCGGCCATTTAGGGGCGAGCCGACGCTGTCCGCCGCGCCGTTCGTCCAGCGGCGGGACGGAAGCTGGGCGCTGCTCGGGTTTCGGAACCTCGAGCCCGACGCGCCGCCGCGGCTCGAGGTCGTCGACCCGATCCCGGTGGAGCTCCGCGACGGCGAGCTGATCGACCTCAGGTAGCGTCGTGGAAGATCACGCCGAGGGCGGTGCGCTGCCCGCGGGTGACGGTCGAGACGCCGTGGCGCATACCGATTCGGTGATAGCCGTTCTTGCCGCGGTTCGGTCGTGTCGCGGTGGGGAAGATCACGAACGCGCCCTGGGCGGGCTCGAGCACGTGCGCACGGCTCTGGGCGCGGGGACGCTGTTCGAGCAGAACGAACTGCCCGCCGTCGAAGTCCTGGCCGGGGCGGGCCAGGATCGTCAGCACCTGGAACGGGAAGAACACGTCCCCGTACAGGTCCTGATGGAGCGCGTTCCAGTCGCCCTCGCCGTAGCGCAGGATCAGCGGCGTCGGCCGCCGCTGGCCGGCGGCTTGGCAGCGCCGCAACAGCTCCTCGTGCTCGAGCGGGAAGGGAGGGCCGTCGCCGCCGAGCAGCTCCGCCCAGTGGTTGGCGACCGGCGCCAGGTGACGGTAGAACGACGTCCGCAGGGCGGCAATCGTGTGGGGCAGCGGGTGGTCGAAATAGCGGTAGCGGCCGTCGCCGAAGCGGTACCGGGCCATGTCGATCGTGGAGCGAAACCGGCCGCCGTCGAACAGGTCGGACAGCTCATCGCATTCATCCTCGCTGAGCAGGGGCACGGTAACCGCATGGCCTTTGTCGTCGAGCTCGTGGCGCAGGCGCTCCCAGTCGAGCGCGTCGACCCGGGTGCGGATATCGGTGGCGACTTCGGTCATGGTTGTCATCGGCGATCCCTCCTGTGTCGCGGAGCGGTCGCTCCCATAAAACGGCCAGAGGGGCCGGTCGTGTGAGATCAGGCGTCCTCGATGTCCATGTGCGACACGAGGCCGCCTCGGAACGAGTAGACGTGCACGACCATGCTCTCGCTCACGAGTGCGCCGTCGCGCGTGCGCACGATCTGCTGGACCTCGACGGCGACGCCTCCGCTCGGGTGCCGGTTGAACGCAACCGGCTCGACGCGCGGGTCGATCTCGCGCCATTGGCGCGTCCAGTAGTCCCGTACCGCGTGCTTGCCGTGCAGGCGTCCGCGCTCCCATGCGTTCGGCCAGTCGACGTCGTCGGTCATCCCCGCCAGCAGCGCGTCGATGTCACGAGCGTTGAAGGCGGCGTACAGGGCCTCGAGCTGGCGTTCGTAGGGCATGTCTAATCTAATTCGCCGGCGGGACCAAGTTACCGCGATGTCACGAACCGAATCCGGCTCGCGTTCGTACTCCGCACCAAACACGAACCACGTGATAGGGGCGAACGCGATGAGCGACTACAAGATCCGAATTCCCGCCGAACCGCTGGTGGAGTGCCCGGCCTGCGGCCTGCCCGCCGAGATCACCGACCGATTCGTCTTGAACGGTGCGCCCGCGCCCGTCGAGCACGTGAAGGTCGCTTGCGTGATGCGGCACTGGTTCACGCTCCCGGTCGACCTGCTCGCCGCGGCCGAGCCGACGCGCTCAGGCCCAGCGGAAACCGGTGCGAGCCGGGACCTCGGTGAGCGGGCTCGTGGCTAGCGTGGGCTCGAGCTTGGGCAGGTTGTAATCGGACGGGGCGACGTCGTTCGGCGTGTCGGGGTGGAACAGCGACGCCAGATACTGGATCTGGTGGCGCCCCACTCCGAGCTCGCCGAACCCGCCGCCGTACATCGCGATCTCGTTGGCGGCGCAATAGTCGTAGACGCCGAACAGCGTCTGCACAGTGCCGAAGCGGACGGGCTTGATGTTGATCGCGCGCGGACGCACCTCGAGCCGTTCGATGTCCGCGATCGACCAGAGGACGCCGTCCCAGGTGACGCGGTCCATGTGCGGCTCGAGCACGGGTCGGGTCTCGGGCGTGATCGCGGGATCCTCGATCCACGCGTTCGGGAACGCGCGCACCACCGCCTCACACAGTCGTGGGTCGGCGGGCTGGCCGAACGGCGGCGGGTATTGGGACTTGAGGTCGGCCGTGTCGACGGCGCCTGTTTCGGCGATCTCGGCGATCAGCCGATCGTCCCATCCGGGGGTCGGATCGAGCTTGAACCGCAATGCCGGGAACAGCTCGAGGCGCTCGCGGATCGGCTCGAAGCTGGGCGGGTCGGGCAGATGGATCGAGTTGACGAACGTCAGCGGGCGCGCTTCGCGCCCGAGGACGTCGGCGAGCGACCGGCCGACCTGTCGCAGCGCCAGATCGAGCGCCGCGCTCTCGAACGCCCAGCGGCGAAAAGATCGCAGCCGGTCATGCGCCGGCGGCGTCGGGTACAGGTCGAGCGCGGCCAGATGGGAGGAGAACGAATCGAGCGTCCAGTCCCCGGCCACGGGCAGCGTCGGGGCGGCTTCCTGGAACGCGAGCTGATCCTCCTCGACGGGCGTTGCGTCCTCGCCGATCCCTTCCTCGCCCGCGCCGGATAGCCGGACGAGCGTCGTGCGTCGGACACGCTCGCCCTCGACGCCCATCGTGGCGCTCAGCGGCGCGACCGAGTAGGACTCGATCTGAAGCGGCAGATCGGCGACGAGCGCATAAGTCTGGCCGACTGTGACGGTGCTTGCCACTCGGATCTCCTCTCGATCGGTTTGCGCGGTCCGATCTCTGATTTTCGCTCACCGCTTCGTCGCCGGCGCGATACTCCGCTGATGGCGCGGCGCAGTACGCCCGACGGTCGGGTTTCGCCGCTCGACGCGCCTTCCAACGTGCGCGTCACCGTCGTGCCCGGGCCGCGGGGACACCAGGCGATTCGCCCGGCGCGCGAGCGGAGCGGCACGAGCCGGGTCGGAATCGCCCGGCCGCTCCTCATAGCCTCGGTCGTGGTGGTCCTCGCCGCGGGCGCGATCGTCGCGGTGGCGCTACGTGGTGGTCGCCAGATGAGCGCGGCGCCCGCTCGCAACGCCGACGCTGGCACGGCGGCGACTCCGGCGACGGTGCTCGCCACCGAGGGACGGACGGCAGGGAATCCGGCTCCAGCTACCGCCACCGAGGGAGCCACCACGGCCGAGGCCAGGATCGCGGCCGCCTACCGGTACCCGCTGGGGTGCCTCGGCATCACGCTCTCGGCCGACCGGAGCTCGATGCTCGGGCGCCAAAGCCCGTGCTGGCGCTACGGCGTTTACATCACCGCGGTGCTGCGGCAGGTGAACGGCGTGTGGCGGCTGATGCTGCAGGCGACGAGCCCGAGGTGCCCGGCGGTCCCGCTCCCGACCGTCGTCCGATCGGCGCTGATCAGTTGTGAGCGCTCCCCGGCCCCGGCCCGGGCCCCGAGCGGCTGACCGCCTCAGGGCGGGCTGCTCGGGCTTGGTCGCTGCTCTCGCCGGCGGCGGCCCCGGTGATCAGTCGCGCGCCGCGGCCACGGGTGAAGAAGCTGAACCCCCAGCGGGTGAACACGAGCACGCGATTCTCAAACCCGACCAGGTAGAAGAGGTGCACGCACAGCCACGTGACCCACGCAACGAAGCCGCTCAGGTGCAGCCCCTTGATGTCGGCCACGGCCGCCCCGCGCCCGATTGTGGCCAGATTGCCCTTATCGTGGTAATGGAATGAGGTCGTCTGCTCCGAGGCGAGCCGCGCACGGACGACCTTTGCGGCGTACCGGCCCTGTTGCATCGCGGTCGGCGCGACGCCGGGTAGCGTGACGGGCTCTCCACGGGCGTCGCGGACCCGGACCATGTCGCCGATAGCGAACACTTCGGGATGGCCGGGAAGCGTGAGGTCGGGCTCGACGGTGACCCGGCCCGCCCGGTCCAGGTCGGCGCCGGTGAGCTGGCTGAGGCGAGCCCCGAGCTTCGACGCTGTCACCCCGGCGGCCCACACGACCGTGCGCGTCGGAATGCGCTGGGTCTTGCCGGCGCCGTCGGTGATCGTCACCGACTTGTCGTCGATCCCGGTCACGGTCGAGTTCAGCACGGGCGTGACGCCGAGCCGCTCGAGCGATCGCTCCGCCTTGCGTGACAACGATGGCGGGAAGGTCGTGAGGACCCGGTCGGCGGCCTCGATCAAAAGAATGCGACCGGTCCGCGGGTCGACGTCATCGAAGTCGAGGCGAAGCGTGTCGCGCGCGAGTTCGCCGATCTGACCGGCCATCTCGACGCCGGTCGGTCCGGCGCCGACAACGGCGAACGTCAACCACGCCGCGCGCCGCTCCGGGTCGGACTCCGCTTCGGCCGCCTCGAACGCGCTGAGAATCCTGCCGCGCACCGTCAGCGCACTCTCGAGCGACTTGACCTCCCCCGCAAACTCGCTCCAGTCGTCGTGACCGAAGTACGAGTAGCTCGAGCCGCCGGCGATGATCAGCGTGTCGTACGGCAGGGTTGGCGGCGCGAGAACCTCGCCGACCGGGCCCAGATGGACCATCCGCGCGTCGAGATCGATGTCCGTGAGCTCCGCGAGCAGCACGCGGACGTTGCTGGCGCGCTTGAAGATCCCCCGCAACGGATACGCGATCTCGCCCGGCGACAGGGCACCAGTCGCGACCTGGTAGGTCAGCGGCTGGAACAGGTGGAAGTTTCGGCGGTCGATCAGCGTCACCTCGACTGGGGCCGAGCGGAGCTTCAGCGCAGCCTGAAGGCCGCCAAAGCCTCCACCGACCACGATCACGCGATGGACTCCGGATTCGCTCACGCCCCACGGAAGGTACCGTGGGCCCCGCGATCACGAAGCGCGGATCGCGATCCGTTGGCCACGGTGAACCCGCCCCGAACCAAGAACAGCTGGAGATTTACATGCGCACCAGGTCTTCCCTGCTCCTCGGCCTCGCCTCCGCGGCCGCCCTGATCGCCACCTCCGCGGTCGTCCTGAGCACGACGGCGGCGGCCGGCGCCGCCGGCTCGCCCGGCCACGCCCGCCTGGCCAAGCTCGCCCCACCGGTGATCCACGAGTCGTTCACACCGCTTCCGTGCACGGGCGCGCCCGGGCATCGCACCACGCTCGAGATGGAGGGCTGCGCCGAGCAGCAGATCCTCACGAGCGACAAGCGGATCGATGCGCTCAACCAGGAGATCTTCGGGAAGTTGTTTGACGCTGCCGCCCGACGCCGGTTCATCGCGGGACACAACGCATGGCTGACATACCGCCACGCCTACTGCCTGAGCGCCTCGGACGTGTTCGAAGGCGGGACCGAGGCGGGCGTGGCCGATGCCACCTGCACCGCCGCCGTCAACTCCCAGCACGTCACGAACCTGAAGGCGTTCCTGGCCGACTTCGGCCCGGCCGCCGGTTAGCGGCGGCGCAGCCGGATCAGGCGTGCGCGGCCCGGTGCGGGATCCGGGACGGCGCTCGCTGGGGGTCGTGCACGGGCCGTCGCGCACCGGTACGGGTCAGCAACGGGCGACGGTGGTCGCGGATGCGAACCCGCGCTAGGTCAGCGTCGGGGAGTGGCAGACCTCCGCTGGGGCCCCCGGGCTTCCGGGGCGGCCTGTCCGGGCCGCGCCCGCCGCCACCGTCGTCATCGTCGGCGTCGCTCGAAGGCGGAGCCGGGGGCGGGTACAGCACCTCTCGGGGCAGAAACGTCGGCGCGAGCAGGACCGCCACGAGCACCAGCGGTTGGAGCAGTTCGCGGTGGTGGGTCGCCGCCGCGGCCATTGCGCCCGCCAGCGCGATCACCGGCACTGACCGAGTCAGCCAGATCACGTAACGCTTACGAGCCACGCGCTCGAGGATAAACGATGGAAACCGCCGCCCCCAGCGACTGTCTCCCCCATGACAGAAGCCGCGTGTTAGGGTCGCCTCAGCGGGCGGAGCCGCGAGGAGAGGAAAGGGGTTTCGGATGGCGGGCGAGCAGAACATCGAGACGGCGAAGCGCGGGTACGCCGCGTTCTCGGCCGGCGACGCGGCGGCGGCAATGGAGGACCTCGCCGACGACATCGAGTGGATCACGCCGGGCAACAGCGCGATCAGCGGCACGATCCGCGGCAAGGAGGCCGTCGGGGCCCTCTGGACAAGGTTCGCCGAGAAGGGATTCACGACCACGCCGCAGTTCTGGTTCTCAGACGAGGAGCGCGTCGTCGTGCTGACGCACACGACCATCGAGGGCGGCGAATCGGATTCATGTGACGTGCTGACGTTCCGCGGCGGAAAGGTGGTCAAGTTCCAGACGTCCGGCGACACCGCGCTGGCAGAGCGCGTGTTCGGCACCAAGTGACCTCGGTCTGATGATGGCGGGAAGGTTCGCGCGATCGCGCGCGTCTTCCCACCGTCATCTGGAAAGTCGTCAGACATATGATCACGCTGGCGGCGGTGGCGTATCGTGGGTTCCATGTGCAATCCGTCGCGTGCCCGGCGGGACTGCTTGGCAAGCGTGCCGTCGTCCACTGCGGCGTGACGCTCACCGGCGGTCACATGGTGGGCGTGAGAGCGATCGCACTCGGGCACGGCTCGTTCCGCATCCTCACGTCGGAGATCCTGCCCGACAACGTCGAGCGCGCGATCGTCGCCGCGCTCGCGCGGCGCGGCGTCACGGCAAAGGCCGTGTGCCCCGATCATGTGCGTGCCCGCATCGGCAGGACGTTCGCGTGCTCGGTGACCGCCGGCCGAGGTCGGCACGCCACCGCGATGGTCACGATCCTGAACGCCGACGGCGACTTCCGGTTCGACGTCCACTGATCCCTGATCGACGCGGACGGCGGCGAGCTAGCGCCGGCGTGCGGATGACGTTTTCACGGCGCTGGGCGTCGCGGCCTTGACCAGCTTCATCGTGAACTGGGAGTTGACGCGGGTGACGCCGGGCAGCTCGGCGAGCTTGTTCATGTAGAAGCGCTCGTAGTCGTCGGTGTCGGCCACCCCGACGCGGATGATGTAGTCCGGGATGCCGAACATCCGGCGGCATTCGAGCACCTCGTCGAACGCGCTGATCTGCTCCTCGAACGCCTCGACGGTCTCGCGGTCCTTGAGCGAGAGCTCGACGAGCACCGATACCTCGAGGCCGCGCCCGATCGCGCTCGGCTCGATGTCGGCGTGGTAGCCGCGAATCACTCCTGACTCCTCGAGCGCGCGGACCCGACGCAGGCACGGCGAGGGCGACAGGTTCACCCTCGCCGCCAATTCGACGTTCGACAGGCGCGCATCGCGCCTCAGCTCATCGATGATTGCGCGATCGACCGAATCCATAGTGAGATATTGCCACGTCGGGCCATTATGCGGGCTAATTCGCAGCCATATGCCTGCCAGATCGCGAGACAATGCCCCGTGGTTATGTCGAACGATCCAGTCTTCAGAAACGCGCTCTCGATCGGGGTCGCGACCGCCGTCTACGCGGTGTCGTTCGGCGTCCTGTCGGTGGCCGCCAGGTTCAGCGTGCTGCAGACGTGCGTGATGTCGGTGTTTTGCTTCACCGGCGCCTCCCAGCTGACGTTCGTCTCGGTGATCGCCGCGGGCGGCGGCGTCGCGGGCGCGCTGCCACCGGCGCTACTGCTCGCCGGGCGTAACGCGGTGTACGCGCTCAGCCTCAAGGGCGTGTTGTCCGGGAGCGCACCCAAGCGGGCATTACGGGCGCAGGTAGTCGTCGATGAGACGACCGCGATGGCCCACGCACAGCCCACCCTCGCCGCCAAGCGGCGTGCGTTCGACCTCACCGCGGTGTGCCTGTTCACGGCGTGGAACATCGGCACGCTGGTCGGCGCGGTCGCTGGCAGCGGTCTCGGCAACCCTCGCGACTACGGACTCGACGCGGTGTTCCCCGCGGTGTTCCTGGCGTTGCTGGCTCCCCAGCTTCGAGGGCCGGAGGCGATGCGCGTCGCGGTGGCGGGCGCGCTAATCGCGCTCGCGCTGGTGCCGATCGCGCCGGCCGGGGTGCCGATCATTGCGTCGGCCCTGGTTGCGGTCCCGGTGCTGCTCGCCGCAGGTCGCCGGCGGGCGCGGATCGTGGTGGGGCAGGCCCCGGAGGTCGGTCAATGAGCTGGTGGCCGGTGATCGCTCTGTGCGCTTCGGCGTACGCGCTCAAGGTTCTCGGGCTCGTGGTCGGAGATCGGCTCGATCGCGAGACCTCCGAACGCTGGTCGCTCGAGATCGTCGTCGTCCCAGTGCTGGCGGCGCTGATCGTGATCCAGACGTTCACCACCGGACAGCGGTTCGTGCTCGACGCGCGCACACCCGCGCTTCTCGTCGCCGCGGTGCTCGTCTGGCGCAAGGCCCCGTTCGTGGTCGTCGCACTCGCCGCCGCGGCCACCGCGGCGCTGCTCCGCCTCGTTGCGTAAAAACGTTAGGGTGCCGCCCGTGATCGCGAACAAGTTCGGGATCTTCGACCACATCGAGGACATCCCCGGGACCCCCACGAGCCAGCTGTTCCAGGATCGGCTCACCCTGATCAAGATGGCCGACGAAGCCGGGTTTGCCGGCTACCACCTCGCCGAGCACCACGGCAGCGACCTGTGTATGGCCCCGGGCCAGGAGCTGTTCATCGCCGCCGCTTCCCAGGTGACCGAGCAGATTAGGCTGGGCCCGATGGTGAAGCTGCTACCGATGCACCACCCGGTGCGGATCATCGAGGACATGTGCGTCCTCGATCAGCTCACCGGCGGCCGGCTCGAGTTCGGGGTGGGGCGCGGCGCCGTGCCGATCGAGCACTACTGGTTCAGCAAGGACTGGTGGGAGTCTCGGGACCGCTTCACCGACGTGCTCGGGATCATCGAGCACGCGCTCGCGTCGGGCGAGATCTCGAGCGAGAACAGCCGCTTTTTCGACTTCCCAACGATGCCGATGTCGACGAAGCCGTGTCAGGAGCGGATCCCGTTCTGGTACCCCGGCAGTCCCGTGACCGCGGGCCGGCACGGGATGAGCCTGATGTGGCCCGGAAAGATCAGTCCTGACGCCTACGAGCTGTACCTCAAGACGTGGGACGACCATCGCGGCGACGACATCCGGTTCGACGGGCCGGAGTCCGAGCCGCGCGTCGGCTATAGCATGCTCCTGTCGATCGCTTCCACCGAGGCCGAGGCGCGCGACGTCGCCCGGCGCGGTATGGAGGGCCTTGTGCGCCGCACCCACAACGCCCATCGCTACGACCATCTGAAGCTGTCCGAACAGGAGTGCCACGACGCCCAGGGTGCGCTGCGCGCGATCCACGCGAACATGGAGCCCGCGATCGAGATCGGGTCCGGTACCCCCGGCCAGATCGTCGAGCGGGTTGGAGCCCTGCTCGACGATGGGATGGTCGACTACATCTGCTTCATGTTCCCGACCGGCGATATGAGCTTCGAGGAGTCGCGCCGCACGCTCGAGCTTCTGATCGCCGATGTGATCCCACAGCTGGAGCCGTCGCCGGCACGGTCCTGACGCCGATGCCATTCGCAGAGGTCAACGGCCAGCGTCTCCGCTTCGAGGACAGCGGCGGGAATGGTCCGCCCGTGATCCTGTCGCACGGCTTTCTCATGGACCGCGAGATGTTCGCACCGCAAGTCGAGGCGCTCGCCCCCGAGTTCCGCGTGATCACCTGGGACGAGCGCGGACACGGGGAGACCGAGTTCGACGGTCAGCCGTTTACGTACTGGGACTCAGCCCGGGATTGCCTCGGCCTCCTCGACCACCTCGGCATCGGTCGCGCCGTGCTCGGCGGGATGTCCCAAGGCGGGTTTCTGTCGATGCGCGCCGCGCTGCTGGCCCCGGACCGCGTCCGCGCCCTGGTACTGATCGACACTCAGTCCGGGACCGAGGATCCTGAGCGCATGCCGGCCTACCGCCAGATGCAGCAGACCTGGCTCGAGCACGGTCCCCTCGACGAGCTCACCCAGATCATCGCCAACCTGATCATCGGCGACCCGGAAATCAACGAGCACTGGATCGCGAAGTGGCGGGAGCTGCCGCGCGAGAACATGCGCGCGCCCGCCGACTGCCTGTTCGACCGGGACGACCTCACCGACCGCCTCGGCGAGATCACCTGCCCGGTGATCGTGTTCCACGGCACCGCCGACATGTCGATCGAGATCGACAAGGCCGAGCAGCTGTCTGGGGCGCTACCCGGCTGCACCGGCCTCGTCCGCGTCGAAGGCGGTCCGCACGCAGCGAACCTGACCCACCCCGATCAGGTCAACGGGCCGCTGCTCGAGTTCCTGCGGTCGTTATGAGGCCCACGCGCGGCTCGATCGGCCGTGCGCGAGGGCCGGGAAGGGACCGGATTCAAGCGGAGAAGATTGTCTCCGGCAGGAGCGCGCTCACGATGTACTGGCCGGCGTCGACGATCTCGGAGATCTTGAGGTCGACGGCGAGGCTGCACAGCAGGTAGGCGTCCTCACGGCCGAGCGCGTAGGTGGTCGCGATGTGCTCGACCATCGCGCGTATCGCATCCTGCGCGGCGACATAGAGATCGCCACCGACGCCGGTGGTTCCGTAGAACGGCGCCGAATCGACCCGCGGGGTCAACGGTCCCGGTGTGCGGTACTGCGGCGCGGGGATCGAGCGACCCTTCTCGAGCGTGAGTCGCAGCGCCGCGAACATCGCCGCTTCGAGGCCGGTCACGCACACCTCTCCATCGCCCTGACACCCGTGGGCGTCGCCGCAGGAGAACAGCGCCCGGTCGACCTGCACCGGGAGGTACAGCGTCGAGCCGCGCACGATCTGCCGGACATCCATGTTCCCGCCGAAGATCCCGGGCGGCATCACCGGCTGCGCCGATGCACCGGCGGGGCACACGCCCATCGTCCCGAAGAACGGGTCGAGCGGGATCGCGATGTCGTCGCGCAGGTACGCGACGTCACCATGGGACAGGTCGAACACCCGCAGGTAGGCTTCGGGGAAGTCGTCGGGCAGGAGGCCAAGTCCGGGGAGGATCGCCGTCCAGCCCCATCCCTGGGTGCGGATGTCGAGGACCTCAATCGCGAGCGTGTCTCCGGGCTCGGCGCCCTGGACTCCGATCGGACCAAGCAGCGGGTACACGCGATTCCAGTCAAGCCCGGCGATCACGCTCACATCCGAATCCGGACCGATCTGGTTGTCGCTGACGTCACGCGTCCAGACGACGATCGTGTCACCCGAATCGATCACGAGCCGCGGCTCGTTCCCCGTATCCCATGTGAAATGGACCTGTTCGTCAGGCAGGTGATGCGTGCGCGCCATGCGGGCGACCTCCTGGTCGGTTACGGCGCAACGCTAAGCGATCGGTCCGAGCTCGTGGCAAACGTCGCCACGAGCTCGGACCTGGCGTGTCCTAGCCGGCGTACGTCCTGGCCGGCGGCCCCGGCGTTTCCCATGCCGGAGACTTGTTCGGGCGCTCGCTCAGCTGTGCGGCAGCCGTCGAGCCGTGCCCGTGGTCACGTAAAGCACCTGAACGGCGGGCCGGCGACGAGCCCGGCGCTCCCGAATCGCGAAGAAGCCGGCGATGCCAACCAGGGCCAGAAGAGATGAAGCCGCGTTGAGGAGAAGGATCGTGGTCATGACGAGGTTCCTTTCCGAGACGTACTCAGAATGTCGTGACCGACGAAGAGGAACTTCGAGGAATCCACACAACTCCATAAGAATTCGGGCCGGGGGCGGTGGGCGTTCACGCGGACCGATCCCTGCGACGCGAACCCGCAGAGCGGAGAATGTCGGTCCTCAGACGACCGAGTGCAGCGTCCGGCTCGACGCCACCGCGGTGCTGGCGCGGACGATCAGCTCGGCCGGGATCGTCTCGTGGACCTTCGCGTGCCGGCCGACCTCGATCTCGGAGATAAGCAGCTCGAGGCTGCGCCGGCCGAGCTCGGCGTAGTCCTGCCGGACGGTCGTCAGCGGCGGATTGAAGAACTCCCCCTCGGGGCTGCCGTCGAACCCGACGACGCTCACGTCATGCGGGACCCGGCGCCCGGCCTCGTGGAGCGCGCGCAGCACGCCCAACGCCATCTGATCGTTGGCGACGAAAACCGCCGTCACGTCCGGTCTGGCGCCGAGCCGCCGCCCCAGCTCGTATCCGACGTCCGGACTCCAGTCCCCGACCAGCGGGAGCGGGATCTCGGCGCCGGCGGCGACCAGGGTGTCGCGCCACCCGGCGAGGCGCTGACCCGGGTCCTGACCGTCAGCCGGCCCCGCGATATGAAAAACAGTTCGGTGGCCGAGCTCGAGCAGATGACGAGTCGCCGCCGCGGCGCCGCCGTAGTGGTCGATCGCCACCGCCGAGACGGCCTCCTGCCGACCCGAGGCCACCGCCACCAGCGGCATGCCGCCCGACACCTGCGCGAGCATGTCGATCGCGGCCTGTTGTGGAGCGACCACGAGAATTCCGTCGACGCCGAGCCGTCGCAGGCGAGCGGCGGCGATCCGCAGCGAGCCGCGCTCCGGGGCTGGGACGCTGACGGTGCTCACAAAGTGGTCCGAGTCGCGCGTCGCGCAGTGAATCGCGAGCAGTGCGGATGCCTTGCCGTACGGCGTCGGGTCGAGGCTGAGCACGCCGATCGTGTGCGCGCAGCCGCTCGGGACCGCTCGCGGTGCCGATCTCGGTGCATATTCGAGCGTGGTCATTTTGGTCTCAAACCAGCGGCCGGCGGGAGCGGCGCCACCGACTGGCGCGCAGGCGCCCGAGCCCTCTCCGTGCCCGACCGCCGCGGCATTAGACTGAGGCGGCCCAACAGGAATGTTTTGATTCGATGCAAAACATATATCCAGCGCCATCTCTCGTGTCAAGAGAGTCGGTGATACCGCAACGCGCGGGACACAATGACATCCGCCGCAACAACCTCGAGCTCGTGCTCCGGCACCTCTCGACCGTCGGTCCCGATTCCCGGGCCGGCATCGCCGCGCGAGCCGGGCTAACCCGCGCGACGGTGTCACGCCTGGTCGCAGAGTTGATCGAGTTGGGCGTCGTGCAGGAGACCGGCCGCGACGGGGGCGGACGCGCGGGACGGCCCAGCACGCGCCTGGAGCTGGGCAGCGGCGTGCTCGCGATCGGGACGGAGGTGAACGTCGACTACCTCTCGGTGCTCGTGATCGACCTCGCCGGGCGCGAGGTGCTCCGCGAGCGGCTCGCGTTCGACGCCAGCGTCGGTTCTGAGGCATGCATCGTTGCGCTCGCCGAGCTGTGCCGCCGCACGCGGCGGCGCCTCACCTCGCGGCGCGGCGGCCCGGCGCCGGTGCTGGCCGGGCTCACGGTCGCGGTGCCGGGGCTTGTCGACGTCAGCGCCGGCGTGGTCGCCGAGGCGCCGAACCTGCGATGGCGAGACGTCCCCGTCGCCGAGCCGCTCCGCAGGGCCCTGCGGCTCGGGGCCACCCCCATCCACGTCGGGAACGACGCGAACCTCGCGGCGATCGCCGAATACCGATCGGGCGAGTGGGCGGGTACGCCGAACCTCGTCTACGTCACCGGCGAGGTCGGGATCGGCGGCGGCATCATCGTCGGCGGCCAGCCGCTGCTGGGCACCCGCGGGTACGGCGGCGAGGTCGGGCACATGAACGTGATGCCGGAAGGGCCGCTGTGCGGGTGCGGCCGGCGAGGCTGCTGGGAGGCGTGCGTCGGTCTGAACGCGCTGTTGCAGTCCGCGAGGCACCGCCCGCGCGGCGACACTCCTCCGGAGCGCAAGGTCGAGCCGCTCGTGAAGCGAGCCCGGGCCGGAGACATACGAACCCGCGTCGTCCTGGCGGAGCTCGGCAGGTGGATCGGGCTTGGCGCCGCAAATCTGGCCAATCTGTTCGATCCTCAGGTGATCATCCTCGGCGGTTACTTCGCTCACCTGGGCGACTGGATCCTCCCGACCGCGCAGCGAGCCCTCGAAGACGGGACGCTTGCCGGCGCGGCCCACACACCGCAGCTGGTGACCTCGACGCTCGGGTTCACCGCGGCCGCTCAGGGTGGCGCGATCCACGCGATCGAGCGCGTGATGTCCGACCCGACGACGCTGGTGGCCCTCGCCTGACGTTCGGCGAGGGCGTCCAGTCCTGGGTCGGCTATCCCCAGACGGACTCGGCCACGTCCGCGACCAGGCGAAGCTTCTGCTCCTCGATCTCCTCGGTGATCGGGTTCCCGAACGCGACCGAGGCAAAGCCGCATTGAGTCGACACGCCGAGCTGCTCGCGCGGGAACGACCGGGCGGCTTCGTCGATCCTCGCCGTGATCTCGGCGACCGTCTCCACCCGTGGACTCTTCGTCGATACCAGTCCCAACACCACCTGCTTGTCCTGGGGAGCCTGGCTCAGCGGCTCGAACGAGCCGGAGCGCGGATCGTCGTATTCGAGCAGGAACGCGTCGAACGCAGTGGCGCGCTCGAACAATGCGCTGGCGATGTAGTCGTATCCGCCGCTGGCCATCCACATCCCCGCGTTGTTGCCGCGGCACAGGTGGATCGAAAGCCGCGCGCCGCCGATGCCGGCGACCATCCCGTTGATCAGATCGATCCCGTCGGTCAGCATCCGCTCCGTCGGCATGCCCTGGGCCTCGGCCCACGCGCGGACCCGCGGATCGACCAAGGTCGCGAGGTCGGGCGCGTCGACCTGGATGTACTCGCAGCCGAGCGACACCAGCTCCTGGATCTCCGAGCGACCGACCTCGGCGGCGTCGGCGAACATCTCGAACGGATCGGTATATGCGGCGGTCGAGTATTCGGTGTTCCAGAAGCCGTACAGCACGAGCGGGCTCGGAACCGTCACCTTCAACGGCAACCGCGCCCGGGCACGCGCGTAGCTGTACTCCTCGCACACCATCGAGCGCTTCTTGCGGAGCTTCGACGTCACCGCGGCCGGCGCGGTCCACTCGGTCTCGCCGTCGGGCGTCGCCCACGGCATGACCGTGCCGCGCTCGACGAACTCGATTCCCTCCACGGTCTCGGTGATCGGCCCCATGAACAGGAATCGCCGCATCTCACCGTCGCTGACCACCTCCACCCCCGCACCTTCCTGCGCGGCGATGACCTGATCGACGGCGCGATCCTCGATCCGCTTGAACCGCTGAACGGACATCTCGCCGGCCTCGAGCGCGGCACGGGCCTCCTTCAGATACGCCGGGCGCAACATCGAGCCGACTATTTCTGCACGGAACACGATCGATCTCCTCTGTCGCGGGGCCAATGACCGCGGAGTCTCCCAACCCGGGCAGGATCGTTCACACAACCTTGAGGCTCCAGCGCCGGCCTGCACGTTTTCTTCACATCTTCGCGGCCACAATCAGGGGTAGACAAGTCGCACAAGGAGTGAAACCAAATGTCAACGAAAATCAGAAATCATCGTCACCACACGACCCCGTCCGACGGCCCGCTGGCGCTGCGGCTGAGGGTGGCGGTCAAGCGCGACGCACTCGATCGCGAGCTCGCGAACGGCGCCGCTCCCGCGCGGTCACCCGAGTTGGCGCTGCGTGCATCGCAGCTCGTCAGCGACCATGAGCGCCGGAAGGTCGCAAATGGCTGGCGCCGAGCGCTCCGCGATGCACACCGCCCGGCGACAACCCGCTCGACTGCCTCGATCGTTCACCGGCGCGCCGTGATCGAAGCCGAAGACGCGATCGATGGACTGATCGCGCGCCTGACCGACGCCGATCCGATCGCGGCCGATGGCATGGCTTTGGTCGAGCGACTGATCACCGACGGCGTGTCGAGCCCGCTCTACAACACGGCCGAGCCCGGGACGCTGCGGCGTCAGGTGATGGTGGCCACGGAGGCGCTCGACCCGGAGCTCACCGAGCTTCCCCTCGCCGCCTGAAGAACGGCGCCGTTCTCCCGGACGGTCTCGCCGGCGAGCGCCTGGAGTCCGTGAGCGTCGATGCCCGCGGCCTCGAGCGCGACCGGCTTGGGCGCTCGTCGACGCCGACGGCGGGATCGCGTCGGGCAAGACCACGCAAACGTTTCGCAAGGTCCCAGGACTGCTTCACCACCGAAGCCATCTTGAGGGCGGCATGCCGGTGATCTCAGTTGCGACCGTATCCTTTGGTCACTATGTCCGCGGGTGTACCGCCGGATACCGAGCAGAGAAGTGAGCGAGAGCTGATGATGCTCCGGGCGTTAAACGGCGAGCTAAGGCGCCTCCTCGAAAAGCACCAATGGAGCGGCGTCACGCCGACGAAGTCGTACGGAGCCTGCCCCGAATGCGGCGGGTCGGAGGCTCCGTTTGCCAGCGGGCACCAGCCCGGCTGCGCCATCGCCGCGGTCCTAGGCGCGTCGAGCTGAGCGACTTAGCTGCATCCTTCCGTGAGTCGGCACGCGCCGATCCTCACGAGAGCATCTCGATGACGCGCTCCTCCCCCGGAGGCAGCAGATAACAGGCGACGAACAGCGCGGGCTCGGCGGCGGACGCGTTGTCGAAGTGTGGAACCTCGACGTTAGCCGGCTCGAGGAAAGCGTCACGCGCGTGCAGGACGGTCTCCGGCTGACCCGCGATCTGAAAACGAATCGCACCGGCAAGGACACAGCCAACCACCGGGGCGGGATGGAAATGCCGGCCAACCTCTTGGGCGGGCGCAAGTTCCACCCGTGAAACCCGGATGTGGTCGACGACGTGCTGACCATTCAATGAGGTGGTTAGAAGGTCGCGACGAGAGACGGGCGGGAGGCTCGACATCGGGCCGGAGTCTAATCATGGCCGGCGCCGCCGAATCCCAGCTCGTTGCCGTCCGGGTCGCGGTAGACCGCCTTTCGCACGCCGCCCGAGTACGTCATCTGCTCATCGGGCTCGAGCCCACGGGCGGCGATCGCGGCCGTCTGTGAATCGAGATCGTCGACGAAGATCGTCACCACTGATTTGCCCGCTCCGTCTGCGTCTTCCACGACGTAGACCGACCGATCTTCGGCAAGCGTCCACACGGCCTCGGTCTCGTGGGGAAAGAACGTCGGCTCGCCGAGCAACCGGTCGTACCAGGTTCGTGCAGCTTGAAAGTCCCGAACGCGCACGCCGGCGAATAGGTGCAGCGACATGGCCGCGAGTCTACGAGCCGTCGCGACGACAACTCGGGCGGCGAGTCAGGTAGGACGCCCGGTGACGTCGACACCAGTATCGTCACCGGGGTCGCCACGGGCGCGACCCTCGCGCCGCATGCGTCAGCATTGAACCCGTGAGGAACTCCGCCACGCTCACTCCGGTCGGGCGGGTCCTTCGCGGCCTCGTCGCCGGCGCCGTCGGCACGGCGGCCATGGACACGCTTTGGTACGTGCGCTATCGGCGCGGCGGCGGCAAGAGCAGCCCGGTGCAGTGGGAGTTCTCCGAGGGACTGTCGAGTTGGGAGGACGCACCCGCGCCGGCGCAGGTCGGCAAGCGCATAACGGAGGGCCTGTTCGCGATCGAGCTTCCGCCCTCGGACGCGCCGTTGGTCAGCAACGTGACCCACTGGGCCTTCGGAATGCTGGGCGGCGCACAATACGGCCTGATCGCGGGGTCGCTACAAAAGCAGACGGTCACCTACGGGCTTCCGTTCGGCGCATCGGTCTGGGCGGCGGGGTACGTGGTGCTGCCCGCCGCGAAGCTCTACAAGCCGATCTGGGAGTACGACCTCAAGACGCTTGCCAAGGATCTGAGCGCCCATCTGGTGTACGGGCTCACGACCGCCACCGCGATGCGGCTGCTCTCAGCGTAGGGGCGATAGCGGGAAGGCTCGCGCCACCCGGAGCCGGTCCTCGGTGAGCTTCACAGGGCCGCGACGTGAAGGACCTCCTCCATGTAGCGCCCGGCCGCCGCGGAGGCCTCGTCGGGCGTGCTGCCGCTCTGACGCGCGTCCATGTACGCGGCGTACCAATCCCACCAGTTGTGCGGGGCGTGGGACTTCTCGTACGGGTCGTGATGCTCCGCCGTTTCGTGCAGGAGCGCGGCCAGGGATGCGATGTCCATCGTCAGTCCTCCCACTCCCGGCCGGGAAGCCGCGTGGTGATCTCCTGGAGAAGCCACTCGTTACCGTCCGGGTCGTTTAGCGCGGCGTATGTCTGGTACGAGCGACCCTGCGGGTCCCGGCCGGGCACGCGGCCCCCATCGAGGTGGAAGACCTCGCTGACGTCGGCGCCGCGACCAATGAGCTCGGCGCGCGCTGCATCGATGTCGTCGACCGCGAGCAGCAAGCGCTTCGCGGAGCCAGGCTCGGCGGTGGTGATCCCGATGCCGAACGAGATCGAGCACTGCGAATGCGGCGGTGTCAGCTGAACCACCCGGAAGCCTTCGCCGCGGGCGATGTCGGCATCCAGGCGCCATCCGAGGCCCTGATAGAAGCGTTTTGACCGATCGACATCGGACACCGGCAGCGTCACGACCTCGAGCTTCAGGTCGACTGTCGCCGGCGCCGGGTCATCCGTCGAGGCGCCGGGGCTTACGTCCGTGCTGCTCATGTTGACCTCCTTCGGTCGATTGGTGTCGGGGTGAGCCTCTCGCATCGGCCAGTTGCTCGCACCCGTAATCACCCTGGTCTGTCCGCGAGGCGGGACCCGGGTACGCCTACTCTCGCCGATAGGCCCGAATCACGTCGGGGTCGGGATCGATTCCGAGCCCGGGCCCATGCGGAACCGCGACCCGACCACCCTCGGCGTTGAGCGCCCATCCGTAGATCTGGGCCTCGAGATCGAGGTAGCGCCACTCGATCATCGCGTCAACGGCGCCGAGCGCAGCCATCACCTGTATCGCGGCCAGCAGCCCGGGACCGTCGTAGAAGGTGTGCGGCATCACGGTCACGTTGTGGACCGCCGCGATCGGAAAAACCTTGCACAGCTCGGTCACGCCCCCCATCTTGGCCGGGCTCGGCTGGACGAAATCCACCGCCCCCGCCCGCAGCAGACGGTCGAAGTCCATCAGCGTCGCCACGTTCTCTCCCGACGCGATCGAGATGCCTTCCGTGCTGCGCAGCCTGGCGAGACCTTCGTAGTTCTCAGGCGGCCACACCGGCTCTTCCAGCCACTTCAGCCGAAATTCCCTCAGCTCGGTGGCAAGTCCCCGCGCCTGGTTCACGGTCCAGGCACAGTTCACGTCGACCATGATCTCGACGTCCGGGCCGGCCTCTTCACGGGCGGCGCGGATTGCCGCAGGCTCCCGTTCGTGCAGCTTCAGGCTGGTGAATCCCGCATCGAGCGCGCGCCGGACTCGAGCGCGTACCAGCGATGGGTCCGCATACGCCTCGAGGCTCGCGTAGCAGGCCAGATCGTCGGCGCCGCCGCCGATAAGGCGATGGAGCGGCACGCCGGCGGCCTTGCCCATGATGTCCCACAACGCGATATCCACCGCGGAGAGCGCGTGGATGACGATCCCGCCCCGCCCGAACACCTGGAGCGTCTCCTGCACGTCGAGCATGAGTGGCGCGATGATCGACGCGTCCCGGCCGATGCAAAGCGGCGCGATCAACTCGTCGATCGCCCGTTGCGTGGCCGTGACCGCCCGCAAGCCGAAAGCCTCGCCCCACCCGTCGTATCCCTGATCCGTCGTCACCTTGACGAGCAGCGAGTCGACCGCCGGTAGGTCCCCCGGACCCCAGCCGGACGCCGGGGATGCCTCACCCGGCTTGAACGGGATCCTCAGCGGAATCGTCTCGATCCCGGTTATGAGCATTCGCGCTCAGCTGTTTCTAGAGTCATCGTTCGTTTCCACGTATTCCGGGCCGAGTGGCCCGATCGCCGATGCCGGGAAACGTATCCGCCGAGAAGGGACCGCGCCGGGCGAACCACAAAGACCCGCGGCTAAGACCAGGGTCGGTTACGGGCGCGACGGGCGGAGCACACCGACATGCTTTATGCCGTCATCCAGAGAGGAGTTCCACATGTCTGTCACGACCGAGAAGTCAGGCGGGACGGCGGTCCGCCCATTCCAGGTTGAGATTCCGGACGAGTCATTGGAGGACCTCCGCCGCCGCATCGCCGACACGCGGTGGCCCAGCAGGGAGCTCGTCGGAGATCGATCGCAGGGCGTCCAGCTCGCGACGGTCCAGGCCCTCGCCAGCTACTGGTTGAACGATTACGACTGGCGCAGGTGCGAGGCGCGGCTGAACGGGCTCCCGCAGTTCAAGACCGACATCGACGGGGAGGACGTCCACTTCATCCACGTGAAGTCGCCGGAAGCGGGGGCCCTGCCGCTGATCATGACCCATGGCTGGCCGGGCTCGGTGATCGAGCTGCTCGAGACCGTCGGCCCGCTTACCGACCCCGCCGCGCACGGCGGTCGCGCCGAGGACGCGTTCGATCTGGTGCTTCCGTCGATCCCCGGGTACGCGTTCTCGGCCGAGCCGACCGAGCTCGGTTGGTACGCAGGCCGTGCCGCTGAGGCGTGGGCGAAGCTGATGTCCCGCCTCGGCTACACGCGCTACGTGGCCCAAGGCGGCGATCAGGGGGCCGCCGTCACCGACGCGATGGGGCGCCAGGCACTCAAGGGGCTGATCGGCATCCACACGAACCTGCTCGTGCCGGCGCTCGGCGCGACCCCGCCGGCAGAAACCGACGAGGAGCGCGCGGCGGCAGACGCGCTCGCCACATTCCGGATGAGTGGCTTCGGCTACTTCCTCGAGCAGGCCACGCGGCCCCAGACGATCGGCTACGCCCTGCTGGATTCACCGGTCTCGCTGGCGGCCTGGATCCTCGACCACGACACCGACAGCTACTACAAGATCTCCAGCGCCTTCGTCGACGACAAGCCGTCGGGCAATCTCACTCGAGATCACATCCTCGACAACATCACGACCTACTGGCTGACCGGCACCGGTGCGTCGGCGGCCCGGTCCTACTGGGAGGGCGGACAGGCAACGGCTCGCGCCGCGGGCCAGGCACCCCCGCCGGTATCGGTCCCGGTCGCATTCACGACGTTCCCCGGCGAGATTTTCCGGGCCTCGCGCAGGTGGGTCGAGTTGTCATACCCGAGCCTGATGTACTTCAACGAGGTCGACAAGGGCGGCCACTTCGCCGCCTGGGAGGAGCCCGAACTCTTCACGAGCGAGATGCGCGCCGCCTTCCGCTCCCTGCGGTAGGACTGGCAAACGAGATTCCGCGGACAGATCACGCTCGCCGCCGTCACGTGTGCGATGGGGGTTGCGGCCTGCGGTACTTCGAACCACCGCGCAGGGGGTGGCCCGACCCTCAGCGAACGCTGAGCTCAAGGTCTCCGAGTGCATGCGCTCGCACGGGGTGACGAACTTCCCCGATCCGAGCGGTGGTGCCGGCGGGTTCAACCTGAACGGCACCGGCATCGATCCCCAGGCGCCGGCGTTCCAGTCGGCGCAGGAGACCTGCTTAAAGCTGCTGCCCGGAGGCGGCCCCGGCGCGCACCCGCCTGGCCAGGCGATGGCGCAGGCCCTTCAGATATCGGAGTGAATGCGGCGCCACGGTGTCTCTGGTTTCCCCGACCCTACGCTGAGGCTGCCGCCGATCTCGGACCGGACCGATTACAGCGCCGTGGAGGACCGTAACGGGGCGTGCTCGCCATCCCGCGGACGATCGACACAAGCTCGCCGGCATTCAAGCAGGCGGCGACGGCCTGCGGATTCGACTGAGGCCGCTCTCAGCCGCGGTTGTGGTTGACGACCTCGACGTTGTTCCCGTCGGGGTCCAGCACGAACGCGCCGTAGTAGCCCGGGTGGTAGACCGCGCGCTCGCCCGGCGCGCCGTGATCCTCGTAGCCCGCCGCGAGCGCGGCGGCGTGGAACGCGCGCACTGGGTCGTCCTCGCGCGCGGGGAACGCGAGGTGGACGTGCTCGGTGAGCGGCCGCTCGTCCCGGACCAGCGAGAAGCTGTAGTCCGGGCCGGACAGCTGCACACGACCGGACTCGTCGTGCGCGAGGCTCAGCCCGGCGTAGGGCGCGATCGTCGTGTAGAAGCGCCGGGAGGCCTGGAGGTCGCGGACGCGGATCCACAGGTGGTCGATGCGGCCGTCGGGCACGGCGTCCTCGCGGTCGTTGTGGACCGCCTCGACGCTGTTCCCGTCGGGGTCGAGCAGAAACGCGCCGTAGTACGTCAGGCCGTACTGGGTGCGCGGCCCCGGGGCGCCGGCATCGCGGTACCCAGCGTCGACGCCCGCCTGCCAGAACGCGTCGACCTGCGCGCGGTCGCGGGCGCGGAAGCCGACGTGGAGCCCGCGGGTCACCGGGTGCTCGGGGTCGGTCGGACCGATGTCCCAGTCGTCCCACTCGACCAACTCGGCGTCTGCGTGGCCGGGCTCGATGCCCAGGGCACTCAGGACGGTGCGGTAGAAGCGCTCGGAGTCCGCCAGGTCCGAGACGGCGATGCCGACGTGGTCGAACACCCCGCCGAGGGTACCGTTGCACGTCCGGCGGACCTGCCGCCGCACGCGATCTCGGGAACGAGGGGTCGGACGCGAGATCGAAGCTCACGGGCTCGGCAATAGGATGGCGCTCCCTTGGCGGCGTTTGACATCTCCTCCTGGAAAGACCTATTCGTCGCAAGCGCAGGAGCTTCTGCGGCTCTTGCGGGCCTCGTATTCGTTGCCGTATCGATCAACATCGACCGCATCCTGAAGTTCAAGGGGCTTCCGGAACGAGCGCTGCAAACGGTCCTGCTGCTGCTCAGCGTCGTCTTGGTCTCGATCATCGGGCTGATTCCTGGCCAGAGCCACATCGCGCTCGGAACAGAACTACTCGTCGAAGGGCTGGTCTTCGGGGCGGCGATCGCGATGCTCCTGAGGCGGAGCTTGCCCCCTCGGTCGAGCCCGCAGTCGTGGCGGGTCAGCCGGATGGTGGTTATGGCGACCGGGACGGTGCCACTGATCATCGGCGGCGCGAGCATCCTTGCCCAATCCGGCGGCGGGCTCTATTGGACCGTCGGCGGCATCATCTTCGCGATCGCGGCCGCGGTGGGCAATGCCTGGGTGCTCATGGTCGAGATTCTGCGCTAGCCGTCTGGCTGCGCCGGCGGGTTGCATGCCTGTTGTGTAGAGGTCACAACGCACCGGGCGCACTGTCCTAGCCGATGGCGATTTACCCCCCGGAAACGATAGGTGAATCGCCATTCGCGGGGGTCGGTTCGGTGACAGCGCTCTCGACGTTGTGAGTCGAGCACAACGCCGACCGTTACCCGACACCCACATCGAAACCGGGCGGCGTCGCGGATGATGTCTCGCATGCCCGTCGCTGACGTTCGAGTTCGTGTACACGCCGGCGCAAGGCGCGAAGAGCTACGGCCGACGGACGACGGGTGGATCGTGGCCCGCGTGACCGCCCCGGCGCAGGAGGGCCGAGCGAATAAGTCCCTCTGTCGCCTCGTGGCGAAGCAGCTCCGAGTCGCTCCGTCGAACGTCGCGATCGTCCGCGGGGCACGCTCGCGCGAGAAGCTGATTCGCGTCGATGGGATGGACCAGGCGGCGGTCAACGACGCGCTCGGGATTCACCACGGCTAAGTCCCGCTGCCCACCCGAGCGCGGCTGGCCCCAATAACGAGAAAGCCCCGCCGGCGAGGGTGTTGCGTAGAGCCGCAGGCGTCGATGTTGGTTGTGCTCGACTTGAACGGGTCCGGCGCGTGGCGGTGGCGGGGTCGGTGGGCCGGTCGTCGGACGCCGAGGTGCTCGCGGACGCCCGGGTGTGGCGGCTAACCGCGATCTCGACGTCCCCGCCGGGTCGAGATCCCGTAATCCCGCCACCATGGCCGCGAATCGGGATCTGGACGTCTGCGCCGGGTCGAGATCCCGTTATCCCGCCACCCGAAACGGCCATCTCCCCCCCGCCGGCACCCCGAGCTTGGCGTTATCCGCCATCACGCGCCATCGCCTGCCGCCCTCATCTGGCCGCCGGACCGTCGGCCGTGGCGCCATCACGACGCCCTGAGGTTTATGCACCCCCCCGCGGGGCTTTGCAAGTGAGGCGTTCACGTATTGGCGTTTGCGGGTGGTTTGTGGTGGGGTTGGCGCCCTGATCACGGGTTAGTGGCTTGTCGATCACGCGGTGGTCTTCTTTTG